>Ga0070737_10000030_pt1 | contig 357671 bp, 230 predicted proteins | sample Coa_R1_10_FD_66438 | JGI IMG/M metagenome (GOLD analysis project Ga0070737, IMG submission 66438) | Surface soil microbial communities from Centralia Pennsylvania, which are recovering from an underground coalmine fire - Coalmine... | ecosystem: Environmental > Terrestrial > Soil >...
ATGCTGCCGGTGCCCGCCGTCAGATTCAATACATTGCCGTTGCTGACCAACAGCGTGTTGCCCGACGTCGTCTGGCTGATCGAGCCCGCCGCGTTCAGGGTCAGATTTGCCCCGGCCGCTCCCGTGGTAGTTACCGTGGCGCCGCTGCTCAGCCGAATGTTGCCCGAGCCGGTCGCGGTCACAGCAAACCCGACGGCTCCCGCCGCCGACGACTTGCCCTGCAAGTTCACATTGACCGGCGAGGCAACTCCGACATTGCCGCCCGCATTGGCGGTCAGCGTTACAGTGCCGGTCGCGCTCGTGACTGTGACCACGGAGCCATCATCGATGTTGCCGCCGGCGGTGAGCACCATGTTTGGCGCGCTCAAGGTCGGGTTCGCAGGCGACGAGGTCTGATCGATATTGCTGGTGTTGCCCGTGGCGTTGAGCGTCAACAGACCGGTGTTGGTGCTCACGACAATCGCGTTGGCGTTAGCCAGCGTGATCGACCCGGTGGTCAGCACGTTGAATTGGCCTTGCGCGGTGCCGGTCAAGCCGGTGCCGGCCGTCGAATTGCCGACGAAGGTAAGTGCGCCAGCGTTGCCACTGAGCGTATTCCCGGCGAGGAACACGTTGCCCGGCGCATTGACGTTCAAGCTGACAGGCGTGCTGGCCAGACCGCTATTGAGTCCGATTCTGGCTGTGGAGCCGCCGATATTGGCTCCCGATCCGGTTCCCGCCTGGAGGGTCACGTTCGGGCTGATGAGCGTGGTGCCGGCAGCCTGTTGCGAGATGCTGGCGTTCGTTCCGCTGGCAGTCAAGGTAATGCTGTTGTTGGACAACGTGGCTGCGGCGTTGCTGGTGATGGTCGCATTCGTCGAGAAGAGGATACTGCCGGACGACGTGAGCTGGAAGCCGGTGGTCGAATTCACGCCCGTGCCTGACGGGTTCGGATTGACCGTGCCCGTGCCGCCGTATGTGTTGACGAAGGTGATCGGGCTCATTGAATTAACGGTCACGTTGCCCGTGCCGAACGCGGAGAAGGCAATCGGGGTTGTCGGCCTGCTGGCGCTGCTCTGGACGGTAACAATAACGTCGCCAATTCCGCTGCTGGCAGAGCTGGTGGTCGCCTGCAGACCGATGCTGGGAGCAAACAATGTGGGGACGGTGGCGGCGTCGGACTGCTCGACGCTGCCCTGCGCCTGCCCGCCGTCAGAGGCTGCCAGGAAGATTCCACCTGGAGCCGTTATAGTTTGACTGCCTCCAATCGCTATCGGTCCCTGGCTCTTAAGCACAAACTGACCCGACGTCGAGTTGGAGGTCAACATCTCGAAACCGCCATGATCGGTCGCCACGTTGCCGTTGAAATTGCCCTGGATGAACACGGAGCCGCCGGCAGTCACCTTCAAAACGACAGGGTCGCCGCCAAAAGCGGTGCCGATGCCAAGGCTGCTCACTGCGTTGTTGCTGAACGTGCCTATGCCGGCACTGCCGGCCGTCAGCGTGACCACCGGCGCGATCAACGAGTTGGTGGAATTGACCGCTTGCTGGAAGAAACCGCCGGATGTGCCGCTGTTCAATGTGATGCCGGTGGGATCGGTGATGGTGGCCCCGGTCACGCCGCTCAGAGCAAAGGTCACTCGCCCCTGCGCCTGCAGCGTAAACCCGTCGTTGGAGGACGAGGCGCCGACGAACGTCACCGAGCTGCCCGTGGTCAAACTGGCGGTGCTCCCGGCTACCAGCCTGGTGCTGGTTAGAGCCACCGCACCGTTGGTGATGTTCACCGAGCCGGCGCCGCCCGTGCTCACGTTAAGCGCTGACGTAGACGTCCGGATGGCGGCTGCCGGCGTGCCGATATTGCCGGTGCCGCTCACCGCCGTCAGGCTGCCGGTAGTTATGGTTGTCGACGGGCCCTGCGTCAGGCTCCCTCCTCCAGCCATGTTTACGTTCACCACGCTCGAGGTGATGATTATAGGCAGCGGCCCCGGCAGTTGTTGGACAAGTCCGGACCCGATATTAGCGCCCAGAAAGACATTGTTGTCCTGAACGGCGTTTGTCGTCGTGAATCCCAGATTGCCGAGCGTCAGCGAGTTGACCGAGAAGTTGCCGTTGGCGCTTATGTTCAGCGTCCCGGTCGTGTAGATCTGCCGGAAATTGTTCGGGTTGGGCGTCACGGTGCCGCTCTGGAACACCGTCGGTTGCGTGCCCAGAGTCGTCGAGTTGATGTTCATGAACACCTGATTGGCGGCCGCCGACACTCCCGTGAAAGAGATGTTGCCGTTGGCAATTACGGCCTGCGTGCTCGGCCGGTCGCCGGCCAGGTTCACGTTTATCGGCGTCGACGGGATGAACTTCGTGAAGTTCGCGACCACGTTTACCGGTATGTTGAAAGCTGAGATCACCGGCGCCAGGTTGGTCGGGTTCAAGATGACCGAACCGCCGACCGCCACTCCGGCGCTGTTGGTTATCAGGCTGCCGCCGATGATCCCTGCCGCCTGCTCGTTTTTAATCTGCGTGGTCACGGCATTATTCGTGAGGTCAAGGCTGCTCAGTCCGGCCACCGTCCCTGCGCTTATCAAGACCTGCCCGTTGAGGGTTATCGCCCCGACGCTGCCGCCGTTGGTGTCGAAGGCAACTTTCGCATTCGGTCCGACGCTATATATATAGTTGGGCGGTTGTCCTGCAGCCCCGGTAATGCCTGCGGGCGCCACCAAGAGTTGCCCGCCTGCCCCCACCTGCGTCACCACCGAGCCCACGATCGTGCCGCCGCTGATGAACCTGTTAGACGGCCCGAGGAATATGCTCACCGTACCGCCTGACGAAAGCGACGTCAGTATTCTCGTTCCTGTCCCCAGCAGAATGCTGCCGCTGCTGCTGTTGGCATCCTGGATCGTTATGTTGCCGGCCGGTGCCAGGAGCAGCGTGCCCGGATTGCTCAAGCCCTGATTGGCTGTCGTTATCGTTCCGCCTGCCACCACAACGTTTATCGAGCCGTTGCCCGTGCCGGCCAACTGAATTCCCTGCAATGCGTTGGGATTTGTCTGACCGATAATCAACGAAGTGCTGTTGTTGATCGTGAAGTCGCTGCCCGCGGTCGATTCCAACAACGTCACCTGGCCGACGTTGTTCAGATTCACCAGACCGTTGCCGCCTGTATTAGCGTGCAACTGGTTGGTGGCGATGGTTCCGCCCACAAATACGGTGTTTATGGCGCTTCCCACGCTGCCGATATTGCCGGTGTTGCTGGTCAACGTGATGAGCGACGGGCTGCCACCGGTCGCCTGGATGGTGCCGCCGGTTTGCAGGATGTTCCCGTTGAGCGTCGTCTCCGACACGCTCTGCCCGGAGATGGTGCCCGCCGCCTGCGTGATGCTGCCCGTCCCGCCGGCTGTCAAGGCAACCGAGGCCGGCGTGCCGGTTCCGGCGACGGCGGCATTTACGACGATGTTGCCGTTGTTGGTGTTGCTGTTGCCGGCGCCGCCCGTATTGAGCGTAGAGATGCTGACCTGGCTTGCCGTGATGGCACCATTTACGGTAATGCTCGCTTGCACCGGATTCGCCGGGCTATTGCCGGTGGCGTTCACCGAGAATGTCCCTGCGGCGCTCGATGACTGCAGCGGCTGGCCGACTGTCAGGGCGACCGTGCTGTTCGTATCGACACCGATGTCGGTGACAAACACGTTGCCGGCAGGAGCGTTGGCAACCAGAGTCGCTGCCGAGCCAAGCCCGCTTGTCGCGCCGATCACAATCGGGTGGCCGCTGGTGCCGACGCCGTTGGTGCCGGCAACTGAAGTGAGACTGACAGACGGGCTGACGATCGTCGCGCTGCCGGTGACCGTCTGCGTGATGTCGCCCGTGCCGCCGGCGTTAAGGGTGACGCCTGTCGTACCGGTGAGAACGAAGCTGACGAGATTGATGTTGCCGTTGTTGAGCCCGTTGCTGCTGGATGTGTCCAGGGTGATCCCCGAGGCGATCACGTTGCCCGTGAGCGTGATACCTGCCGCGGTGCTGCCCGATCCGACATTGCCGCCGTTGTTGTTGAGGAAGAAGGTTCCGCCGACCGATGAGGTGTTGAGCGTCACCGTCCCGGCATCCACGTTTTGAATAAACGCATTGCCGCCGTTGCCGGCCGCCGTGACATTGGCCGTCAGGGTCTCGCCCGTTCCGCCGTTGGAAATCTGTATTGCGTTTGCCGGCGAAGTCCCTATGTTCCCGTTAAATGTGCTCAGATTAATCACCGGGCCGGAAACGAGGCCAAACGTCCCTTCCAATATATTTCCGTTGTTGCCCTGGACGGACAGATTGAAGCTGCTGGCTGCCCCCGCGCTGCTCGTATTGGTCAGGCTGACGCTGTCGCTTGCGGTGATGTCCTGAATGAACACAGAGTTGTCGGCAGTAGCCTGCAAATTAACATTACCGCCGCCGCCGCTCTGGATCGTGACAGCGCCGGCTCCCGTCCCGGTGCCGATGCTGCCTCCCACCGAAGCCAGCACAACGTTCGGGCTGGAGATGGCCGGAGCATTTGCTGCCGCCTGAACGATGTTGGCAATCACGTTCGCGCTGGAACTGGCCGTGATGTTCATGGACGTGCCGGCGACAAGCGGTTGCGTCAGGGTGTTATTCAGCACCAGATTGCCGGGCGTGGAATTGTTCTGATCCGTGGTGGTGAAATTCAGGAAAACATTGCCGCTTCCACTGCTGCTGTTGTTGGGCGCGTTCACAAACAGATTCACAGATTGATTCACATCCGCACTGGTTTGATTCGTAATCTGCAGCGCGTTAGCCGACGTCCCTATATTGCCGGTCGTCGCGGTAAGTGACATCACTGGGCTGGAAAGGCTGCCGTTGTTGTTTGTGTCTTCCGAAATGTTGGTCTGGGCGTTGATCGTTATGCTGCTGAAGCCGACCACCGGGTTGATAACCTGCACACCGCCCTGGGTCGTAGTCAGAACGAACTGTCCGCTGTTGGCGGGCGATCCGCTGCTGCCTGCTTGTGAAGCATCGAGGAGCACCGCCGCCGATCCGGAGACCGGATCAGTCGCCAGGCTGCTCAAGAAGACGTTGCCGGTTCCGGCCGCAGGCGATTCAGCGTCTGCCTGGAGATCTACTCCCTGGCTCGTGTTGCCGCTATTGACCACAATAGGATTGGCTTGCGAGCCGATGTTGCCATTATCAGTTGTGAACGAAATCGACGGACTGGATATCGCGGTGCTTCCAACCGTCGCCTGCGTTATGTTGTTATTCGAATCGAGTGAAAAAGACACCCCCGCGTTCAATGCCGTCGAATTCGTGTTAGCGAGGACGACGTTGACGTCGCTGTCGATTTGTATCACGCCGTTCGTCCCGCTGGGAGCGCTGGCAAACAGGCTGACCTGTCCCGAGTTGCTGTTAACTACGATTACCGTACCGCCAGTGTTACCGATGCCGCCCCCGCTGGACGTAAGCGAAATTGACGGGGCAGTGATCGTTGCGAAGCTGCTCGGGAACTGCGCCGCCTCGATGCTCCCGGCGGCAATCAGATTGAAGGAATTACCCGCCGTCGCCGCCACCTGCGACGTGTTGTCGAGCGTGACCGTCCCGGAGGTAGTGCTGTTGAGGAATATGTTGCCATTGCCTGCGGTGGCGGCCGGCGCCGAGGAAATCAGGTTGATGCCGCCGGCGGCGGCGTTCGTGATGACCAGGTTGTTGGTCAGGCCGGCAGCGCCGATGTTGCCGGTGTTGGCGGTAAGCGTGATATTCGGGCTGGACAGCGCGCCGCCCGCGCCTTGGAGAATGTTGGTCTGTGCCGTAAGCGTAATCGCGCTGTCCGCCGATCCCGTCGCCGTCACCTGTCCGGTCACCAGGATGCCGCCGCCGCTGTTCCCGCTGACCGTCGTCAATTGGAACAGGCCGTCACCGGAATGGGTGCCGTCTGCTTCCGATGCGTTCAGTCTTACAGCCGAGCCATTGCTCGGATCTAGATCGAAATCAGCCAGGAAGACGCTGCCCTGACCTGATGCCGTCGAAGTCGCCTTCGCCGACAACGACAGGGTCGTCAATCCGCTCGCCCCGCTGCTTACGACAAGCGCGTTGGTCACACCAAGGGTCGAGCCCGCCGCACCGATATTCCCTGCCGTCGACACCAGATTAATTGCCGGGCTGGCGATGGCTGTGCTGCCGGCAACAGCCTGCGTTACGTTGCCGGCGGCGGTCAGATTGAATGACGTGCCCGCTCTCAGAGAGGAGGATGCCGTGTTCTGCAACGTCAGCGTGCCGGTGTCGGTGCTGTTCACGAAGACGTTGCCGTTGCCCGCCGTGGTGCCTGCCGCCGAGGCAAACAGCGTAAGCGGGCTTGCCGAGCCATTGCCGACATTGATCGGACCGTTCAAGCCGCCGGTGCCGATATTGCCGGTCGTGGCGGTCAGCGAAACGATGGGCGCCGACAGGCTGCCTGCTCCGCTCGATATCTCCAGAATGCTCTTCTGAGCCGTCAGGCTGATCGCGTGGGTCGCGGTCGACGCGGCGCCTACCAGAATCCCGCCCTTCGTCGTCTTCACCTGCAGGATGCCGCCGCCGGCGCCGCCGCCGGCAGACGATGCGTTCAGCTTGACCGCGCTGCCGCCTGTTGGATCGTTGTCGGTGTCCGTGACGAACGCATTGCCCTTGCCGGCCGACGTGTCACGAGCGCTGACGGTCAGCGACGTCGACAGGAGGCTGTTGCCGCTGCTGATGAATATCGGGCTGCCCGATGACCCCACCGTACCCGCGGATATCGTGATCGACGGGCTGGCAATCGCGGTGCTGCCCGCCGCTGCCTGGTTTACAACCACGGTGCTGTCGGCGGTGGTCAGCGTAAACGTGGCGCCGGACGAAAGCGACGATGTCGCGGTGTTGGCGAGTGTCAACGAGCCGGTGGCGCTTATCGCGCCGGCAGCGACATTTACGTCCACATTGCCGACGCTGCTGCTCACATTCGATGGGGCGCTGGCGAACAGGGTGAGCGATCCGAAGGTGTCGCTGTCAAGCTGGATCGGCTGAACGAATCCAATGTTGCCGCCTGTGGATGTCAACGAGACAACTGGACTCTGAATCGACGTGTCTCCGCTGTTCGTCTGCTCGATGCTTCCAATCGATGTCAACACGATCTGCGTGCCCGCCACGATTGCCGCTTGCGCTCCGGTTTCGTTCAGCTTGACCGTTCCGCTCGTCGTGCTGTTGAGGAAGATGTTGCCGACACCGGAACCAAACCCGGTGGCCGTTCCATCCGGCGCGGAAGCGTTCAGGATTAACGTGCTGCCGGAGCCGTTGGATATGCCGATAGCATTGCCGGCGCCCGACGCCCCGATGTTGCCTCCGGTGGAGGTAAGGCTGATGGTCGGGCTGGAGAGGTTGCCGCTTGCGCCTTCAACCATGTTGGTGCCCACGGTCGCCGTCAGGGACACGGCAGCGCTGGTCATGCCGTTGACTTGAACGCCGCCGTTGGGCACGCTCAAGACGAACACGCCCGCCGAATTGCCCGACGTCCCGGAAGCCCTGGAGGGCTGGAGGACCAGAGCGGTACCGCTGCTGGTGTCGTTATCATTGTCGGTGATGAACACGGAACCGAACGCGGAGGTCGCCTGCGCTGTCAGCGTGGTGCTGAACGTTCCGCTGTTGCCGCTGCTTATCAAGATGTTGGCGCCCGATTGTCCGATAGCCCCGCCGGTCGAGGTCAACGAAATTGTCTGGCTTGATATGCTCGGTGCTCCGCCCACACCCTGCAGGATATTGCCGGCCGCGTTCAATGTAAAGGAAGTGCCGCCGCCAAGCGCCGTTGACAGCGTGTTCTGCAGCGTCAGGTCACCGGTCGTCAGGCTCTTGATGAACACCGCACCCACACCGGCGCCCTGGCTCGGCGCGGCGGCAAACAGGCTCACGGTTCCGTTGACGGCACCGAGCTTGTCGAGGTTATCTATCACAAGCGCATTCGTGAGCGAGCCGATGTTGCCGAGCGTCGAGATCACCGTGATGACCGGGCTCCGGATCGCCGAGCTGCCGTTGGCTGCTTGCGAGATGCTGCCCTGGGCGGTCAGGTTGAAAGATCCGAATGTGGCGCCCGTATTGTCGGTGCCCCCTGCAATTAGCGGACCCGTCAAGTTGTTGAGCGTCACTGTTCCGCTGCCCAGGCTGTTGACGTACACGCCTCCACTGCCGGTCGTCAGCGCCGGCGCCGTGGCAAAGAGGCTGATGCCGGAGCTTCCGTTGTTCACCTGCACGGCATTGCCGTTGCCGGCCGCGCCGACGTTGCCTGTGGTGGCGGTGAGCGAGACGCTCGGGCTAATCAATTCGCCGCCGAAACCCTGGAATATGTTGTTGTTAGCGCTGATCGTGATCGAGCCTGCTGCCGTAACCGTCGACTGCAGATCTACGCTTGCGCCGCCGGAATTGGTGACGTTCAAGACGAACCGCCCGTTGCCGGCCACCGCATGCGTGCTGCCTGCCTGTACGGTCTGGAGGAGAAGCGCCGCCTGATTGTTAGCGGGCCCGAGATCAGTATCGTCGGCATCCGTGATGTATATGTTGCCGCTGTTTACCGAACTGGAGGTTGCCGACGCGGCCAGTTGCACCTGCGCCGATCCAGGATTGAAGCTATTGACAAATATGGGGCCATTCCCGGTGCCGGTCGGCTGACCGATGTTGCCTTGTGTCGAGACAAGGGTGATTATCGGACTGGAAATCGCGGCGGAGCCTGCATCCGTCTGCGTGATGCTCCCCAGCGTCGACAGCGTAAACGAAGCACCGGCCTGCATCGGGGTAGCGGAGGCATTGTTCAGCGTGATTGTTCCGGTCGTGGTGCCCGATATGAAGACAGTGGCGTCCGCTCCCTCCGCAAATACGAGCAGGCTCAGATTGCCCGTAGATCCGTTATTGATCAACACCGGATTGTTGGCCGTGCCGATGTTGCCGGAAGTAACACCGGAAGACAAGAATATAGAGGCTGCGGAAAGCACGCCGCCGAGGCTGTCGGTTATGTTCCCTGTGTTGAAACTGCCCTCATTGCTCGTGTCTATCGTCAAGCTGGCGATTGAGCCGCTGGCAGCTGCTACATTGCCCTGAATGTCGATATCTTGACCTTCGCTCGCCAGGCTGAACGTCTTGCCGCCGCCGGCGCTGGATGCTCTCAGATCGACTGAGCCGTCGGCCAGCAAGAAGACGTTGCCTGCCGTGTTGGCCGAAACGGCAAACACGCCATTGCCGCCGCTCGTATCGATTTCGAACGACCCGGTGTCGTTGTTCGTGATGTTTCCGCTGCCGGACGCCAGCGTTACGGTTGCCCCGCTGGTCGCTACTCTGACTACGTTGGCGCCGGTTTCCTGAACCGAGCCGGAGCCGTTTGCCGTCAGCGTGACGCTGGTGGTCTGATTGAAGCTGCCGACGTTGCTGTTCAACGTAATGCCGCCGTTGCCAGCCGTGCTAACAAGGCTAATCGCCGTTCCGGTCACGTCATCGCCGCTGGTCGTGGCTATGGAGTTGTTGCTCCTCACCGAGAACGTACCGCCGGCGGTGGCAGTCCCCAGATTCAGCGCCGAGCCGCTGGTGTTGGTGACATAAACGTTGCCGGTGCCCGACGAGGAAGTGCTCGCGTTCAAAATACCGGCTGATACAAAGATGTTGTTGAGGTTGTTGTTGCCGGGAGCCCCGATGCTGCCGGTGCCGCTGCTCAGGGTCACGGTGTTTGTGGTGCCGCCAGTCGCCGTCAGCGTGCCGATTCCGGTACTTCTGGTTATGTTGCCGGTTCCGCCAGCCGTCAAGAAGATTTCTGACGTCGGAGTTCCAGAACCACCTGAGGTCACCGTCAGGTTGCCCTGTATATCGATTGACCCGTTGTTGCTGGTTGAAAGGGAGAAACTGCTGTTCGTCTGCGCGGCGGTTCCAGCGCTGGAACCGAGAAGGACCACGGACGTATTGCTCTGCACATTCACGTTATTGAAAGCGCTTGCCGTGAGCGCGGTCCCGGCAGAGGTTATACCCGATATCACAAATGGTGAGCTGCTCGTCGCTCCGAAGATGGAGCCGTTGTTGGACAGCAGGTTAATAACCGGCGAGCTGACCGTGAATCCGGATGCCTGCGTTATGTTGCCTGGGGTCCCTCCTGTGCCGCTCGTGGCGTTGACCTGCGTGCTGCCGGCTATATTGGCGTTGAGGTTGAGATTGCCCGCGGCCCCAGTTGCTCCCGGGCTTTGTCCGGCGTTGCCGATGCCGGCGGCGCCGCCGGCGGCTCCGCTTCCGCTCGTCAACGAAATGGTCGCGCCCGACAGGCCGCTGGCAACCGTCAGGTCGGCCCCGGCGCCTCCGTCCCCGCCATTCCCGACGCCGCCGTTGGCGCTGCCTCCGGCCCCGCCTGCCCCGCCGCTCCCGGCAGTAAGAGTCATGGTGCTGCCAGGACCCGCTGTCACACTTCCGCCCAGCGCGGACGTTATGTTGCCGCCGGCGCCTCCCGTCGCGCCATTGCCGTCCCCGCCATTGGTGCTACCACCGGCTCCGCCTGCGCCACCCGTTCCCGCCGTCAGGGTGACATTGCTGCTGGCTCCACCAGAGATGCTGCCCGACAGAATTATGTTGCCGCCAGCGCCTCCCGTCTCGCCATTCGCCGTCCCAAGGTTAAGTATGCCTCCCGCTCCGCCTGTCCCACCTGTTCCGGACGTCAGGGTGACATTGCTGCCAGCTCCTCCGGAGACGCTGCCCGACACGGTCAAGTTGCCGCCTGCGCCTCCGACCGCGCCGTCCCCGGTTGCGCCGTTGCCCATACCTCCAGCTCCCCCTACCCCGCCTGTTCCGGCCGTCAGGGTGACATTGCTGCCAGCACCTCCAGAGATGCTGCCCGACACGGTCAAGTCGCCGCCCGCGCCTCCAGCCCCGCCATCGCTGGTCCCGAGGTTGCCGTTACCGCCAGCTCCCCCTGCTCCACCCCTTCCGGCAGCAATCTGCACGCTTGCCGCACCGGTGATTGTTGCTGCGATTGTGATTCCACCGCCGGCTCCTCCGGACCCGCCGTTACCGGACCCTAACTGTAAGGACAGTCCCGCCCCGCCATCGCCCCCATTGCCGGTGCCGATGGTGACGGCGTTGCCGGTTATCGTGTTGTTGACGGTTATTGAGCCGGCATCGGATCCGTTATTGCCGGCAGATCCGGCTGCGCCGCCGGCGGTTGCCAGACCGATCGTAGTGCCTGCGAGCGGCCCCGCGACGACCAGATTGCCCGCGGTTGTCAAATTGAATGTCGAGTTGACGGTGCCGGAAGACGATGTATTGAGGGTAGTCGTGCCGGGGTTGCCCGTTCCGGGAGCGACGGTCTGCAGGTAGACGCTGCCTGTGCTGCCCGGGGTGGTGACGTTTGCCGACAGGGCGATGTTGCCGTTGGCCCCGTTGGGCCTGATCCATTCAAGAATCACTGGCGATGCCGCCGATGCCCCGATGTTGCCGCCGGCGGTCGTAAGCGTGATGATCGGGCTGTTGATCGAAGCCAGCGTCGTGCTCGTCTGCGTGATGTTGCCGTTGCCGTTTGCTGTCACTGTCACGTGCGAGGTGCCGGTGACCAGATTGCCCGACGAGTTGTTGAATGAAATCGAGCTGTTGCTGCTGGCGTTTGTCTGCAGCGCAACGGAGCCGCCATACACGGTGCCCAGACTCAACGAGCTGCCCGTAATTGAAATCACGCCGTCAGATGCCGTCAGGCTCGTGCTGACCCCGCCGCCGGAACCAGCCGCGCCGGTCCCCCCGGTTCCGCCCTGCCCGCCGCCGCCGCTGCTGTTGCTGCCGCCTGCGGCACCGCCATTGGCACCCGCCCCGCCGGACGTGCTCCCGCCGGGGTTGCCGTTGCCTGTTCCGCCGGCGCCCCCACCGATGCTCGTGCCAATGAAGCCGCCGCCGCCTGCTCCGTTATAAGGACTCGTGTTGCCGTCCCCGCCGCCACCGCCGGAAGCAAACACCGAGCTGAGGGGGCTGTTGACGTAGCCACCGCCGCCGCCGCCACCGGCGGCGCCGCCGAATCCAGCGGTTCCGCCGCCGCCGCCACCGCCGAAGCTGCCGCCGCCACCACCGCCATTGCCGGGAGCAGAGCCATTGCCGAGATGTCCGGCCCCGCCATCGCCGCCGGCTGCGGCAAACACGCGTCCCGAGACGGACACAGCCGCCGAGGTCGACGCGCTGGCGTTAAACGTCACAGCCCCCGCGGAGCCGCCGGCACCGCCACTACCGGCAGCGACGCCAGTTGCGCCGGCGCCGCCGCCGCCGCCACCGCCGCCACCGGAGCTATCCACGTCCCCCGCAACCGTAATGGCACCAGAGGTAGTGCTCAGCGATATGGTGCCGCCGCCGCCGCCGCCGCCGCCGTTGCCGCCGCTGCCGGACGCCGAACTGGCCCCCGCTCCACCTGCGCCGCCGCCGCCGAAGGCGAGCAGGTTGCCGGTGGTGATGCCCGTTCCGGCGGTAATCGAAATGTTGCCGGCGCTGCCGCCGTTGCCGTTGTTGACGCCGGGCAGGCCGCCAAGGCCGGCGGTGATGATGTCCTGGGTCGCCACACGGCCCAGGGTGGCCACCGTCACGCTGGCACCGGGATTGGTAAGAGTCTGCAGCGACAGGTTGCCGGTCTGCAGCGCGCCGCCGTCGAAGCTGCCGCTGGTGATGATGCCGGCGCTGTTGAGCTGCACCGGGTTGGCGGCCGTGGCGCCCGGCGTCGCATCCTTTATAAGGATGTTGCCGCCGCCGCCCGAGCCGCCCGATGTGTTGATGCCGCCTACGGTGACCGGCGATGAGCTGACGCTCTCGCCTATGATCGTCACGTTGCCGTTCTGTCCGCCGCCGTTGCCGCCGGTGGTCATCGTAAGGGTCGCCGGCAGCAGAACCTTGCCGCCGGTGCCGCCTCCGGCGACGCTGGAGTAGGCGATCACATTCACGTTGCCGCCGCTGCCGTTTGCGGTGCCCGATGTGGTCAGGAACGCAGGCGAAGTCGCATTAGACAGATCTACATTACCGCCCAGGTTCGATCTGCCGTTGATTGAAATTGCGCCGTTGCCGAGATACGAAACGTTGGCGCCGGCAATCAGGTTGACGTTGCCGCCACTGGCGGACGAGGTGCTGTTGATCGATCCGCCCGCCGCCATGGTGACGTTGCCCGCGGCTGCCAGCTCGACCGCGCCGCCACCCGAGGTGACGGCTCCGTTTACATTGATGCTGGCATTGTTCGCCGCGTCGGGCTGGGCGAATACCAGGAACTGCCCAACGTTGCCGGAATGCGAAGTCTGGATGTTTGTCGTGCCGGTGTTGAGCACGTCGACAAATCCACCGGCAGTCAGCGTCAAACTATTCTGCGACGTGCCGTTGGTGGTGTCGGCGAAGATATTGCCGCCGGGCGCGGCTAGCGTGATGGCCGGGCTGGAGATGACGCCCGCGGTCTGGGTGATGCTGCCACCGGCGCTTCCGGCGATCAGGTTTACGGCAGTGGAGCCGGTGATGTTGGCTCCCACCGTAACGCTGCCGCTGGTGCCGGTGCTTGAGAGAGTTACCGTCGCGCCGGAGAGAACATCCGTTGTTGTAAGCGAGCCTGTACTGGTGACGCTCAAGGTGCCGCCCGACGACGAGGCCAGGACATTGACCGCCGCCCCTGTGTTGGAGATATACACCCCGGTTGTTCCGGTGCCGCCGGCCGTGGCACCGGATACGTTGTTAGCCGCGGTGGCAATCGCGTTGCCGCTGGCCCCGATTGTGCCGGTGCCGGTGCCGCCGAATTCGCTCTGCAAATAAACTGTGTCGGCAGTCAGCGTTCCTGCTGAGCCGCCATTGGAAATATTGCCCGCTCCATCGGCCCGCAGAGAAATCTGACCGATGAGTCCGCTTGTTGCGGCGACGCCCCCGTTCACAGTGATGCCGCCGCCGCTGCCGGCGCCGGCAAAGACCAGGAAGTTCTGCCCGTTGCCTGCGCTTGAGTTGCCTAACGTGATCGAGCCGAGTCCAGCGGTCGAAGACGTGGTCAGGCTAACGCTACCCGACGTATTTGCGGTAACCGTGCCTGCTGTGGCTCCACTGAACGGCACCGCAATAGGATTGAGCGAGATGTTGCCGCTCGTGGAGCTGAGTGTCAAGGAGCTCGTTGGATCGGTGCCGTTGCCGAACGTCACCACATCGCCGGAATTCTGCGTGGAGATGCTGCCGGAGCCGTTGGTGGTCAGGCTGATGTTGCCGCTGCCGCTTGTGCCGGTAGCGGTCATATTGCCGCCAATCGAGATGAAGCCGTTACCGGCTGTCGTCGCCAGTGTAATGCTCTGCGCGCTGATGAGGCCGGTCGTGGTGATGGAGTTGGCGTTGCTGAATGAGAAAGGATCTGGAGTTGAGATCGGGCCTATCGTTATCGGACCGGTTCCGATGTTCGTTATGAATATGCCCCCGGTGACAGTCGTAGCGCTGAATGCGCTGGCGTCTATAAATATGTTGTTGGCCGGCGTCGATGTTCCGATGCCGGCGTTTGCGTTGAGATTGACCGAATTCGCCGTCAGGACGCCCACTCCCGTGCTGCGCGTGATCGCCGCTCCAGTGAGATTATTGGCGGTGAGCGTAATGCTGCTGATCGTCCCGGAGGCCGCGGCGACGTTGCCCTGTATATCGATAGTCCCCGGAGCGGTGTTGGCGGTATGTCCGTCGGAGGTCAACGTGAAGCTCTTGCCGCCACCGGCACTGGAATTGCCCAGGATCACGCTGGTGTTGTCCGTCACCTCGACATTGACATTACCGGCAGTGTTAACCTTTAGCGTGGACGTGCCGGCACTGAGATCGATCTTGTTGTTGTTGCTGGCGGTATTGATGAGAATATCCCCTGTGCCCGAGCTGAGCGAAACAGAGCTTCCCGCGGTCCCGCTTGCGATGATGTTCTTCCCGGAGCCGAGCGAAATGGTGCCGCTGCCTGCCGCCGCAAGAGTGACGCTATTTGTACTGCTCGACCCGATGTTTACACTGCCTGTAATAGACCCAGACGAGCCCCCCGCAGTCAGGCTGATTACCTGAGCGGGGGCGATGGCTGACACGACGATAGAGCTGTCATTGACCAGTGAGATCGTGTTCTGAGTTGCGTTGTCGGTCAACGTAACGGCGCCCGCGCCGCTGTTGCTGACGAAAGCGCTACCTCCTGCAGCAGCGATTTGCAGAGCCGACGTACTGGTGGCGATCGGGTTTGCTCCCGTGCCGATGCTGCCGGATGAGGTTCCGGCGGCAAGTGACACAGCCGTTGCCGTAAGCGTCCCGGCGCCGGTGTCGGTGATCGAGCCGGTGGTCGAGCTGTTGCCCTGCGTGGATAACGTTATAGAACTGATAGTGCCCGTGCCGTTGACCGAGACGTTGCCTTGAACGCCAATCGACGTTCCATTGGTGGTGAGCGAGAAGGTCAGCCCGCCACCGGCGCTAGATGTGCCGAGGCTCACCGGCCCGCCTGCGGCCGTCAACGCCACGGCGCCGCCCGTGTTGGCGCTAAGCACCGGCGCGGGGCTACCGCTGCCGATCTGTATACCACCTGCTGTCGGGTTAAGCGCTATCGCTCCGGTGCCGGAGAGCAGCGTCACGGTGCTACCCGCTCCGCCGGTCACATCAACTGTGTCAGCGGTGGCACTTTGGGTGATCGCTCCGCTTCCCGCAGCTGCCAGGAGGATGTTGGTGGTCGTCGACGTCGAGCCGACGACACCGCCAAGCGTAATCGCTCCGGCCGACCCGCCGGCAGTCAGATCGATGACCTTGCCTGTCACAGCACCGGTCGTGATTGAGCCGCCGCTTGTCACCGAGAAGGTGCCGCCGGCGCCGGCGGTATTCAATGTGAGTAAGCCTGTGCCGGTATTATTCACATACACGTTGCCGGTGCCTCCCGTGCTGGCGTTCAACGTGCTCGTGCTCGTATAGATATTGTTGGTGGCCGAGCTGGTGCCGATATTGCCGGTCGTGCTGGCCAGCGTAACAGTCCCTGCGGTCAACGTGCCGACGCCGGTGCTGCGCGTGATGTTGCCGGAGCCGTCGGCGGTCAGGCTAACCGTTCCGCTGGGAGCGCTAACATTGCCCTGGATGTCGATAGAGCCGCCGCTGCCGCTGCCGGTCGCGACGGTGAAGGTTCCGCCCGAGCCGGTGCTCGAAGCGCCCAGAATAATGGAGCCGGAACCGGGTGTCGCGCTGGTCGTGATGCTTACTGCTCCCGGCGTGGTGTTGCCGGTAGCGGCGGTCACCGTACCGGTGGCGATCAACGGATTGATAGTGATTGTGCCCGTGCCGGAACTCAGATTCACATTTCCACCGGACAAGACATCCGTCGTCGCCAGTTGGGAAATATTGCCGGAACCACCCGCCGAAAGCGTGACCGAGGTGGCCCCAGTCACGTTGGCGTTGATACTTATGGAGGCGGTGTTGCTCAGCACAATAATCGGCGCTGTAATTACCCCGAGGTTGACGGCAAACGAGCCATTGTTGGAAGCGACGTTGAAGGTACCGCCTGCCGTACCCAGCACGGTCGAAGAGCCTCCCACAATGGTATTGATGACAAATACATTACCCGCACCGCCGGTGTTGGCGATCACCTCGCCGGCGCCCGTGAGAATTGCGTTCCCGCTGCCTGTACCGGTACCAATGTTACCCGTGCCGCTTGTCAGGGTGACCGTACCGCCGCCCAATGCGAAGGCCCCAGCATCAGTAATGTTGCCGCTGCCGTTGGCTGTTAGCGATATGGGGCCAGAGCCGGAATTTGTGACATTACCCTGAATCTCAATCGAACCGTTGTTCTGGGTGGTTACATTGAAATGCGAGGATGGTCCGGTAGCACCGGAAGCTCCAAGCAATATAGTGCCAGTGCTCGTCAAATCGACATTTCCGGATGTGTTCGCTGTCACCTGACCGCTCGCGGTCAATGGGTTCAAAGTAATTGCGCCACTGCCCGATGCCAGTGCGAGGGTGCCGGCGGTAATCGTGTTGCTGGTTGTTACCTGGCTTATTGTTCCCGCCCCGTTGGCGGTCAATACCACAGACGTCGGACCGCTCAGCGTCCCGCCAATCAGGATCGAGCCGCCGCCGCCCGTGGACACCAGGCTCACGTTCTGCGACGAGAGCGCACCGGCGGTCGTGATGCTGTTGTTGTCACTCAGCGAGAAAGTCGCGGCGGAGGCGGAGGCATTTAGAGTAACCGCGCCGCTGTTGCTGACGAACACGTTGGCGCCGGTGGTGTTGGCGCTCAGGGCCGAGGCCACGGTGTTGATGCTTCCACCGCTCGCTCCGATGTTGCCGCTTGTGGAACTCAATTGCACGGTCGAGGCGGTCAACGTGCCCGATCCGGTGATATTGCCCAGTCCGCCTGCGGCGAGCTGGATGCTTGACAGGGTGCCGCTGCCTGCGGCGATACCGCCGGAGAGCGTTATCGTCCCATTGCTGGTCGTCGATACCTGCACGGCTCCGTTAAGCCCGCCGGTGATGCCGGCGATGGTTATCGGTCCCTGGCTGCTCAGCGCCACACTGCTGGCGCCGCCCGTCACTGTCACCGGGCCGGACGAGAAGATCGGGTTGAGCGTGATGGTGCCGCTACCGCTCGACAACGTGAGCCCGGTGGCACCGGCGGAGACCAGCGAAGTGCCGTTGGATTGGCTGATGCTGCCGGCGCCATTGGCATTGAGCGCAACGGCGGTCGTGCCGGTGACCGGCGCGCCCAAGGTGATGCCGCCATTGCTGCCGCTTAACAGATCGACCGTCCCTGCCGTCACCGGACCGCTGGTGGTGATGGCCCCGGTGGTCGTCAGGTTAAACGTTCCGGCGGTTGTCGAGGAGCCGACATTGACTGTCGGTGACGAGTTGGAGATGTAGACGCCGGTCGCGCCGCTGCCGCCGGTCGTGTTGCCGGACACGCCGCTTGCAGCCGTCGCAATCGCGTTGCCGCTGGCGCCAATTGTGCCGGTGGCGCTGTTGCCGCTCACGGCGAGATTGACGGTTGCGGCAGTAAGCGCGCCTGCGCCCGCCCCGTTGGTGATGCTACCCGTGCCGTTGGCTGTGAGGTTTATGGTGCCGATCGTCCCCGTGCCGGCCGCAACCGCTCCTGCAAGCGTTATCGCGCCGTTGCTGCCAGTGCCAGCGACAACACTAAATGTTTGCCCGGCGCCGGCGCTGGAGTTGCCCAGGGTGACCGAGCCGGAACCGGATGTAGTGGTCGTCGTCAGGCTAACGCTGCCACCGGTGTTGGCGGTCAAGGTGCCCGGTACGATAATTGGATTGAGGGTTATGTTGCCTGTCGTAGAAGACAGCGTCAAGCCGCTGGTTCCGCCAACCGTAAGCGTATCACTGGTCGAACCCTGGCTTATGCTGCCGGAGCCGTTTGTACTCAGCGAGATGGCGGCGCTGTTGCCGCTCCCGTTCGACGTGAGCGTTCCATCGAGCAGTATGAAGCCGTTGTTTGCGGTGGTCGAAAGGCCGATGCTCGATGCGGAGCTTGGCCCGAGCACCGTGATTGAGTTGCCGTTGCTGAAGCTGAAGGCGCCGGTAATCGTGAACGGCCCGAGCGTCACCGGGTTGCTCCCGACGTCGCTGATAAAGACCGGCCCGGTGGTGTTGGGAACTATGGCACTTGCATTCACCACCACAGGGTTGCCCGAGGCACCAATGCCGCCGCTGCCGGCGGTCAGATTTACCGTGGTGGCGGTAAGCGTGGCAGCGCCGCCCGGATCCAGGATGCTTCCGGTCCCGCCCGTGCCGCCGTTGCTGAGCGTGATGGTGCCGATGGTCCCGCTGCCCGCGGCGACGTTGCCCAATATATTGATGGTGTCATTCGTCGCGGTCGTCAAGGAGAACGTCTTGCCGCCGCCGGCGCTGGATGCGACCAGATTCACGGTCTCCGAGCCGCTGACCGCGCTGCTCGTGATGAACACATTGCCGGCCGTGTTGGCGCTGAGTGTGTAACTGCTGGGACCTGCTGCCGCCTGAATCGGCTGCGGACTCACCGACGTTCCGATGTCGCCCGTGCCTGACGAGAGCGTGACCGTTCCGCCGTTGGCTACGTTGATTGTATCGGTGTCGATGGCGCCGCTGCCGCTGGCGCCGAGAACGACGCTGGTGGTGTTGGTGGTGTCGCCGATGTTGTTGCCCAGGGTGATGCTTCCCGTCGAGCCGCCAGCCTGCAAGGTGATGGACGCGCCATCAACCAAGTTGGTTGTGCTGATGCTGCCGGTGTTGGTCAAGGAGAACGTGCCAGTGGCGCTGGTGGAAGACGTACTTAGCGTCACGGCGCCGCTGTTGTTGCTGACAAAGGCATTCCCGCCTGCCGCTGTCAGGTTAAGCGTGCTGGCGGCCGTGGAGATCTGGTGCGACAGCGTGCCGATGTTGCCCGTCGCCCCGGCTTGCAATGTAACGGTCGAAGCCGTCAGCGTGCCTGTGTTGGTGCTGCGCGTGATGCTCCCCGCCCCATCAGCGGTCAAGCTCACCGTTCCGCCGGACGCTGTTACATTGCCCTGAATATCAATCGATCCGCCGCTGCCTGCGCCGGCTGCGACGGTGAAGCCTCCGTTCGTCCCTGTGCTCGAATTCCCGAGAATAATCGAGCCGGAGCCGGGAGTCGTGCTGGTCGTGATGCTAACCGCGTTGGAGCTTGTGTTGCCGGTGTTGGCTGTGACGACGCCAGTCGCGCTGAACGAACCACTGCTCCCGATCGTTATCCTCCCTGTGTCGGAGCCGAATGTTGCTGTGCTGGCATTAATTGTGCCTCCGGTCTGCTGAAGCGTGGCGTTGTTGGTAGTTGTCAGAGTGATTGCAGCCGCAGTTGATGCCGGTCCACCCACGACGGCGCCGCCCTGTATTGATAAGAATGTTCCACTTGATGAGAGGTTAATAATCGGCGCCGTTAAACTGCCGGTCACACCTGCTGTACTCATACTGGCCTGGAACACTCCCCCCGCTGCACTATTACTAATGTTGAGTGTCCCCACGCCAGACTCGTGGATATAAACGTTGCCGGCACCGCCGGTCGAGGCCTGGAGCAAGCCATTGGTGACGAAGGTCTGATTTAACATCTGAATGTTGTTGGAGCTTGTACCTATATTGCCCGTGCCACTCGCAAGCGTGAAGCGATTTTGGTTGCCCGAGAACGACAGGGCGCCGAGCCCTGTGCTGTTTGTAATGTTGCCGGAGCCATTGGCGGTGAGGATGACAATCGCGTTGTGTGAACTGGCTTCATCTGTGGTGACTGTGACCGTATTTTGAATGTCGATCGAGCCGTTGTTCAAGGTCGTCACGTTGAAATTAATGGCCGTGCCTGAGCTTGCGGTACCAGCACTCGACGTACCAATACTTATACTTCCGTTGCTCGTGAGGTTCACGCTTGAATCGGCGCTGGCGCTGACCACGCCGGAGACGTTCAAGCCGGTAAGAGAGATTGCGCCCGTAGTGGTCCCCGTGGTGCTCAACGTGAGCGCCCCGGCGGTCAAAGTCGCGCTGCCCGTGTTGCTGATGCCGCTGCCACCGCCGGTGGTGGTTAGGGCGAAGGAGCTGGAGCCGGAGCTGGAGGTGAGCAGGTTGACCGAGGCGGGAACGTTGAGGCTCACGCTGCCGGTGGTGTTGGCGCTGAGATTGAGGGTCGAGCTTGCCGGCATTGATATGACGCCGCTGGCGATCGACAGGTTGCCGGAGCCGGAGGCGAGATTCAGCGTCCCGTTGTTCGGCAGGGTCAACGTGGTGGCTGATATGGTGCCGGAGCCGCCGGCGGTAAGGTCGATCGTTTGTCCCTGCACGGTGCCGGCGCTGATGCCTGCGGAGTTGGTGAGCGAGAATGTACCGCTGGAGGCGCTGCTGGTTGCGGTGGTGACCGTGACGGTGCTGGCGCCGCTGTTGTTGCGGACGAATACATTGCCGCCCGGGGCGCTCATGCTGAGAGTGGATGCAGCCGTAGAGATTGCGTGCGTGCTGTCACCGATGCTGCCGGAAGACGTTCCCGCAGTGAGCGTCACTGACGATGCCGTGAGAGTGCCCACGCCGGTGCTGTTCGTTATCGAGCCCGTGGTCGAGCCGCCCAGGGTGGTCTGGAGAGCAAGAATACCGCCGCCGGCTGCGTTGACATTCCCCTGAATATCAATGTTGACCCCGGCGGTCAGCATCGAGAAACCAGCGCCGGATCCAACGCTGTTCGCCCCGAGCACGACGCCGCCCGAATCGCCGCTGAAAGCGAGAATAGTGCTCTGGCTTGTGGAGGTCGACGTCGTAGTGATTGTGACCGGCACAGACCCGGAGCCGGTTATCGCGAATGAGCCACCGAATCCGGTAATCCCGCCCGTGCCGGCGGTCATGGTCAGCGTGCTTCCGGGGGCGACGTTAACGAATCCTCCGTTAGCGGGGTTGGGTCCGATCGAGCCTGTGCCGGTTGCCGAAAGCGTGAGGTTGCCGTTGGCGCCGAGCGTGTCGGACTCACTTGCGCCGCCAATCGTTATGGCGGCGTTGCTGGTTTGCACCGAGGCAGTCCCTGTGCCCGCATTTAAATTGATGGTGGTGGAGAGGCCGCCAATATCTGACTGGAATGTCACGCCGTTGCCGCTGGCCGGGGTCACATTTATGTTGCCGCCGCCGGTGGTCGCAAAAGCTACTGTGCCGCCTCCATGGCCTTTAACCGTCAAGCTGCCCGACGGCGATGTCAAGTTAATCGCACTTCCGGCGCTTGAGTTTGTAATGGTGAAATTCTGCCCCAGGTCGATCGTTCCCGCGGACATAAGCAGGGTTCCGCTGCTGCCGGGCGCAAAGCTCGTGCCCTGAGTGATGAGAATCGTCGAGGCCTGCGGCGCCAACATTTGTATAGAAGCTGCTCCACCACCAGTCAGGGAAACGGTTCCGCCCCCCCCGCTATACGACAGGGTGCCACCGGTTTCTTGAATAGTTATGGTTCCACCAGACCTGGAGCTTGTTATGGTCCCTTGATTGGCGAATCCTGTGAAGCTGCCAGTAAAAGTTATGTTCCCATTGGAGGCGACTGTGGTATTCGCATCAACAAAGATGGGCGCGCCGTTGACTGTGCCAGTAACGGTGCCGCCGGCGCCCGCATTCAGGTTAATAGTGGCGGGGTTGGCGCCATCCGTGCTGAAGGTGAGCGCGCTAGCCGTAGGTGTAAGCGTGATGTTGCCGTTGCCGGTCGTGGCAAGCGTACCGGTGCCTCCGGACCCCGCTTCCAATACGAGCTGTCCGCTCGCGCTTACGTTGATCGAACTGCCGCTGCTCAAGTTCGTCACGGTGGCGCTGCTCAGGTCGACCGTGCTGCCCGTCAAGTTCAACGTTCCGCTAGTGCCGGGGGTGAAGCCTACGGTGCTGCTGGGGGCGAACGTCACAGTGCCGCCGGCGAGATTGATGCTGCTCGCGCCGCCGCCAGTGACCGAGAAGGTCCCGGCGCCGGTTACCGTCAAGGTGCCCGAGCTTGCCGTCAGGTTGACTTGACCCGAGGTGGCACCGGATGTGATGGTTCCCGCGTTGCTGATTGTCGCATTGTTTACGGCCAAGCCGACATTGCCGCCAGTCGAGCTAAGCGTCACTCCGTTGGGGACGGTGATGCCAGCGCCGCTCCCCGAGTTGGTCAACGAATACGATCCGCCGGAGCTAGAGTTACCGGCTATGGTGACTCCCGACGCGTTGTTGTCGCTCAGGGTCACGCTGCCACCAGCAGTGGTGATCAGATTTGGCGCGTTCGTCGTCACAGCGCCGATGTTCCCGCCGCTGGCCGTCAGGGTCAGCGTCTGGGAAGGTCCGGTATTTACAGTTCCCGACCCTATCGATCCGTTGCCGCTGGTGGTAATCGTCGCGTTGCCGCCGGCGGTGACGGTATTGCCGAAAGTGAAGCCGGTGTTAATCCCTGTTCCCGTCACGGTGAGGTTGCCTGCCGTCGCGGCAGACCCGGCGGCGAGGGCAACCGAGCTGGCGCTGTCGCTAATGAACACGTTGCCGCTGGTGTTGAAGTTAATCCCCGTTGCATTGGTGACGATTGGCGCCAGGGCGGTGCCCAATGGTCCAGATCCCGAGGAGAGCGTCAAGTTGCCAACGTTGCTCACGCTCGTTCCTGAGGCCATGGTGATGGCGCCAGCGCCGTTTGCCGCCAGAGTGACCGCGCCGGCTGCCGATATATTTTGATTGACGGCAATCCCGCCGCCCCCCGACGCGGTGAGGCTGACCTGACCGCCGGTTGTGGTCAGCACGCCGTTAACCGTGATGCTGCCATTGCTCGCGGCTGTATCCGTGAGGACATACGAACTCGCGGTCGAAGCCGCCGAAATCGTTGCTGCCACGGCATCCGACAAGACCACCCCGCCGCCGCCGGCATTGGCCACTACGTTCGGCGCGCTGATGAGCATTGCCCCGCCGCCCTGCTGCGCGATGCCGCCGCCATTGTCGGCGGTCATCGTCAGGGTGCCGCTGGTCGTAAGAACTTTCCCGGACACGGTCTCGATGTTGCCGGTTCCGTTTGCGTGCAAGGTTATCCCGCTTGCGCCGGTTATATTCTGTCCAAGGGTGATGCTGCCGTTCGACGTGGTGCTCAAGTTGAACGAAGTCCCGCTGAAGGCGGCCATTGTTGTCACGCTCTGCGAGTCTGTCGCGAACACATTGCCTGAAGTCGTAGCGGCCAGGTTCGGCGCATTGACAAAGACGTTCGCGCCCGATGTTCCGATGTCGCCGCTTGACGATGAAAGCGTCACGGTTCCGGTGGAGCCGCTGGTGACTGCGAAAGCGCTCGGATCCGTGATTGTTCCGGCGCCGCTTGCAGTGAGCGTGACGGAGCCCGGAGCGCTGCTGCTCACGTTAAGGGCACCGCCGACAACGATACTGCCGGTTGTGCCGGACATCGCCAGGGTGAAGTTCGTGGCGGTAGAAGCTCCCACCGTCACACTGCTTGCGCTGTCGCTAATCGATACGGTCCCTCCGCTCGTCGTATTGAGTTTGGCGGCATTGGTCGCAATAGCGGTGCCGCTGCCGATCGAGCCCGTTCCCGCATTGAGCGACAGCGTCCCGTTGGTCCCGATGGTGTTCGAGCCGGACTGGGCGATATTGCCTGCTCCGGCGGCGCTTACGCTGACCGTCGTCCCGTTCAAATTAAGCGTCGATGCCGAGGTCGAAGAATCCTGGAAGGTGATGTTCTGACCGCTCGGCGCGCTTATCGCAATTGTTCCGCCATTCGTGGAAAGCGTCCCGGCGAATCCGGCGGGAGCTTGAACGACCAGGTTCGCGGCGAGGCTGTTCGTGTCAACTGTGATAGCGGAGCTTCCGCTTGCGGATATCGACGAGCCGGCTGTGCCGTTGGGCGAGAATTTTACGTTGGGCGCGCCCAGATGAACGCCGCCCGCTCCGGTAATTGTCAGCGACGCGCCATCCGCGATGTTCAGCGTTCCGCCCAAGCTGGTCGTGTCGAGGAATTGGACAGTTCCGCTGTTGTTGCCGGCGATCGTTCCGCTTCCGCCCACCGTCAGACTGCCCGTGCTTTGCGCGGTAATGTTCGCCCCTCCGCTCGTTGCGCTGATTGTGCCGTTGTCCGTCAGCGCCGCTCCGCCGTTGAGGTTGAACGTAATATTGCCGGTTCCGCTCAACGTAACGCCGCTGCCAACAGTGACATTGCGGTTGGAGGCATTGCCGCTGTTGTTGAACGTCACATCACCGCCGCTGAAGGCCAGCCCCGAACTGCCGCCGCCGGAGGAGACCGTCAGCGTATTGCTGCTGGCAGCCGGCGCGACGCTAAACGAGCCGCCACTGCCAGTTGTCAGTGTAACGGTCGCGCTGTTTGGCGTGGTTATCGTCATGTTACCGGCCGCAAGGCTAGAGTCGATGGTGAACGCCGAGGCGCCGCTGGCCGTAATCGGCGTCGTCCCCTGAAATGTAACGCTCGGGCTGGTGATGGTCACCGCGCCGCCGCCGGACACCAGGTAGTTGGCCGAGGAGAACACGATGCTCGTGCCGCCGTTTGCGCTCTGGAATGTCGTCGGTCCGGCAAACTCTCCCGTTCCCGCCACGCCCGCGCCGCCGGCAAGCGTGAGGGTTGAAGGCAGGGAGGCGAGGTTGGCGACGGTGATAGATGTGCCGCTTATCTTGCCGTTGTTTGAGAACATCCCGCCATTCATATTAAAGGCGACCGCGCCACCCGTCACCGTGCTGCCAACGGTAACTGAGTTGCCGGTGCCGGTGGCGACCGTAATCGAGCCATTATTCGTTCCGTTGCCGGTGGCAGTCACTGCGCCCGCCAGATTTAGGGAACCGGCATTTGTGCCGCCCATCAATATGGTGCCGCCGGTAATGGAGTTGGCAAGTGTCGTCGATGCGCCGTTGCGGATGTTGACTTGACCGCCGCCGCCCGCGAAGGTGGACGTGCTCAGAATGTCGCTGGTGGCCGCTCCGTTGTTCGGGGCGGAGATGGCACCGACCGAGATCGCGCCGGCAAGCGTATTGCCATCCGCCAGGGTAATGCCGTTGGTGGCGGGAGTGGGGGTGCCGTTCGTGGCCACGTTGATGTTGGCCGGTATGGCAACGGAGCCTGCGTCCGCCGACAGCAGGACACTGCCTCCTCCGCCGCTGCCGCCGCTGGTAGTTATGCCGCCGATTGAAATGGCCGTGCCGGTCGCCTGCCCGATGATCGCCACGTTGCCGTTAGTGCCGCCACCAGAGCCGCTGGCTGTAATTGTCACTCCCGTCGGGAGACTGATTGTGCCCGCGCCGGCTCCGCTGGGACCGGTGCCTGGAAGCGCAATTAAAGTGATGTTGCCGCCATTGGTGGTTCCACTTGACGTGAAGGTGGCGATGGGATTGGTGGCAAAGTCAATTTTTCCACCGGATGCGGTCTGTCCGGGATTGATCTGCACCGTGCCGCCGCCGGTGTCGGTAAGGTTCGCGCCGGCCATGATTAATATATTTCCGCCGCTGGTGCCGCCGTTGGCGCTGTTGATATTTATGCCGCTGACGGTTGTCACAACGTTCGTGCCGGAAAGAATCGTCAGATCCTGACTGCCGCTGCCGGGATCGGCGGCGATGTTTACCGGGCCGGCGACCGAGAAGATTACCGGGTCGCCCGGTGCGTTAAGCGTCCCGACAGTGAGGGCACCGTTGTCGACGCCAAGGTGGACATTGTAGGCAGAGGCGTTCACAGTTCCGGAGATGCTGTTGGCATCGACGATCAGGCTTCCGTTGCCCGAGTAGGCATTCAACTCGTTCGACAACCAGTCGCCGCCGGTGAGCGCCGTGTTTGCGGCGCCGGTGAATAGCTGGTCGCGCACATTGATCTGTCCCTGCAGCGCCTGGATCGTTCCGCCGGCGTTATTGATGGTCATGTCGCCGACCATCTGTCCGGTCGAGAAATTGACGTTGCCTGCCTGGGCGGCAATCAAACCGGCGTTGTTGAAGGTGCCGGCCAGCGATGTCAAGTTGACGTTGCTGGCCGCCGACAATACGGCGTTTGCCGCGTTGGTTATCGTGCCGCCGGCGCCCAGAGACAAATTGCCGGAACTGCTGATAGTTCCGGCATTTACGATGTTATTTGCGGCATTCAGGGCAAGGTTGACGGTAGACAGCGCTCCCGTCACGCCGGCGATACCGCCGGCGGGCAGCACCGTCGTTATCAATCCGCCCGCCTGGTTCGTGATGTTCTGAGCGTTGATGCTCATCTGCGTCACCGACGGGCTGGTTGACACCGCGTAGAAGGCGCCGGCATTGGTGAAATTGCCGCTCAGGTTGAGCGTCTGGATCCTGTCAATGGTCGTCACGTGGGACGGGACGATGAGGTTAGCCAGGTTCTGGGCGACATAGGAGCCGATGGTGAACGAGCCACCGACGGCGTTGCCGTTGGCGCCCAGCGTGATCGTCTGGCGACCGGTGTGGAGGACCTGCTCGAGGGCGACCACCTCGGCCCGGGTAAGGGCGGTCGTCGCCGTGACGTTCTGGGTCTGCCCGTTGACAACAATGCTGGCCGGCTGGAAGTTGTGGAGGCTGCCGGCGGTAACCGAGTGCAGAGTGGAGGTGAGATCGAGGTTGATCGGGTGGGTTGTGGTGGTGTTGGTGGTGGTGGCTAGAGCTGTGGTAGTCGTGGTGGTGATGGCCGTATTGGTCGTCTGGCTGGGTACGGGCGTGGTCGATCCGCCGGCTTGCGCCGGCAACGTGAGCAGGTTAAACGGCATTATCAGCGGGGCGCACGCAGCAATAGCTATGCAGGCCCGAGCCTTAACGGCGGTCCACCCTTTATTTTTCATCTCATCCCCCACAAGGGGAGAAAAGTCAGATGTAAAAGAAAACGGCCTCCGGGGTGTCGCCCCAGGCTAGACACGTCCCCCCCACAAAAGTCTCCCCCCAAAACAGATCAAGCTCCGCCACCACAAACCCCAGCAGAATCGCAAATCATCGTTGTTCAGTACCCGCACTTATCAACGGCGATCTACGAGTTCGTCTTTTTGACGCCTCAGCACTTTCGCGATTATAGACGCATTCGTTCGTCTGCGGAACCATTTGCAAGGCAACAATATTTTTTTTAACACTTGAAGTTGTGTACCTTACAATTGACGCCCGGGCCAGGGAATACTGCGAGCACTTTTCGTGCCGCCTGGCCCAGCATTTCGGACATCTCGTTGTCCGGACCATAAAAGCGATCTCGTTACGTTTCTTTATCAACCAAAATTTTTCCGTGCCGATGGCTTCTTGGCAGGCTTACTCGACTCGTGTCCTGCTCGTTGCGTTTTTAAAAGGCCCGAAAGTGTGCAGTTTGGTATAGACTCTGGTTAGGCCATACTTGAAATTCCGGGTCAGCCGGGGGGGGGGCCGGTCAGCCACGGTTTCCTTTTAATCGATTGACATAGTCGTGAAGACACGCGGTCTTTTCGGTAGCAATGGTTTGGATTGCTATGCGTAGTCAGAGCTTCCTTGAAATGCGCAGGCGCAATGCGCTCTCGATCGTCGCCATTGTCCGAGAGCACGGCGACATCAGCAGGGCCGATCTGGCCCGAGCCGCCAACCTGTCGCCTGCCACCGTATCCAGCATCGTAGATGACCTGCTGCAAGCAGGCGTGTTGAAAGAGACCGGCGCGAAAGCGTCGACAAGGGGCAGGCGCCCGATCGGGCTCACCTTCAACGCGCGCAGCCGCCTGGCAGCGGGAATCAGCATCGAACCGGAATTCATCCGCATGGCGTTGTGCGACCTCGACGGCTATCCGATCTCCGAGGCAACACACAAGCACGCGTTCGAGGAGAACATCCCGCTTCTGACCAACTTCCTGGTAGCGCGACTCAAGGACTTGCTGAAAGGCTCGGGCAACCCATTCAAGCGCCTGGGTGCAATCGGCATAGCCCTGCCGGGACCGATCAGCAACGATCAGACCAGCATGCTCGACAGCGTGGGGATGCCCACCGCAACCATTGAGTACCAGCGGCTCTGGGCCCTACTGGAGCAGAAACTGAGAAGACCTATCATCATAGATTCCCATGTAAACATGGCTGTTCTGGCAGAAAACACGCTGGGATCGCCCAAACCGCCGGAATCGCTGCTGCTCGTCCGGCTCGGTCCGGTCATCCGCTCTGCATTTCTTGTGCACGGAGCGGTAGTCCACGGCCAGAGGGGATCAGCCGGAGAGCTGGGGCACGTTCCCGTTCCGGGCAACACCAGGCGCTGCCGCTGCAGAAATGATGGCTGCCTCAATACCATCGCTGCGAATGGCGCAGTCGTTGACACATGCCGGTCGCAGGGAATCGAAGTAACGACGGTAGCCGAAGTCCTGGACGGGGCACGGGCAGGCAATGCCGTCTGCTCGGCAGCGGTGGCGGAGATAGCCCGGGGGGTCGGCTTTGCCCTGGCAATGGCGATCAACCTGCTCGGACCGCATCGCGTGATCGTGTCAGGGTCGCTCACCACAGGCGGTGACATGTTTCTAGTGCCGCTGCTTGCGACAGCGCGTCGCTACGCGCTGCCAAATAACTTTGACAAATGCGTGATTTCAGGCAGCATCCTGCAACAGAAGGGGGAGCCGATTGGCGCCGCGCTGCGAGTGCTGCAACTGCAACTCGATGGGCTCCTCATCGACGTGGTGGGCTACGGGGATCTGCGCGCAGCCAGGCCGGCGGAGGCGTCGCCTTCCTGATTCGGCAACGCCTGCCCCAATTTGCCGGCAGGGCCGCAAACATTAGCCGGGATCCATTGACTACCCCGAGACAACCAAATACGATAGTCAAGGCAGATTTGGAAGCCTGTCTCATGTTCACTACCACCAGAAACTCTGACACCGCACCCCCTCCGCAGGGCGAGCATGAAACAACAGGCGTCGCCGCGAAAGAGAAGGTCACCGGCGTCGGCACGTGGTTTTTGCGCAACATCTGGTACTACGCGGTGCCCGGCAAGAAGCTAAGACCGGGGCAGATGGTGGCGAAAACCATCCTGGGTGAGCCGATTCTAATCGGGCGGGACCGCACCGGCAAGCCTTTTGCCCTCAAGGACATCTGCCCGCACCAGGCAGTGCCGCTAAGCAAGGGACGGTTTGACGGCTGCGAGGTCGAATGTTGCTTTCACGGCTGGCGCTTCGATACCGCCGGAATTTGCACGGCTATCCCGTCGCTGGCTTCGGGACAGGATTTGAAGATCTGCAATATCAAGACGCAGAGCTACCCGTGTACTGAACATCAAGGCTGCGTCTGGGTTTTCATGGGAGATCGGACGGACAGTCTTCCCGATGTTCCCTGCGCACCGGGGCTGGAGGGCGTCAGCTACGACCAGAGCACGGTGACGCTTTTGATCCCCACCCACATAGACTACGCCACGGCGGCGCTTATCGATCCGGCGCACGTGCCGTACGTGCACAACGCCTGGTGGTGGCGTTCCACCCGCAACATGCGGGAAAAGGTCAAGCGATACGTTCCGGAAGGCAACGGCTGGACGATGGTCAGGCACCAGCCCTCGAAGCATTCGATAGCTTTCCAGCTTCTGGGCAACCACATCGAAACGGAAATAAGCTTCCGCCTGCCCGGCATTCGCCGCGAATATCTTACATTCGGCGGGCGCACCTTCCTGTCCGGAATGTCCACGCTGACGCCCATCGATGAGACGCACACGGAGCTCAATCACACTACCTTCTGGACAGTGCGCGGCCTGGCTCCGGTCCTCACCCCGGTCATCAATTACTTCGTGCGCGAGTTTCTCGGTCAGGACCAGCGGATAGCCCGGATGCAGGAGATCGGGCTGCGGTGCGATCCCAACCTGATCATGACCATCAAGGACGCCGGCACCCCCGGCCACTGGTATTTCCTCTGCAAGAAGGAATGGGCGCTGGCCACCAGCGAAGGCCGCGAATTCGTAAACCCTATAAAAGAATCCATCCTCCGCTGGCGCAGCTAATGCAGTCTCCCGCGCTGCCGTGAACGCTGCGGGGTTGAGGCATGCCTCGCCCGCATTCTCGACTCATCATTCCGCAACGGGCAGGGCAAGCCCCCATCGACTAATTCGTCACGCTGACGACACGCCCGCCGCTTATCTCCACCAGCTCCTGCGGTGCCACACGGAACTGCGAATTAGGCGTCCCCGCCGCCGCCCAGATCTCGCCGTACTGCAGCAGGTCACGATCGATGAAGGTCAAGATCTCCTGCCTGTGCCCGACCGGCGGAATGCCGCCGACCGCATAACCGGTCGCCTGACGAACGAAGTCCGCATCAGCCTTTTGTATCGGCTCGCCGAGGAGCTCGCCGATCAACTTCTCGTTGACACGATTCGCCCCGCTGGTTATCACCAGCACCGGTCGGCACGAGTCTCTGGTCACAAAAACCAGCGATTTGGCGATCTGACCAATCTCGCAGCCGTTCGCCCGAGCGGCATCGGCGGCCGTTCGCGTGCTGTCCGGCAGCTCGATCACCTGCGACCGGCAACCGAGCTGCCGGAGCAGCTCCTGAACCTTAAGAGCGGTCGGGCTTAGCGATTTCGTCATCCGTGGCTTCCTTTTGATATTATGACTGAATATCATGCGTTTCAGGCTATCCACCCCGACAATTGTAGCCGTGGCGGCGCTGGCGAGCAGCATCGGCACCGCTCCCTGGACTTTCGCCAGGACGGCCGGGCCCGCCCAGCAGTCCGCCGTGGCTGCCGCCGGCGGGCCCGGCGCAGTTTATCACCGGGTCTGGGAGATTATTCACGACACGTATTACGACCCGCATTACAACGGGCAGAACTGGAGCCGCTGGGAGCACCGGTACGACGGCAAGCTCAAGACCAGCGCCGACGAATACAAGGCGATCGACACCATGCTCACCAGCCTGGGCGACCGCTATACGCGCTTTCTCAACCCCCAGGCTTTCAAGGAGGAAAACGAGCAGATCGCCGCCAAGCTTTACGGCATCGGCATCCAGATGGGCTACGACAGGAACCACAAGATAATCGTCATCGCCCCCATCGAAGGGACCCCGGCATACAAGGCGGGCCTGCTGCCGCTGGACGAGATAATCGAGGTCAACGGCAAAGCCACTCAGGGAATGAACATCGAGGCCGTGTCGCAGATGATAAGGGGACCGATCGACACCGAGGTCGCCATCACCATCCTGCGCAACAACAAGGAGAAGAAGACCTTCGCCATCACCCGCGGTGAGATCCCGATACGGTCCGTGCAGAAGGTGGCCATGCTGAACAGCGATATCGGCTACGTCCGTCTGACCACCTTCATCTCCCAGCACGCCAACGAGGAGATGCGCGAGGCGCTGACCAGGCTGTCGCCGGCGCGCGGGATCGTCCTTGACCTCCGGGACAACCCCGGCGGGCTGGTGACCAACGCGATCGACATCTGCAATATCTTCCTCGACGGCGGGGTGATCGTCTCGACCGTGGATCGCAACGCGCACAAGGTCAATGCCGTCTCGAACGGCAAGCCGTTCAGCCGTCAGCCTCTGGTGGTGCTCATCAATCAAAGCAGCGCCAGCGCCTCCGAAATCACGAGCGGCGCCCTGCATGACAACAGGCGCGCGCAGCTGGTCGGGACCAGGAGCTTCGGCAAAGGTCTGGTGCAGGCGATCAACAAGCTGCCGGACGGCTCGGGCGTCAACGTGACGATCGCCCGTTATCTCACCCCCAGCGGGACCGACATAAATAAGAAGGGGATCACGCCCGATTATGAGGTCAAGCTGGAGCCGGCCGATTATAAGGAGGCGCGCGGCCCGTGGTGGCTCGACCCGGGCGGACCGACTGTCAAGCGCAGCCCCGAGGATATGAAGGACATTCAGCTCAAAAAGGCCGTGGATGTTCTCGAGGCCAAGATTCAAAACGCGGAACAACCTTACGAGCTGAAGCTGAACTTTCCCGGCTTCGGCCCGAACCCGTCGGGCCTGGGCGGAAGCTATTAGCTGCTGAGGATGGTCGACGATGGAGAAAGCCATGTTCGCGGCCGGCTGCTTCTGGGGAGTGGAATCCGCTTTCCGCAAAATACGCGGGGTGACCGGGGCGGCCTGCGGCTACTCGGGCGGCGTCGTGAAGAACCCTACATATAAGGATGTCTGCGGCGGGATGACCGGTCACGCCGAGACCGTGCAGGTGGAGTTCGACCCGTCCGTGGTTTCTTACGATGAGCTGCTCGATGCGTTCTGGAGCATGCACGATCCGACGACGCTCAATCGCCAGGGCCCTGACATCGGCTCGCAATACCGCTCGGCGATTTTCTTCTTGAATTCCGACCAGGAGAAAGCCGCACGCGCGTCCAAAGAGCGGCTCGAGCGCTCGGGAAAATTCGACCGCCCGGTGGTCACCGAGATTACGCCGGCCTCCGAATTTTTCCGGGCGGAGGAGTACCACCAGCGTTACCACGAAAAACACGGCATCGAGCACTGCTAGCCTGCGCGGCCGCGCATTGAACTCTAATGCCTGCGTATGATGTACCATCTCAAGAAAGATAGATGTCCCTGCCGCGCGGGGCGCGCCAGGAGATCATGTCCGAATCGCCAGCGGAGGCATTGCTCATGGCCACGAAAACACAGGTCAGCCTGGGAACAATCTCCTACGTCATCCTTTATGTGCGCAACACGGAAGAGGCGCTCAAGTTTTACCGGGACACGCTCGGGCTCCAGGTGAAGATGCATGAGGACGGCTGGGTCGAGCTGGACACCGGCTCCACGACGCTGGCGCTGCATCACGATGAGCATGCCGGCAAGGAGCGAACGGGCAGCCAGCCTGTCGTGGTGTTCAGCGTCGAGGACATCTACGGCGCTTACGAGACACTCAAGAACAGGGGTGTCAAGTTCGCCAGAGAGCCACAAACCGTCTGCGAGACCGGCGACCACATCGGCAAGTCCGCCGACTTCACCGACCCGGAAGGCAACCAGCTCTCCATCTTCGGCATGGTGCCGGCGAAGAAGTAGGCAGTCCGTCCCGCGAGTCCAGGGGCTAGGCATGCCCAGCCCGCTCCATTCGCCAGGCCGGTCCGGGAAACACGAGCACCCCGTCCCTCCTGGGGGCGCGGGCGTCCCGCCCGCCTGCCGGAGCGCCCCGGCAGGACGACCTTGCCGGCCGCTGAGCCCGGGAAAGCCCCGCCCTGCCCGTATCAGTTATGATGTTACGGAAGTAGAAGGCTGGAGGGTATCGGGCTGCAATTCACGGAGACGGAGCTCACGGAGATCCTCCAGTCGGGGCGCGGCTTCCGCGCCTTGTCCCTGCCGATATACCGGCTGGCGGATCAGGTGATCGTCGGCCATGAGATGCTCAGCCGCGGTCCGGAAGGACCGCTGGAGATCCCCGATGTCTTCTTTCAGATGAGCGCCGAGCGGCAGATCCTCACCGAAGTCGACCTCCACTGCTTGCAAAGGTGCCTGACGGCTGCAAACTCGCTGCCGCCAGGTCTGTGGATTCACGTCAACCTCTACCCATCGACCATTATCGAGATGCCGCCTGAGCGCCTGATCGAGCTATTTCCGGACGAGCGCAAGTCGGGCAGGTTCTGCATCGAGATTGTCGAGCACCAGCCGGTCGCCGCCCTGGACATTCTGGCCGACCATGTCGGCAAGCTGCGAGAGTCCGGCATCAGGCTGGCGATTGATGACGTCGGTTTCGGCGCCAGCATGCTGGAGAGCCTGCTCGTGCTCGAGCCCGAGATCTTGAAGATCGATCGCCGTTACGTCAACGGCGTCGCCGGACGGCCGGATCGCGAGAGGTATTTGAAGCGCCTGATCGATGTCGGGCACGCGCTGGGGTCGGAGATGGTCGCCGAAGGAATAGAGACGGCAACCGACCTCGAGCTGATGAAAGAGATGGGCGTCAAATTCGGTCAGGGATTCTTCTGGGGTAAGCCCGCTTAAGCGCGGCTCACTTGTTTTCTTCGGCAGCTACAATGGATGCCGATGGTCACTGAACCCGATGCTAGTTTGGCCTGGGCACATCCACTCGTCCGCGAGTGGTTCCTGGCGCGCTTCGGCAGCGCCACCGAGCCGCAGCAGCAAGGCTGGCCGCACATTCTCCAGTCGCGCACCACGCTCATATCGGCGCCCACCGGGTCCGGAAAAACGCTGGCGGCTTTTCTGGCCTGCATCAACCGCCTGGTTTGCAAGGCGCTGGACGGGCGGCTGGAGGATCGCACCGAAGTTCTCTACATCTCGCCGCTCAAGGCGCTGAGCAACGACATCCACAAGAATCTCGAGCTGCCGCTCCGGGAGATTCAACAACTGGCGGTGGAGCACGGGATTGCGATGCCGGAGATCCGCGCCGCCGTCCGCACCGGCGACACGCTCGCCCCCGAGAGGCGGGCGATGATCGCCAGGCCGCCGCACATTCTTGTCACCACGCCCGAGTCGCTCTACATTCTGCTCACCGCGGAAAAGAGCCTGGCGATCCTAAGAGACGTGGAGACGGTGATCGTCGATGAGATCCACGCCGTCGCCGACGATAAGCGCGGGGCGCATCTTGCCCTGTCGCTGGAACGCCTGGAGTCCGCGCTCGGCGCCCCGCCCGTGCGCATAGGGCTGTCCGCCACCCAGAAGCCGATCGAAGTGGTGGGGCAGTTCCTGTCCGGGGCAGGCCGCTGTCAGCCGGCGATCATCGATGTCGGGCACAACCGCAAGCTTGACCTGGCCGTGGAGGTGCCGTCGAGCCCGCTCGGGCCGGTCGCCTCCAACGAGATGTGGGACGAGATGTACGACCGCATCGCGGCGCTGGTCGAGCAGCATCGCTCCACGCTGGTCTTCGTGAACACCAGACGGCTTTCGGAAAGGGTGGCGCATCACCTGGCGGAGCGGCTGGGAGAAGAATGCGTGGCGGCCCACCACGGCAGCCTGTCGCGCAAACTGCGTCTGGCCGCCGAGAAGAAGCTGAAGGCCGGCGAATTGAAGGTGCTGGTGGCTACGGCGTCGCTGGAGCTGGGGATCGACGTGGGCACGATCGACCTGGTCGTGCAGATCGGCTCCACACGCGCCATTGCCGTGGCGCTGCAGCGGATAGGCAGGGCCGGTCACTGGCGGGGCGCGATCCCCAAAGGGCGCATACTTGCCACCACCCGTGACGAGCTTTTGGAATGTGCCGCCCTGGTTCAAGCAATCGGCAAAGGGGAGCTCGACCGCCTGGTCATTCCCCACGCTCCCCTCGATGTCCTGGCGCAGCAGATCGTGGCGGCCTGCGCGACCGCCGACTGGGCGGAGGATGAGCTTTTCGATCTTGTACGCCGGGCGTACCCCTATCGCGACCTGCCGAGGAGAGAATTCGACGCGGTGCTAGAGATGCTGTCCGAGGGCTTTGCCGGGCGCAGCGTGAGATTCGGCGCCTATCTGCATCGCGACCGGGTCAACGGCCGCGTGAGGGCCCGCCGCGGCAGCCGCCTGGCCGCCATCACCAGCGGTGGCGCCATTCCGGAAAACGCGCTCTTCACCGTCGTAGCCGAGCCGGAAGGCAACACGGTCGGCACCCTGGACGAAGATTTTGCCGTCGAGAGCAATCGCGGCGACATCATCCTTCTGGGCAACACATCCTGGAAGATCCGCCGCATAGAAGGCATAGCCGGGCGCGTGGTCGTCGAGGACGCCCACGGCGCCCCGCCCACTGTCCCCTTCTGGCGCGGCGAGGCGCCCGCCCGCACCCAGGAGCTCTCCGCCCGCGTCGGCGAACTGCGGAAGCGAATAAGCGACATGCTCCCGAACACCACCCCCGAGAACCTGTCCTTCCCCCGCCTCGCAGGCACAAGCGTCCGTCCCGCCGCGGCGACTGCTCCCGGGGGAGCGGGCCTCCCGCCGGCTCCGACCGCCAGGAAATCCGAAGGAAACGCGATGCAATCCCCCTCCCCCACCGACGAGGTAGCCGCCTGCATCCGGTGGCTCAAGCAAGAATGCCGCCTCGACGACGCCGGAGCGGAGCAGGCGGTGGAATACATCGTGCAAGGTCGAGCCGTGTTGGGAGCCGTTCCCACCCAGTCGACGATCATCGCCGAGCGATTTTTCGACGAGAGCGGCGGCATGCAGCTCATTATTCACGCCCCCTTTGGCGGGCGCGTGACCAAAGCCTGGGGGCTGGCCCTGCGCAAGCGCTTCTGCCGCAGCTTCAATTTCGAGCTGCAGGCGGCTGCCACCGACAACGGGCTCAACATCTCGCTTTCGGAGCAACACAGCTTCCCGCTCGCCGACGTCTTCGGCTTCCTTAACCCCAATTCCGTCCAGGAGGTCCTGGAGCAGGCCGCGCTGCAATCACCGATCTTCACGACCAGGTGGCGGTGGGACGCCAACCGCGCCCTGGCGGTCTTGCGGTTCCGAAACGGCAGGAAGGTGCCGCCGCAGATACAGCGCATGCGGGCCGAAGACCTCCTGGCGGTGGCCTTTCCCGAGGCCGCAGCCTGCCAGGACAACATCGAGGGCGACGTGGCCATTCCGGATCACCCGCTGGTCAAGGAAGTGATGAAGGACGTGCTCACCGAAGCGATGGACATCCGCGGGCTCAAGGAGCTGCTCAACGGGATTCTGGACGGCAAAATCCGCTGCATCGCCGTCGACACCCCGGTGCCCTCGCAGTTCTCGCACGAGATCCTCAACGCCAATCCCTACGCCTATCTGGACGACGCGCCGCTCGAGGAGAGGCGGGCGCGTGCGGTGGAGATGCGGCGCGTGCTGCCGCGGTCGGTGCTGGAGGAGGTGGGCAGGCTCGACCCGGAGGCAATTGCCCAGGTGACCGAGGAAGCATGGCCGGACGTCCGTGATGCCGACGAGCTGCACGACGCGCTCGTCACCTTTGTGGCGGTGCCGGAGGAGATCAGCGCCGGCGGGCGCCGCTCACCGAAGCCGCTCTGGATGAGGTTCCTGGACGATCTTATCTCCGAGCGCCGGGCGGGCGTCGCCTTGATCACAAGCAGGCATGGGGCGCGCCGTTACTGGGTCGCCGCCGAGAGGGTGAAGACTTTCCAGGCCGTCTACCCCGACGCCCGATTCGAAATCGAGCCCGCCCCGGTGGAGCAGCCGGCGCCTGAAGCCGAGGCGGCGCTCGTCTGCCTGGTCAAAGGCTGGGTGACGCACGTTGGTCCGACAAGCGCGCCGGCTCTCGGCGACCTTCTCTGCTTGCCCGCCTCGGAGATCGATCGCGCGCTCCTGCGCCTGGAGTCCGCCGGAACGGTGATGCGCGGGCGCTTCACCGATCCCGCAGCCGAGCTCGAGTGGTGCGAGCGGCGCCTGCTCGCCCGCATACACCGCCTGACCGTGGGCACCCTGCGCCGCGAGATTGAGCCGGTCACCGCCGCCCAGTTCTTCCGCTGGTTGCTCGCCTGGCAGCACGCCGCGCCGGGGACACAGCTTTCCGGCGAGCGCGGTCTTCTGGAGGTGCTCAGGCAGTTGCAGGGATTCGAGATCCCCGCCAACGCCTGGGAAAGCCAGATCCTCTCCCGGCGCCTCCATCGCTATGATCCGGAAATGCTCGATCAACTCTGCCTCACCGGCGCCGTCGGCTGGGGCCGCCTCTCCCCCCACCCGGCCACCCTGGCCGCCGGCACTTCAATCCCCGGAAGCGCAATCGTCCCGCCGGCTGCGGCGGCCGCCCCCGGCGGCGCCGGTGTCCGGCGCGCCCCCGATGACCTGCCCCTCCCTATCCGCCGCGTCATCCCGACAAGCGTGGCGCCAATCACCTTCTTCGTGCGCGAGGAGTCCGGCTGGATGATGCACGGGCATGGGTCCGAGCAGATGGAGACGAGGGCTTTGAGCCAGCCCGCGCGCGACGTCCATGATTTCCTCTGCCGGCGCGGCGCCTCGTTTTTCGCCGACATCGTGAGGGCGACCGCTCATCTCAAGTCGGAGGTCGAATCGGCCCTGTGGGAGCTCGTCACAGCCGGCCTGGTCACCGCCGACGGATTCGACAACCTGCGCGCCTTGATCGATCCGCGGCGGCGCTCGGGACAAGGTCGCGGGCGCAGCACCCGGCCGCGGCATAGCACCGGGCGCTGGTCAATCCTGTACAGGGATGGCGAGAAGGACAGGGCGCAGGCCATCGACGCCATCTGCAAGATGCTTCTCAGGCGCTACGGGATCGTCTTTCGTGATCTGTTGGCCAGGGAGACGAACCTGCCGAGATGGCGGGAGCTCCTGATGGCCTTCCGCCGCATGGAAGATCGGGGGGAGATCCGCGGCGGTCGCTTCGTCAGCGGCTTTCTCGGCGAGCAGTTCGCTCTGCCCGTCGCCGTCGAGGGCCTGCGCGCCGCCAGAAAGCGCGAGCCTGGCGGCGAGGTGGTGACGCTTTCCGCCGCCGACCCGCTCAACCTGGTCGGCATCCTCCTGCCCGGCGATCGCGTCCCGGCCGTGTCCGGCAAGTTCGTCGCCTTCCGGGACGGAACCGTAATGCCAAGCGATCGCCCCCCGGCGGCCGCGCGCACCGAGCGAACAAGCTGACCCCGCCGGTCGGCCGCACGCCCTCGGCGGCGCGGGCGTCCCGCCCGCTTTCGGAGCGAGAATATGGTAGCCGCTTTCCGGAGCAGACATTCAATGACACCATCAGCGGTATCAGCACTTTCGATTCAACCGCCTTTGAGCTCCCTGTGCACGCCGTCCGTGCCTCCCCACGCAGGGGCGACGATCATGGCGTCTCTCGCGAGCCGGGACAGCGTGCGTTGCGATCTGCAGGCGACATACGGGTTGGGGTCTTCGCACAGGGACTGGAGAACCTCCAGCGGTGTGTTGTGGTTTTCCGCCAGCCTGAATCTCACATCCGGACACTCATCGGAGGCCAGCTTGTACAAAACCTCTAGCGGCGCGTTGGCGTTCTCCGCGACCGCGGCCCGCACGTCAGGATGCGGATGATCAGCCAGACCGGTCAATGTCGCCTGATGGGCTCGCGGGTTTTCGGCAATGCGCTCGAGGATTTGCGGCGTTCCTGTTTTCGCCAGATGATGCAATACAGGAGCAGGCGTGTTGGGATTACTGGCCACATATGCGCGAATCCGCAACGTCTCCGGATCGAGTGCGCTATCGCCCGCGCCCGCGGAAAAATCCAGCGAGAGATCGGGCTCAGTCAGGCGCGCACGCATGGCCGCCCTGAGCAACTCCTTCTCATCCTCCGACAGGTCCTCCCAGCGGAAGCCTGCGTCTAGTCGATCGTTCATACTCTCCTCCCGCTGCGCGCTTGCAGGAGTCTATGGCAAGCAAAAGCACTTATGGGGAATTTGCGCATCCCCCTAAGTCCATCTTACACACCGGGGGAGAATCTGCAAAGAGCGGAGCGGAAACTAACTGAAATCTACGTAACTTAGCGGTGAGTCGTCGATGGCGGTGCGCCGGCTCTCCGGCGGCCGAGGCGGCGGAACCACCTGGGCGAGCGTCCGCAAACCAGGCGGGTCGCCGCTCGCCGGCAAAGCTGCTGGCGCCTGCTCAGCCGGCAGCTCGACGGCGGCCTGTGGTACCGCCTCCGGCGCGTAATACCGCGTCGCCGGCGAATCGATCGTCTGATTCGGTCGCGCGTCCGCCAGGCGATCGTACTGACCGTGAGCCTCGCCGGGATTCGACGCGGCGGTCATGCGGCCGGACACATCGGTGGTTACGATGTTGCCGGCGGCGTCGTACGACAGCGTTGCCTGTCCGACAACGTTTCCGTCACCGTCATAGTTGTATACGACCCTGGTGTCGACTATATCTTGCGCAGTGGCGCCATTGCCCGAGGAGATCGTGCCGATAGCGTTGCCGCCGGCATCGTACAGGGTCGTCGTCTCCCCGACGACGTTGCCGCTGGCATCATAGTCGTATGCCACGGAGGCGGCAGGCGGCGGATCGGCGGGGTCGCCGTTGACGCCGGCGACATCGAGCTGGGCAACCTGCGGATTCGCAGCAACCTCCCGGGTCGTTCCATCCGCATCGGTGGTTGAGGTGTCGACGCCGTTCCCGAGCCACTCCGGCAGATCACCGGAAACCGGGCCGCTGATATTGCCATAGGTGCCGGTGAGCGGAGGCCCGACCATGCCCGAGCGGGAAACGTAAGCGACCGGCGAGTCCGCCCGCCCTTGCTGCGCCGGCGGATTGCCGGAGCCGTGCGATGCGGTGCCTGTTAGCGGCTGAGCCCCCTGCGCAGGCAAGCCAAGGCCTTCCCGGAAATTGGCAAGCAACGCGGAAGCCACGGCCGACTGCCCGTGCTGTGCCGGCGCGGCGGCAGGATTGCGGGAGACGTCCGCCTGGTCCTGAGCCACGAGTTCCACGTGACCGGCCAGAAGCGGATGATCGGCACGGCCGTGCCCCTCCGTCTCGGTATGCGCGCCATCGGCGCCGCTGTTGCCCGGCCCGGTTGTGACCTCCACCGGATTAGAGACGGTGCTGCTCGAATCCACGAACCTGGTCGGATCCAGCGTGCCGCTCGAGTCCCAGGGGGTGCTTTCCACGCCTCGACCCGGCGTGTAGCTCGTCAGGAAGACCTCGGGATCGGTCTGGGTGCCCGTGCCTGAGGAAGGCGGTAGATCCCTGGGCGCGCGGTCTGCTGAATAGGAATCCGGGTGAGCGGGTTGATCGTTGCCAATCGATCGCACCCCGCCGGCAGAGGCCAGCCTGAAATTGTGGTCGACGTTCGAGAGCTGATCCGAAAGGCTTGTGGTCGTCAGATCCCTGCTTGCGACCGGGCCATCCACCGGATCCACGGGACCGGGAGCGGGCGGATTCGGCTGATCGGGTTGGCTGTCCGGTTTGCTGTCAGGCTTGTCGCCGCCGCCGCCGCCGCCACCGCCGCCGCCACCGCCGCCACCGCCGCCGCCACCGCCACCGCCGGCAGCGGCCGCTTTCGCTTGCTCCTTCGCTTTGGCAAGGGCCTGCCCGATTCTTTCGGAGACCCGAGCTGCTTCCCGGCCGGCTTCCTTCGCCAGGGTGACGAAATCGAAGGCGGACTTGACTGAGACGATAGCCAGCGAGTTGAGCGCCGTGAACACAACCGTGCCTGTGTCGTCCACGCCGCGGAAGCAGGCCATGAGGGCGATCGTCGTGCTCCAGAAGAAACTCCAGAAGCAGAGGGACACCACCCCTTCGATCCAGTTGGGAAAGGCCTGCCTGAGCATCTGCGAGGGGTAGACCCAGAGAGCGGCTACGATCGGTCCGACAAACCACAGATAGTAGAGCCAGCACTCCTGCACCGCGCAAAGAAGCGTCCAGGCAAAGGCCAGTCCCGAATTGAGCTGATTGAAGGCAACCCTGGCTTCCGGCACCATATACGGTACCGTCTCCGCCGCCCGTGTCGGGGGAACGATATAGAGTCCCGACGAAGGATCCTCATACTTGACGGAAAGGAGCTGGCCTTCCATGCGGGCCGCGGGGGTATTGCCGAAATAGTTGAACATCGTGGCCGGAATGTTCGGAATCACCGCGTAGTTCTCCTCCGGGGCCCTTATCGGGAAGGCGCGCACGTGCCCGGCGAAGGCGTCGGCGTACATGTCCGAGCCGAAGGACCGGCTGTAGGCGTCGGCGACCGTCTTCGACAGAGAGTTGGTTACGTCGATGCCGTAGTTGACGACCAGATAGGTGGCAGGAATCAGAAAGACACCGACGACGGAGCGCAAAATTCCTTCCAGCGGGCTGACCTCGCCCAAAACGGAGAAACCCTGGGAGACAATCGCCTTTGTCTGCGCGAGAACCGCGCCCGGCAGAAAGAGCAGGATGGCGATCGGGACGAAGAGGCTGTCGCGCAGCCGGTTCCATTTGTTGCCTGCGTTGCTCGTGAAATTCTGCAGAAAGCTCTGCGTGAACTCGATGGCGGTCGCCGCCTGCTCGCGCTCCATGCCGGCCAGGTTGTCGGCGGTCTGGCTCTTCTCGGCGTTCTGATTCACCTTGGCCTGCTCTTTGTTGGCGCCGGGCATCAGCATGGACCGCGCCTGGTTGAAGGCATTCATCATCGCCGTGATGCCCGCCGCGTCGGCGCTCATCAGCTTGCCGCCGGACACGCCGTTGAGCCCGGTGCTGGCCAGAACATTGCTCATGTTGGCCGCCATGGGTGAGCTCAACCCCGTGAACGTCTGCCCCTGGCCCATCGTCGGCTCGGACTGAGGAGCCGTGGTCAGCGACTGGCTGTTGGCATTCTGGTTCTGCCCCTGCCCCTGATTTCCGGCCTGCCCTTGTCCCTGATTTCCGGCCTGCCCTTGTCCCTGATTGCCGGCCTGGCCCTGCCCCTGGCTGCCACGCTGGGAGGACCCGCCGCCAAACAGGTTCAAGAAGGCAAGGGGATCAAACCCTGCGCCTGCTGAACCCTGGTTCTGGCTCACCCCATTGGTTTGCTGCTGTTGGAACCCCCTGGGGGCGGGGGCGTCCCGCCCGCTTCCCGCGAAGCTCCCGTTGTTCCCGCTGCCTTGCTGGTAGTAAGAAGATGAGGATCCATCGGGCCGGTAGCTCGGGTAGTTGGGATAGTTGTTGCCGCCGTACCCCCCGTAAACCCCGGAAGGCTCGAACCCGGAGACCGGATCCCCGCTTCCGCCCCCGCCCGAGCCGCCGCTCGAGCCGCCACTCATATCGCGCCCGCCGGGGAAGGTGAAGTTCATCTCCGGCGTGGAGTCGGGGGCAATCTGCTGCCCGTTTTGATAGTTGCCGCCGAACTGCTGGGCAAACTGCTGCTGCTCGGCAGCCATGCCCTTGGGCTTGTCGTTGACCTGCCCGCTGGCCGGGTCGGGAGCGCTCACCTGCGCCGCGCCGGTGGCGGGTACTGTCAAGACAATCAGGGCGGCGATTAAACCGACGCGATGGATGCCCGCCCGTAGGGTCGCGGCGTGCCTCGCCCGCGCCGACGGCCTTTCGGGGTGCGGTATTTCGCCCACGGTATCCAATTGTAGTGACAACATTTCTTCTTTCTCTCCGAGCAATCTGTCAGGGACCTGGCGCGAGCCACACGGACTCGCCACGGTTAATGTCAGGTAGGGCACCCGGGCGAGCTGCCGGCTGCCGGGGACATGCTCCCACCCGAGGCCGGGGTTGTCGTGGTATCGCCGGTAGTGCCGGCGGTGCTCGCAGTCTGCGTCTCGCCGCCGGAGTTCCCACCCTGACGGTTCCCTCCGCCGCCACCGCCGCCGCCACCACCGCCGCCGCCACGGCCAGCGCCCGCACCACCGCCGGCTCTGGCCGCTTCCATGGAGGCCTGAGTCATGATCTGAGCAGCCTTCTCCCCCAGCCTCTCCGCCTCGCGCCCGCCGTCCTTGACCAGGCCGTTGAAATCGAAGGCGAGCTTCACCGAGCTGAGGGCCAGCAGGTTCAAGGCCGTAAACACGATGGTGCCGGTGTCGTCCGTGCCGCGCAGGCACGCCATGAGAAGCACGGTCACGTTCCAGAAAAAGCTCCAGAAGCACAGCGTTATCACCCCGTCCACCCAGTTCGGCAGCGCCTGCCTGAGCATCTTCGACGGGTAGACCCAGAGCGCGGCGACAATCGGACCGACGAACCAGAGGTAATAGAGGTAGCACTGCTGCGCCGCGCAAAGGATCGCCCAGGCGAATGCCATGCCCGCGTTGATCTGATTGTAGGCAAGGCGCGCCTCGGTGACCATAAAAGGAACGCTCTCCGCTGCCCTCGTCGGCGGCACGATATAAAGTCCGATTGCCGGATCGACATACTTGACCGCGAGCAGTTTCCCCTCGAGCCGCGCCAGCGGGCTGTTGCCGAAGTAATTGAACATGATTGCCGGGACATCTGACGGAATCACGCCATAGTTTTCTTCGGGGGTGCGAATCGGGAAGGCCCTCACGTGCCCGGAGAAGGCGTCGAAATACATGTCCCGCCCGGTGACCAGCGTGTAGCCCGAGGCAATTGTCCTGGTCAGGGAGTTCGCCACGTCGATTCCGTAATTCATCACCAGGTAGGTCGCCGGGATCAGGAACACGGCGATGACCGAGCGCAGGATCCCCTCGAACGGGTGCGCCTCGCCCAGCACGGAGAAGCCCTGGGAGGCCATCGCCTTCACCTGGCTCAACACGGCGCCGGGCAAAAGAAGAAGGACGGCCATCGGCACGAAGATACCGTCGCGAATCCTGTTCCAGCGATTGCCACCATTGGCGGTGAAGTTCTCGAGATATGTATGCGCGAAATCGATAGCCAGGGCCGCCTGCTCCCGCTCCATGCCGGCGAGGTTATCGGCCTGCTGGCTTTTCTCGGCGTTCTGATTGACCTTGGCTTGCTCCTTGTTGGCCCCGGGGGTGAGCTGCCCCCGCGCCCCGTTGGCGGCGTTCATCAGGCCCGTAAGAGCCGCGCCCGCGCCAATGGGCAGGTGCCCGCCGATTCCCGAGCTCAACCCGCTCATGCCGAGAACGCTCTGCATGTTCCCGGACATGGGCGAGCTCAGGCCGGTGAAACTCTGCCCCGGCGCCATCGTCACCTCCGTCTGCGCAGGGGTGGTCATGGAGACGTTGTTGGCCGCCCTGGCCTGGCTGGTCTGCTGGCCCGGGTAGCTGAGATGCGAGCCGGCGCCCTCCCGCCCGCTTCCCAGGGGGCGCCCGTTCGGCCCCGACCCCTGGCTTTGCCCGCTGGCGTTGACCGACCGCGAGTACAGCACATCACTGGGGGCGCAAGGAAGGCCTCGCGCCGCGCCTGCCTCGAGAGGCGGCGTGCTGGTGACGCCGCGATGGGGGTTGTGGAACGGGTGGCGCGTATATTCAGGGTAAGCGCGCTCGCCCGGCACCAGCGAGATATGACCGTCGCGCTCGAGGCGAGTCATCCCCTTGGGCGGTGTGACCGGGCTGCCGTTGCCCGCACGCCGATCGCTTCCCGACCCGCCTGTCGGGTACGGAATTGCCGGCAGCGACGCCGAAGTCGTATCGGTGTTGTCCGGGTAGTTGTTGCCGGAGTAACCACCGTAAACCGTCGTCATCGTCTGGAAATCAGGCTCGCCGCTGCCGCTGAAGTTGCCGGAGGAGCCTCCGCCACCGCTGCCGTTGAAGCCGGTGAACATGTTGCTCATGTCCCGACCGCCCGGGAAGGTCATGTCCTTATAAGGATTGCCCATCTGTCCGGACTTCGAGCCGAGCGCGCTCGATCCTTCATACGCTTTCACCGCATCCCGATCGCTTGCATGCGCTGATGCCGGACTGGAGCCAGAAATCGCCGACGCGCCGATCACCGTCATGACGATCGCGCAGAACCCCGCCCGCAGGGGCAGCACATGCCCCGCCCGCGAATAAGAAGTAGTGACTTTTCTAGAATCCAACACTTTCATGAGCCTGTCCGGAACATCCCCGAGCCACACGGGCTCAGCAGCCGCCGCCCCCTCAACCACCGCCGCCACCGCCGCCACCGCCGCCGCCGCCGCCGCCGCCGCCTTGCGCTCCGCCGCCGCCACCTTTGGCGCCCCCCTTCTGCCCGCCTTTAGCGGCCACCTTGGCCGCGCCTGCCTCCGCCCTGGACAGAATCGAGGTCACAATCTCGCCCGGCTTGAAATCGAACGGGTTGAACGGGACGAACAGCAGCAGGGCCATGAAGGCGATCAGGTAATAGGCGTTGACCAGGTCGAACGGGTTGACGCCGCCCTGCTCCAGCCACACCGTCCAGCAGCACAGCACCACGCACCACCAGAATTTCCACATGCACAGCATGGTGACCCCGTCCATCCACGACGCGAACGCTTTCCTGAACAGATCCCTGCCCACCCCCGGCCAGGCAAAGAACGCGGCCGCCAGCGGTCCGAGCAAGAAGAGGTAGCACACGAAGACAAGCTGGAAGGCGCTGACCACGACACCGGCCACGCCCAGCGTCGCCGCCGCCTCGTTGATCAGCTCGGCAAGCGCGATGTCGGTATAGCTCATCTGCTCCATGATCCCCAGCCGCACGGGCATGCCGGCCAGTTTGCCGCGATACGGCGCGCGCGGCACGATCGGCAGGTTCATCACCGACTGCCCTTGCTGGGTGGAATCGAAGATCTGCACCTGCTCTTCAGCCCACACCTCGATCATCTTCACGTTTACTTCCCTGGCAACCGCCGCTTGCAGCGCGTTGGCCGTGTCGATGACGTAGCTCATGAACAGCTGGGTTGTCGGGATCAAGAAGACGGCGATAAGCGAGCGTTGAATGCCGGTAAAGGGATTCTGCGTGTCCTCATCCCGCAAATGGAGAAACTGGAAGCCGACCACGCACTTTATATTGGTCATAAGGGCGCCCGGCAGGACGAAGAGGATCGCCAGCGGCAGGTACGCGGCCTTGAACAGCTTTTGAACCATCCACACCGCATTGGCATAGGTCTTCGATACGGCGTGGGCGGACGTGGCGCTGCCGGCATTCTCGTTGGCCACGTTGATCAACGGATCGAGCATGCCGCCGAAAAACGCGTCCATCTCCTGGAGCGCGTCCTCCCCCTTGCTGCTGGCCGACTGCCCCTGCTTCATGCCCTGATTGGCGGTTGCCTGGTGCATGGCGGAGGCGGCCGCCGTCGCCAGCTCCATGCCGAGCTGCGCCGCGAAAGCGCCGGCCATGGCGCTCGTCGCCCCGGTGGAGATGTTGCCGCCGACCTGGCCGCCCAGCGTGTTGCCGCCCATCCCCGAACCCATGCCGGAACCGGAGCCGTTGCCGCCGCCGTTGTTCCGGGTCCGATTCGGGTTCTGATTCTTATCCTTTTTATGCAGCTGCGAGCAACAGGGCAAGTTCATGCCGCAGCAGGCCAGGTGATGCTGGCAGCAGGCGGGCAGCAACGCTTGCGATACCGGCTGCGTGCCCTGCGGCATGAGCCTTCCGGTCATGCCGGGCAGGTTGAGCAGGACGCCCGGCCCGCCGCCGCCGCCGCTGCCGTGCCCGCCGGCGGAATTTACGGGACCTGCCGGTTTCGCAATCCCGTCCATGCCGTCGAAAAACCCGCCGGTGGCAATGTCGTGGAAAGCTCCGGCAGGAGCCATGGACATCAAGTCGTTGGGTCCCCCGTTGAAGGCTTTGGCCGCGTGGGCCATCTGGGCGGGAGCCGGCGACTGCGCGGTGCGGTCCTCGCCGTTGGCGAAGCCGTTCCAGGCCGTGCCGTGATCGTCGACCGAGGGCGGCGGATACATGCCGTCTCTCGGCGTCTGCCGCTCGCTCTCGACATGCGTCTCAATCTGCTCCTGCCGGGCCATCATGTTCTGCCCGTGCACCCCGGGCTGCACGTCGCTCCACGACTTGCCGGTCAGCGGCTCCTGCCCCCGGGCCGCATTCTGGGCGTCGATTGGCGAGGCATAGTTGGCTCGCGCCGGAGCCTGAGCGGCCACGATCAGGAAAAACAAGGCGACCACCGCCCGGCCCGGCGCACGTCCGAGCGCGCCTCCAGCGCGCATGCGCTTGTCAATGACGGCTATCGGTCGCGTCGTCTGCATTCTTCCAGACCCCTTGATATGGAATGCTGCCGCCGTGCCGCTGGCGCCTCGGCATTGCGGATTTCGCTAGTAAGTGCGGTAACGAGCAGAGGATAGGGGGACCATGTGAAAAAATCGTGACAAGACCGGTGCCGTCTGCTTCAATGAGGGTTGTCCAGGCTTGCCGGCGACGGAAAGGCTCTCAAGCTCATGACCAAACAGGTACTGGCCGCCACCCTCGTCCTGACCGCGTTGTCGCTCGCCGCCTGCGGCTCGGGCACGGATGCCGGCTACAAGCCAGGCGGATTTCTCGGCGGCATCGGCATCTTCCCAAAAGGGGTGCCGCAGATTGCGCCCAAGTACGAGGAGCCGACCATTAAGAATCTGATGGGCACCCCGCAACCGTTCCCGGCGGAGTACCCGCTCGCCCAGTACCCGAACGCCCGGGTGCTGCTGGCCGAGGTGCGCCCGGTCTACACCGCCCGCCGCCCGAACATGGTCTGCCTGCAATCCAGCGACGACATCGGCAAGATTGCCAATTACTACCGCCTGAAGCTCTCCTCGGAAGGCTGGAAGTTCAAATCGGCCGATGAAAACCCTGTCTTCTCGAGCACCATCTGGGAAAAAGGAGATCAAGTGGCCGAGGTCCGCATCTCACCTTCCCCGCAGGAAGGGCAGAAGATAATCCAGCTCTTTATCGCCCCGGCCGGCAAGTCATAGGAAATCCCCGGGGCGCGGGCGTCCCCCCGCATCAACGGCGGCGCGACCTGTCACGGCCGCTCTCCTGCTCCAGCAGCTCCTCTTCGGAGAAATTCGTAAACACCAGCGTCCTGCCGTCCCAGTCCCGCAAAGCATGGCCGTCGTGGGCACCGCCGATGATGGCATATCCCCGGCCGCCGGCAACAGGCGTGTATTGAATCTCACCGGGGCGCAGCCACGGCGGGCTCTGCCGGCGAACCTCGGTGATGCTCTTGATGCCGCCCAGCGACGGCCATTCGTTGGCGCCGCTGAACGGATTGATCAGCCCGACCGGGCGCGGCGTTTTATCATCCTCCCGGCCGCCCGGAAGATAGCTCTTGAAGGCGTCGTCGACCGCCAGCGGGTACTTATCACCCCCGTGATTCGCCGCGTAGTGCTCGGCCGCCGTTTGCAGATCCCGCATGTTTTCCCAGACCCGCTTGTCGGTCTCCTGCCCGTCGGCGCCCGAGTAGTAGCCGGGCACGAGCCCGCAAGCCGCAAGGGTGAGCGGGATGATGGCCAAGACGATCGCCTGCGTCGCTCTCACAATCAACCTCACCTGAAGCGATCGAACAGATCATCGGCCGGCCAGCTCTTCTGCCGGGCGATGGCGTGCGACACCAGCGCCCGAACGTCGTTGAGGAACCCCACCTGATCCCTCGGGCGGGAGTTGGCGGCAAATGCCCAGGCCTGATCCCCGGCGGTGTGGACCACATAAGCCATGCTGCCCGGCAACGATCCGGTCCGCGAATAAACGAGACCGCCGCCGGTGACCATCACCTCCCAGCCCATGGCAAAGTACTGTTTCTTTCCCTTCCAGTAAGCCACGGCCGGGCGCGACAGCATCACCTGCACGGACTTCCGCGAGATAGGGCCTGGTACCTTGCGCTCGCCGGCGAGGGTGGCAACGAAGCGCACCAGATCGACGGGCGAGGCGATCCAGCCTGCCGGCGCCGCCAGCGCCTCCAGCGCGAAGTCACCCCCGTAGGCGAGCGGCACCAGGCCCTTCACGTTGGGGAAGTAGCTGTTGGCCATCTCCTGCCCAGGAAAGGGGTAATAGACGGCCTCGTGCTCCGCGCGCGAAAGGGTCCTGCCCAGGCGCATGTCGGTAATGCCGATCGGCTTTAAAACCTCGTCCTTGACGAACCGGCTGTATGGCCTGCCCGAGGTCCTGGCGATCAGCTGCTCGAGCACCGCGTAACAGAGGTTCGAGTAGGCGTAGCTGGTGCCCGGCGTGAAATCCAGCGGTTTTCCCATCCAGTAGCGCACGATGGACAGCGAGTCGGCGCGCAAAGTGGGCGAGCAATAGTGCGAAGCGTAATGCACCAGCGGCGCGAACATCGGATCACCGGATTCCGCCCGGTTCCATCCTGCCGTCATCTGCAGCAGATCGCGCACGGTGATCTGGTACAGCCTTGGATCCACGCCGGCAGAGCCGCACATGCACGGTTTTACATCCTTCAGCAACTCGAAGGCGCGCGCGTCCAGCGCAAGTTTGCCCTGCTCCACCAGCTTGAGCACGGCCACCGCCGTCACCGCCTTGGAGACGCTGGCGATGCGGAACAGCGTGTCGGGCTCCATTGCCTGCAAATTCTCCATGTCTTGCCACCCGTAGCCGCGCGCGTAAACCAGGCGCCCCTGTTTGGCGACGGCTACGGCGGCGCCCGGAATCGCCCACTGCTGCATGAGCTCGACGAACTGTCGATCGAAGGCGTCCATGCCGGCGAGCGGGCGCCCGCTCATCGGATATCTGCCCGCAGGCGCCGCCGCCGGAGAGGACTCGGCGCAGCCGGTCGCGACCATCCAGAAGAGCACAGCGATGACGGCAAGGCGTGCGGCGGCAAACAATGCAAGCGCGTGCACGGTGAGCATTCGGTCCCCGGCGGAGCAAGCGTCCCTCCCGCTCCGGACCGCAGGCACTTTGCTGGCTTCCGCAGGTATTGCAGCCGAGATCATTTTCCAGCCGGCGCACCCCGCAGCTTCTGCTGCACGCGCAGCTTCAAGGCCGCCGGCGGGCTCAATTCCAGCACGCGCCGGTAGGCGCTCCTGGCCCCGCCCTCGTCGCCGCCGTCTTCGAGTATGCCGGCCAGGTAGAGCCAGAGCATGTACGACCGCGCGTGCCCGGTCTCGATGAACTTCCGCAGCGCCGTCTGCGCTTCCTTGAACTTCTCCTGCCTGCGCAGGTCCTCGACATAGAGCCCCCACAGCGGCCCGTTATCGGGCAGGAGATCGATCGCTTTCTTGAAGGCTTGCTCGGCCTCTGCGTACTTGCCGGCCCACACCAGGCAGCGCCCGAGATCCTTCCAGTACTCGCCGGCGGTCGGGCAGAGCTCGACAGCCTTTCGGCACGCCTCAGCGGCCCGATCGTAGCGGCGCAGGTTGAAGTAGACAAAGCCGAGATTGTGCCAGTTGCCCGGCGAATGAGGATTGAGCTCCGTCGCCCGGACCAGGCAGCGCTCCGCCTCGTCGAATCGCTTCTCCTGGAAAAGCGTCAGCCCGAGCCGCTCCTGATAGCGAGGGTTCTTCGGGCTCATGGAGAGCGCCTGCCGCAGATCCGCCTCCGCGCGCTGCACCTGCCCCAGCCCGTTGTGGTACCTGGCGGCGATGCACCAGAACTCGGGCGAATCGGCGCCCAGCGCCGTAGATTTGTTGAATACCCGCTCGGCCGATTGCATGTGCCCCTGAGCCGCCCAGACAAGGGCCATCTGCGCCACCGCCACCGGATCGTGCTTGTCGGCCGCCAGCGCCTTGACCGCCGCGTCGGATGCGCCCGGCACATCTCCCCTGGTCAGCAGGAGCGCCGAAAGGTGCGTCCATGCCTCCACCTGCCGGGGGCTCAAAGCAACCGCCCGGCGGAAGGACGCCTCCGCCTCGGAAAGCGCGTCCATGTCCTCCTGTGCCATCGCCAGGCCGGTAAGATAGCGGGCGTCCCAGGGGTACTTGCGAACAGCCTCCCGGTACTTCTCAATTGCCTCCGGGCTTTTGTAGCGCCGCCTCAGCTCCTCCGCCTGCCGGTAGATCTGGTTTGCCGCCAGCCAATCGAGGAGACTTCCCTTGCCCGGGAAATCGCGACAGAGAAAAGCGGCGCCGGACACAAGGGCGAGCACGGCCACGAGCAGGCAGGCAACGGTTGCCGCCCGCTTTCCCGGCCACTGTCTTATCCTGGCTACCAGCGCGGACATGCACCAATTATCGCAGGAAGCTCTACCATGTGCCTGTCGATTCCGCCGCAGAGGCGGTGCGGACGGTAATCACCTGTGGTGGCGTCGCATCCGGCGGGTAGATGAAATCCACAACAACGGTCTTGTGCTCTTTCGGACCCAGGGTGAAGGAAGCCAATGGCGGGACGATTTCGCCCTCGTTTTCCGAGAGATGGAAATACTCGGACTGCACGGCCCGGGTAGCCTTGCGCCAGCTCAGCCTTACGGTTCCGCGGAAAAAGATCCTGTTGCCGGGAGGATCGTTGTATATCAGGCCGTGGCCGTCGCTCCCGGCCGGCGTCTCGAACTCCAGCAGCACTTTGCGGCGCTCGCCGGCGGGATTGTATAAGGGAAACGTGAGCTGGTAGTGAACAGCGTAGTTTCCATGGGCACTATAGGCGGTATCAGGATATCTGCGCAGAAGCTCGGCGCATTGAACCTGACCCGTGCCCAGAGTCTTCCTGTCGACGGCGGAGAGTATGTAAGAATACGACTGCCCTGGCTCGGGGATGTGCAGCCCCGACCTGTGAGGCTGCGGGTCGTCAATCTTAGCCAGCCACCGCGAGCCGCGAGATACGCCGGCCACGCGCCCGTAACGGAAGTCGCCCACGGCGCCTGGAACGGTCGGCTCCCCCTCGCGCGGGCCGGCCAGCGCCCCTTCCACCAGCAGCTTTCGCCACTCGGCGAGCGTCGGCGCCCGTTCCTTTCCTTGGCCGTCGGCAGGCGCGTACATAGCCAGGCTGGCCAGGTATACGGGCGCATCCGTTTTCAGCTTCAGCAGAACGGAACGCCCGTTCAAAGGCGGCTTGAGCTGTCGGACCGGAACGGGAAGATTGACCAGCATCTCGTCGGCGCCGGCAGCCAAAACCAGGCTCGCAGGCAGCCCTTCTTGCCGCCTGCCGCGCAAAACGTCGTCGGTTACCCGATCGCCCGGCCCGGAGTAGAGGCGCCCGTCGTCGTTGGGCAAAAGCGCCGGCATGGTTACAAAGGGGGCATCCGGCTGGCTCAGGTAACTGGCGCCGGAGAGTACCCTGACCCGCACGCGCCGCTTGCTGGGATTGTGGACGATGAGGCCCAGGTACAGCGTTCTTAGATCCTGCTCGGAAGGCGCCCTGGCAATGTGGTGGGCGAACACGTCGATTCGCCCCTTGAGCGGCAAATTCAAATGCGCCTGCGGGGTCTTCATGCCCCCGGGAGGAAAAGTGGAATCGAGGATCCCTTCCGTCTGCACAATTTCCGGGCAGTTGCTGTTGAGCACCGGTGTGCTGTCAAGCGCCCCCGGCAGCGCTCTCACCTCTCCCGGCACCACAATCCTGGCCGGCTCCGGCTTCTGCGGAAGCAGCCGCTCGCCGCCGGCGGGCGCCGGCAAGCCGGCTACACCGGAAAGCGCCAGGGCAACTCCGCAAATCAAGAGGGGACGCGTCATGGCCAGATTATCGCTGATCGGGCCGGCGGTTTGCAGGCGGCCCCGTCGCCTCATCCTGCGGATCGCCCGTTTTGCGCTAATCTTTGGTTGCGAAGATATGAAAGGACAGCGGGGTCATGAAGCGGCGGTCGATCACCTCGGGACAACTGAAAGCGTTGTTGATTGTCGGGCAGGAGCTTTTTTATCGCTCGCCGTCCTGCCTGAGGAACTACTGGCGGGGCTCGCCCTGGCGCCGCCTGACCAAGATCCTCGACGAGACAGGGGCGTGATCTTGCGCAGGACTGCGAAAAGGGAATTACCCGGCGGCTTTCGCGTCCGCCCCGATTGCGCTTACATCGCCTTCAACAAGCCTTACGGCGTGCTCACGCAGTTCACGCGGCCTGCCGGCAGCGACAAACAAACCCTGTCGGGTTTCGGCTTCCCGCCCCGGGTATATCCGCTGGGCAGGCTCGACTACGACAGCGAAGGACTCCTGCTGCTCGCTGACGACCCGCGCCTGAACAGACTCCTGCTTGATCCGGCCTTCCGCCACGAGCGCACCTATCTTGTCCAGGTCGAGCACATTCCTGACCGGTCCCGCTTGAAACAGCTGGAAGAGGGGATCCGGATAGGGGGGGCGCGCACGCTGCCCGCCAGGGTCGAGCTGCTGGACGCCGAGCCCGAGCTTCCGGACAGGCCGGTGCCGGTCCGCTTCCGCAAGACGGTCCCGACAGCCTGGCTCCGCCTCACCCTGCGCGAAGGCCGCAACCGTCAGGTGCGGCGAATGACGGCGGCAATCGGCTGCCCGACCCTGAGGCTCGTGCGCACGACTATCGGCCAGCTCAGCCTCGCTTCGCTGAACCTGGCGCCGGGGCAGTGGATGGAGCTGAACCCCGACCAGGTGCTGGCGGCTTTAGCCCGCCGCGCCTGGCCGGCTCTTTAACCTCCTGCCACGAAGGTGCCACAGGGCCGCCACGGGCGCGCCACAGCCGCGACCTAGATTGGCTTCGTGGGCAACGGCTCGGGAGGGCGCGGCGATGAAGGACATAATGAGCGTTGAGACGGTTGAGGGCGCGGCGGATAAGGCTCTGGCCAATCCACTGGAGGATCTCATGAGCGGCTACAGATTACCGAACCAGGACAGTTTCCTCGATCCGTTCTCCCTGGACAGGGGAGCCGGGCAGAAAAACGATATGCTCCACCCGCTTGTGCTGGTAAGCCGCGAGAAACCGCACTCGCCCCCGCGCAAGCCTGATGCTGTCACCGCCGACGGTGCGCGCCTCTGGCACGACGGCAGCGGGCGCGTGGAATGCCTCAAAACTCACAGCGGGCAGATCTTCAAATTCGACTACGACAAAGGCGGGCGCATAAAAGAGGTGCTGGAGCCGGACGGCTCGATCCTCATGCGCAACGGCAGCCAAGACGCATGGACGCGAACGAACACCAGGGGGCAAAGCCACGAGTTCAAGGGGCAGGTGGCCGTGCAAGCGGACGGCAGCGTCATTTACAAAGGCCGCGACGGCCAGGACACGGTTTTCAGCGGCTCCGGCTGTGTCGCGGAATGCCGGTTGGTCGACGGGAAGCTGCTGCTGACAAAGCTTTCGGACGCCCACGGGGCCTCGATGTCCTTCTCCTATGACAGCGAAGGGAAACCCTTCGCGATCGAAGATGACAGGGGCTGGTGGCTCACCAGGGGCACCGACGGCAACTGGTACAGGAGCCGGCCCGGCCGTCCCGGAGACGATTATCTTCCAATCAAAATAGAGCGCGACGGGCAGACAGGCGATGTGATCATCGCCGACAGCGGCATGACGGCGAGAGTCGGTGTGCGCGGCGTCGAGGTCCGTCAACGAACCTGAAATATGTTATTGTTTTGGCAGCGCTTATCCGGCTGGACGGCACGCTCATGGCAAAAATTCTGCTTGTCGAGGACGATAAGGATCTGGCCTTCATGGTGCGCTCGATGCTCTTGGCGGAGCGGCACAATGTAGATCACGTCGACAACGGGCACGAGGCGGCCCGGCACCTGAAGGTCTATCCCTACGACCTGATCGTCCTCGACTGGGAGCTGCCCGAATTAAGCGGGCTGGAGATCCTGAGGCAATTCCGGGCTGCCGGCGGAACGAGCGCCGTCCTCATGCTCACCGGCAGAAGCGGCATCAACGAGAAGGAGGCGGGGCTCGACTCCGGCGCTGACGACTACCTGTCCAAGCCCTTCCACATGAAGGAGCTGGCCGCTCGCGTGCGGGCCCTTTTGCGGCGTCCCGCGGCCATCCATGCCGGCGCGCTTGCCGTCAAGAGCGTAACGCTCGACCCCGGCAAGTTTCGGGTCACCAGGGACGGGCAGCCGGTCCAGCTTCTGCCCAAGGAGTTTGCCCTGCTCGAGTTCCTCATGCGGAACGCCAATCAGGTCTTCACGCCGGAGGCATTGCTGAACAGGATCTGGGCGACGGACTCCGATGCCACCGACGAGGCGATAAGAACCACCGTCAAGCGCATCAGGAAGAAGCTGGACAGCGAAGGGGCGCCTTCCATAATTCGCACCGTCCATGGTGTCGGGTACGTGATAGACTCGCCATGATGACTTTCGCAGCGTGAAGCCAAGACTCCTCGATCCTGCACACCTGAAGCTGTCTCACAAAGGGCTGATCATGGTGTCCGTGCCGCTGGTGGCCGGCATCCTTTTCGTCGCGGCCCTGTATGCTCTGTTGACCCAGACCGAGACGGAAGCCCGGCGGGAGGCTCACTCAAAGGCGGTGCTGGCCACCGCCCAGCAGGTGATGAAAAGCTGCTACGAGGCGGGAACCACCCTTTTCGCCTATGCAATCGAGCAGGATAACCCGCTCTGGGCGAAACGGTACGACGACCTCGTCGCCACCATTCAGGAGAATATGTCCGCCCTCGAGCAACTGGTCGGGCATGACCCGCTGCAGGCTGACAACGTCTCGCGCCTGCGCCTGCACACGGAGATGGGCATAAGGAGCTTGAATGATCTCAAGCGCACGGTCGACAATCGCGGCCGCCTGGCCCTGCTCAGCACCGGCAAGCAGCAGGATCAAGTGAAGCAGGTGTTCAGCCGGATCGTCGAGGACGCCTTCCGCGTGCAGGTGCGCCAGAAAGCCGAGGACAGAGCAGATCCGCCCGCCGAAGAGCGCTGGCGGCTTTCGGTCAAGCAGTTCCTCCTGATCGGCATCGCCGCCAATGTGGTAATCGCCGTCTCGCTGGCGCTGTTTTTCATGAAGAGCACCACGCGCCGGCTGGAGGTCCTCATGGACAACACCATGCGCCTGGCCGATAAAAAGCCGCTCAACCCGGAGATGAGCGGCTCCGATGAGATCGCCCGCCTCGATCACGTTTTTCACAACATGGCCCAGGCGCTGGACGAAGCGGCGCGAAAAGAGCAGGAGATCGCCCGGCTGAAGCAGAACTTCGTGGCCACCGTCACCCATGAGCTGAGAACGCCGCTGACCTCTATTCAGGGGTATCTCGAGCTGCTGGGCTCCGGCACCTTCGGGGTGGATCTCGAAGGCCCAGCCAGGCAGGGGCTGGAGATAGCCGAGCGCAACGCCGGGCGGTTGATCAAATTGATAAACGACCTGCTGGCCATCGAGAAGCTCGAATCGGGTCTGTTCTCCGTGAGCTTGGACAGGATTCCGCTGGCGGACGTGTTTGCCGAGGCGCGGGAGGCTGTCGCGGTGTTCGCAGGCAGCAGGCAGGTGATACTGAATATGGTGCCCACCTCCCTTACCGTCTTTGGTGACGAGGACCGCATCGTCCAGGTGCTCGTCAACTTGATCTCGAATGCCGTCAAGTTCTCCGAGCCGGGCGGGACGGTGTCCGTCGAGGCGGCGGCGGCTCCCGGATTCGTGGAGGTGCGCGTGAGCGATGAGGGGCGGGGCATCCCCGCCCAGTTCCAGACAGCGATCTTCGAGCGCTTCCAGCAGGTGGACGCCGGGGACGCGAAGGTCAGGGGCGGCACAGGATTAGGTCTGGCGATCAGCAAGGCCATAGTGGAGCAGCACAAGGGCACCATAGGAGTGACCAGCCGGGAAGGACAGGGAAGCACCTTCTGGTTTCGCCTGCCTGAGCCGGGAGCTCTAGCGCAATCTGGCGAAGAACACGTTTAAGCCGACCAGCATCAGCCCGAAGACGGTCAGGATGTAGATGACGTTGAGAGCCTTGCTCGTGTCATTCTCCGACTTTGCCTTTCTCGACTGCAGCAGCTGTCCCTCCGCGTCCTGCATAGCTTGCATCTGCCTGCGGATCTTCTCCATCATCTGCTGCCCTTCCTGCGTGGAGACAATCGCTGCTGCCGCGGGCAGCCCTTTCTCCCGGCGAACCAGGATGTAATGCCCAATGTGATCCAGCTTGTCGGCGACCAACGGCTCAAGCTCGCGCAGCCTTCGCACCTGCTCCGGGTTGTCGGCGATGAGCCGGCCGAGCTGCTTAATGTGCTCGGCAATGCCCGGGCACGCGGCCAGGTAGGGCTCCAGATACGTCTCGTTGCCCGTGATTACATAGCCCCTGGCGCTGGTCTCGGCAGTGTTGAGCAGATTGAGAATCTCGTCGAGCTGCTCGCGCACCACGTGCGAATGAACGAGCCAGGCATTGTCGGCAGCCACCCTGGACGTTTGATCATGAGCGATATAGCCGATGATGCCGATCGGCATGAGCGCGCAAACAAGCCACACGAGGAGGGTCTTCTCAACAATCAGAATCATTTCGTCCGGATGCCCTTCAAGCCGATGATTTCTGCACGCGGGGGAGGTAGATGCCACACATCAGCATAATGTATCCGATGAGGAAGAACATCAAGTATGGCAGGTATTCGCGCCAGGCATTACGCGCCACGGAGGAAGGATCGAGGAAGAACATGGAGACGACCATGATGAAGGTGCCGCAGTTGGCCATCACCAGCGGCATCGAGCTGTTCTCCCTGTGCATCTTGACCGCCGCGATCCCCTCGATGTGCCCGATCACGTTCCACGGGCCGGCCGCCTTGCTCACCAGCATCTTGACCGTTATCGAATCCCCGTGGTTGAGCAAAACCGGCTTCAGCATCACCTCGTGGCCTTCGACCTTGTCCACCAGCGAACTCGGCGCGCCGTCGCAGAGCGTTCGTTTCTCCAGGTGGGGTGGATGAGTCTCCTGGATCTCTGCCATGACGATGCGCGAGCCATCCGGGGCCGCGATTGTCAACCGGCCCTCGTAATCGGCCGAGCGAATCGGAACATTCCCCGAGTTGACGATCCTCACCTGCACCAGGTGCACGTCATGCACCGGCTCGCCGCGAAAGGTTATCTGCACCTTGTCCTTTACTTCCTCCTTGATACTGACAAGCGGCGTGTCGGCCAGAATCCTGTAGGAAAGCTCCTTTCGGCGCAGGTTCAGGATCCACAAGGTGATGGTGACGGCGATGGCCGCGCATGTGGCAGCCGGCGCCAGATATCTCGGATCGTGAAGGAGGTCCAACTCTAAGCCTCGGCTTGCTGGGCGGTGACCTCCGATTTTACGCTGTCAGACCCAGGGTTCTAAACCAGATGCCCGCTGCGCGCCACTTTAAATTTAGAGCATCTGACAACCTGTTGAGCTTGAACAAAAGATCGGCATAGTCGTTGAGCGTGGCGGCGACCTCCGGATGACCGGGTCCGAGCGTCTTCTCCCGGATGGCAAGCGCCTTGCGAAACATCTCCTCCGCCTGGCCGTACTTGCCCTCCTTGCCGTAAAGAATCGCAATCTGGTTCAGGCTGGAGGCGACATCCGGGTGGTCGGTGCCGAAGGCGGCCTCACGGATGGAAAGGGCCCGCTCGAAACAAGAGTGCGCCAGCTCGTATCTCCCTTCCGCCATGTAGAGCTGCCCCATGCTGTTGAGCACCACCGCCACCTCCGGATGCCCGGCCCCGAGCATCCGTTGATCGATGGACAGGGCCCTGTTGTAAAGCGGCTCGGCCTGGGCGAATTTGCCCCGGGCGCGATAAACCTCGGCCAGGCTGTTCAGGCTCTGGGCGACCTCCGGGTGATCGGGGGTGAGGAAGCGCTCCCTTATGGCCAGGGCGCGCTTGAGGATCGGCTCGGCCTGCCCGTATTTGCCCTCCCTGTAATCGACCACGCCCAGGTTGTTGAGGATGGTGGCAACGCTGGGGTGCTCCGGGCCCTGCACCTTCTCATAAAGAGCCAGCGCTCGTGAGTACATGCTTTCCGCCCGCGCGTATTTGCCCTCGTTGAAATAGAGCCCCGCCAGGTTGTTGAGGCTCATGGCCACGGTTATATGCTCCGGGCCGAGCGACCTGGAGTTGATGGCCAGAGCCCGCTCATAGAGCGGCTCGGCTTCCGCGTATCGTCCCTGAATGCGGTAGAGGTCGGCAAGTCCGGTCAGCGTGCCGGCCACGTCCGGATGGCCGGCGCCGTAATTTTTCTCGTAGATCCGCAGGGCCTTCCGGTACAGCTCCTCGGCTTTCTGGTACTTGCCCTGCTCCTGATAGAGCGCCGCCAGATCGCTCAGGCTGGCGGCCACCTCGGGATGCTCCGCGCCGAGCGCTCTGGTCCTGATTTGAACAGCCTGCTCATAGAGCGCCATGGCATTCTGATACTGCCCCGACCTTGTCGCATAAAGGGCCGCCAGATAGCTCATCGTCTGCGCCACCTGCGGGCTGCCGTCGCCGAGAACCGTCTTTTCGATCTCCAGCGACTTCTTCAAGAGCTGCTCCGCCCTGTCGTAATCTTGCGCTCTTATGCACAGCATCGCCAGGTGCTGGAGCCTGTTTGCCAGCTGGCGGTACTGCGGCCAGCGGTCCTTCTCCACGGTGCGGGGCACCAGGCTGAGCGTCAGATCCGCAAGGTCGCTCAGGTTGCCGCCCGCGTCGCCGGCACCGGCATCGGTCGCCGGCGGTGCCGTGGCGGCGCCGCCGGCGACCGGCGGGGAGCCGCCGGCGAAGAGCTTCCAGGCAAGCAGGGCGGAAACCGCGACCGTGAGAGCGGCCAGCCCGTAGGCGAACTCGCGAGGCACGAGCCGCTTCACCTTGCGGGCCTTCTTCAAGCGGGCCGAGCGCTTGAGGCTCAGCAGCCCGGAGATGGTGCCCCGCCCGTCTTCGACGGACTCCAGCTCCCCGTCCAGCTCGAGCATGGTCTGATAGCGCTTCTCCGGCTCCCTGGCCAGGGCGATAAGAACGACGGCCTCGATCTGCCGGGGTATGTGAAACTGCGGATTGAAAGGCTCGGGCGGGTCGCTCAGGCGCAGATACATGGTCTCCAGCGGATTGGCTCCGGCAAACGGCGGGCTGCCGGTCAGAACCTCATACATTACGCAGCCGAGAGAATAGATGTCCGAGCGCGGATCGAGCGCCTTGCCGGTGCACTGCTCCGGGCTCATGTAGACGGGGCTGCCGAATACCTCTCCGGTCTGCGTCAGCCGCTCGCCCTCCAGCTCGTGTCCGGGCAGCAGCTTGGCGATGCCGAAATCCACCAGCTTCACCAGATCGGACTGGTCGCCCTCTTCGACCAGCATGACGTTGCTCGGCTTGATGTCGCGGTGGATGATCCCCTTGCCGTGAGCGTGAGCGAGCGCCGAGCAGATCTGGCGGAAGATGGGAAGGGCGCGCTCCGGGGCCAGCCGCCCTTCCCGCTCGATGAGATCGCCGAGGCTTGCCCCCTTCACGTAGTCCATGACCAGAAAGGGCTGCCCGGCAGGGGTCACCCCGAACTCGTGGACGCCGATGATGTGCGGGTGGGTCAGATGGCTGGCCGCCCTGGCTTCCTGCTGGAAGCGGGCAAGGTTCTGCTCGCGCGCCACCAGGTGCTCATGCAGGAGCTTGATCGCCACGGTCCTTCCGAGCAGCGTGTGGCGAGCCCTGTAGACCACGCTCATGCCGCCCAGCCCGACCAGCGACTGGATCTCGTAGTGCTCGGCGATGATGGTGCCCACGAGCTTCTGGGCCTGGCGCTCCTCCTTCGAAGGAGGCTTCCGGGCGCCGGAGGCAGGCTCGCAGAGCGTGCCGGCCGAAGGCGGGCTTGGGCAGGCTCCCCCGTGCGCCAGCCCGCAGTCCGGGCAGACCGCCACACCGCTGTCCTTGTTAGACTCGTCGCCAGTCACGTTGCTTGTTGTTTACCCGACAGCGCCCCGGCATAGACCCACACTCCATATCCTAACGCCCCAGGCAATCAGGTTGGCGGCCGGGGCGCCGCCTTCGCTCCCATGAGAGCCGGCTAATCAGCGTGGCCGGCTCGATCGGTGTTATGCTATTGGCAACTGCCTTTTCAGGCAGGACGTCTCAGGGGAAACAGCAAAACGCCATGGATAATCTGAATCAGCTACAAGCGAGCCCAGCCGGCCCGAAGCCTGGCAAAGGACCAAGGTTCCTTCTGTCGTGGCTTTCCCGGTGGCGGTGGAATGTCCTCGACCTCATTCAGATCTGCAATCGCGGCGCCATTCCCACCTACATCTTTGAGGACATGGACATGTCCTGGGCCGAGCACCTGCGCGCGGAGCTGCTCAAGCGCGGTCACAAGGTCACCGTCACCGCCATCCTGATCAAGGCGATTGCCATCGCCCAGCACAAGCACCCGGCCAGCAGGACCTCGATCATGCCCTGGGGCGGCACCATGGTTCTAAACGAGGTGACGGCCGGCTTTACCTGCGAGCGGGTCATCAATGGCCAGCCGGCCGTCTATTTCGGGATCATCAAAGAACCCGACCGCAAGCCGATCTCGCAGATCGCCCGCGAGCTCAAGGAATATTCCAGCGGCGAGATCGACGAGGTCCCGCAGCTGGAGGTCGAGCACAGGTTCGCGAAAATGCCCTGGCTGGTACGGCGGCTCATACTCTGGGCCGGCATGCACTTTCCGCAGGTGCGCTTGCGCTATCTCGGCGCCACCTTCGGCATAAGCTCGCTGGGCAAGTTCGGGGTCAAATATCTCATTCCGCCCTGCGTCACCACATCCACGATCGGGATAGGGGCCGTGGAGAACCAGCCGGTGGTCCGCGGCGGCGAGGTGGTGATCCGCCCGATGATGGGCGTGACGCTCAACTTCGACCACCGCCTGATCGACGGCGCCCCGGCGGCGGTGTTTCTGCGTGACATTCGCCTGCTTCTGGAAGGCGGTCTCGCCCCGTACGTGGCCGATGAGCTGGCCGAGCCTGCCCCGGCCCATGACAGAGCCCACCCGGTGTCGGCTTCCGCGCTCCTCGACGACCTGGAGAACGCCGTTTCAGTCCGGTAAGCGGTGCGTGTGGCATGCCGTGTCAGTCCGCCGCCCGGTCGCTCTGCGGCTTGAGAACCGTCTCCGCCCCGGATACGCCGAGCCTGGCCCGGATGGCCGGCAGCGCGGCCCGCGCAGCCTCCTCGCCGGCCCTTATCGCCTCCCGGGCGTCCTTCGCCTTCAGCGAGAGGATGCCTATCCCGTCTACTTTCGGGTGGATGACGATGTCCGCTAGCTTAAGCTGCTGCGCGTCCGCACGCGACAGGTAGATCTGCTCGACGCGGTGACCGACGCTGCCTATCTTGCGAAATTTTTCGCGGTCGACCGGCATCAGATGCTCATCAACATCGACGGCGATGACGATGTCCGCTCCCATCGCCCGCGCCGCGTCGACCGGCACGTTGTCGACCACGGCTCCGTCGACGAGCAGCGCATCTTCGAACGGCACCGGGCGCCGCAGCACGGGGATGGCCGAGCTGGCCTGCATGGCCCGCGCCAGATGGCCGCGCGAGATCACGTACGGCTCGCCGTTGACCAGATTCGTGCACATGGCGTGGAAGGGAATGTTCAGTTTCTCGATCTCGCGCTTGTCTTCCGGCAGGCAGCTGTTCAGGTAATTGCGGAGCTTGTTGCCGAAGTAAAAGCCGTCGTAGGGGTGCCAGCCGAACAGGTGCGGAACCGCGAACGCCGGAACAGCCAGGAAGCGCACGAACAGCGGGACGGTCATGTAGTTCTTCATGATCGCCGGTTTCTGGAACTTGGACTCGATATCGCTAACCGGCAGGCCGGCAGCGTAGAAGCCGCCCACGATCGCCCCCATGCTCGTGCCCGCGATCATGTCGACGGGAATGCCCTCCTGCTGGAGCACTCGCAGAACACCGACATGGGCCGCACCGCGGGTGCCACCACCACCCAACGCCAGCCCCACCTTGAGACGGCCTCCGGGGGCTGCATCGCCGGCAGCGCAACCGGGCTGGGGAGAGCCGCCAACCGACAGGCACGCCAGCACGGCGGCTGCCACCATGGGGAATCTAAGCGAAGCGACATTCAAGCCCAAAATCTTCACGCACCACACTCCCGAGACGGAACCGCCACAGGCGATATCGCGGGGCGACCCGAAACGATCGGCAGGCCGCGAATGGACGCCAGAGACAAAGTATACACCGTCGCTCATGCACCGGGCGTTTGTTCCTGCTAACATCGTCACCTTCCGTGTGAGGTTTCGCTAATGGCTGGTAAGACCATTGATATCCAGACAGACGCCGGAGCCGGCTACACCGGCTATCTCGCTGTTCCGGACAGCGGAGCAGGAGCCGGCATCCTGCTCATTCAGGAGATATTCGGCGTCAACTCGCACATAAGAGATGTCGCCGACCTTTACGCAGCCGCCGGCTTCACCGTGCTGGCGCCCGATGTTTTCTGGCGGGTCAAGCCAGGGGTTCAGCTGGGCTACGGGGCAGACGACATCCAGAAGGGCATCGCCTTGATGGGACAGTGCGAGCCGGACGATATAGTGACCGATCTCCAGACCGCCGCCCGCGCGCTTCGCTCCCTGCCGGAATGCCAGGGCAAAATCGGGGTCGTCGGCTATTGCATGGGCGGCACTCTCGCCTACAGGCTGGCGACCAGGGATGCCGTCGATGTGGCGGTCAGCTACTACGGCGGCGGCATCGACGACTATCTCGACGAGGCGAAAAACCTACACTGCCCGATCCTCCTCCATTTCGGTGAGAAAGACGCCCACATTCCCCTGTCCACGGTCAAGAAGATAGGAGCCGCCCTTGAAGGAAAAGGGCACGTGGAAATTCACATCTACAAGGGAGCCGATCACGGCTTCAACTGCGACCAGCGCGCGACATACGACCGCAAATCGGCCATGCTCGCCTTCGCGTTCAGCATCATGCTTCTGAGCAAGAACCTCTCGTAAGCCCGCGCCGGTGCTGACCTACGAGCGTTTGCTCCTGGCCAGCACCGGGATCTTGAGGCTCGGTCGATTCTTGAACTGCGGCAGCCGCACCGGCTTTTTGGCCAGGGCGTCGAGTGCCAGAGCCAGCCCTTTGTCCAGCTGGGGATCGCGCCCGCTCCGGTAGTCCTGTGGCGCGATGTCCACGTCGTAATCCGGGTCCGTGCCGTAGTTCTCCACGGCCCAGCCGACGTCCGTGAACCAGAAGGAGAACTCCGGCTGCGTGGTTATCGTTCCGTCGACCAGGCGGTGCCGCGGCCAGATGCCGACGACACCCCCCCAGGTGCGCTTGCCGACCAGCGGTCCGAGCTTGTAGAGCTTGAAGCAGTGGCTGAATATGTCGCCATCCGAGCCGGCGAACTGATTGGTCAGGCCGACCATGGGCCCGGCCACCGACTCGGGCGGATAAGGCTGCGGCGCCCCCCAGCGCGAGACATCGTAGCCGACGCGTTTGCGCGCCAGCTTCTCCAGGAGAAGCGGAGAGACGTGCCCGCCCCGGTTGTAGCGCACGTCGACGATGAGCGCCTCGCGACTGAACTCGGAAAGGTAACCGCGATGGAATTCCGCGAACCCCCATGGCCCCATGTCCGGTATGTGGAGGTAACCCACCTTGCCGTCGCTGTTTTCGTGAACATACCGCCGGTTGGTCTCCACCCACAGGCGGTAGCGCAGCGAACGCTCCTCCCTGAGCGTCCGTACTGAAACCCGCCTGCGATCCGCTTTCTTCGAGACGACGGTGAGAACGACTTCCCTGCCGGCCGTGTGCATGAGCAGCTCCTCGACGGTGCAATCGCGCGACACTTTATGGCCGTTGACGGCGACGATCACATCGCCTTCCGCCAGTCCGAGCCCCGGATCGGCCAGCGGCGAATCCGCATCCCGATCCCAGGAGTCGCCGCGCAGGATGCGCTCGATGCGATAGCCGCCGGATGTTCTGTCGTAGGCCAGGTCGGCGCCCAGGAAGCCCCGGTAATAGCCGGGCGCCGGCCGGTAGTCGCCGAGCATCTCGTATGCGTGCGATGTGCCGAGCTCTCCTTGCATCTCCCAGATGAGATCCGAAAGCTCGCCCCTCGTCCGCACGCGGAAAAGCAGACCGGCGTAGCGCTCGTAGACCAGATCCCAGTCGACATTGGACATGCGCTCGTCCCAGAACTGCTCCTTCTGCAGGCGCCAGGCCTCATCGTACATCTGCTTCCATTCTTCGCGAGGCTCGATCATCACCTTCACGCGGCAAAGATCGAACCAACCCGAGCGTCGCCCCGGCCGGTTGTCGGATCTCGGGCCTGCTCCTTCATCCGGCAGCTTCTCCAGCGCGTCGAATACCCGCAGCTTGTTGTCGCGCGACACGTAAACCAGCGTCCGGCAGTCGGAGGACATGGTAATCGAGGACACCTCGCGAGCGACGACCGCCGCCCGCTGCTCCTCGAAGTCGTAGGCCAGGAGCGCGCCCATCTCCGGCTCGTCCTTCCACCACGGCACGTTGCGGCGTATGCCCTTGACCGGATACTGGGTAAAAAGCACGCGCCCCCGCGCGGCGACAATCTGCTCGTAACAGCCTTCCTCCACGGGGAAACCGAGGATACGCCCCGAGATCCCTTCGAAGTCGATCTCGACCTTAACCGGCTTATCACCATCGGCGGTGGCGGCTGCGGCCTCCCTGGTTTTCCTCCCGTCCTTCTCCGGCTTGTCGGCCTTCGCCCGCTCCTGTTTTATGAAAGGGCGCGGTCTCTGCACGAACGGATCGGGGACGTCCTTGCGCAAGGTGACGAGGAACGGCCGCGTCGCCTGCGGGAAGCTCAGATCGAATTGCAGTGCGTCATAGACCGGGTTGAAATCCCGCGTGGAAAGAAAGTAGAGATGCTTGCCCTCCGGATCGAAGAAGGGTGAGCGGTCGCGCCGCAGCTCGTCGGTGACGTCGTGCACTTCGCCCGTCTTCACGTCCACCAGGCGAATCTTGCTGGTGTCGTTGGTATTGGCCCAGCTGTAGGCGAGCCAGCGCCCGTCCGGCGACCAGGCAAGGCCGCTTATGCGCGTCATCGGGCTGCGGTCCAGCAGCCTGGCTTGCCTGGTCTTCAGATCGAGCAGCATGAGCTCGTAGCGATGGTTGGCAAAGGCGACCAGCTCATCTTGCGGCGAGACGGCGAGCTCGACCAGGCGCCCGATGTCTCCTTTGCTCACGATCACCGGATCTTTGGTCTGGTCGGCCACATGCAGCTCGATTCGCTCGATCCCGGAGGCGTCGTTGACCACGACAAAGCGCTTGCCGTCTTTGAGCCAGGAGGCGAACCTGTAGCGCACGCGGCTGCCGGCGCCGTGGTGCACCGCCGCCTCCTCCCAGAAAGGCATCGTGAACGGCTGCCCCCTGGCGATAACCGCCAGCGAATGCCCGTCCGGGTGAATGTCGAACCCCTCGAAGTAGCGTGATGCCTCGACAAAGCGCCTGGCGCTCTGGGTAGTGGTGATCGGACAGACGACATCGAGCTTCTGCGTGCGATCGGTCTTCGGGTCGAAGACATAGAGATCGGCTCCCGCCGTGTAAACAAGGCGGCGGCCGTCCGTCGAGGGGAAGCGAACGAAATAGTCCGAGTGATGGGTGTGCCTGCGCAGATCGGATCCGTCCGGTTTCACAGAATAGATGTTGGCCACGCCCTCGTGATCGGAAAGAAAGTAAACGCGCCCGCCGAGCCACATCGGCCAGACATGGTTGCCGGGAATGGAGATCAACCGCTTGAATTTTCCCTTGCCGGTGGCGTCGACCCAGATATCACCGGCGGTGCCTCCTCGGTAGCGTTTCCACACTGCCGGATCGAGATTGTTGCGCCCGATCGCGGTGGCGCCCGATGCGGACAGGGAGATCGTGCGCACGTGACCGAGGTTCAAGGCGCGCGGCATGCCGCCGTCGGGCCGCACCGCGAACGCCTCGCTGTGCTTGAAAAACGCCGACGTGGCATCGCTGACGAAGACAATCTCCTTGCCGTCGGGAGTCCAGGCGCAAACCTGGCAAGTCTCGGCGCCCAGGTAGGTGACTCTCCTGGCAACTCCGCCCTCCGACGGAATCACGTACACCTCGAGGTGCCCTTCTTCGCGCCCGACAAAGGCTATCTCGCTTCCATCCGGGGAGAACCTCGGCAGCAGAGTGTCGCCCTGGTTGACCGTGAGCCGCCTGGCGAGCCCGCCTCTGACGGGCACGGACCAGAGGTCGTCCTCGCAGACGAAAGCGATCGTGTCCGCGTGAATTGTCGGATGTCTGTAATACCCGGGCTCGTCCATATCTACCGCCTCGTGATCAGCAACTGAGTTTTCCAAGGGGTTATTATTGTACCTGTTTGAAAGCTCGTTTGCTGCCGGGATAGAGCCGGAGGACTCACATGAAAACTCAATTGCTGATCACCGCCACCGGAGAAGATCGCCCGGGAATCGTCGCCCGCCTCACGGAAGTTTTCGTCAAGCACGGGGCCAACCTGGAAGAGAGCAGAATGGCTCTGCTGGGCGGGGAGTTCGCTGCCATCATTCTCGTGTCGGTTCCCAGCGAGAAGATAAGCACCCTCAACGAGGAGCTCTCCACGCTGCAGAAGGAGTCCATCTCCGTTGCCACCAAGCCGACCAGGGCGATCGCCCCCGAACGTTACAGGGGCTATGTTCCTTACGAGCTCACCGTCAGTGGTGCCGACCACGAAGGAATAGTGCATACCGTCTCGAGCTTTCTCAGGGACCAGTCGATCAACATCCAGTCGATGCACAGCGACATCGTTCACGCGCCGGTGACCGGCACGCCCCTGTTCGCCATGAGGGCGACCGTCCAGGTGCCGCCTTCGATCAGCCTTTCGGAGCTGAAGAAAAGGCTCGATGAGATCGCGGAGTCGCAGTCGGTGGAGATCGAGGTGCGCATCCCCAGGCCGAGTTGACCCTCACCGGCACATCCGGCGGCCGTCCCGAGACTCCCGCCGGCATCACACCGGTCTGCCAGCCGTGCGGCGCTTTCCACCGCAAGAGATCAGGGACAGGTGATTATCTACACCGGGTGGAGCAGAGGACCGATCAGCGCCTGACGATCCTTCCCTGGCTTTGTTGAAGATTTGACGCTCGCGACGGCCTGCGCGAACAATTCAGCATGGGCAATGATCGGGGCATTAACAGGGTTCCGGATTAACCTTTGGCCTGGATCAACGGCCAGGCACGATCGGCAGCGGCACCGAGAATTTTCCCGAAATTACCCGAGCCGGCCGATGCAGCTTATCGTCGACACGACAGGCGCCCCAAAACCCTCGCCAGGGCAGGCTATTTATCAAAAAGGCGTGATTAAAAAATGCCGCGGCGGGTATAAGATATGCATATTGAGGCACTGTTGGGGGGGTGCAGCGCTTGGCGCTGCGCCCGTTTTGTCTTTGGTGGGTTCAGGGGTTGCCGACCGGTAGCAAGTCATTCGGGATACGGTGGTTCCTGGCTGCTCTTTTGAGCAGCTTGCAGATCCTGCTCCCGAGCCGCGTGCTGGCGCAGGTCGTGCCGGCGCCGACCGCCACCGCGACCCATACGCCAACCCGCACAGGCGGCATCAACCTCGACCTCGCCTCGACGCAGGCGACGATCGCGGCCGGCAGCATAAGCCACTTTCATCCCACCACAATTCATATTGGCAATATTTTACTAAACGTCACATCAACCACCCTGCTCACCCCGGCCGAGAACGTCGCAGTGCACCAGGTGCTGGCCACCGGCACCCAATCGATAGCCGTCGGGGCGCTGGGCAACGCCGTCGGCGGCTCCATGCAGATTGGCGCCTGGGGCTCGAGCGGCTTCTCTAACATCACCGTGCCCGGCGGCGTCACGGTGATGGACAACTTCGGCGCCTCGGGACATCTTCAGCTCTCGGGCAATCTGGTCAACTCCGGAACGGTCTACGGCATCTCCACCAACCCGGGCGTGCACACGGCCGTCATCAACGCCGCAAACATACAAAACCTCCCCGGTGGTGTCATCAGCACGGTGGTGCCGGCCGACCTCCTGTCCGGCGTGGCGGCCACCGTCGCCCACCTGAACCTCTCCCTGAATGCCATCGAAAGCATCGTGAACGCCGGCACCATAACCGCCGCCGGCAGCCTGAGCCTTTCGGCCGGCACCGGCATCGTCAACGCGCTGCCCGCCGGCGCCTCCGGACCGCCGCCGGTGCTTGCCGGCTTGACAGGACTCACCATGCAGGCTCCCGGCATCGTCAACGCCGGGCTGGCCTCGACAGCCGCCGGCAACCTGGCCGTAGCCACCGCCAGCCTGGTGAACAGCGGCATCCTGCAGTCGCTGACCGGCAACCTCACGGTGAGCGATCTGGGCACCGGTATGCTGTCCGTGGACAATTCCGCCGGCGCCATCCTGGCCAAACAGAACCTGCTTTTCACCACCTCGCCGGTCTCGCCGCTGGCCGGCAGCTTGCCGGGCGGCAGCCTTTCGGTCAGCGGTGGGATGCTCTCCGGCACGGCCGTCGGCTTCGTAAGCCCGAACGGGGCGATCCGGGTGGCCGTGGACCGGCTCAACGGTCCGGTAAGCGTAAGCGGCGCCACCGCCGAAATCGGCGCCGCCGCCGGCAACCTCTCGCTCAGCAGCATGCGCCTGACCGGCGACCCGATCTTCTACGCCCAGGGCGGCGACCTGGACATCAGCGGCCTGTTCAGCTCCGCCAGCACGTTCTCCACGGCCGGCGGCGACTTTGTCGCCCTGGCCACCGGCTCGATCACCGACAGCTCGGCCTCCTCGAGCAGCAGCTACACCATAGACGCCAGCAAAGCCTCGGGCACCGGCGGGGCGATAACGCTGGCCGCCGGCGTCAACTTCACCACCACCGGCACGACAAGCGGCAGCCTGCCCGCGCTCTCGGCCGGCTCCTCCAACGTCAACTGCACGAGCTGCGCGGGCAGCTTCTCGATCTCCGGGCCCAGCGGCAGCGGCGGCAACATCGCCCTGGCCAACGTCAACCTGAAAACCAACAGCGCCAGCGTCTCCGTGCAGGCCAACGCCGCCGGCCCGGTGGCCGGCACGGTTTCAATCGGCAACATAGACGCCTCCGGCGCCGGCGGGGCCGGCGGCGTCTATGCGGGAGGGGGCGGCACGGCCGGGTCCAGGGCGGGCACGATCAGCATCACGGCCCCCGGCGACATTGCCACCGGCTACCTGCGCGCCTACGGCGGCGGGGGCGGCGGCGGCGGCCCGGGCGCCGAGTGGGGCGGCACCGGAGGCGCCGGCGGCGCAGGCGGCTCAGGCGGCTCGATCACGGTCAGCTCGAGCGCGGGGGCGGTCACGGTGGGCGGCGACGTCAACTCCTCGGGAGGCGGCGGCGGCGGCTCCGGCGGCTACAACGGCACCACGGCCCCGGGCGGCGACGCCGGCAGCATCGCGATATCGGCCGCCAGCGCCGTGAGCATTGCCGGCCCCGTCCTGGCCGCGCCAGGCGGCGCCGGCGGCGCCGGCTCCGGCTCGAGCGGCGGCGGCGGCGGCGGCTCATTCGGCGGCGGCGGCGGCGGCGGGGCGGCAAGCTCCTACTATTGCTGCGGCTGGGGCACAGGCGCGGCCGGCGGCGGCGGCTTTTATGGCGGCGGCGGCGGCGGCAGCAACAACAACCCGGGCGGCGCCGGCGGCGGCATCTTCGGCGGCGGGGCATCGCCCTTCAGCGCCGGCGCCGCCGGCATCTCGGGGGCCGGTCAGGGCTACGGCGCAGGCGTTCTCTTCGGCGCCGGCGGCCAGTCGGCCGCCCACGCGGGCAGCGATGCCGGCAGCGGCGCAAGCTCGGCAACCGTGTCCATTGCCGGCAGCACGATCGGCATTGCCGGCACCGCCGGCGGCAGCTTCGGCTACAACCTGAGCAGTTACGGGCAGACGTCGCTGGCCGGCACCAACATCACCTTGACCGCCGGACAATCCTCCGGCAGAAGCGTCACCCTGGCCGGGCAGCTTGCCGTTGCCGCGGGGACGACCACCATCACATCCGGCGGGGCCGCCACCGGCGGTCTCGCCTACGTGGGCGGCAGCGGCGGCAGCTTTTCCGTCGAGAGCGCAACGCCCGGCGCCGCGCTTGCGCTGGGCGACTTCTCGGCCGTGCGCTCGCCCGGCGTGGCCAACATCCTGTCTGCCGGCGACCTGACCATGGGCCGGTTCCTGGCCGGCCCCAGCTCCCGGCTGACTGTCCTGGCGGCAGGCGACATCAATCTCGCCGCCGGGACGATCAATACCTCGAGCACGACCGGCAGCGGCGGCAACATTACCATTGAGGGCGGCGTCACCTATTCGCTATCCGGCTCGACGGCCACCGCCGGCGCGGCCAGCCCGACGGGCGGATCGATTAATGCCGCCGGCACCAGCTTGATAAGCAACAGCGGACAGATCCTGCTTGCGGCCGAGGCCGGCAGCCCGAGCCCGGGCAGCATACACATATTGAATGCGGACACCGCAGGCGCCGGCGGCGCCGGCGGTGCCTATGCGGCAGGCGCCGGGGCGGCAGGCGCGCCAGGCGGCAGCATAACCATAAGCGGCGCCGGCGACGTCTCGACCGGCTACCTGCGGGCCTACGGCGGCGGGGGCGGCGGCGGCGGCCCGGGCGCCGAGTGGGGCGGCACCGGAGGCGCCGGCGGCGCCGGCGGCGGCGGCGGGGCGGTTCAGGTGACAAGCAACAACGGCGCGGTCACCATCGGCGGCGACATCAACGTCTCCGGCGGGGGCGGCGGCGGCGCGGCCGGCAACAACGGCACTGCGGCTTCCGGCGGGGCGGCCGGCAGCGTTTCGGTCCAGGCTGCAGGCGCAATCTCGATTGCCGGGCCAGTTCTGGCAGCCGTGGGCGGCGCCGGCGGCAGCGGCTCCGGCGTCAACGGCGGCGGCGGCGGCGGCTCTTTTGGCGGCGGCGGCGGCGGCGGGGCGGCAAGCTCCTACTATTGCTGCGGCTGGGGCACAGGCGGGGCCGGCGGCGGCGGCTTCTATGGCGGCGGCGGCGGCGCCACCAGCGCCAACCAGGGCGGCTCGGGCGGCGGCATCTTCGGCGGCGGCCTCTCCGCGTACAGCGCGGGCGGGGCCGGCACATCGGGGGACGGCCAGGGCTTTGGCGGCGGCGCCCTGTTCGGCGGCGGCGGCCAGGCAGGCAACGCCGGCAGCGACGCCGGCACCGGCGGCGCCTCCGGCTCGGTAACGCTTACCGGCAGCACGGTGTCCGTCCTGGGGAGCGCCGGGGGCTCCTTCGGCTATACGCTCGGGCAATACGCGGGCGTCTCGCTGGCGGCAAGCAACGTCGCCATAACGGCCAGCCAGGGCTCGGGAACGCCGGTGAGCGTCCCCGGGCAGCTGGCCATGGGCCCGGGCACGGCGACCGTCTCCTCGCCGGGCACCGCGCTCGGCGGCCTGACCTATATAGGATCCGCGGGCGGCAGCATGAGCCTGAACAGCGTGCTGGCCGGCGGCTCGCTTTCGCTGGCCGGAATAAACGCCGTGCGCACGCCGGGCGCGGTCAACATCCTGTCCTCGGGGAACCTCTCCGTGGGCCCGGCAGCGCCTGCTGCGGGAACGCAGCTGACCATGCTCTCCTCCGGCGACCTTACCCTGGCCGCCGGCACCTACGGCACCTACAACCCCGGCGGCACGGGCGGGAACATAACCGTTGAAGCCGGCGTCAGCTACTCGCTTGCCGCCGGCACGGCCACGGTCGGCGGCGCAAGCGGCTTCGGCGGCTCGATATCAGGGGCCGGGGCCAACCTCGCGGGCAACAGCAGCACCATCCAGGTTGCCGCCAACGCATCCGGCAGCGACGCCGGCACGGTGACGATCGGCAACCTCGACGCTTCGGGGGCAGGCGGCGCCGGCGGCGTCTACCCCGGGGTCGCCGGTGGCGCCGGAGGCGCCGGCGGCGCCGTGAGCGTGAGCGCCGGCGGCAGCATCACCACCGGTTACCTGCTGAGCATGGGCGGCGGCGGCGGCGGCGGCGGGCCCGGCGCGGAGTGGGGCGGCGCCGGCGGCGCCGGCGGCGCCGGCGGGCACGGCGGCAACATCACCGTGACCAGCTCCGGCGGAAGCATAAACATCGGCGGCGACATCAACACCTCGGGCGGCGGCGGCGGCGGCGCGGGCGGCAACAACGGCACGGCGGCCGCCGGCGGGGCGGCAGGCACGGTCACAATTTCGGCCCCGGGCGCTGTGAGCATCGCCGGCCCGCTGCTGGCTGCAGGCGGCGGCGCGGGCGGCGGCGCCGCGGGAACAAACGGCGGCGGCGGCGGCGGGGCCTTCGGCGGCGGCGGCGGCGGCGGCGCGGGAAGCTCGTACTATTGCTGCGGCTGGGGCGCGGCCGGGGCCGGCGGCGGCGGTTTCTACGGCGGCGGCGGCGGCGCCACCAGCGCCAGCCCGGGCGGCTCGGGCGGCGGGTTCTTCGGCGGCGGCGCCTCGGCCGTTGCCGCGGGCGCCGCCGGCATATCCGGGGCCGGCCAGTCCTTTGGAGGCGGCGTGCACTTCGGCAGCGGCGGCCCGGGCGCCGGCAACCCTGGCGGCGATGCCGGCACCGGCGGCGCCTCGGCGGCAGTCACCATCTCGGGCAGCAGCATCGCCATAAACGGCACCACGGCCTCCAGCCTCAACTACAACTCAAGCAGCTATTCGCTCATCTCCCTTGCCGGCAACAACATCTCGCTTACCGCTTCGCAGCCCTCCGGCACCAGCGTCAGCCTTGCCGGGCAGCTGGCCATGACGCCGGGCACCGCCACCATCTCGGCTGCCGGCGCCAGCGTCGGCGGCTTGAATTACCTGGGAGCGACCGGCGGCAACTTCAACGTCACCAGCTCCACCTCCGGCGCGCCGCTTGCGCTCGGCGACTTCGCGCCCCAGCAATCGCCGGGCACCGTGAACATAAGCTCGGCCGGCAACCTGACGCTGGGCACGATCCCCAGCATCGCCACCATGACCATCAACCTCCAGGCCGCCGGCGCGCTCACGGTCGGCGGTCCGGCGCCGTCCTATCCGTCGGGGGCCGGCACCGAGGTCTTCTCGGCGCTTACCGGCCCGCTCAATCTGGGGACGCTCTTTGCCGGCGGCACCTACGTCACCAGCGGCAACTTCGTGGCGCTCTCCGGCGGTGACATAACGGCCGCCGGCGTCGCCGCCGGCACCATAGACGCCACCAGCAGGGCCGGCAGCGGCGGCGCCATCACCATCGCCGCCGGGGTCACCTTCAGCACCAGCGCCGGCTGCTCCGGGTGCGCCGGCAACTTCACCGTCACCGGCATAAGCTCCAGCGGCGGCAACGTCAACCTGCCGACCGTAAGCCTGCTTGCCAACAGCGGCAGCGTGCACGTGGAGGCCCACTCGGCACCCGGCGGCTCGCCGGGGTCGATCGCGCTGGCCGACGTCGATGTCTCAGGGGCCGGCGGGGCGGCAGGGGCGTGCGCCGGCTGCGCGGGCGCGGCCGGCGCCTACGGCGGCTCGATCAGCATAAGCGGCAGCGGAGCCGTCAGCACCGGCTACCTGCACGCCTACGGCGGTGGCGGCGGCGGCGGGGCGGCCGGCGGCGGCGGCGGCTCAGGCGGCGGCGGCGGCACGGTGGCCGTCGTGTCGGCGAACGGGGCGGTCACCGTGGCCGGCGACATCAACACCTCGGGCGGCGGCGGCGGCGGCTCAGGCGGCAACGCGGCGGCCCCGGCCGCCGCCGGCGGCGCGGCCGGCAACATCACCATCTCGGCGCCGGGCGCGCTTTCGCTTGCCGGGCCGCTCCTGGCCGTCGGGGGCGGCGCCGGCGGCACCGCCAGCGGTGCCCTGGCGGGCGCCGGCGGCGGCTCGTTCGGGGGCGGCGGCGGCGGCGGGGCAGGCGGCAGCGCGGGCAGCTTCTGGCTGTCCGGCGGCGCCGGCGGCGGCGGTCTTTACGGCGGCGGAGGCGGCGGCGCAGGCTCCGACCCGGGCGGCGGCGGCGGCTTCTGGGGCGGCGGCAGCTCCCGGTTGAGCAGCGGCACGGCCGGCTATTCCGGCGCCGGCTCGGGCATAGGTCTGGCCGAGCCGTTCGGCGTGGCCGGCCCGGCAGGCGGCGCCGGCGACGCGGGCACCGGGCCCGGGACGGGGACAATTGCCCTTACCGGCTCGACCATCACGGTCGCGGGCACGGTCGCCGGCCGGTTGAGCTCGCTGACGCCTGCCGCCAGCAACGGCTTTGCCTCCACGCCCTACGCCGGCATATCGCTGGCCGCGGGCAGCGCCTCCTTTTCCGCCAGCAGCCAGTCCGCAACGGCCAACGTCACCCTGGGCGGGCAGCTGGCCTCGACCGGCGGCACCGTGACATTGAAGACCCAGGGAGCGACAACCGGCGGCTTTGCCTACATGGGCGCCGCCGGCGGCAGCTTGACCATCGACGGCACCACCGCCGGCGGCAGCCTCTCGCTGGGCAGCCTGCAGGCAGTGCGGCTGCCGCAGGCGGTCACTGTGTTGTCCTCGGGATCAATGAACGTGGGAGTTCTGGGCAACCTGCCCGGCACCGCTGTCACCCTTTTGTCCGGAGCCGACCTGACCATGGCGGCCGGCACGCTCAACGCCGGAAGCGCCACCGCCAGCGGTGGCGCGCTCACCGTCGCCGCCGGCGTCGCCTACTCGCTGTCCGGGCAGACGGCGACGATTACCGGCCCGAGCGGCAACGGCGGCTCGCTCAACGCCGCCGGCGTCAACCTCACATCCGGCGGCGCGCCGGTTCTCCTGGAGGCCAGGGCCAGCTCCTACGGCGTCACCGGCGGCTCGCTCACCGTGGGCAACGTAGACGTCTCGGGTTCCGGCGGGCAGGCAGGGGCCGCCGGCGAGGCAGGCGGCAGCATCACCATTGCCGCCGACAGCAGCGTCGCCAGCGGCTACCTGCGCTCCTTCGGCGGCGGCGGCGGCGGCGGGGCGGCCGGACAGCCGGGCGGCGCCGGCGGCGCCGGCGGCGCAATTACCGTGAGCGCCGGCAGCGGGGCGGCAACGGTCAGCGGGGACATCAACTCCTCCGGCGGCGGCGGTGGCGGTGCCGGAGCCGGCAGCACAGGCGGCGCCGGCCCTGGCGGTATCGCCGGCGCTATCAGCGTCTCCGCCGGCGGCGCGCTCACGGTTGCAGGGCCTGTGCTGGCCGCCTCCGGCGGCGGCGGCGGCGCCGGCACCGGCGGCACCGGCGGCGCCGGCGGCGGCTCCTTCGGCGGCGGCGGCGGCGGCGGCGCCGGAGGCAGCGCTTCCGGCATCTGGCAGCCAGGCGGCAGCGGCGGCGGCGGGCTCTACGGCGGCGGCGCCGGCGGCAGCTACGGCCTGGCCGGGGGCAGCGGTGGCGGCGCCGGCGCGGACGGAACCGCCTGCTGCACCGGTTCGGCGGTGCAGCAGGCATACGGCGGCGCCCAGCGCGCCGCCTTTGGCGCCGGCGGCACCGGGGCCGGTGACGCCGGCACCGGAGCCGGCTCGGGCACTGTCTCACTTTCCGGCACCAGCGTTTCCATCACCCAAAGCGCTTCCGCGGCCTACAACCTGCAGGCAGCCGGCGCGCCCGGCCAGTTCGCCGGGTCGCCCTACGGGCAGCTTTCGCTGGCCGGCGGCGACATGTCGCTGACTGCCACGAGCCCGACGGCCACCGTCAACATCTCGCTGGCCGGGCAGCTTGGCACCGCGGGCGGTACCACAACCATCACCGCGGGCGGCACCACCGCCGGCGGGCTCAACTTCATCGGCGGCACGGGCGGCATGTTCAACGTCGAAAGCACGGTGGCCGGGGCTCCGCTGTCGCTAGGGTCCTTCGCGCCCGCCCGCCTGCCTGCCACGGTCAATATAGCCTCGGCCGGCAATCTCAGCGCAGGCTCGCTGGCCAGCCTGCCGGCAACACAGCTCAATCTGATGGCCGGCGGCGACATGGTTCTCGCAGCCGGCACCGTCAGCACGGCCGGCAGCCAGGGCGCCGGCGGCGCCATAACATTGGCAGCCGGGGTCAATTACAGCCTGAACGCCTCCGCCTATACGCTTGCCGCCACAACAGCCAGCATGAGCGGCGGCTCGCTCAATCTTACCGGAGTCAATCTGGCAGCCAACAGCGGCCAGGTGACGCTTTCCGCCAACCAGGGCCCGCGCGATGCCGGCAGCGTCAGCGTGGGCAACATCGATGTTTCGGGGGCGGGCGGCTCGGCCGGCGCCTGCAGCGGCTGTGCCGGCGCCGCAGGCGCGGCTGGCGGGGCGGTAAGCATCACCAGCTCCGGCAACGTGACCAGCGGCTACCTGCGCGCCTACGGCGGCGGCGGCGGCGGCGGCGGGCCCGGCGGAGCCGGCGGGGCGGGCGGTGCCGGCGGCACGGTCAGCATCTCGAGCGGGGGCGCCGTGAACGTGGCGGGCGACATCAACACCGCGGGCGGCGGCGGCGGCGGCGCAGGCGGCAACGCTGCCGGCCCGGGGGCTGCCGGCGGCAGCGCCGGGCCGATCACGGTTTCGGCGGTCGGGTCCTTTTCCGCAACCGGTCCGCTGCTGGCGGCCGGCGGCGGCGCGGGCGGCACCGCCAATGGTGCCACGGGCGGCGCCGGCGGCGGCTCCTTCGGAGGAGGAGGCGGAGGCGGCGCGGGCGCCAGCGACGCTGGCGGCGCCTGGGGTGCCGGGTCCGCCGGCGGCGGCGGGCTCTACGGCGGGGGCGGGGGCGGCGGCTACGGCCTCGCCGGCGGGTCCGGCGGCGGCTTTTACGGCGGCGGCGCCTCGCCGGTCAATGCCGGCACGATCGGCTATTCCGGCGGCGGCGCCGGCGCGGCCGGCGCCGAGCCGATCGGCGTGGCCGGCGGTGGCGGCACCGCCGGTGATGCCGGCACCGGCGGTGCCTCGGCAGGCGTTTCTCTGACCGCGACGACGATCAATGTCTCCGGAAGCATAAACAGCCAGTACTCACCGTTCGTTCATGACACATTAAACGGCTTTTCGGCCAGCCCGTACTACCGGGCCTCGTTCCTGTCCGGCAGCGCCCAGCTGATCGCTGACAGTCAGGGCGCCGGCACCAACATAAGCACCGCCGGCCAGTTCGGACTGGCAGCGGGCGGCAGCGCGACCCTGTTTTCAGAAGCCACTGCATTTGGTGGCTTGACCTACATCGGCGCCGCCGGCGGCAACTTCAGCATAACGGGCACCACCACCGGCGCCACGCTCTCTGTCGGCGATTTCAACCCGGTGCGCGTGCCCGGCACGGTAACCGTAAGCTCGGCCGGCAACCTCACGGTCGGCACCATCCCGGCCATCCCCTCCATGACGCTTTCGCTCCTGTCCGGCGGCAACCTCGCGGTCGGCGCCACCGTCCCCTACACGACGCCCGCAGGGGCCGTGGCCCGCGGCGGCGACCTTTTCTACGCCGCCGGCGGCGACCTGGACATAAGCGCGCTCTTCTCCTCGTCCAGCACATTTTCCACCGGCGGCGCCGACTTCGTGGCCCTTTCCACCGGCTCGATCCTGGACGGCTCGCTGCCGGCCGGCAGCCGCTACACGATCAACGCCTCCAGCACAACGATCGGCGGCGGGGCGGTAACCATCGCCGCAGGCGTCAACTTCACGGTCAGCGGCAGCAGCAGCAGCAGCCTGCCGGCGCTGTCGCCGGGCTCGGCCAACGTCGCCTGTCCCAGCGGCTGCCTGACCAGCTTCGCCATCACAGGCGCCAGCGCGTCGGGCGGCAACATCGCGCTCGCCAACCTCAACCTGCGATCGAACGGCGGGCAGGTGAGCCTTGAGGCCAACGCCGGCACCGCCAGCGCCGGCACCCTTTCGATAGGCAGCATAGACGTCTCCGGCAGCGGCGGCGCGGGCGGCGCCTACCCAGGCGGGTCGGGCGGGTCCGGCGCCGCCGCCGGCACGATAAGCGCGACGGCGGCCTCCAGTTTCAGCTCCGGCTACCTGCGCGCCTATGGCGGCGGCGGCGGCGGCGGCGGTCCTGGCGCCGAGTGGGGTGGCGCCGGCGGGCCGGGCGGCGCCGGCGGCTCAGGCGGCAGCATAAGCGTCTCCTCCTTGAACGGGGCCGTCGCCATCGCCGGCGAGGTGAACGCCTCCGGTGGAGGGGGCGGCGGCGCCGGCGGCTACAACGGCTCGGCGGCCCCGGGCGGCCCCGCAGGCTCCATCTATATATACGGGCCGCAGGCGGTCACCGTCGCCGGTCCGGTTCTGGCGGCAGGCGGCGGCTCAGGCGGGGCCGCGCCCGGCATCAACGGCGGCGGCGGCGGCGGCTCGTTTGGCGGCGGGGGCGGCGGCGGCGCGGCAAGCTCCTACTACTGCTGCGGCTGGGGCGCGGGCGGCGCCGGCGGCGGCGGCTTCTATGGCGGCGGCGGCGGCGGCTCAGGCGGCAATCCCGGAGGAGGAGGCGGCGGCATCACCGGCGGCGGCGCCTCGGCCGTTGCCGCCGGCGGCGCCGGCGTCTCCGGCGCCGGGCAGAACTACGGGGGAGCCACCATCTTCGGCGCCGGCGGGACCAGCGCCGGCGGCGGGCCCAGCGCCGGCGCCGACGCGGCCAGCAGCGGCGGCTCCGGGCCGGTCACGCTGTCCGGCGGCACGGTGGCCGTGACCGGCACGGCGGGCAGCAGCTTCGGCTACAACGTGGGCAGCTACGCGGGCATGTCGCTGGCCGGCGGCACGATCGCGCTTTCCGCCTCGCAGGTGACGCCCGCCAGCCTGAGCCTTTTCGGGCAGCTGGAGGTCGCCTCGGGCACGGCCACGCTATCCGCCAGCAGCAGCCAGATCAACGGTCTGGGCTACATCGGTCCGGCGGGCGGCAGCTTCAACCTGGCGAGCACCGTATCCGGTGCGCCGCTGTCGCTGGGCAGTTTGAGCGCGGTCCAGGCGCTCGGCGCGGCCAACATCATTTCTGGCGGCGACCTCGCGCTCTCCACGATCGCGCCCTTGCCTGGCAGCCGGCTGTCCCTGTTCTCGGCCGGCAACCTCTCGCTGGCCGCCGGCCAGGTGACAACGGCAAGCACCGGCGGCAACGGCGGCGCCATCACCCTGGAGTCCGGGGTGTCCTGCAGCTTGAACGCCGCCTCCTTCCAGGTTGCCGTCACCGGCTCGAGCGCCGCGGGCGGGAACGTGAGCGCTGCCGGCGCCAGTTTCAGCGCCAACAGCGGCCTGGTGGTGCTCGCCGCCGCCGGCGGCTCGGCGAGCCCGGGCACCATCACCGTCGGCAACGTGGACGTATCGGGCGCCGGCGGCACCGCCGGGGCCTACGCGGCGGGGGCCGGCCAGCCCGGGGCGGCCGGCGGTTTCATCTCCCTTTCGGCAGCGTCCGACGTCACGGCCGGCTACCTGCGTGCTTACGGCGGTGGCGGCGGCGGCGGCGGCCCGGGCGCCGAATGGGGTGGCGCCGGCGGGCCGGGCGGCGCCGGCGGCTCAGGCGGCAACGTGCTTGTCTACTCCGGGCTCGGCAACGTGAGCATAAGCGGCGACATCAACACCTCCGGCGGCGGCGGCGGCGGCTCAGGCGGCTACAACGGCTCGGCGGCCGCGGGCGGCGCCGCAGGCTCCATACTGGTAAGCGCCGCCGGCGCCCTGACCATTGCCGGCCCGGTGCTGTCCGCCCGCGGCGGCGCCGGCGGGGCCGCCCCCGGCATCAACGGCGGCGGCGGCGGCGGCTCCTTTGGCGGCGGCGGCGGCGGCGGCGCGGCCAGCTCCTACTACTGCTGCGGCTGGGGCACAGGCGGCGCCGGCGGCGGCGGCTTTTATGGCGGCGGCGGCGGCGGCTCAGGCTCCAACGCCGGCGGCGGCGGCGGCGGCATCTTCGGCGGCGGCGCCTCGGCCGTTGCCGCGGGCGGCGCCGGCGTCTCCGGCGCCGGGCAGAACTACGGGGGAGCCGCCCTCTTCGGCGCCGGCGGGGGCACGGCCGGGCAACCCGGCGCCGATGCCGGCACCGGCGGCAGCTCCGGTGCGGTGAGCCTCTCGGCCGGCACGATCACGCTGGCCGGCACGGCCGGCAGCTACTTTGGTTACAACCTGACGAGCTACGCGGGCCTTTCGCTGGCCGGCAGCAACGTGTCGGTGGCGGCCGGGGCCGGCAGCAGCCTTTCGGTTGCCGGGCTCCTGGCCCTCGGTCCGGGCACGGCCAGCCTGGCCGCCGGCGGCTCCACGCTCGGCGGCGTGGCTTATATAGGAGCGGCCGGCGGCAGCATCAACCTGGTGAGCTCACAGCCCGGCTCCGCGCTTGCCGCAGGAGCCATAAACCCGATCCGCACGCCGGGCAGCCTCAATATCCTCTCGGCCGGCGACCTCTCGCTGGTCTCGGCGGCGCCGCTTCCCGGCACCAATCTGACCGTGCTTGCCGCCGGCAACCTGAGCCTGGCCGCCGGCACCTACGCGACCAGCAGCGCCGTAGGCGCCGGCGGCGCCATCACCATGGCCGGCGGCGTCACGGCCGCCACTGCCGGGGCGGGCGCGCTGGTCACCGGGGTCAGCACCACCGGCGGTGACATCAGCGCCGCCGGCGCCAACCTGTCCACCAACAGCGGCATGGTAAGCCTCCAGACCAACAGCGGCAGCGTAAGCCAGGGCAGCATCACCATTGGCAACGTCGACGTCTCCGGCGCCGGCGGGGCAGGCGGGCTCTATCCTGCGGGCGCCGGGACACCGGGCGGCGGCGGCGGCAACATCTATCTTGCCGCCGGCGCCGACATCGCAAGCGGCTACCTGCGCGCCTTTGGCGGCGGCGGGGGCGGCGGCGGGCCCGGTGCCCAGTGGGGCGGCGCCGGCGGCAACGGCGGCGCCGGCGGCGCCGGCGGCTCGCTGAGCGCAAGCGCCCTTGCCGGCTCGATTACGGTTGCCGGCGACATCAACACCTCAGGCGGCGGCGGCGGCGGCTCCGGCGGCAACAACGGCAGCGCCGCCGCCGGCGGCGGCCCCGGCACCATTACCCTCTTTGCGCCCGGGGCCCTCACCATCTCCGGACCGGTGCTGGCCGCCGGCGGCGGCGCCGGCGGCGCGGCCTCGGGCTCCAGCGGCGGCGGCGGCGGCGGCTCCTTTGGCGGCGGCGGCGGCGGCGGCGCGGCCAGCTCCTACTACTGCTGCGGCTACGGCGCGGCCGGGGCCGGCGGCGGCGGCTACTTCGGCGGCGGCGGCGGCGGCTCAGGCTCCAGTGCCGGCGGCAGCGGCGGCGGCATCTCCGGCGGCGGCGCCTCGCCGTACAGCCCGGGCACGGCCGGCGTCTCCGGGGCCGGGCAAAGCTATGGCGGCGGGGCGCTGTTCGGCGCCGGCGGACCGGGCGCCGGGCTTAGCGGCCTCGACGCCGGCACGGGCTTAGCGCCGGCGCCCGTCTCGCTTTCCGGCGCCAGCATCACCATAGCTGGCACGGCCGCCTCGAGCTTCGGCTACAACGTGGGCCCGTACGCCAGCGTGTCGCTTGCCGGCAGCAACATCTCGCTTGCCGCCTCGCAGGGCTCCGGCGAAAGCGTCAGCGTCGCCGGCCAGCTGGCCATGACGCCGGGCACGGCCACCATAGCGGCCTCCGGCGCCAGCTTCGGCGGGCTCAACTACATAGGAGCCGCCTCCGGCAACTTCAACGTGGCCAGCACCGCATCCGGTGCCCTGCTTTCGATCGGCGACTTCGCCCCCGTGCGCTCGCCGGGTCTGGTCAACATAACCTCGGCGGGCAACCTCACGCTGGGGACCGTGCCCAGCATAGCGACCATGACGCTTGCGCTCTCGGCGGCCGGGTCGCTTTCCGTGGGCGGCTCCTCGCCCTCCTATCCGTCCGGGGCCGGCACCGACATCTTCACCGCGCTCACCGGCCCCCTGAACCTGGGGACGCTTTTCGCCGGGGGCACCTACGTGACCGGCGGCAACTTCGTGGCGCTGTCCGGCGGCGACATAACGGCCGGCGGCGTCCCGGCCGGCACCATAGACGCCACCAGTAAGATCGGCGGCGGCGGGGCGGTGACCATCGCCGCCGGGGTCACCTTCAGCAACACCGCCGGCTGCTACGGCTGCTCGGGCAACTTCAGCGTCACCGGCACGAGCGCCGGCGGCGGCTCCGTCAACCTGCCCGGCATAAGCATCCTGAGCAACAGCGGCAGCGTGCACGTGGAGGCGCATGCCGTCCCGGGCGGCTCGGCCGGGACGGTGGCGCTGGCCGGCATCGATGTCTCCGGGGCAGGCGGCGCGGCCGGCTCCTGCGCCGGCTGCCCGGGCGGCGCCGGGGCTGCCGGCGGCACCATAAGCATAAGCGCCGGCGGTAACGTGAGCAGCGGCTCCCTGAGAGCCTACGGCGGCGGCGGCGGCGGCGGGGCGGCCGGCGGCGCCGGCGGGGCAGGTGGCGGCGGCGGCACAATCACCGTCTCCTCCAGCACCGGCGCGGTCACCATCGCCGGCGACGTCAACACCTCGGGCGGCGGCGGCGGCGGCTCGGGCGGCGCAGCGGTGGCCGGGGCAGCAGCGGGCGGCGCCGCCGGCCCGATCAACATCTCCGCGCCCGGGGCGCTTTCGATAGCCGGTCCGGTGCTGGCTGCCGGAGGCGGCCCCGGCGGCACCGCCTCCGGTGCCCTGGCCGGGGCCGGCGGCGGCTCGTTTGGCGGCGGCGGGGGCGGCGGCGCCGGCGCCAGCGACGGCACCGTCTGGCTGCCCGGCGGTGCTGGCGGCGGCGGCTATTTCGGCGGCGGCGGCGGCGGCAGCCACGGCAACCCGGGCGGCGCCGGCGGCGGCCTTTACGGCGGCGGCGCCTCCTGCTGCAGCACCGGCGGCGCCGGCTACTCCGGCAGCGGCTCCGGCATAGGCGGCGCCGCCACCTTCGGCGTGGCCGGCTCGGCCGGCAGCAGCAGCGCCGGCGATGCGGGCACAGGGGCCGCCTCCAGCGCCATCGCGCTTGCCGGCTCCACCATCACCATCTCCGGCACCGCAGGCAGCCGCTTCGGCTTCGCCACCTCGCCTTATGCGGGCGTCTCACTGGCCGGTGGCGGCGGCGCGCTCACGGCCACCAGCCAGTCCGCCGCCAGCAACATCACCTTGACGGGCCAGCTGGGCAGCGCCGGCGGCGCCCTGACCATCGCCTCCGAAGGGACGGCCGCCGGCGGCTTCGCCTACCTGGGGCCCGCCGGCGGCAGCATGAGCGTGAACAACGCCACAACCGGCAGCCCGCTTTCCCTGGGCAGCCTGGCCGCCTTCCGCACCCCGCAGGCGATAACGCTGCTTTCGGCCGGCGACCTGTCCGTGGGGGCGCTGGGCAGCCTGCCGGGCACCAGCGTGACCATGCTCGCCGGCGGCAACCTGACGGCTTCCGCCAGCAGCCTCAGCACCGCCGGCGCCGGCGGCGGCAAGCTTACAGCCGAGGCCGGGGTCGATTACACGGTGAGCGGCCTGACTGCCACCGCCACCACGGCCAGCAGCAACGGCGGCTCGCTCAGCCTTGGCGGTCTCAACATAGCCGCCGCCGGCGGCGCCGTCCTCATGAAGGCCAATGCTGGCACGAACGGGTTCAATGCCGGCACGCTTGCCGTGGGCAACATCGACGTCTCCGGGGCCGGCGGGCAGGCAGGGGCCGCCGGCGGCGCGGCCGGCAGCATAAGCCTGGCTGCGTCCGGCAATCTGGCGACCGGCTACCTGCGAGCCTACGGCGGCGGCGGCGGCGGCGGTGACCCCGGGCAGGCCGGTGGCGCCGGCGGCGCCGGCGGGGCCATAAGCGTGAGCTCGGAGACCGGCAGCATAAGCATCGCAGGCGACATCAACAGCTCGGGCGGCGGCGGCGGCGGCTCGGGCGGCAACTCCACGGCCGCGGCGGCAACCGGCGGCAGCGCCGGGGCGGTGAGCGTGACGGCCGCCGGCACGCTCGGCATAAGCGGGCCGGTGCTGGCGGCAGGCGGCGGGGCAGGCGGCGTGGCCGTGGGCGGCACCGGCGGCGCCGGCGGCGGCGGCTTCGGTGGCGGCGGCGGCGGCGGCGCCGGTGCGGCGGTCGGCGGGGTCTGGCAGGCAGGCGGCGCCGGCGGCGGCGGTCTTTATGGCGGCGGCACCGGCGGCAGCTACGGCAACCCGGGCGGCGGCGGCGGCGGCTCAGGCGGCGCCGGCGCCTCCTGCTGCAGCGGCGGGCTCTCCGGGGCAATGGTCGGGTCCGGGCAGGGCGCGCTCGGCACCAGCAGCGGATCGGCTACGGCCGGCGACGGCTCCTCGAACAGCGGCGGCGACGCCGGCACCGGCAGCGGCTCCGCGCCAATCGCGCTTGCCGGCGCCACCATCACCGTAAGCGGCACGGCCACCTCGGCCTACGGGCTTGCCGCCCAGTACTCCCCTTACGGCCGTCTGACGCTGGCCGGCAGCGACGTCTCGCTTGCCGCCAGCAGCCAGTCGGTTGCCACCAACATCTCGCTGGCGGGCCAGCTGGCCACCAGCGGCGGCACCACGACGATCGTCTCCGAGGGCACCACCGCCGGGGGCCTCACCTACATTGGCGCCACCGGCGGCAAGTTGAACGTGGAAAGCACGACCACCGGCGCCACCCTGGCGCTGGCGGACTTCTCGCCGGTGCGCCAGCCGTCGGTTGCCAATATCGGCTCGGCCGGCACGCTCACCTTGGGCAGGATCGCCCCGCTGCCCGCCGCCAAGCTTACCCTGGCGGCGCTGGGCGATATCGCGGTCGCCGCCGGCACCGTTGCCACCGCCAGCGCAACGGCCGCCGGCGGGACTATCGCCATGGCCGCCGGCGTGAACTTCCAGGTCGATCCGGCGGCCTTCACGCTCACGCCCGGCGCACCCTCGGTAAGCGGCGGCTCGCTCAATCTCTCCGGGGTCAACCTGGAGAGCAACAGCGGGCAGGTGACGCTTTCCGCCAACCAGGGACCGCGCGAGGCCGGCTCGGTTACGGTCGGCAACGTGGACGTCTCCGGGGCCGGCGGGGCTCCCGGCGCCTGCAGCGCCTGCGCCGGCGGGGCAGGCGGCGCCGGCGGCACGATAAGCATCACCGGCTCCGGGGCGGTCGGCACCGGCTACCTGCGAGCCTACGGCGGCGGCGGCGGCGGCGGCGGTCCCAACACGGGCGGCGCCGCCGGCGGCGCCGGCGGGGCAGGCGGCGCCGGCGGCACGGTAAGTGTCAGCTCGAGGGCGGGCGGCGTTTCCGTGGCCGGCGACATCAACACATCAGGCGGCGGCGGCGGCGGCTCAGGCGGCGGCTCCACGGCAGGCCCCGCGGCGGGCGGCGCCGCCGGGGCGGTAACCATCTCGGCAGCCGCGACCCTTAGCGTCAGCGGGCCGGTGCTGGCGGCAGGCGGCGGCGACGGCGGCACCGCCAGCAGTACCACGGGCGGCACCGGCGGCGGCTCGTTTGGCGGCGGCGGCGGCGGCGGCGCCGGCTCCAGCAGCGCAACCGGTATCTGGGGCGCCGGCGCCGGCGGCGGCGGCGGTCTTTACGGGGGCGGCGGCGGCGGCAGCTACGGCGGGGCCGGCGGGGGCGGCGGCGGCTTTTACGGCGGCGGCGCCTCACCGACCAATCCCGGCGCTGCGGGCTTCTCTGGCGGCGGCGCCGGCACTGCCGGCACCGAGCCGTTCGGCGTGGCGGGCGGCGGCGGCACGGCCGGCGACGCCGGCACCGGCGGCGCCTCGGCGCCGGTCGCGCTCGCGGGCAGTACAATCAATATCGCGAGCACCGTCTCCGGGCAGTACGGGCAGTACGGGCAGTACGCGCCCAACGCCGCCAGCGGCTTCTCGGCCAGCCCCTATTACGGCGGCTCCCTGCTTGCCGGCAGCGCCGACCTGACGGCCACCACGCCCGCGGTCGGCACGCAGATAACGGCGGCCGGACAGCTGGGTCTGGCAGCCGGCGGCAGCGCCGCCATCGTCTCGGAGGGCACCACGTTTGGTGGTCTGACCTACACAGGGGTCGCCGGGGGCAACTTCACCGTGGCCGGCACCACCACCGCTGCCCCGCTTTCCACCGGCAACTTCAGCCCGGCGCGCCCGCCCGGCGCCGCCACCATCACCTCGGCCGGCAACCTCACCGTCGGCACCGTACCGGCCATCGCCTCAATGACGCTCACGCTCCTGGCCGCCGGCAACCTGGCGGTCGGCGCCACCGTGCCCTACAGCATCCCCACGGGCAGCGTCGCCCGCGGCGGCGACATCTTCTACGCCCAGGGCGGCAACCTGGACATAAGCGGTCTTTTCTCCTCGGGAAGCACCTTCTCCACCGCCGGCGCCGACTTCGTGGCCCTGGCCGGCGGGTCGATCACGGACAGCACGCTTTCCGCCGGCAGCCGTTATACGATCGACGCCTCCAGCGCCACCATCGGCGGCGGCACGATCACGATTGCCGCCGGCGTCATCTTCACGGTCAGCGGCACAAGCAGCGGCAGCCTGCCCGCGCTTTCACCGGGCTCGGCCAACGTCACCTGCCCGAACGGCTGCCTGACCAGCTTCAGCATCTCAGGCGCCAGCACCGCCGGCGGCGCCATCGCCCTGGCCAACATCGACCTGAAGTCCAACAGCGGTCATGTCGCCCTGCAGAGCAACGCCGGTGCCAGCAGCCCCGGCACCGTGGCCATAGGCGACATAGACGTCTCCGGGGCCGGCGCCGCCGCCGGCGGCTACCCGGCAGGCAACGGCGCAGCCGGCGCAGCCGGCGGCGCAATCAGCATCTCCGCCGGCGGCAGCATAAGCTCCGGCTACCTGCGCGCCTACGGCGGCGGCGGCGGCGGCGGCGGGCCGGGCGCCGAGTGGGGCGGCGCCGGCGGCTCAGGCGGGGCCGGCGGCTCAGGCGGCAACATCAATGTGTCGGCGCTGGCGGGCGCCGTCACCATCGCCGGCGACGTCAACACCTCCGGCGGCGGCGGCGGCGGCTCAGGCGGCTACAACGGCCTTGCCGCCCCCGGCGGCAGCGCCGGCTCCATCAACATCTCGGCGCCGCAGGCGGTGACCATCGCCGGCCCGGTGCTGGCCGCGGCCGGCGGGTCGGGCAGCGCCGCCGCGGGGATAAACGGCGGCGGCGGCGGCGGCTCCTTCGGCGGCGGCGGCGGCGGCGGCTCAGGCAGCAACTACTACTGCTGCGGCTGGGGAGCAGGCGGCGCCGGCGGCGGCGGCTTCTATGGCGGCGGCGGCGGCGGCTCGGGCGGCAACCCGGGCGGCGCCGGCGGCGGCATCTCCGGCGGCGGCGCCTCGGCCGTGAGCGTGGGGGCTGCCGGCGTCTCCGGCGCCGGGCAGAACTTCGGCGGCAGCGTGCTCTTCGGCGCCGGTGGGCAGGGCTCGGGCAACGCCGGCGGCGAGGCGGGCACGGGAGCGGTCTCCGGCAGCGTTGCCATCGCCGGCGCCACCATCTCGATTGCCGGCACCACCGGCAGCGCGCTCGGCTACAACACTAGCGGCTACCCGCAGGTTTCGCTGGCGGCCGGCAACGCCACGCTCACGGCCACGGCCACGCAGGCGCCGGCGGCCGGCCTGAGCCTTTCCGGGCAGCTGGCAATGGCCTCCGGCACGGCGACGATTGCCGCCGGCGGCAGCCAGGTCGGCGGCCTTAACTACATAGGGCCTGCCGGCGGCAGCTTCAACGTGGTAAGCACCGTATCCGGCGCGCCGCTCTCGCTGGCCAGCTTCGACCCGGCCCGCACGCCCGGCGCCGCCAACATCCTGTCTTCCGGCGACCTTTCGCTGGCTGCGATCGCCCCGGCGCCGGGCAGCGTGCTCGTCCTGCTTGCCGGCGGCAACCTGACGCTTGCCGCCGGCACGGTGACGACGGCCAGCAGCGGCGGCGCCGGCGGGGCGATCACCGCCGAGGCCGGCGTCACCTACAGCCTGAACGCGGCAGCGGGCACGGTGGCCCTTGCCGGCGCCAGCGCCAGCGGCGGCGACATCAGGGCCCCTGCCACCAACTTCGTGGCCAACAGCGGCCAGGTCGTTCTGGCGGCCGCGGCCGGCGCGGCTGCCGCCGGCAGCATCGCCGCCGGCAATATCGACGTCTCGGGCGCCGGCGGCGCCGCCGGCTATTATGCGGGCGTCAACGGCTCGGCGGGCGCCAACGGGGGCGCGGTGAACATCGCCGCCACCGGCAACATCGCCACCGGCTACCTGCGGGCTTACGGAGGAGGCGGCGGCGGCGGCGGGCCGGGCGCCGAGTGGAGCGGCGCCGGCGGCAGCGGTGGCGCCGGCGGTGCCGGCGGCAGCGTGCTTGTCTGCTCCGGGGTAAGCAGCGCCACCGTGGCCGGCGACGTGAACGTATCGGGCGGCGGCGGCGGCGGCGCCGCCGGCAACAACGGATCGGTTGCCCCGGGCGGGGCGGCCGGCACGGTCTCGATCTCGGTGCCCGGCACCCTGGCCATTGCCGGGCCGGTGCTGGCTGCCGGCGGCGGCGCCGGCGGCGCAGGCTCGGGGACAAACGGCGGCGGCGGCGGCGGCTCGGCTGGCGGCGGCGGCGGCGGCGGGGCAGGCTCCCCTTACTACTGCTGCGGCTGGGGCGCCGGCGGGGCCGGCGGCGGCGGCTTCTTTGGCGGCGGCGGCGGCGGCTCAGGCAGCAACCCGGCCGGCGCCGGCGGCGGCATCTTCGGCGGCGGCGGCTCGGCGGCAAGCGCGGGGGCCGCCGGGGTCTCCGGCGCCGGGCAGAACTTCGGCGGCAGCGTGCTCTTCGGCGCCGGCGGGCAGGCGGCCGGCGAGGCCGGGCAGGATGCGGCCGCCGGCGGCGGCTCGGGCAGCGTAAGCCTTGCCGCGGGCACGATCTCCATTGCCGGCACCGCCGGCAGCTCCCTTGGCTACAACCTGAGCACTTACGCGCCGCTCTCGCTGGCCGGCAGCAACGTCACCCTTGCCGCCGGCGGCAGCCTGACCCTTGCCGGCCAGCTGGGGCTCGGCGCCGGCACGGCGGCCATAACGGCAGGCGGCTCCACCCTGGGCGGCATCGCGTATATAGGACCGGCAGGCGGCAACCTGAACGTGGTCAGCTTCACGGCCGGGGCGGCGCTTGCCGCCGGGGCCCTGAACCCTGTGCGCACGCCCGGCAGCCTGAACCTGATCTCGGCAGGCGATCTGGCGATCGGTCCGGCGGCGCCTTTTGCCGGCACGGCGCTCACGCTTCTTTCCGCCGGCAACCTGACCCTTTCCGCCGGCACCTACGGCACCTACAGCACCACCGGCGCCGGCGGCGCCATCACCATGCAGAGCGGCGTCACCGCGGCGCTGGTCGGGGCGACAGCAGCCGTCACCGGGGTCAGCACCACCGGCGGGGCGATCATCGCCGCCGGCGCCAATCTCCTGAGCAACGGGGCCCCGGTCTCTTTGCAGGCCGCTTCCGGCAGCGTGAACCCGGGCAGCATCGCCGTGGGCAACATCGAGACCGCCGGCGCCGGCGGTGCTGCCGGCGGCTATCCGGCAGGAGCCGGACGGCCCGGGGGCGCCGGCGGCAACATCTACCTGGCGGCCAGCGGTGACATCACAAGCGGCTACCTGCGCGCTTACGGCGGCGGCGGCGGCGGCGGCGGGCCGGGCGCCGAGTGGGGCGGCGGCGGCGGCTCAGGCGGCTCAGGCGGGGCCGGCGGCAGCATCAGCGTCAACTCGGTCACCGGGTCGGTGACGGTGGGCGGCGACATCAACACCTCCGGCGGCGGCGGCGGCGGCTCAGGCGGCTACAACGGCAGCGTCGCCGCCGGCGGCGCCGCGGGCACGATCACGGTTTCAGCGCCCGGCGCCCTCACGATCGCCGGGCCGGTGCTGGCTGTCGGCGGCGGCGACGGCGGCAGCGCCCCGGGCATAAACGGCGGCGGCGGCGGCGGCTCGGCTGGCGGCGGAGGAGGCGGCGGCGCCAGCAGCTCCTACTACTGCTGCGGCTGGGGTGCGGCAGGCGCCGGCGGCGGCGGCTATTTCGGCGGCGGCGGCGGCGGCTCAAACAGCAACCCGGGCGGCGGCGGCGGCGGCTTTTTTGGCGGCGGCTCCTCGGCTTACAGCACGGGCGCCGCCGGTCTTGCCGGCGCCGGGCAGAACTACGGCGGCAGCGTGCTTTTCGGCACGGGCGGCGCCGGCGCCGGCAGCCCGGGCGGCGACGCCGGCACCGGCGGCGCCTCGGCAGCCGTGCAGCTTGCCGGCACAAGCATCAACATAACCGGCAGCGCCGGCTCCAGCCTCGGCTTCACGCAAAGCTCCTACGGCGGCGTCTCGCTGGCCGGCAGCAACGTCTCGCTTACCGCCGGCGGCGCCGGCGAAAGCGTCACCGTGGCCGGGCAGCTGGCCATGGCGCCCGGCACGGCCACCATCTCGGCATCCGGCTCCAGCTTCGGCGGCTTGAACTACATAGGCGCCGCCTCCGGCAACTTCAGCGTCGCCAGCACCGCGCCCGGTGCGCCGCTTTCGATCGGCAACTTCGGTCCGCTGCGCTCGCCCGGCCGGGTGAACATAAGCTCGGCCGGCAACCTGACCGTGGGGACCGTCCCCGGCGTCCCGACCATGACGCTCACGCTTTCGGCGGCCGGGTCGCTTTCCGTGGGCGGTGCGGCGCCCGGCTATCCGGCAGGGGCCGGCACCGAGATCTTCACCGCGCTCAGCGGCCCGCTCAACCTGGGGACGCTTTTTGCCGGCGGCACCTACCTGACCGGCGGCAACTTCGTGGCACTGTCGGGCGGCGACGTTTTGGCCAGCGGTGTGCCGGCCGGCACCATAGACGCCAGCAGCCGGGCGGCCGCCGGCGGCGCCATCACGATTGCCGCCGGCGTCGACTTCAGCACCAGCGCCGGCTGCTCCGGCTGCCCGGGCATCTTCACGGTCACCGGTGTCAGCACGACCGGCGGCTCGGTCGACCTGCCCGGCATAAACCTGGTCAGCAACAGCGGCAGCGTCCACGTGGAGGCGCATGCCGTCTCCGGCGGCTCGGCAGGGGCGGTCACGGTCGGCAGGGTCGACGTCTCCGGGGCCGGCGGCGCGCCCGGGGCCTGCGCCGGCTGCGCAGGCGTCGCCGGCGCCAGCGGCGGGGCGATAAGCATGAGGGCAGACGGCAACATCAGCACCGGAGCCCTTGAGGCCTACGGGGGCGGCGGGGGCGGCGGCGGGGCGGGCGGCGCCGGCGGGGCGGGCGGCGCCGGCGGCAGCATTGAGGTCACCTCCACGGCCGGCGCGGTCAGCGTCGGCGGCGGCATCAACACCTCGGGCGGCGGCGGCGGCGGCTCAGGCGGCGGGGCCAGCGGCGCGGCCGCTGCCGGCGGCGTGGCGGGCAACATCACCATCCTGGCGCCAGGAGCCCTTTCCATCAGCGGCCCGGTCCTGGCCGCGGGCGGCGGCGCCGGCGGCACCACCGGCAGTGCGCAGGGCGCCCCCGGCGGCGGCTCGGCCGGCGGCGGCGGCGGCGGCGGGGCAGGTGCCAGCACGGGCTCCGTCTGGCTGCCCGGCGGCGCCGGCGGCGGCGGTTATTTCGGCGGCGGCGGCGGCGGCAGCAACGGCAGCCCCGGCGGCGGTGGCGGCGGCTATTATGGCGGCGGCTCCTCCTGCTGCAGCTCCGGCGTGGCAGGCTACTCGGGCGCCGGCTCCGGCATAGGCGGCGCCGAGCCGTTCGGCGTGGCCGGGTCGGCAGGCGCCGGCAACGCCAGCGACGCGGGCGCCGGGGCAGCCTCCGGCACCGTCTCGCTTGCCGGCTCGACCATCACCGTCTCCGGCACCGCCGGCAGCGCCTACGGGTTTACCGCCTCGCCTTACGCCGGCATCTCGCTGGCGGCCGCCAGCGCCGCCTTGACGGCCACCAGCCAGGCGGCGGGCACCACCATCACGCTTGCCGGGCAGCTTGCCGCCGCAGGCGGCACGGCGAGCATCGCCGCCGAGGGCGCAAGCACGGGCGGCTTTGCCTACATCGGCCCGGCCGGCGGCGCCATGAGCGTGAACAACACCACAGCCGGGGCGAGCCTTACCCTGGGCAACTTCGACGCGCTCCGCCCGGCGCTGGCGGTAAACCTCCTGTCCGCCGGCGACCTGAACCTGGGCACCATCGGCAGCGCCGCCGGCTCCAACATAACCGTGCTGGCCGGCGGCAACGTGACGATGGCCTCCGGCTCCGTGGACACGTCGGCGCCCGGCGGCGGGGGCAAGATCACGGTCGAGTCCGGCGTCAGCTACACGCTTGCCGGGACCACGGCTGCCGCGGTTGCCCCCAGCAGCAACGGCGGCTCGCTCAACCTGGCCGGAGTCAACCTGACCAGCAACGGCGGGCAGGTGGTGCTGGCGGCCAACCCGAGCTTCTACGGCTACAACCCCGGCTCGGTCTCGGTGGGCAACATTGACGTCTCCGGGCTGGGCGGACAGGCCGGGGCGGGCGGCGGCTCGGCCGGAAGCATCACCGTTGCCGCCGGCTCCAGCATCTCGACCGGCTACCTGCGCGCTTACGGCGGCGGCGGCGGCGGCGGCTCGGTCGGGCAGGCGGGCGGTGCCGGCGGCGACGGCGGCGCCATCAACGTAAGCTCGAGCACAGGCAGCGTGACGGTGGCCGGCGACATCAACACCTCGGGCGGCGGCGGCGGCGGCATGGGGGGCCTGGCCACCGGCAGCCCGGCTGCCGGCGGCGACGCGGGGCCGGTCACCATCTCGGCGGCCGGGGCCCTTGCCATCGCCGGCCCGGTCCTGGCCGCCGGCGGCGGGGCGGGCGGCCTGGCCGCCGGCGGCACCGGCGGGGCCGGCGGCGGAGGCTTCGGCGGCGGCGCCGGCGGCGGCGCCGGGGCCAATGTCAACGGGGTATGGCAGGCGGGCGGGGCCGGCGGCGGCGGTATTTACGGCGGCGGCGCCGGCGGCAGTTATGGCAACGCGGGCGGCGGCGGCGGCGGCGTGGCCGGCAACGCGGTGACCTGCTGCAGCGGCGGCTTCACGGGCACGATCGCCGGCAGCGGGCAGAACGTGCTGGGCAGCGGCGGCGGCTCCGTCACCACCGGCGGCGCCAGCAACAGCGCCGGCGATGTGGGCACCGGCGGGCGCTCGGCGGCGATCACGCTTTCCAGCTCGACGATTTCGCTTACCGGAACCGTCTCCTCGGCATACGGGCAGGTGACGCAGTACTCGCCCTATCAGCAGCTGTCGCTTTCCGGCAGCGACATCTCGCTCTATGCCGGGCGCCAGTCGCTTACAACCAGCATCACCGTAGCCGGCCAGCTCGGCACCGCCGGCGGCACCACAACCATCGTCTCCGGCGGCACCGCGCTGGGCGGGCTCACCTACCTGGGGGCCGGCGGCGGCGGGCTCAACGTCGAGGGCACCACCACCGGCGCCACCGTCTCCGCCGGCAGCCTGCTGCCGGTCCGCCTGCCCTCGGTGATCAATATCGCCTCGGCCGGCACGCTTGCGCTGGCCGCCATCGCCCCGCTGCCGGCCGTCAAGCTCACGCTGCTTGCCGGGGGCGGCCTGAGCATCGCAGCCGGCACGCTGTCCACCGGGAGCGCATCTTCGGCCGGCGGGGCGGTGACGGCAGAGGCCGGCGTCAACTACAGCCTCTCGCCAGCAACATACACGCTTGCCGTAACCGGCCCAGCGCCCAGCGTCAGCGGGGGCTCCTTGAGCTTGAGCGGGCTTGCCGTGGAGGGCAACGGCGCCGCTATCACGCTGGCCGCCAACCAGGGCCCGCAGGATGCCGGCACAATAAGCGTGGGCGCAATCGACGCCGGCGGCTCCGGCGGCGCCGGCGGCTCCTGCAGCGGCTGCGCCGGCGGCCCGGGCGGCCGCGGCGGCTCCATCGATATAAGCGGCTCCGGCAACATCACCACCGGCTACCTGCGCGCCTACGGCGGCGGCGGCGGCGGCGGCGGCCCGGGCGGCGGCGGCGGCGACGGCGGCGCCGGCGGCGCGGTAGCTGTCAGCTCCAGCGGCGGCGCCGTCACCATAAACGGCGACATCAACACCTCCGGCGGCGGCGGCGGCGGCTCAGGCGGCGGCGCCACGGCAACGCCGGCGGCCGGCGGGGCGGCCGGCGCGGTCGCGGTCTTTGCTTCCGGGGCGCTGACCGTCAACGGCCCGGTGCTGGCCGCCGGCGGCGGCGCCGGTGGCACCGCCTCCGGGACCGGCGGCGGCACAGGCGGCGGCGCCTTCGGCGGCGGCGGCGGCGGCGGCGCCGGCTCCAGCGTCGTAAGCGGCGCCTGGGGTGCCGGCAGCGCCGGCGGCGGCGGTCTTTATGGCGGCGGCGGCGGCGGCAGCTACGGCAGCGGCGGCGGCGGCGGCGGCGGCATCTTCGGCGGCGGCGCCTCGGCGGCCAACGCCGGCATGTCCGGCTATTCGGGCGGCGGCGCCGGCGGCAGCGGCTCGGCGCCGTTCGGTGTGGCCGGCGGCGGCTCGGCCGGCAACGCCGGAACAGGCGGCGCCTCAGCGCCGGTATCGCTTACCGGCAGCGCCATCACCATCTCGAGCACCGTGGCCGCCAATTACGCCGGCTCGACACAGGCGGCCTTGAACGGCTTCGCCACCAGCCCCTACAACGCCGGCTCGCTCCTGGCCGGAAGCGCCCAGCTCACCGCCACCAGGCAGTCGATGGCCACCGACATCTCGGTGGCCGGGCAGCTGGGCGTGGCGGCCGGCGGCAGCGCGACCATCATCTCCGGCGGCACCACATTCGGTGGCTTGACCTACCTGGGCACAGCCGGCGGCAACTTCAGCGTCGCCGGCACCACCACCGGCGCCGCGCTCACCTTCGGCAACTTCAACCCGCTGGCCGCGCCCGGCACCGTGACCGTCACCTCGGCCGGCAACCTGACGCTGGGCACCATACCCTCCATCCCCTCCATGACGCTGGTCCTGCTGGCCAGCGGCAACCTGACCGTCGGCGCCACCGTGCCCTGGGCCGGCCCCACCGGTGCCGTGGCGCGCGGCGGCGAGATCTTCTACGCGCAGGGCGGGGATCTGGACATAAGCGGGCTATTCTCTTCGGCCACCACCTTTTCCACCGGCGGCGGCGATTTCGTGGCCCTGGCCACCGGATCAATCACCGACAGCGCGCTTTCACCCGCGGGCACATACACGATCGACGCCTCCAGCCCCCTGACAGGCGGCGGCGTCATCACCATCGCCGCCGGCGTCAACTTCACGGTCAGCGGCGGCGGCAGCGGCAGCCTGCCGGCGCTCTCGCCCGGCTCATCGAGCGTCACCTGCCCGGCGGGCTGCCTGAGCAACTTCGCCATCACGGGCGCCAGCGCCACCGGCGGCAACATAGCGCTGGGCAACGTCAGCCTCAAGTCGGACAGCGGGCTGGTCAACCTGCAGGCCAACGCCGGCACCGCATCCGGCACCATCGCCGTAGGCAACATCGATGTCTCCGGCCGCGGCGGCGCCGGCGGCGTCTATGCCGGCGGCTCGGGCGCGCCGGGCGCCGCCGGCGGCAGCATCGCCGTAGAGGCCGGCGGCAGCATAAGCACAGGCTACCTGCGAGCCTACGGCGGCGGCGGCGGCGGCGGCGGGCCGGGCGCCGAGTGGGGCGGCGCCGGCGGTGCCGGCGGCTCAGGCGGTGCCGGCGGCACCATAAATGTACAGGCCGCCAGCGGCTCGGTGACGGTGGCCGGCGACGTCAACACCTCCGGCGGCGGCGGCGGCGGCTCAGGCGGCTACAACGGCAGCGTCGCCGCCGGCGGCGACTCGGGGAACATAAACATCCAGGCGCCGGGGGCAATCTCGATTGCCGGGCCGGTGCTGGCCACGGCCGGCGGCGTGGGCGGGGCCGGCTCCGGCAGCAATGCCGGCGGCGGCGGCGGCTCGGCTGGCGGCGGCGGCGGCGGCGGGGCGGGCTCATCGGTCTACTGCTGCTACTGGGGAGCAGGCGGCGCCGGCGGCGGCGGCGCCTTCGGCGGCGGCGGCGGCGGCTCAGGCAGCAACCCGGCAGGCGCCGGCGGCGGCTTTTACGGCGGCGGCGCCTCGGCCGTGAGCGTAGGCGCTGCCGGCACCGGCGGGGGCGGTCAGGGCTTTGGCGGCAGCGCCGGCTTCGGCGGCGGCGGCAGCGCCGCCGGGCAGGCGGGCGGCGACACGGCCACGACCGGCAACTCGGGGGCGGTCTCGCTTGCCGGCTCCACCATCTCCATATCCGGCACGGTGGCCAGCGCCCTGGGCTACACCACCGGCAGCTACGCCCAGGTGTCGCTGGCCGGCAGCAACATCTCGCTTTCGGCCTCGCAGGCGGCGGCACCGGCGGTCAGCCTCGGCGGCCAGCTGGCGGTCGCCGCCGGCACGGCGACCATCACGGCCAGCGGCAGCCAGACAGGCGGGCTCAACTACATAGGCGCCGCCGGCGGCGGCTTCAACGTGAACAGCACCGTATCCGGTGCGGCCCTTTCGCTCGGCAATTTCAGCCCGTTGCGCACACCGGCGGTGGCCAACATTCTTTCGTCCGGAAACCTGACGCTGGGCACGATCGCCGCCCTGCCCGGCACCAGGTTGACCCTTCTGTCGGGCGGCAACCTGACGCTCGGGGCCGGCACGGTGACCACGGCCAGCACCAGCGGCGCCGGCGGCACGATAACCGTGGAAGCCGGGGTCAGCTACGGACTCACCGCCTCCTCGTACACTGTCGCGCTCACCTCGGCCAGCCCCGGCGGCGGCAACATTTACGCGGCAGGCGCCAACCTGTCCACCAACAGCGGCCAGCTGGTGCTGGCGGCAGCCGGCGGCTCGGCGAGCGCGGGCACGATCGCCGTGGGCAGCCTGGACGTCTCCGGCGCCGGCGGGGCCGGCGGCGTCTACGGGGGCGGCAACGGGCAGGCCGGGGCGGCGGGCGGCCTGATCCTGGTATCGGCAACCGCGAGCGTTACCACCGGCTACCTGCGCGCCTACGGCGGCGGCGGCGGCGGCGGCGGGCCGGGCGCCGAGTGGAGCGGCGCCGGCGGCAGCGGTGGCGCCGGCGGTGCCGGCGGCACCATCCTGGTCTGCTCCGGCTTCGGCGACGTGACCGTATCCGGCGACATCAACACCTCCGGCGGCGGCGGCGGCGGCGCCGGCGGCAGCGCGGGCTCGGTGGCGCCCGGCGGCGCGGCAGGGACGATCTCCGTCACCACGCCCGGCACGCTTTCCGTGGGCGGCCCCGTGCTTGCCGTCAGGGGCGGCGCCGGCGGCAGCGGCAGCGGCGTCAACGCCGGCGGCGGCGGCGGCTCATTTGGCGGCGGCGGCGGCGGCGGGGCAGGCTCCCCCTACTACTGCTGTGGCTGGGGCGCCGGCGGCGCCGGCGGCGGCGGCCTCTATGGCGGCGGCGGTGGCGGCTCCGGCAGCAACCCGGCAGGCGCCGGCGGCGGCTTTTATGGCGGCGGCGCCTCGGCCGTGAGCGTGGGCGCCGCCGGCGTCTCCGGCTACGGGCAGAACTACGGCGGCAGCGTGCCCTTCGGCTATGGCGGAGGCGCCCCCGGCTACACGGGCAGCGACGCGGGCACCGGCGGCCTCTCCGGAACCGTGACCCTGCAGGCAGGCGCCATGTCGCTTGCGGGCACGGTGGCCGGCTCGCTCAACTACACGGGCAACAACTACTCGAGCATCGCGCTTGCGGCCAGCACCGTCAACCTGACGGCCAGCCAGTCCGGGGCGGTCGGCGTCAGCATCTCCGGGCAGCTGGCCATGGCGCCCGGCACGGCCACCATCTCGGCGGCCGCCAGCCAGATAAACGGCCTCAATTACATAGGCGACGCGGGCGGCAGCTGGAACCTCACCAGCGTCGTCCCCGGCGCCCCGCTTTCCACCGGCGACCTGAACCCGGTGAGGACGCCCGGCACCGTCAACATCCTGACCGGCGGCGACCTCTACACCGGCAACGTCGCGCTCATGCCGGGCACGCAGCTGAGCCTTCTGGCGGCGGGCAACATCAACCTCACGGCCGGCACGGTGGCCCTCTACAAAACCGCCGGCACCGGCGGCAGCCTGCGCGCGGAAGCCGGCGTCACCTTCTCGCTGGACGCGGCCGCCTGTGCTGCGACCGTGACCGGCGCCAGCGCCACGGGCGGCTCGGTAAACGCGGCCGGCACCAACTTCGCCAGCAACAGCGGCCAGGTGATCCTGGAGGCCAACCAGGGCGCGCTCAGCCCGGGCACGGTGACGTTCGGCTATATCAACGTCGAAGGCGCCGGCGGCGCCGGCGGCACTTATGCTGGTGTCGCCGGCAGTGCGGGCGGCGCCGGCGGCATCATTACCGTAGGCGGCAGCGGCGACGTCACCACAGGCTACCTGCGGGCCTTCGGCGGCGGCGGCGGCGGCGGCGGTCCGGGCGGGGAATGGGGCGGTGGCGGCGCGCCCGGCGGCGCCGGCGGCGCCGGCGGCACGGTAGAGGTCTCCTCGAGTGCGGGGGCCGTCACCGTAGAAGGCGACATCAACGTGGCCGGCGGCGGCGGCGGCGGCGGCGGCGGCGTCTCGGCGGCCGCGGGCGCCGGCGGGGCCGGCGGCGTGGCCATGGTCTCCAGTTACAACCCGCTGACGCTCGCCGGGCCGGTGCTTGGTGCGGCCGGCGGGGCCGGCGGCGCCGCTTCCGGCATCAACGGCGGCGGCGGCGGCGGCTCCTTTGGCGGCGGCGGCGGCGGCGGGGCAGGCGGCTCCTACTACTGCTGCGGCTGGGGCGCGGCCGGCGCCGGCGGCGGCGGGCTCTATGGAGGAGGCGGCGGCGGCTCAGGCTCCAACCCGGGCGGCGGCGGCGGCGGCTTCTTCGGCGGCGGCGCCTCGGCTGTTAGCGCCGGCGGGCTCGGCGTCTCCGGCGGCGGCCAGGGCTACGGCGGCAGCGTGGTCTTCGGGGCGGGCGGCCCGGGCGCCGGGCAGGCCGGCCAGAACGCTGGCAGCGGCTCGGGCGCGGGCGGCACGGTAACGCTGAGCGGCCCGACCATTGTTTTAACCCAGACCGTCGCCAGCACCTACGGGCCGCTGAGCACGGCCGCCACCAACCCGTTCACGACCTCCTCTGCGGCCAATTATTCGAGCTACGAGGGCAACGGCGGCACCTTGAACATCTACACCGGGCAGACGCTGTATTCTACGGTCAACAACTTTGTCTACTCTCCTGACGGCAACTACCTGAACGCCACCACCACGGCCGACGGCCTGCTCATCTACATAAACAATGTGGCCTTCGCAGTCAACGCCGGCACCAACATTGCGAACAGCAACGGCGCGGCCGGCTACCTTGATGCGGGCAACGCCGGGGCCGCCGGCAGCGGCGTCAACGTGTACGTGGGCGGCTCGCTTGTCCCCTCAACACAGAACTACAACATCACCTCCAACATCACCTTCGGCACCGGCCCCCACTCGCTGGTGCTGACCATGGGCGGGCAGCAGGTGACCTTCACCGATCCCGGCACGGGCCTCCTCGTCACCCCGGCCGAGCTCATCGCCCTCATTCAAGTGTCATCGGGCAGCTATGCCCAGACGCTGGTTCTGAACGCCTCCGGCAACGCCGACCCGACCGCCGCCCCGGGCACAAGCTACTTCAACGTGGCGCCCGTCAACGTGCCGAGCGGCGGCTTCACCAGCCTGATATTGCCGGCAAACACGACCGAGAAGGTTTTGACCGGCGCGCTCTCGTACAGCGGCGACGCCACAGTGGCAGGCACCCTGGAGTTCGGCAAGACAAGCACGCTCAGCGTCAGCACGCTAACCGTCACCGGCACCGGGACCATAAAGGGCGACAGCGGCGCCGCGGTGACAATCGCCACCACCAGCACCACCGCCAACCCGAGCCTCACGCTGAGCAGCGGCGCCACGGTGCAGACGCAGGGCAGCCTGACGCTGGACACCAGTAGCCTGCTCAACAACGGCACCATCGGCTCGGCCGGGCTCATCACTATTCAGAACCCGCAGAGCCAGTGGAACGGCAGCGGGCCCGTGCCGGCCGGCTACTTCGATCTCAATGTCAGCGGCACAGGCAGCATATCAGGAAGCGGCGGCGTCAACCTCGCCAGCGCGGCCGGCTCGGTCGCGGTCAGCCAGGGCGCGATAAGCGGCGTGATAACCGGGGTGGCCGGCTTCGCGGGCGGTCCTTCGACGGAGTCCTTCACGCTCACGCTCACCGCCGATCCTTCGTTGGGCTCAATCTCGGCCAACAACGGCGACCTGACCGTGACCGTGAACTCGGGCGCGCTTTATATAGTTCCCGGCGCGATCCTGCAGGCCACCGAGGGGAACGTGACCCTGCAGAATCTGGATACGGTGAACGGCTCGATCGAGGTCGGTGCCGGCGCCACCATCTCGGCAAGCACAATCGGCGTTACCTCCGGCAACGTGTATATGTCGATCGGGGCACTGCCGTCGCCGGTTCCGGGCGCGTACCAGATGGACGCCAGCGGGCTCGGCTATTACATCGACAATCTCGGCACGGTGAGCTCGTCTACGAGCACGCTCATTCAGGCGGGGAGCGCCGGCAACATCGCCCTGGCCCTGGGCGGCAACATCGCCTTCAGCAACGCCGGCGCGGCCGGCGCCGGGGCGATCAAGCTGGACGGCGGCGTGCTGCTCTCGGCCACGCACGGCAACATCGGTTACACCCTGCTGCCCAACCTCGACCTCGGCCCGACCTCTCACACCGACGTGCTGGTAATCGCGCTCGAGAAGCTGGGGGCGATGCCCGATCTCAACGCCGGCAGGCTGACGGTGACCTACGGCTTCCTGGGTAACGGCACCCCCACCTACACTTTCAACGGCACGGTGACCGTGACGCCTTTTCAGATAGCCGGCTCGCTGGATGCCGAGTACATTCCGCAAAACGTGACGGTCAAGCTGAGCGGCTTCTCCTACAACGCCCCGCTGGATTTCAATTTGAGCGGGCCCAACTCCCAGGGGCAGGTGCAGGCTGAGATCCTCGGCACCCTCCAGTTCGTCAACTCCACCGGCCCGATAGACGCCACCCCGATTGTCATCCAGAGCGTCACCGTGGACGTCGGCAACGGCGGGCTGCCGGCGCTTTTGATATCAGGACAGCTGGCAGCCACCACCAGCGGTGGTTACCTGGTGCTGCAGGCGCCGAGCATCGCCGTGACAAGCGGCGGACAGATATCCAGCCTGCAGTATGGGCTTTCCATCCACGCCAACGACAGCACCCTCGGAGTGAACAACGCCGGCACCATAACCAGCAGCAACAATCTTTTCATATCGACGCCGCTTGCAGTCAACAACGGGGCGATGCAGGCGGCCGGACCGATGTCGGTGGTCTCCGCCAACCAGACGGATCCCTACCTGCCCGCAACGCTCGGTCTCGGACCGGCGCCGGGAGCCCCGGTCAACCTGACCGTCAGCGGTCACGGTGCGTACGCCGCACCCAGCCTCGCCCTCGCGGCCAGCGGCAACCTTTATCTGACCGACGCTCAATTCTCACAGTCCAACTACCTTTCCAGCGGCAGCACGACGCTTTCCATGTCGGGCAACTCGATCAACATCGACGCCAGCTCCCTTGCCGGCGGAGCGGACTACATGACCTTCACCCTTGACGGGCAGAGCCCCACCTTCATCAACAACGGTCAGGTGGTCGCCGGCTGGGGCATAGCGGTGGTCACCGCGCCGACGAGCAGCGGTTATCTTGTGGTGGGCGGCTCGACCAGCACGCCCATGCAGGTCACAAACGGCGGCACCATCACCATAAACGGCGCGGGCTCGCTGACCTTTGCCTACAACGGCAGCCCGGCAAGCTCGACCTACCAGTTCGATCCCGGCCCGGGCGGCGAGCTGAGCCTCATTTCCAACGGCAGCTCCGGGTCTTATATAAGGATCGCCACGGACACCAACGGTTCGGCACCGGCAGGGGCCGCCATAGACGTGCTCTGCTCGGCCTGCACCGGCGGCGGCGCCGGGCTGTCCGTGAAGTCGCCGGAGCTGGTGAACCAGGGTGTCATTCAGGCAAGCGGCTCGATTGCCATCCAGACCGATACGCTGGAGAACCCGAATTCGGCCAACACCATTCAGGCTGCGGGTAGCACGATCGCCATCAGCAATCTGTCGTCCGACCTGACGTTCGGCAACAACGGCCTGATCGGCTTCAACGGCAGCACGGCCGGCGTCATGACCATCAAGGACAACGCCGCCGGCGGCACGCTTCTGCTGACCGGCACCGGCAGCCTGGCAGGCGCCTCCTCGGTGCTGATCGCCAATCCGGGCGGCAGCGTGAACGCCACGCAGGCGCGCATGGACGGGGTGGTCTCCGGCAACGCTCTCTATTTATATTCGCTTGCCACCACCGGCGGTAGCACACTCACCGCCGGCAACATAAGCACCGCCAGCCCCAGCCCCACCCAGGGGGCGATCGACATCAAGGTCGCCAGCGGCGCGCTCGACATCCAGACCGGGGCCACGATAAGCGCCCAGAACGGCACCCTCACCCTGGAGAACGACGACGCCGCCGCCGGCACGATAAACCTGGCCACCGGCGTCACCCTGGCTTCCAGCGGGGCGGGCGCCAGCACCTTCTGCAATGTCTGCCTGACCATGGGCCCCATGCCCACCGGCAGCAGCCCCTATCCGCCGGCGACCAGCACCACCACCATGCAGGTCAACGCCGCCCTGGGCGGTCAGGCGCTTTATTACGGATCCGACGGCATCACGACCACAATCGGTCCGGGAACGCGGATCAACAGCGTCAACATCCTCGGCGGCGCCGTCGTCTTCAACACTGGCACGAGCGGACCGGCGGCGATCAACCTCACCGGCAGCGACAAGATAAACGTGATCGCAGGATCGCTGAACGGCGCCATCAAGAGCCTGGACCTGATCGACGGGCAGAGCACGTCCGTCTCCACGGCGACAGCCGAGCTCATCTATGTCATGCAGATCATGGGTTACCTGGGCGGCAGCCTGCAGGTGGACAGCAACGGCAACGCCACCGGCGGCAACGCCGTCATCCCGGCCATGTATCTGGCCTCCACCTTGACCGGCGACTACATTCCGGCCAACGTGAGCGTGAGCCTGCAGGGCTTCAGCTCCGGCACCCCGGTGCAGGTGCAGCTGGCCGGCGACATTGCCAGCCACACGCAGGCGGTGGTGGCCGGCATCCAGCAGTACGTTGCCAGCGGCGGCGGCGGCGCCTTCCTTTCGGTCACCAGCTCGCAGAACCCCGGGCCCAGCTATCTGCTTGATGTGAAGCCGGGCGGCATGCTCATAGGCGACAGCGCGCTGACCATCACCACAACCAGCATCAACCTGGAGGCGGGAGGCGTCATCGGCATCGGAAGCGTCTCCGGCGGCTCGTTCGTGCCCGCCAACTCCGGCAGCGTCACGGTCAGCAATCACACCGGCCTGTCCGTGACCGGCGGCGGCCAGTTCTCGGCAGCCAGCACGACTTTATCGGGCGGCACGGGCAACCTGTCGGTGACAAACGCCAGCTTCGACTTCAGCGGCGCCCTCTACCTGTCCGCGGCGAGCGTTCTGGCCGACTCCAGCTCCAGCCTGGTGGCCAGCGGGCTGATGTCGGTGAGCACGACTGTCTTCCTTGACACGGGCACGCCGTTCTTGCTGTCCGGGTCCGGCACCATCAATTTCTCCGGCGTCAACGGCGGCTCCATAACATTTGCCGGCACCGTGCCTGCCGGCAGCACCGCCGACGGGGTGATCGGCGCGCAGTCGAGCCTGTCGAAGGTGAACATAAGCATCTCGGCCGGGAGCTCGACAATTGAATTCGATCAGCCGTACGTCTTCGCCACCGGCACAGGCGGCGCCCTCAGCCTGTCGGCCGGCACCGTGACCGTGGTCGCCGATAACGCCACCTGCCCGCTGTGCCAGGGAGCGATCACGCAGCAGGATGCCAGCCCGAGCAGCTCGCTCGGCATCACCGCCCAGGCCCTCTACAACTCCGGCGCCATCGTCGGCACCGGCACCTTCACGGTGACGGCGCCGTCCGTGTTCAACAACGGCGTCGGCATTCTTTACGGGCCGGCGGCAATGACCTTCAACACCGACAGCCTGGCCAACCAGGGCACGATCGGCATCCTGACCGGGCAGCCCGTCACGGCCAGCATAAGGGTGGCCGGCGGCAACGTGAGCGTCACGCCCGGGCAGGACGCCAGCGGCAACCCGGTCGGCACGATGACGGCCGGCACGGTCAGCTTCAACGCCAGCGGCAGCCTGAGCGTCTCGCAGGCGTCGATAGCCGGTGATGTCTCGGCTGCTTCCGGGCAGGGACTGGCGATCACCGTAGCAGCGGGCGGGCTGCGGGCCGGCAACCTTCTGGGCGGGCAGGGCGACGTCGCCGTCACGGTGGCAGGCGGCACGTTGAGCATCGACAACGGCTCGACGGTGTCGACCAGCAACGGCAGCGTGACGCTGACCGATACGGATAACGCCAGCGGCGCCATCACAATAGGCACCGGCGTCACCATATCCGATACCAACTCCTCCGGCGCCGGCACCGCCGCCAACCTTACCATCCAGGTAACCAACAGCCTGGGCTCGATCACAATAGGCGACAACTCCAGCCTCTCCTCAATCGGCACCACGCCGGATGAGTTCGGGGCGGTCGCCCTGGTCGTCGGGCCGGTGCTGCCCAACCTGCCGGCCAGCGAGCCCGGGCCGGTGACTGGCATCACCGGCCTGCAGCCGGCGAGCTCGGCCGGCTCGGCGGCGGTGCAGCTCTGGCTGGGAGGGCAGCTTTACACGCAGGCAGGCGGCATCACGGCCAGCAGCACCAGCACCATAAAGGCGATCGTGGCCCCGGCAGTGTTCAGCGCCGCCAATCCGGCCGCCATCGGCCTGGGCAATGGCGTGCATGTCCTGGCCGCTGCGGCCAACGACCAGGTCACCAGCCTGGACCTGCAGACCACGACCCCGATGAGCTACGGTCTGTCGCCGGCCACCTATCTCTACCAGATGGAGCAGGCGGGCAGGGTGACCGGCACCCTGACGGTAAGCGATCCGAGCTCGAAGACGGCATATGCCACCGGCGGCACGATCTATATCACGCAGGGGATCATAAGCCAGGATCTGACCGCGCTCAATGTTCCCAAGACGGTGACCGTCGACCTGGTGTCCTTCCAGCAGGGGCCGCTGGCCCCGTCCAAGAGCCCTGTTGTTCAGTTGACCGGCTCCAGCAGCAGCTCCCAGGCGATAGTGAACGGGCAGCTCCTGTTCACCGGCGACTCAAATGCCGGCGGGCCCAGCGCGCTCACCGTCACCTCCGGCAACCCCGGACCCGCCCTTGTCGTTGGCGCCGGGGCGGTGCTGTCCAGCGACATCCAGCTCAATTTGACGTCACCGTCAATAGCCAACTCCGGCACCATCAGCGGTGGCTCATTGATGCTGTCCACGAGCAGCCTGCAGAACTACGGCAACCTGACCGAGGCCGAACCGGGCGGCAGCATAAACGTCTCCGCGCTCGGACCCTCGCTGACCATAAGCGGCACCCTGCCCGCATCCGGAACCTCGTTTGCAGGCCCGACCCTTATCTCGGCCGGCAGCGGCAACCTCTACTTCACGTCGGCGGTGCAGACCTTCACCAGCACGGTGCCGCTGTCGGGCGCGCTGGTCAGCGTCGATCGCCTGTCACAGCTGACCGCGCCCGGCGGCTTCACGATAAGCAGCGGCAACGTCGCGCTCGACGGCATGCTGGAGGTCAAGGGCGGCGGCGGCTCCGTGACCATCAGCAGCGGCGGCGCGCTTACCCTGTCCGGCAGCGGCACATTGTCCCTGGACGGCGCCGGCGGCACGGTGACCATGAGCGCGGGCGGCGCCAGCGCTCTTTCCCTGAACGCTTCCTGGACTATCTTCTTCGGCGGCGCGGGCGGCAACGTGTTGATGGACGCTTCCTCCACCGGCGCGGTCGTGGGTATGGGCGCCAATCAAACCTTTGCGATCACGACCGGCTCGGCCGTGACCGGCGGGGCCAACCTTCAGATAAACTCGGCCAGCCTGAACATCGGGCCCGGCACCTCGCTTACCGTGCCCGGCGACCTGACCATCGGCGAGCAGAACAGCGCAACCGGCCCGGCGGGCCAGCCCTACACCCTCAACATCATGAACCAGGGCACGATCACCAGCCATGGCTGGCTGACGATGCAGGGCGGAGACGGGATCACGGTCTCCGGCTCGGCGGCCGGCCCGGGCGCCATCAACGCCGGCGGGATTACCGCCGACGCCTACTACGGCACCGTCTCCATCTCCCAGGGGAATGTCGTCACCGCGCTTGCCAGCAACACCGGCACCGTGCCGTCGCAGGTGTGGGGCGGAAAGGTAGCCGGATTCGTGGCCATGACCAGCCTGGACAACGCGGTCAACGGATATGCCGCCACCGGCTTCTCGCTCACCACCACTAACGGTGGCATGTCGGTAGGCAACGTGACCATAACCGGCGCCGGCAACATCTTCCTGGATGCCGGCGCCTCCTCCGCCGCCTCGGGCACCCATGTCGCCCTCTTTGTGGTGCCGGGCGCCACGCTGACCACCCCCGACGGCAATATTTTCCTGGAAAACGACGACGTCCTCACCGGCACGATCACGCTCGGCGCGAACACGTCGGTCTCGGCCTCCACCGCCGGCATCATTGCCGGCGTGGTCGGCATCACAATCGGGCCGCTGCCTGACAGCCCGCTTCTCGGCGCGGCGCCGCCCGCCAACGTCAACGAGCAGGACCTCCTGGGCGGGCAGGTCTACTACGGCACCGTCGACGGCGCAGGCAACTCAATCACCGCGCTTTCGCCGACCAACAACCTCACCGCCAACAGCGCGCCCATCATCTTCGACAACGGCGGCAGCGCGCTGGGCGCCGGGGCAATCACGCTTTCGGGCAACGTGAACATAAACGCCACCGCCGGGCAGTACGCGATAGGCTCGCTGGATCTGTCGACCACCACGCCGCTTGTCACCCTCAACAACATAAGCTACACGCCGGCCCAGTTCGTCCAGGAGCTGCAGCTCGGGCACAGGGTCGGCGGCGCGCTGCAGGTAAACGGCGCCGGCGTGGCCACGGGAGGCTACGCCAACCTGGTGCCGAGCAATCTCGACAGCTCGCTTACCGCCCTGGTCATTCCCGCCAGCGTGACCGTCAATCTCCAGGGCGGCGGCTCCGGCTTCGTGGTCACGGTCCTGCAGTCGCCGACGACGACCACGCCGGTGGCGACCGTCGCAGGCACGCTGCACTTTGCCGGCAGCGGGCTCGGGCAGCTGGTTGCCGAGACGCCGATGTACGTGCAGACAAACACCGGCGGCATCATCCAGGCCGACAAGCAGCTGGAGATCGACACAGCCACCCTGGTCAACAACGGCACCATCCAGGCGCCAACGGTCGCGGTGGTCGGCACCAACGGCCTGCAGATAGAGGGCACCGGCGCTTTCGTGGCCACGACCACCAACCTGATCGCGCCGGTGGGGACAGGCGGCTCCGGGCTGCCCTCCGGCACCACGTTGCGCACCGGCTCGCTGTCCTTCTACCAGGCCAATCAGACTTTCTCCGGCACGCTCAACATCCAGGACGCCGAGTTCACGATCCAGAGCTCGACCATTACCTCGGCGGGCACGGTCAACATCACCTCGCAGCCGATGCAAAACGCTCAGCAGGTCTTCGAGTACGGCCTGGAGGTGGACGGCACGCAGGTCGGGTCGGTAACCGACATTGCCAGCACGATCACGGTGACCGGCGCCAATCAGCAGATAAACATCACCGACCCGCAGGGCTCGCTGTGGATGATAGGCGATCCGCTGGGCAACCCGCTGATGAGCACCACCGGCGGCGGCAATACCTCAATCAACATCACCGCCTCCTGCGCCACCTGCGCGCCGCCGAGCGGCGGCGGCACGCCGGTTGCCGACATCACCTTCTGGGCATCCTACTCCTTCGCCGCCGGGCAGACCGGCAGCGTCAACATCAAGTCGGACGGCTCGGTGAACATCGGCTACGCCGGCCCGCAGACCCCGAACGTGGGGCAGGCGCTGGTGAGCAGCACGTCGCCGGGGGCGCCGTTGATCCTCACCTCGCCGGCCGTCACCGTCTTCAACGGCAGCGAGCTGTCCGGGGCCGGCGACGTCAACGTCTACACGACCCTGGCCACCGTCGGCGCCGGGCAGGCGCAGGGGCTGCCGCTGGCCAACCCGCTGTTCGCCTATTACGGGGAGATCTACGCGCAGGGCAACGTGAACGTGCTCAACGAGGCGCAGATACCGACCTACAGCACGAATGCGCAGGGGCTGACGGTCTGGACGATGGGCAGCAGCACCTTCACCACCCAGGGCCTGGCCGTGGACAACAGCGGCCTCATCCAGGCGGCGGGCTCGATAACAATGGATGCGCCCTGGGGCGTGGTGGTGTCAGGAAACGGCAGCCTGGTAGCCGGCACCAGCGCCCTGCCCAACCCGGTGAGCTTCACCTCCTCCGGCGGCTACGTCTCCGCTTATCAAGGATCGATTACCGGCGTGGCCGGCGGCGACGCGGCGCAATACTTCATGGTCACCACCGCCACGGGCGGGCTCACCGCCGGCGACATCCTCACCCAGTACGGCTGGATCTGGCTCGACGCCTTGACCGGAACGCTTTCCGTGGTGCCCAACTCGGTGGCAACGGCCCGCTTCGGGGCGATCGTGCTGCAGGCTGCCGATCCCACGCAGGGCCGGGTGGTAATCGGCGCCAACTCGACGCTGACGGCATGGAGCACGGACTGCAACCTCACCGGCTTTGTCGAGCTGGTGGTCGGCGATGCGATCTCGCCGCCCAGCGGCGCCAGCAACACCTGGTTGTCCGGCGTCAACCTCAATCCGGCGCTCAGCGCCTACCCGGCCCTGTCGCCCGGCAACGTGGTCGTCAACGAGACCAACACCAGCGGCGATAGCGGGCTGGACAACAACGTCTATTTCGGGCCCAACGGCGTTCTGGCAAACACCCCGGGATGGCTTCCATCGCACATCAACACGGATGGCGCCCCGGTGGTTATCTATGCCGGCAGCAACCCGAGCTCGGCCATTCAGCTGCAGAGCAACGTCACCATCAACTCGACGGCGGAGAGCTGCGCGCTGTGGAAAGAGACGCACAATCCGGGACCTCCGGGCGGCGGCGGGGGCGGCGGGGGCGGCGGCGGCCCGCCGGGCAACCCCGGCCCGCTTCCCGCAGGCGCGCAGATCCCGCTTCTGGACAACCTCGACCTCACGGATCCGGATGTGGTGAGCTACATCGTTTCCCTGCAGCACAGCTTTGTCCTGGGCGGCTCGCTGGTTGTCGGCACCAGCGGCGAGGCGGTGGGCGGCAACCTGGTCGTGCTGCCGGGCAACCTCTACCTCGAAAACGGCGTCCCCACCATCTTCTCGCTGGCCGTTCCCAGGTCGGTCACCGTCGACCTGACCGGGTTCTCCAGCTCCAGGCCGATCGACGTCGTTCTGGCCGACAACCCGGCCGGCTTCACCAGGCCGGTAGCCTGGACCTACAATCCCGCCAACCCGGCAAGCCAGACGACCTCCAGCTATGTAGATATCGCCGGCACGGCCGACTTCCTGGGCTCGGCTTCCGGCAAGCTCGTCGTCGCCTCGCAGATATCCGGCGTGGTGCCGTTCGTGGTCGACCGCTCCGGCGCGCTCACCGGCTGGAACCCGCCGGGCTGGTATTGCAACCCCTGCTATGCGCCGCTGACGATCGACACCACGCAATCAGCGGTGAACGAGGTTCTCAACAACGGGACGATCGCCGGTCAGACGGTGACCATCAACACGGCCAATCTGCAAAACAACAACTACATCGTAGCCGTCGGCTCCTACCCCTATCCGCAACTGAATAGCGCCATCTGGGTTACCGGGGCGGGCAGCGACGGTCTCACCCTTGGCGGCTACAACGGCTACTTCGTCTCGCATGTGATCGACTTCAGCGCGCCGGTAGCCGCCACCAACTTCGTGAGCGCCGTCTATTTCTTCGAGAACCCGGGGGACCCGATCGGTACCACGTCCGCTACGGCGGCCACGAGCATAACGGTCGACCGCGCCTCGGTGCTCACCTCCTATAACGAGAACGTGTCCTTCACGGCGCCTACCAGCTTCACCAATTACGGCAGGGTGACGGTCTTAAGCACCAGCATCGGTCCTGCCTACATTTACTCGACCGACGGCGGCAACCTGTCCATCACAGCGCCCACGGTGGCCAACTACGGCACGCTGGACACGATCAACAAGGGCAACTACGAGGCCAACCGCGGCAGCCTGATCATCAACGCCAGCGGCAGCGTGACCAACTACGGGCTGATGGACATCACAAACAGCTACAACCTGGCCGAACTCGGCGGCAACCTTACCATCACCTCGCCGCTGGTAGCCAACCTGGCCGGCGGCTCCCTGCTCGTCTACAACGTCGGCAACGGACCTTACGGCTCGAACTACGGCTTCTCCGGCGGCAACACGCGCATCAGCACGCAGACGCTTACCGACAACGGCTACCTTTATATCGAGAACCTCGGCAACCAGCTCTTCAACGGCGGCAGCATGACCATCTCCAGCGCCTCGGATCTGGTTGTCACCGGCCAGCCGCGCTCGCCGGTCTCAGTTGCCGGCCGGAGCGGGGATTTCATCAATGTGTCCGCGGCGGGGACCCTGGATCTGCAAACGTCCTACAACTTCGATCCCGGGGCGTTCGGCTCGTTGACGCTCGGCGGCGGCACGGCCGTACAGATTGACGGCGGCGCCACGGTCAAGGCCGAGTCCAGCGCGACAATCGACGTGGCGAGCAACAACGTAACGGTCAGCGCCGGCGCCACGCTTTTCGGCACCGGCGACATCACCTTCAAGCCGACCGGCAACCTGGCGCTGGCCAACGACGGAATGATAAACGCCCTCGGCGCCCTGACAATCGACAACCGCAACGGGTCGGTGACCGTCACCGGCGCCGGCACGTTGCAGTCGACGAACCTGCAGGTCATCGAAATAAGCGGAACCGTCGTCAGCGTCTGGCAGACAGCGATCAACGGCGTCCTGGAGGGCGGCGCCAGCCAGGCCTCGTACTCGATCGCCACTACCGGCAGCGGCCTGCGGCTGGCCAACCTGAACACCGCGGCCGGCGACATCGACATCACGGCCGGCGCCGGCACGCTGACCGTGGAGGATTCGGCGGTGATCACCGCCACCGGCGGCGATATCAACCTGCTCCTGCCCAACTACTCCGGAAGCGGGATAGGGATCAGCGTAGGCGCCAACAGCAGCATAATCGCCAGCGCCGCCCCGCCGGTAGCCGGCAGCGGCCCGGCGCTCGGCGGCAACGTGACGATCGCCGCAGGCACGCCGGTCACGCAAGACGCCGTGCTTGAGAGCTCGCCGGTGAACTCGGTCTTCCAGATATTCGGCGGCACGGTCTACGCGCCCAGCGCCGGCATAACCTCCAGCGCGCCGACCAATACCTTCATCGCCGCCGGCACCAACGTCACCTTGAGCTCGTCGACGGCGTCTGCGCCGGCCATATCCGTCAACGGCAACGCCACCATCGAGGCGCTCGGAGCCCAGACCAAGCTCGACAGCCTCGACCTCACCGACCCGCGCGTGGAGACGCTTTTGGTCGTTTTGCAGCAGGCGCACATCGTCGGGGGCTTCCTTACCTACAACTTCAACCAGGCCAGCGACACTTACACGATCACCGGCGGGGCGGCCTCCGTGCAGCCGGTGAACCTGACCAGCACCATAAGCGCGGACAACATCCCGGCAGGCGTCACCTTGAGCCTGCAGGGCTTCGGGCCGGCTCACCCGCTCGATATCGCGCTCACCGGCTCCAGCACCACCCAGCAGGTGCTGGTGGGCGGCGTCGAGCAGTTCGTGGCCTCGCCCGGCGCCAACACCATGAACGTCACCTTCGCCGGCACCGGGCCGTCCATGCTCGTCCACGTGCTCAAGGGCGGGGAGCTGCGCAGCGACGCCGCGCTCACCGTGCTGACCCCGACCCTTAAGAATGACGGCTCCATGGAGAGCGATACCTCGCTGACCGTGAAGACCACGGGCAGCCTCCAGGTTACCGGCACCGGCGTCATGACCGCACCGGTCACCAACTTTGTCGCCGGCATCGCCAACTTCACCGGCGCCAACCAGATCTTCTCGGCCAGGCTCAACATCACGGCCGGCACCGTGAATCTTGACAGCGCCACCCGCCTGAGCGCCGGCGGCGCCGTCGTGGTCACCACCGGCACCCTGAACGACAACGGGGTGCTCACCACCTACGGCAACGCCTCCAGCATCACGGTGACCAATACAGCCGATCTCTTCCTGACCGGCGCCGGCGGGGTGATCTCGGCCACCGGCGGCGGGGCCAACAGCCTCATCTTCACCTCGGCGACCGGCAACGTCGAGTTTCAAACGAGCTACCTGGTCGATCCCAACGGCACCGGCACCGTCTATGTCAATGCGCCGGCCGGTGCCCTCATCATCGACAAGTCCGTGGACCTCCAGGTCGGCTCCGGCGGCAACATGACGGTGAGCTCGCCCCTGGTTTCCAACTACGGGCTCATCGGCTCGCCGTCCGGCGTCACCTTGAATCACCTCATCGTTCAAAATGCCGGCGGGGTCACGGTGACCGGCCCGGGCAGCATCAACGCGGTTCTGACCGATCTCGAGTCCAGCAGCGGCGCAGCCAGCCTCTCGCAGACAGGCGTCACCGGCACGATCATGGGCGCATCGGGCGGCGACTTCACGGTCAACGTCGCCTCCGGCAACGTCGGGCTCGGCAACATCGCCACCACAGGCGGATCGCTAACCGTCGTCGCCGCCAGCGCTTCCGTGCTCACCGTGAACGCCGGCGCCCAGATCTCCATCCGGGAAGGCGACATCACGCTCAACAACCAGGAGAGCACCGGCACGATCGTTTTCGGCTCCGGGGCGACCGTGAGCGCCGTGTCGCTCAACCCGAGCCTTTCGGTGGTCGATGTCTTTATCGGCACGCAGGACCCGGTGGCGGCCAACACCTTCACCGCCGGCAGCCATCCGAAGAACGTGCTGGTGCGGACGGTTCTCGGCGGCCAGGCATACTTCGACAACGGCATCGCAGCACCGGCGGGAACCGACTTCGTCAACGTGCTGGGCACCAAGGTCGTGCTCGATACCGGCAGCCAGCCGGCTTCGGCAATCTCGCTGGCCGGCGGGAACACAATCAACGCCTCTGCGGGCAGCGCGCTTTTGACCAGCCTGGACTTCACCGATCCCAGGGTGCTCTACACCGTCGAGGCCCTGCAATCGGCCGGGTTTGTGGGCGGGCAGATCTCCTCGACCGGCGGCAAGGCCATAATTCCTTCGCTGTACGTGGCGAGCACCGTCACCGGTGACTATATACCGTCCGGTTATTCGGTCGATCTCGTCGGAATGAACGCCCTCAACGTCAGCCTGTCATCCGCCACCGCCTACAATAACCACTATTACATGTACGTCGGCGGCAGCGAGTTGTTCAGCGCGAGCGGCACCACGCTTCAATTGAACATCTCCGGCACCGTCGCCCCGCCTGCCGGGCACTCCCTGCTGGAGACAGGGTCTTCCGGCTCGCTTGCCGCCATCGGTTCTTCGATGACCATCACCTTAAACGGTCCCGGCGGCGGCGGCTCTGTCAACAACCAGGGAACGATCGCCAGCAGCGGCGGATACTTGAACGGCATAAGCGTCAGCGCCGCCACCGGCAACTTGAGCCTTACCAACGGCGGCTCGATTGCAGCCGGCGGCGCGCTGGTGGTGCAAGCGCAGGCGGGTCAGCTGTCGCTGGTCAACAACGGCAAGGTGTTGTCGGTAAACTCGACGCTTCTGCAGGGGCAAACGGGCGTTTCCATCAGCGGGACCGGCTCGCTGACCTCGGTGCCGTCAAGCGCCGGCTCCCCGGTCACGACCATCACCGCCACCAGCGGCATTGTAGCCTTCACGGCCGCCAAACAAACCACAAGCGGCTCGCTGGTCGTAAACGCACCGGCAGTGAGCCTGGACGCGGTTTCCAGCCTGACCGCCAATGAGATAGCCAACGACGACCGCGGCGACCACCTGCAGATCAACACGGGCAGCCTGAACAATCTGGGAACGATACAGGCAGTCTTAAGCAACGTATCGGGAACCTTGCTGGAGGGCAACCAGAGTTACCCGCTGCTTTCAATCGCCGGCGCCAACGGCCTGGCATTGACCGGCGGCCCGGGTTCGGCAATCATCGCCCGCTCCAGCTACCAGAGCATCGCCCCGGTGATGAACATAAGCGTCGGCGACGCAAACGCGGCGCTTGCCGTCTACGGTCCCAACACGCTCAATGCCGGGACAAGCCGGAGCGCAATCAACATCGGCGCCAACAACATCACGGTCGATGCCGCCGGCAGCCTGAATGCCACCGCCAGCCAGGTCAATGTCGGCTCGTCGAGCATAGTCAACCAGGGCTCGATCGTAGCCAGCAACAACCTGACCATCACCGGCAGCGGCGGCCTGACCGTCACCGGGGGCGGCAGCATAAGCGCGGCCGTCATGACGTTCGGCTGCTGCACCGGCAACGTGTCGGTGTCGCAGAACAGCCTCACCGGTCTGGTGGAGGGCACCGCCGGCGGCGACTTCCTGCTTGCCACCACCACCGGCAATCTCACCCTGGGCTCAATCATCACCGGCGGCGGCAGCATTTCAGCGGTGGCCGCCACCGGCAGCCTCAAGGTCACGGACGGCTCGGCGCTGGTGGCCAATGAGGGCGACGTTATCCTGGAGAATGAGGACCAGTCGGCCGGAACGATCTCGGTCGGCGCCGGCGCGCTCGTGAGCGCCAAGACGGCCGGCTCCGCGGGCCCGCTCGGGCCCGGCAGCGTTTACCTGCTGATCGGCAGCGAGTTTGCGCCGCTTTCACTCAGCCCGGCTTCCCCCCTGCCCTCGACGCCGGGAACCGCTCCCGGCAACGTTCAGGTAATCAACGGTCTGGGAGGCAGCGCCATGTTGAACCAGGGCTTTACTGCCCTGGGCAGCAACAACAGCATCAACGCGATCGGCGGCTCGGTGATTATCAGCACCGGCTCGGCAAGCCGGACACAGGCGATCAGCTTCGGCTCCGGCACCACCGGTAATGTCACCGTCTCGGCCGTCGGCAGTGGCGGGCTGATTACCAGCCTGGATCTGATGGACGGCTCCTCCGGCGCCGCCGCCCAGATCCAAGGGCTGCAGGCCCTCGGCCTGGTCGGCGGCGTCGGCCTGTCGCTCGACGCCACCGGCGCCGCCACCAGCGGCTTTGTCATCCTCAAGCCGTACATGCTGGCCAGCACCCTGACCGGCGACAAGGTCCCGCAGGGCGTGACCGTGGAGCTGCTCGACTTCACCTCACCCAGCAACCTGCCGGCGCAATCGTGCTCCGCGGTGGGCGGTTACACGGCAACCGGGGGCAGCCTGCAGTTCGGTCTCAACATCGTCAGCTCCGGGCAGGTGGTCGTGGCCGGCACGGAGATGTTCCTGGGGTCCTCGGGCGGCACGACGGTGATGAACGTATCCAGCAGCTACACAGCAGGGCCTTCCCTGGTCGTCTCCGGCAACAGCAATGGCCACGGCGTCCTGGCCGCCGACGGCAACCTGACCATCAACGCCGGCAGCCTGGAGATCGACGGCTCGATCATCGCCGGCATAGGATCACAGACCGGGGCTTCCACCGCCGCCCTGCAGATTGCCAGCGCAGGCGATCTCTCCGTCACCGGTCAGCAATGTCCCACCTGCGCCCTGGTGGGCAACTCGATCACCTTTTCGGCCCCGTCCGGCCAGGTGAGTTTCGGAAGCTTCAACGGCTTCCTGAACAACGGCACCGCCAACACGTCGCTTACCGTGGGCGGCAACTCGGTGAGCATGACCGGCGGCTCCTCGCTGGCCGTGCGGGGCTCGGCCACCATTCAGGCCGGCACCGTCGGCATCGAGGCCGGATCGTCGCTTGCGACGACAAATTCCGTTTCCGTCCTGACCGGCACGCTGGCTGACAGCGGCACGATTTCCGTCGCTTCACCGACCGGCAGCGGCGGCACGATCTCCATTGTCAGCCAGGGCGACCTGACGCTCACCGGCAGCGGGGCCCAGGTGCTTATCACCAAGGCCGGCGCCATCAGCATCGCCTCCGGCGGCAATCTGGCCGTAGACGGGACCTATACCCTGGATCCGGGCGGCAAGGGCTCGATAACCGTAAGCGCCAACTCGAGCGCCGGAGACGGGATCGACATCGGCTCTTCGGGGGGCATCACCGCCGGCTCCAATGCCGACATCAATATGTTCACGAGCAGCTTGAGCAACGAGGGCTCGCCGCTGACCCCCGGCAGCGGCATCTTCACCAACGGCAACCTGCTCATCACCGACAATGCGCCGGCAGGCGGCAGCGGGGCGGTGTCCGACCTGACCGTTGCTTCCACCGGCAGCATGCAGGCCGCCAACATCGTGGCCACAGGCCCCGCCTCGGTCTTCTTCACAAGCAGCGGCCCGCTGGTCGGGGTCGTTGGCGGCACCGCCAACGGTGGCGATTTTGTCGTCACCGTCCACAACCAGGGCGCGGACATCGGCGGCGTGCAGGGGATCACTGCCGCAGGCTCCGTAAGTGTCACGGCGGACCTCGGCAATCTGATGATCGTCCCGGGCTCGTCGATCACGGCCCAGGGAGGGAACCTCTGGCTGGAGAACAAAGACGCGGCTGCCGGCTCGACCATCGAGTTCGGACACAATGTGACCACCTACTCGCCGGGCACCAGCTTCTTCTACATCGCCGCGCCGCAGTGGGATTCCAGCTACACGCCGGGCACGATGCCGAAATGGATAGCCCAGTTCACGGCCGACGGTGGGCACATCTATTACGGCAATGCCAGCCCCTTCAACACCTTGATCTCCACTCACCCGCCTTACAACAACATCTTCGCCCGTGGTTCGCAGACTGTGGTCTTCGCCAACAACACCGATCCCGATCCTAGCGGCACCATCCTCATGGACGGCGCTGTAGTAGTCAACGCGCCGGCGCCGCTGACAAACGCCTCACCGTCAGCGCCGCCGCCTGAGATACCGGCGCCGCCAGTGGAAGGCCCGCTGCCGCCCCCGACCGCGCCGCCGGTCCAGGTGCCGGGCGGGCAGTTCAGCCCGGTGGTGACGCCCAGGGATCAGCAGGCCCGGTACATACAGCAGGTTCTGCCGGCTCCTCCTGCCGCCTGCACGCCGGTGGTCCTGCCACCGAATGTGATACCGGAAACCTCGCCAACGGAGAAACAGGCGCCGGACAACAGGAGCTGGGTGGTGGCCAACGGATCCTGCCAGCCCTTCACCTTCGACGGTGACTTCGGCTCGGTGATCGTGGGCAGCGGCGGCACCGCCTTCGCCCCGGCCGGGGAGTGCCGCCTGCTGCTCAAGGAGGGCAAGCTGCTGACCGTGGCCGGCCAGAAGGGCATGGTGGTGGAGACCGCCTACGGCAACATCAAGGTGACGGCCAACACCATTGCCGTCGTAGAGCAGAAGGTCTCCGGCATGGTGCGCCTCACCAACCTTGCCGGCGGCCCCGCGAACTTCGCGGTCACCAGGGGCGGCGGCGCCCAGACGCTTTCCGCCGGACCGGGGCAGGAGATTCTTCTGGCCAGCGACGAGCTGTCCGAAGAGGATCTGATCCCGGTGGACGGCGTGGACCGCCTGCCGATCGAAGGCGGAGCCGTGGTGGTGGCGGGACTGAAGGTCAAGAAGACGGCCTTCGACCAGCAGATGATGGCCGACCACGAGCCGCTCCTGTCGTGCAATACCGGCTGCCTGGAAGTCGGCGCGCGCAGGAAACTCGAGCAACTCAAAAAGGAGATCGCCGCGCCATCACCGCCGCTTGCTTCGCAGCCGGCGCCCTCTGCTTTGCCCGCGACAAGCGATAAGGACAGGTCCAAACTGAAGGCCTCGCTACGGGCCAGCACGCTGCCGGAGGGTTTCCAGGCGGCAGGACCGGCCCGGCGTGACGGAGCCTCCGATGACGGCCCCGCCGGGCGCACCCTGGTTCCCATCAGCTTCGTCCAGCCGGCCGCGCACGCCTCCCGCTCCGTCTTTACCTTGAAGACGGGAACCGCCCAGGTGAAGCACACCGGTCACGCGCGGGTGGCGGTCGAGGCGGCGGGCGTATTGGCGATCGGTGAGGGCGACACCCTGGTCAGCGCCAGCCGCCAGGCGGTAATCAAGGCCGGCTGGTGCCGGATCGCCCTCGACCCGGGGACGATCGCCCTTATCAGCCGCCAGGGTGATCTGATCAAGGTGCGCAACCTGTACGAGACCAACGGTCAATCGATACACATCTATGCCGGCAAGCAGGTACTGGACATAGCGGTCGGGCATGAGGCGGTCACCGGTCCCGACGACGGGTCGACGACGCGCTCCATCAAGTCCGACGGTTTCGGGCGCCGGCGGCTGCACCGTCAGGATCTGCCGGGTGGGCGCACCCTCACCCAGTGCGAGATCTCGCTTGTTTCCTTGATGCTGAGCGACCCCGTGCTGCAGGAGATGGCGGCCAGCAAATCAGCAGGAGATCAAGCCGTGGTCGACAAGATCGTGAAGATGGCCGCGGTGCTGTCCGTGGCGCAAGCGCGGCACGGACCGTATGTGCCGGTTGCCCCTTGAGACGTTTGCCTGCGCCGCCGGGGCTGCTCGAGCCGGCACCGCAGCCGGTATAAACCCGGCAACCGGTACCGGGGAAAACCCGGACCGTCCTCAGTAACTTGGCGGTACGCCTGGAGGTAAAGGACGCCTACAGTGGTAGACGTCCCCCCGGCGATCGAGACTACGGAGATCCGGCCATGATATTTCGATTCCCTGCTGCGGCTGCTCGGGCAGCGCTCCTTTCATTCACGCTCCTTTCGCTGGCGCTGCCCGGTGCCCGCGGGCAAGCACCGCCGGCGCCGGCACCGCTGCCGGTGCTGCGTCCTTCAGCGCTCACGCTGTCGGGACCTTATTCGCGCGCCAATCTGTCGATCTATTTGATCCACGGCAAGGACGCGGCAGCGGGGAAAACCTTTTTGACCCTGCAAGAAGCGCTGGAACAGAAGAAAGTCGTCGTCTACGAGACCGGTAACGTGAACCAGCTCTCGGCGGAAAACAGGTCGAACGATCTCGTGTTCATCCAATCCGGCGACATCGTCAAAGGCGGGCAGCAGGATCGGGCAGTGCAGTTCGACATGATCCTGCCGCCCCATTCAGGCAAAGTCCCGCTGTCCTCGTTCTGCGTCGAGAGCGGGCGCTGGACCGCGCGTCCGGGCGAGGCCGGCGGCTGCTTCGCCGCCTCGAGCGCCGCGCTGCCCACGCCGTCGCTCAAGATGGCCGCGCAGGCGGAAGGCGATCAATCAATGGTCTGGGCAAAAGTCTCCCAGGCCCAGGAGAAGCTGGCGCGGGCGGTGGCGAAACCGGTGGCATCTCCGCTGTCGTCCACCAGCCTGCAGCTGACCCTGGAGAACAAGGAGGTCGGAAAGGCGGTCAGGGATCGCAGCGCCAGCCTGGAGAAGATAGTGAACGGCAAGCCGGACGTCGTCGGCTATGCCTGCGCGATAAACGGCAAAGTGGCTACAGCCGACGTTTACGCCTCCCATGCCCTTTTCTTGAAGTTGTGGCCAAAACTCCTCCAGGGAAGCGCCATCGCCTCGCTGACCGAATACGACGCCACGAAGCGGGCAGCGGCGGCTCCCCCACCACAAACTGTGCGCGATTTCCTGTCGCGGGCGGACGACTCCAGACCCTCCCGGCAGAGCATCAACGGCCGCGCCCGCGACGTTCGCCAGGAAGCCAGCGACAGCGTCAAGTTCGGCTGCGAGGACACGGCCGCGCCCGGGCGGTTCGTGCACATGAACTACGTGACCAAGTGACCGGGCATGCTGGCGCCGAAGCGTTCCGGCGGCCGAAACCTCAATCGCCGCGGCAAGGGCTACGCCCCAGGGGCTCCGCTCCTCCACGATGCTTGGTCACGCGGGCGGGTCAGTCCAGGGGGAGGCGGTCCTGACCTTCTTGATCTGCATAGGCGACCGGCACCACGGCCGGTGCCGCGGGGAGCGGCACGTCGATCCGGACGGGAGCCATCAACAGGCGGTAGGTGACGGCGGACACGGCGAATCCGGCCAGCCAGGCGTAATCGTAAATGAACCGTAACGGAGAGACCACGAGACCGACCCAGGCGCAAGCGCAGCCGGCACCGGTGGCAGCCACGGCCCGCCAGTTCCAGCCGCCGCTGTAATAGTAGGCTCCTTTTTCCTTGTAGAGGTCGGCCAGCTCCAGCTCGGTGCGCCTTACCAGCCAGTAGTCGGAAAACAGCACGCCGGCGATCGAGCCCAGACCGCCGGAATAGCCGAGCAGCCAGGCGTAGATATATCCTGATGGATCGGCGAGCAGGCGCCACGGCTGCATGAGCAAGCCGGCGATCCCTGTCAAGAGGCCGCCGACGCGGAAAGTTATCCAGCGCGGGAAGGCGTTGGCGAAGTCGTTGGCGGGGGAGACTACATTGGCGGCGATGTTGACCGAAAGCGTGGCCACAGCCACGGTAAACATGGCGATCGCCACCAGCAGCGGCTGGTCGAAGTGCCCGACCAGCTTCACCGGGTCCCACAGCTCGCTCGTCTTCGCCTGCGGGTATATGACCACGGCGGCCGAGGTGATGACGACGCCCATGGCCGCAAAAACGGTCATGGCCGTCGGCAGGGCCACCACCTGACCGAGCGATTGCTCGCGCTGGCTGCGCCCGAAGCGGGTGAAATCAGGCATGTTGAGCGACAGCGTCGCCCAGAAGCCTACCATTGCCGTCACCGAAGGCGCGAAGACCGGCATGAACTCGGACCAGTCATGGAATCTGCCCGGCTCGGCCAAAAGGTGCCCGAGACCGTTGGCGCGTGAGACCGCCCAGACCATGAGCAAGCTGGTCATGGCAAGCACGAACGGGGCGGCAAAATTCTCCACCCTGCGCACAAGGTCCATGCCGTGAAAGATGATAAAGATGTTGAGCCCCCAGAAGGCCAGGAAGGACAGCCACTCCGTGGGGGTATAGCCGCCCACCGCACCGCCGAGCAGGGTCGGCCAAGTTGGGGCGAGCGAGCGCACGAGGACAAAAAGTGCCTGACCGCCGATCCAGGTCTGGATGCCGAACCAGCCGCAGGCGACCAGCGCCCGCATGAGCGCCGGCAGGTTCGACCCGACGGTGCCGTAGCTGGCGCGGGCGAACACCGGAAAGGGAATCCCGTACTTGGTGCCGGCGTGCGAGTTGAGCAGAATCGGCGCCAGCACGACAAGGTTCCCGGTGAGTATGGTGAGCAGGGCCTGCCACCAGTTCATGCCCTCGGCGATCAGCCCCGACGAGAGCATGTAGGTGGGGATGCAGCAGGACATGCTGAACCAGAGGGCAACATAGTTGCAGGTCGACCAGTTGCGCCCGGACACGGGCACCGGCGCCAGGTCGCCGTTATAGTGCGCGCTTTCGCTGATGAGCGAGTAGTCGCTCAGCTCGCAGCGGCCGTCGCCGTGCCGGATTACCTCGGACTGCCCACCGCTGCCGCTCATCGCAGCCGTCGCCCCTGCATCCACCAGCCGGCCCCCTTACCAGACCGGTTCATTTTATATGAACCGGGCCAGGATGGGTAAATTCATAGCAGGTAGTCCATGGCCCTGGCGTTCGTCCATTATCGGTTCTGCGGGGGGAGAGGCAGGGTGCATCGTCTGTGGTTCGCACTGATTGCTGCGGCGACCTCCTGCGCTGTGCCGGCCGCGGCGCAGCCGGCTGGCGGCGGCAACCTGGCTTACGAGCAGCCGCTTTTGCACGGGGAGGTGTCCAGCCTGGACGGCAGCTGGGAGCGCTTGTACCGGAGCGGCCTCGACTCTTACGGGCAGCGCCTGTACGCGGATGCCGAGCGGCGGCTGGCGGCCGCCGCCAGGCTGGCCAGAGGGTGGCCGGTGGACGACCGGAGGCTCGCCAAGAGCAACATTGCCCTGGCAGAGGTCTATTATGCGGAGGGCAAGTACGATCGTGCCGAGAGGCTGTTCAGCTCTACGCTTGCGCAGGTGAAGCGAACGCCGGTTGCCGGGCCGCTGGCGGAGGCGCAGTGCCTGGAAGGACTGGCGAGGACGGATCTCTGCCGCGGCAGGGCACCGCAGGCCGAGTCGCTGGCCAGGCAGGCGCTGAAGATTCAGGAGGGCAAAGCGCCCGGCGACGAGGACTGCCTGGGAAGGGCACTGCACACGCTGGCGGTCGCCCTGTCCCGGCAGGGGTGGGGGCAGGAAGCGGAGCCGATATTCGGCCGGTCGCTTTCCATCCTGGAGAAGCACCCCGGTCCTGATTCGCTGGATCTGGCCGAGGGGCTGCGGGATCTGGCGCTTTTCTACCAGGCCCGGGGACGAGCCGCGGAGAGCCAGAGAATGTTCGAGCGCAGCCTGGCCATCAAGGAGCGGGCGGTCAGGCTGGACCTGCCGCCGGCCGTGGCCGGTGTCATCAACTTTCCCTGGGATGATGGCTCTCCGGGCGCCGGGCAGATCGTCGACGGGCAATATCCGCTGAAGTTCATGACCGTGGGCGGTCTGCGCGTGGCTGCGACGGTGGTGGACAGCATGCAGCTCCTCGATGTTCTCGTCTCACTCAAGAACGATTCGCCGAAGCGCATCGAGATCGGCGTCGGGCCCGTGGCCATGCAGCTCGTCCGGCCAAGGGTCAAGCACCTGGAGCGCCTGGCCCCCGAGCAGATCGACAGCGTCCTCGAGGAGCTGACCGTCTGGGACTGGACGCACCGGCAGCCTTCGCTTGCCTACCTGCAGCAGAACACAATCAACACCGCCCAGGCCACCGGGCGGGCTCCCTTTGCCGACACGACCAGCGGCAACGTCTTCGGGCAGTACGGCAGGTGGACGCAGAGCAGCGCGAAATTCTCCGATGCGGCGGCGCGAACCAGGATCCAAACCGAACTCGACCGGCTGATCGACTCCGGTCACCTCAAGTTCAACGTCGTGCGCGCCCTGGACGTCACCGGCGTCTCTCTGGAGCCGGGCGAGTCGCGCACGGGGCTTGTCTTTTTCAGCAACCCGCACGTGGGAGACGCGGTGCTGCGCGTCTTTGTCGGCAACGTCTCGTTTGATTTCCCCTTCAAACTGAGCGGCTGATCATTGCCTATCCTTGTCCATCTCGGGAATCTTGATGGTCTGCTGCGGGGCATTCTCCTGCCCGCCCGTGAGCATGCCCGTAATGCGGACCGGCTCCATGGCCTCGGCCTCCTCGATCCCGTAATAAATCTCGCTTTTGAACCCGAGCGCCGGCGCCATGAGCACGGCCGGGAAGCTCTGCACGGCGGTGTTCATCTCCCTGACGTTGGCGTTGTAGAAGCGGCGCGCCTGGGAGATCCTCGTCTCCGTCTCCTCCAGCTGCTGCTGCAGCTCCTTGAAGTTCTCGTTTGCCTTGAGCTGCGGGTATGCTTCACTCAAGGCAAAGACCTGCCGCAGAGCGCCGCTCAGCAGCTCGTTTTGCTGGGCCACGGCCTGCGGTGAGGCTCCCGGGCCGACGCTTGCTGCCGCATTGCGCGCCCGCACGACCTCCTCCAGCGTCTGCCGCTCGTGGCCGGCGTAGCCTTTCACCACCTCGACCAGGTTGGGGATCAAGTCGTAGCGGCGGCGCAGCTCGGTGTCGATCGCAGACCAGGCCTCGCGCACGTTCTGGCGCAGCACCACCAGGCGATTGTAGGTGGTGATGACATAGATGAGCGGCAGGCCGATGACGACCGCCAGTCCAATCAAGTACTCCATGTGACCTCCGCTTGCCGGTCGCTTCATTATATACGTAGCGGGATCCGGGCAGCTTCGTGGAATGCGGGCGGGCACCCGCGCCCCACTGGCGCCGGCGGGGAGGGCGGATATAATTGAGCGTCCGCCGTCTGCCTGATGCAATCGGGCCCGCAGGTGTCAACCATGAAGCATCTTCTTGTCAAGCAAGCGCGAGCTCTAGCTTTCTCGTTGATACTACTGGCGGTGACGAGCGCCGGGCCGGCCGCTGCCGAGGTCATTCGCTCGTTCGACGCCGACATCAAGCTCCGCAAGGACTGCACGCTGGATGTCACCGAGACCATAAAGATGGACTTCGAGAGCGCCAGCCGGCACGGGATCCTGCGCTGGATCCCGTGCCGCTTTCGCCGCCGCCTGGGCAGCTACTCGGTGGATCTCAAAGTCGCAAGCGTCAGCGACGAAACCGGGCAACCTTACAAATACACGGTCAGCCGGCTCGGCGACGACATCAACCTCAGGATAGGCGATCCCGACCGCACGGTCAGCGGCATGCACCTCTATCGCATCAGCTACACGGTGCGCCACGCCATCAATTTCTTTGACAATGAGCCGGAGGTCTACTGGAACGTCACCGGCAACGAGTCGCCGTTCGCCACCGATTGGGTGTCCGCCCGCTTTCATCCGCCTGCCGGCGTGCGCTTGAGCGACATCCAGTCCACCTGCTTCGTCGGTCCGCCGGGATCCACGAGAAGGGGCGCCACGAGCCGCAAAGGCGACACGATCGTTTTCACCGCCCGGGCGCTCAAGCCGGCCGAAGGGTTGACGATCGTGGCCAGGCTGCCCGCAGGCTCCGTGGTCAAGCCGTCGCCATGGCAGGAGTTCCTCTGGTTCTGGCAGGACTGGTGGCCGCTAATGGCGTTTCCCGCCGGCACATGCGGCTTGCTCTTCGGTGTATGGTGGAACACCGGGCGAGATCAAGGCGGCGGCAAGCCGGTGTCCGTTGAATGGAACCCGCCGAAGGACATAACGCCGGCAGAGGCGGGCACGCTTGTCGACGAGAGCTGCGACATGACCGACATCGTCTCCACCGTGATCGACCTGGCGGCCAGAGGGTTCCTCAAGATCAAAGAGGTCGGCGCGGGCGCAAACTTCCTCTTCCTCTCCAACAAGGATTACCAGTTCACAAAGGTCGCTGCGCCCGCTGAGGAAGAGGCGAAGCTGCTTGCCCACGAAAAGCTCTTCCTCTCCGGGCTCTTTCGAGCCGGGGAGAACGTACGCCTGCTGTCGGATCTGAAGTACAAGTTTTACAGGGATCTACCGGCCATTCGCGATTCAATCTACGATCGGGTGGTAGAGAAACACTATTTTCTGACCCGACCGGACCAGGTGCGCAGCTCCTTTCAGTGCGTCGGCGTCACGCTCATGGTTGTCGGCCTGCTTTTCTTTGTCCTCTCCCAGACAGCGCTTGCCGGGGGAACCTTCCTGTCGGGACTGATTATCCGGCTTTCCGCCCGGGCGATGCCGGCCAGAACCGGCGAGGGCTCAAAGAAGCTCCATGAGCTCCTGAGCTTCCAGCGTTACGTCAGGCTGACCGAGAAGAAAAGGATAGAGGTTCTCGCCAAGGACGACCCGGCCATTTTCGGGCGCCTGCTTCCCTTTGCCATGGTGCTCGGCGTCGCCGACAAGTGGGCGGAGGCGTTTCACGATCTGCTCAGCCAGCCGCCTGATTGGTATCAACCGGCGGGCTACGGTCCCGGCTACGTTTTCTCGCCGGGCGGATTCGTGCACGACCTCGGGGGAGCGATGAACACCATGGGCTCCACCTTCGGCAGCGGACCTCCCCCCACCTCGAGCAGCTCCGGGGCCGGCGGCGGCTTCAGCGGCTTCGGCGGCGGCGGCTTCAGTGGTGGCGGATTTGGTGGCGGCGGCACCGGCTCCTGGTGAGCCGGGCGACAATCCGCCCTGCCGGCAGCCTGAAGAACGGGTCGCCGGCTCCCGTGCCGGCCTGCGCCTTCGGAACCGGAGGCGGAACCTGGACGTGCCTGCCGGCGTCTACGGGTCCAGTGCAATTTTTCCGTCGCGCCCCGGCGTAGTATGAGCAGTTCAGGAAGATCGGGAAAAGGTCCGTCTTTCCGGCGCCACTGGTCGCCCGGGCGGGCAGCGCTTGCCGCAGTCGCGCTGGCGCTGGTGATGACCGTGACCGGCATCTGGATCTGGCAGCGGCTCACGGCCGGGTTGCCCAACCTGGCCATGCCGGAGCTCTACGGTCCGAGCGCCGGGGTCTACATTTTCGATCGTTATGACCACCTGATTAGCGTGGTATCCGGCGACGAGAACAGGCTGCCGGTAAAGCTAAAGGATGTCTCGCTCCCCATGCGCCAGGCGATCGTGGCGGCCGAAGACCACCGCTTCTACCACCACCATGGCGTCGACCCGGTGGGCATGATGCGCGCGCTAGTCGCCGACGCCAGATCCGGCCGGGCGCTGGAGGGGGCCTCCACGCTCACTCAGCAGCTGGTGAAGAATCTCTACTTTAAAGGCGAGGGCAGAACGCCGCTGCGCAAACTCAAGGAGATCATTGTCGCCTGGGACCTCGAGTCGCACTATTCCAAAGATGAGATTCTGGAGGCATACCTGAACCAGGTCTACTTCGGCAACGGAGCCTACGGCATCGACAGGGCGGCCTCGCGCTATTTCGACAAAAAGGCTTCTCAGCTCGACCTGGCGGAAGCCGCCTTCCTCGCCGGGCTGGTGAGGGCGCCCTCGGAGCTGGGCTCTCCCGCCAATCGCCAGGCCGCGGTCAGACGCCAGCGCTATATCCTCGATCGCATGGTCGACTACGGCCTGACAAGCCGGGATAAGGCCGAGCTCGCCGCAGCGCAACCGCTGGCCTTCAAGGAAGGGGCGAGCCCGTTCAAATATCCTTACTACGTGAGCTACGTCATGGAGCTGCTCGGGGACATGTACGGGCAGAGCGGGCTGCGGGCGCAGGGGCTGCGGGCCTACACCAACCTGGACCCGGCGGCCCAGGAGTTGGCGGAAAGGACGCTGGCGCGCGATCTCAGGAGAGCGCCGCCCGGGCTCAACCAGGCGGCCCTGGTATCAATCTCGGTGCCGGACGGCGCCGTCATCTCCATGGTCGGGGGCGTCGGCGACTTCTGGAAGCACCAGTTCAACCGGGCCACCAGCCCGCACACGGTGGGCTCGACGTTCAAGCCCTTCGTCTACCTGACCGCCCTGGAATACGGCACCCTGAGCCAGGATTCCCTGGTCGACGACTCGCCTGTCTCCATCCCCCAGGCTGACGGCTCGGACTACAGCCCCAGGGACTATGACGGCCAGTTCCTGGGACCGATCTCCATCCGCAAGGCGATCGCCCTTTCACGAAATGCCGCCGCCGTCAGGGTGGCCCGGGCAGCCGGCATCGGGCGGATTGTGCAGACCGCGCAGGCCGCGGGCGTGACCAGCCCGCTCGATTACAACCTCTCCCTTGCCCTGGGCAGCTGCGCGATCTCGCCGCTGGACATGGCCAGCGCCTTTTCGACCTTCGCCCGCGGCGGGGTGGCCATCCGGCCGCGGGTGCTGAGAAAGGTGGAAAACTGGCGCGGCGACACGCTGGCCACCTTTCAGCCGGCGCCCCGGAGGGTGTTCGACGCCGAGCCGGTAGCGGAGCTGGTCGATGCCATGCAGGATGTCGTGAAATTCGGCACCGGGTTCAGCGCCCGACTGCCGGGCCGGCCGGTGGCCGGCAAGACAGGCACCACCGATCAGGCCAGGGACGTCTGGTTCGTCGGCTTCACGCCGGACCTGGTCACCGCCGTCTGGGGAGGCAACGACGAGGACTGCCCGGTGGCCGGCGGCACTGCCACCGGCGGTGGTGTCATGGCCGGGATCTGGCACGATTACATGATCGCTTATTACTGCACGCACGCCGCGCCGCCGGGCGCGTTCGTCCCCCCGGCGCACCCGCTTATGCCGGAGTCGGATTTCCGGGCCGTCCCCGATCATCCGATCATGGACGCAATCGAGCGATTCTTCGACGGGCTGGGCAGCCCGGGTCCCGGAACGTCGAGCCCGGGCCGCGGCATGATGCACCGCGTCCTCCACCGGATCTGGAGCTGGTTCCAGTGAGCAGCTTCAGCTCCCTATCCGGCGGCGATGGCCGCGGCTTGCGCCTCGACGCGCCGGGCGTCTTCCTTTCTTTCAATCTTCTGCAGGAAGGCAGCGTAGCTTTGCAGGGCATTTTTCAAGCCGGCCTTCCTTGCCCGCTGCCGGTAGGCAGCGATCGCCTGCTGGTAAGCCTTGTCGGCCTCGTCGTTCTTCCCCTGGGACGCTGAGGTGACGGCCTGGTCCAGGAGGAAGTCCTCGACCGGACCCCAGGGGCTATCCGCGGCCTGAACAGCCTTTTTCAAAAGCGCTTCCGCATCGGGCCACTTGCCCATCTTCTGGTAGAGGTGAACCAGCTTCCTGGTCGTGTTGAGCTGCGGCAGGCGATCACCCCACAGCGTCTTGGCTTGAATCTCATGGGCCTTCTTCAGAGCCTCGGCCGCCTCCTCGTCCCTGCCCTGCTCGGCCAGGCAGTCGGCCAGGTGCTCGTACACGGGGGCGAGCTTGTAGTGATCGGGATAATACGCCTTCTCCAGCACGGCGGCCGCCTGCCGGTAGGTTTCCTCCGCCTCCTTGTACTTTTTCTGGCGGCAACAAAGGCTTCCGGCCAGATCGAGCGTGATCGCCACCCCCGCATCCTCGGCACCGGCCATCTTCTTTCTGGTCTCGAGGGCCTGCTTGATAAGCGACTCCGCCTCGGCGAAGCGGCCGGCGGCGGTCAGACGCTGGGCATCCTCTTCCCAGCTCTCGGCCAGGTACAGCTCGTTGGGCTGTCCGACCATGGGTGCACGCTTGAGTTCCTTGTGTTTCATAACCGGCTTGGTCTCCCTCTCTTTGCAAGCAAAAGCTTCGCGGGCGCGCCTAGATCTTACCGCCTCGCGCCGGGCGACGGCGACAACGGGCACAACTGTCGGCGGATTTCGTCTTTACGGTAAACTACGGCAACGGGAGGGGGCCAATGCTTAGACTGTTTATCCGCATTCTGGCGTCAGCGCTGACCTTCGCCTACGTGCTGCCGCTCATCAATGGCATAAGTTTTCACGGTGGGCTGCTGTCGGCGGCCGGGCTGGCGATTCTCTTTGGCGTTCTGGTCTGGATTGTAGACGCGGTAGCCATTGCGCTATCGGCCTTCCTGACGATCGGCACGCTCGGGCTGGCGCTTCTGTGGCTGGTACCGCTCTGGCTTTTGGGCTTCTGGCTGCTGCCGGCCGTCGCGCTCAAGCTTCTGGCCGACTTTGTACCGGGTCACATCGCCGTTTCCGGCTGGACGCCGGCCATACTGGGCGGGCTGGTGCTCATGTTCGTGGGCATGCTCACCAGCGATTCGATGCTGAAAACCTTCAGGCGTTAGAGTGCGGCTCGGTCTGCCCGCAATGCTGCGGTCGCCCGGGCGCCGGGCGGCCTTTTCGGCCCGGGCAGGCGCGGAGGCATGACAGGAAGAGGCCCGGTGGATAAGAACATAGAGGAGGAAAACTAGAGCTCACACCGTCCGGACCTCGCTCCTGTCATGCTTCGATCCTTCCATGACCGCCACCGGTTGACAACCGTAAAAACCCCACCTACTTCCCGGGGCAGATGCTAATTGACCCGACGGCCTCCCGGCACAAGGCCGCCTGCCGCGCTCTCCGGGCGCGCGGGAGGGCGATCGCCTCGCCCTGGAGATATAATTAAGGCCAGCACCGCCCCAAACTAAGACACAGTTCGTCACGGTGCCCGGCTCGGGCTGTGCCTGGCGAACAGCCAAATGTATAATCTTCATTAATTTCCCTGCCCCGGTCCGCTGATGCCCACACCGCAGGCTATCGTTGCTCCTTTAATCGACGTTCTCTCGAAGCAGGAACGCCGCCAGGAGGATGTGGACCAGATCCGCCGGGCCTTCGAGTTCGCCTACAAGGCCCACGACGGGCAGCTGAGAAAGTCGGAGGAGCCTTACATCATCCACCCGGTCTCGGTGGCCACCATTCTGGCGGAGCTCAACGCCGACACCGAGACGATCTGCGCGGCGCTACTGCACGACGTGGTTGAGGACTGCAGCGTCAAGCCCAAGGAGATTGAGGACGAGTTCGGGGCGCAGGTCCGCAAGATCGTCGAGGGGGTGACCAAGCTCGGCAAGTTCAGCTTCAGCTCCAAGGAGGAGCGGCAGGCGGAGAACTTCCGCAAGCTGATAGTGGCCATCGCCGAGGATGTGCGGGTGGTGTTCGTCAAGCTGGCCGATCGCCTGCACAACATGCAGACCCTGGATTACATGCCGGAGGGCAAGCAGAAGGACATAGCCAAGGAGACCCTGGAGGTGTACGCCCCGCTGGCCAACCGCTTCGGTCTCGGGCGCATGAAGTGGGAGCTCGAGGACCTGAGCCTTAAATACCTGCACCCGCAGGAGTTTCAGAAAATAGAGGATCTGGTGGCGGCCAGCCGGGCGCAGCGGGAGGCCCTTATCAATCAGGCGGTGCTCACCTTGCACAGCGATCTGGAGGCGCGCGGCATCAAGGCGGAGATCACCGGGCGGCCCAAGCACGCCTTCGGGATCTGGAAGAAGATGAACCAGCAGGGCAAGTCGTTTGAGGAGCTTTACGACGTGCTAGCCCTGCGCGTGATCATCGAGAGCGTCGACGACAAGAACTATTGCGATCTGGAGACCGACCCGGAGACGCAGCGCTGCTACGAGGTGATGGGCATCGTCCACTCCCTGTTCCGCCCGATACCCGGGCGTTTCAAAGACTACATCGCCATGCCCAAGCCGAACAACTATCAGTCCCTGCACACGGTGGTGATCGGGCCCAGAGGGCACGCGATGGAGGTGCAGATCCGCACGAGAAGGATGCACCACATAGCCGAATACGGAATAGCCGCCCACTGGCGCTACAAGGAGTCTGGCGATTCGGTCAAGGCCGACACGCATGTCGACCGCAAGCTGGCCTGGCTGCGGCAGCTGGTGGAGTGGCAGCAGGAGCTCAAGGACTCCCAGGAATACCTGGACACGGTGAAGATGGACCTGTTCGCCGACGAGGTCTTTGTGTTCAGCCCTCGCGGCGACGTCTTCGATCTGCCCACCGGCTCGACACCGATCGACTTCGCGTACAGGATCCACACGGACATCGGTCACCACACGATAGGCGCCCGCATCAACGACCGGATTGTGCCACTGAATACGGTGCTCAAGAACGGCGACATCGTGGAGATCATAACAGCCAAGAACGCGCACCCCCACATGGACTGGCTGAATTTCGCCCAGACGCACGGGGCCAAGAACCGGATCAGGCAGTGGTTCAAGAAGCACCACCGCGACGAGCACATACAGCAGGGGCGGCAGATGCTGGAGGCCGAGTTCGGGCGGCCGGCGCTCGATGAGCTTCTCAAGTCGGAGAAGTTCAAAGAGGTCGGCAAGAAGCTGAACATAAGCGACCCCAGCGACATACTTGCCGCCGTCGGCTACGGCGATCTTTCCGTGGCCCAGATCGCCAACCGGGTGCGCGAGCAGGAGAATCTGGATCGCGGGGCCGGCAGGCGCCTGGAGCGCATATCGGCCCCGGAGCCGAAGGCCAGCAACGTCGGCAGCCTGGGCGGCCTGATGCATCACCTGGCCAAATGCTGCTCGCCGGTGCCGGGAGAGGAGATAGTCGGGGTGGTCTCCCGGGGCAGCGGCATCGCCGTTCATCGCCGGGACTGCAGCAACCTGCTCAAGATCGACAGCGACCGGCACATGGCGGTGGACTGGTCCGCCGAGCGGAGCAGCACCTATCCCGCCCTCCTCAAGGTCGAGTGCATCGATCGCGTGGGCATCGCCGGCGACATCCTGAAGAAGATCTCCGACCACAAGATAAACCTGCGCGATCTGCGAGTGGAGACACACAAGGAGACGAAGACGGCAACCATCCAGCTGATCCTGGAGGTCGTGGACATAGCCCAGCTCACCCGCATATCGCAAGCGATAAGCCAGATAAGCGATGTTCTTCTCGTGCAGCGGCGCGACCACCGCAAGCGCGGGAGCAGCAACAACGTAACCCCGCTGCCCAAGGGCGGCGGCCAGGCACGCCCGAAAAAACAAGCCAAGTCACGAGAATGAAGATCGTCCTGGCCACGAAGAATCCCGGGAAACTGAAGGAGTTGAGACAGCTGGCGGGGGACGCGCCCTGGCTGCAGCTGGTGCTGGCCCCGGACGAATTCCACCCCGAGGAGACCGGCACAAGCTTCCAGGAAAACGCCATCATCAAGGCCCGTGCCGCCGCCGCGCTCACCGGAGCCGTCTGCGTCGCCGACGATTCCGGGCTGGTGGTGGAAGCGCTGGCCGGACGCCCGGGAATCCACTCCGCCCGCTATTGCGCGGGCGACGACGCGGCCCGGCGAGGCAAGCTGCTGGCGGAGCTGGCCGGCGTGCCGGAAGGGAAACGAGCGGCCGCCTTTGTCTGCAACATGGCGGTCAGCGCCCCGGACGGCACCATCCTCCATACGGCGGAGGGAAGGTGGCCGGGGCGCATCGGCTTCCAGGAGCGGGGAGAAAACGGCTTTGGCTACGACCCGGTGTTCTGCCTGCCGGACCGGGATCTGACCGCCGCCGAGCTGCCGGCGCCGGAGAAGAACCGGCTCTCGCACCGGGGGCAGGCCTGGCGGAAGGTTCTCGAGTTCCTCCACGACTACGCGGAGCGCCGCCGGTAGATGGAATACCTGGAGTCGCTCCAGCCCCACATGTTCGGCTTCAGCCTGGAGAGGCTGCAATCCCTTATGGGCGGCAATGACCGGGAGGCGCTGCAGCGCCTGGTCTGCGACCTGGATGCGCGGGATGAGGACGTGCTGATCGAGCATGCCCGGGCGATCAAACAGGTGCTGGAAGACGCCGTCTGCCGGGGCGTGCCCTTTGCCGGGCTGGTCGCCGAGTCGGAACCGCATGTGCTGGCAGCGACGATGCTCGCCGAGCACAACCAGGAGCTGACACCGGTCGAGACCCACGACTGGCAGATGAGCGCCTTCTGGGCCCTGGCCGACCAGTTCGCCTGCGACCTGGAGCCGGAGGCGCTCAAGCTACTCCAGTATTTCTGCACCGGTCGCCCGCTTTTCGGCAAGATTATCGAGACGGAGCGACTCTACTATGGCTATCTGACGCTCAGCGAGCTGCGCCTGTTGAGCGACGAGCTGGCCGAGCTGGAGCGGTACATCCGGGACTGGGAGGATGCCGGCACGCTGGAGTTCCTGCGCGATCTTATCGAATGGCTGGGCGCAATCTCGGAGGCCGGGCAGGATCTCTGGTTCTACGATTCGTAGACGGCGCAGCCGGTGGGGTAAGATTTACGGACCCGGCGGCAGGAGGGTTGAGGAAAGGTCATGGGCTATCACGATTTGCGCGACTTCATCCAGGTGCTGGAGCGGCACGACGAGCTGGTGAGGGTTACCGCCCCGGTCTCCTGCGACCTGGAGATCGCCGAGATCTGCGATCGGGTGAGCAAGTCGGGGGCGGCAACCAACAAGGCGCTGCTGTTTACCTCCGTCCAGGGATACGACATGCCGGTGCTGATCAACACCTTCGGCTCGCTCAAGCGGATCTGCCTGGCCCTGGAGGTGGACAGGCTGGACGAGATCGCCGACCGCATCCGCCGCCTGGTCAAGCCGCGCATTCCCGAGAGCTTCCTGGACAAGCTGGCCCTTCTGCCAACGCTGCTGGAGGTCGGGCAGTTCCCGCCCAAATTGACCCACCTGCCGGCCCCGTGCCAGGAGGTGGTGGTCACCGATCCCGGCCAGCCGATGCTGGACAGGCTGCCCGTGATCAAGTGCTGGCCGGGGGACGCCGGGCCGTTTATCACGCTGCCGGTGGTGATCACGCGCGACCCGAAGACGAAAACCAGGAACGTCGGCGTATACAGGATGCAGCGCTTCAGCAACACCACCACCGGCATGCACTGGCACAAGCACCACGACGCCGCCCGCCACTTCGAGGAGAGCAGGCGGCAGGCCATGGCCCGGGCAGGCGACGGGGAGCCCGCTGGCAGGCAGCCCGCCGAGCCGCCCAACTACGGCACATTTTTCGCCAGGGAGCGCTATGAAACGCCGGGCAACCGGCTGGAGGTGGCCGTCGCCCTCGGCTGCGACCCGGCCGTCACCTACGCCGCCACCGCCCCGCTGCCGCCCGATGTCGACGAGCTTGTCTTTGCCGGTTTCCTCAGGCAGGCGCCGGTGCGGCTGACCAGGTGCAAGACCGTGGATCTGGAGGTGCCGGCCGGCGCCGAGATCGTCATCGAGGGCTACGTCGATCAGACGGAGCTGAAGGAGGAAGGCCCGTTCGGCGACCACACCGGCTTCTACAGCCTGGCCGGCCTGTTTCCGGTTCTACACGTGACGGCCGTTACCCACCGGCGAGATCCGATATATCAAACGATCATCGTCGGCAAGCCGCCGCAGGAGGACTGCTACATGGGCAAGGCGACCGAGCGAATCTTTCTGCCGATGGTCCAGCTGCTGGTGCCCGAGATTGTCGACATGAACCTGCCCTGGGAGGGGGTCTTCCACAACTGCGCGATCGTATCGATCGACAAGCGCTATCCGGGTCACGCCAGGAAGGTGATGAGCGCCGTCTGGGGGCTGGGACAGCTCATGTTCACCAAGTTCTGCATCATCCTCGACGGCGACGTGGACGTGCACAACCTCTCGGAGGTGGCCCTCAACGTCTTCGGCAACACCGACCCGCGACGTGACATGATGTTCGTGGACGGGCCGCTGGATATCCTCGACCACGCCTGCCCGATCCTCGGCTACGGCTCGAAGGTGGGCATCGACGCCACGCGCAAGTGGCGCTCGGAGGGCTTCGACCGCGAATGGCCGGCGCCGATCGTGATGTCCGAGGAGATCAAAGAGCTGGTCAGCCGGCGCTGGCCCGAGTACGGGCTGGCAAAAAGTGTTGTGCGCACAACAATTTAAGCAAAATATGTTGATATTTGCGAAATCTGGGAATAACAGGTCTAGTCGCACAGTTCAAGCCGTTTCCTGATGAGAGCTGGCTGGGCTGGGTAACTCGGTGGGTGTCTTTCCCAGGTTGAAACTGAATGATTAAATCAGCCAGGCGCTTCGGGGCTTGTCTAGCGGCCCTTATTGTCTTTGTCTCGCTCTTCTATCAGCCCGCACAGGGGCACCGGTCGCAGCCGCAGGAGATCTACACGCGGGCCTGGCAGCTGGTGCGCGACAACTACTACGACTCCAGCTTCAACGGGCAGAGCTGGTCGAGCTGGGAGCATCGCTACGACGGGCAGATCCGCAACACCGGCGACGCCTACAAAGCGATAAAGGCCATGCTGGAGAGCCTGAACGACCCCTACACCCGCTTTCTGGATCCGCGCGCCTTTCAGGACGAGAACGACGCCATCGACGCCAGGATTGTCGGCATCGGCATCAACCTGCAGCAGTCCAAGGACCAGCAGCACCTGCTGGTGACGAGAACCCTCGAGGGCAGCCCGGCCGAGCTGGCGGGGGTGGCGGCCGGCGACGAGATAGTGGCAATCGACGGCGCCTCGGCCGTGGGTCTGACGCCGGAGCAGGCGGCAGAGAAGATCCGCGGCAAGGCCGGAACAGACGTTCTGATCACCATCCGCCGTGACGGCGCCAACAAGAGCCTGAGCATCACGCGCGCCGAGATCGCCATTCATGCCGTAGCAGCCAAGGTGATCAAACCGAACATCGGCTACATCCAGCTTTCCACCTTCATCTCCAACGACACGGCCAGGGAGTTCAAGGCGGCCCTGCAGAAGCTGTCCGGTACCGACGGGCTCATTGTCGATGTGAGGGACAACCCCGGAGGGCTGCTTTCAAATGCTCTGGAAATTGCCGACATGCTTCTCGAGAACGGGCCTATCGTCAGCACCATCGGGCGACATGGCAGGCACACGGATATGGCGTCCGGCGACCCGGTTACTCACCAGCCTATCGCCGTGCTCGTCGATGAGGACAGCGCCAGTGCCAGCGAGATCCTGGCCGGCGCGCTCAAGGACAACGGGCGGGCGATCCTGGTCGGCACCCGCACCTACGGCAAGGGGCTGGTTCAGGAGATAAACCGGCTGCCGGGCGGCTCGGCCATCCACATAACCGTCTCCAAATACCTGACCCCCGCGGGCACCGACATCAACAAGGTGGGGGTGGTGCCGGACATCCAGGCGCAGAAGAAGGACGATCAGTTGCACCTGGCCGTCGAGTACATAAAGGAGAAGGTGGCCACCCTGCACCCGATCCACACCAGCAGCGTCTCCATGGTCCGTTGAGCGCCGGAGGGCGGCCGGCCGTAAAATGCAATTAAAAGCGACCCCCCGGGGGCAACCGGCAACGGATATATCACCATGGCGGAACTCGAACCCCTGACCGATCTGCTGGAGACGCCGAAGCACCCCGAAAAAGTAGAGTACATCGTCGATACGCGACCGCTGTGCCAGGGGATGCCTTTTGTGCTCACCGATGCCGCCCACCCGCGCCTGGTGCTCAAGCACGGCGGTCACTTTCTGGTCATGGACCAGAGCGCCAGCGTTCCCAACTGCAACACGCTGGGCTTCGGCTATTACCGTTACGACACGCGGCACCTGAGCCGCTGGGAGCTCGAGGTCAACGAGGCGCCGGTGTCGCTCCTTTCCAGCGACACGGAAAAGGGGTATGCCGGAAGCTTCATCTACACCAACCCGCAGGTGGGGCAGCTTCACCAGCAACAGCTCACGGTGAGGCGAAGCATCGTCCTCGACGACTATCTCTGGGACGGGCTTGAGGTCGAGAACTTCAGCAAGGAGGACCTGGAGATCGAGCTGAAGGTGAAGTTTTACGCCGACTTCGCGGATATGTTCGAGGTGCGCGGTCTCAACCGCCCGCGGCGCGGCGAGCGCATGGTGCCGGCGGCCAGCGAGGACGGCAAACGGATCTTCCTTGCCTACCGCGGGGTGGACGACGAGCTGCTGGAGACGGTGATCGAGATATCCGGGCTCAAGCCGCGCAGCATCGCCGATGGCGTGGCCACCTTCAACCTGCAACTGGCCAGGCGCAAGCCGGTGTCGCTGGAGTTCTGCCTGCTGACGCGCTGGGGCGGCCACCCCGTGCCCGCCGAAGGCAGCAAGCCCGGCCTGGCGCAGGCGCAGCAGCGGGCGGACGTGAAATACCACCGCTGGCGCGCCGAGGGCTCGCTGCTGCAAACCGACCACGAGTTCCTGAACCTTTCTTTGATTCGCGGCTTTCGCGACATCTACATCCTGCGGCAGCCGACCCCGCGCGGCTGGGGGCTGGCCGCCGGCATACCGTGGTACGGCGCCGTCTTCGGGCGCGACAGCGCCATCACCGCCGGGCAGCTGCTGCCCTTCCACCCGCAGGTGGCCAGGGAGGCGCTGGAGGTGCTGGCCGCCTACCAGGGCAAGGCGGACAACGACTACCGGGAAGAGTCCGCCGGCAAGATCATGCACGAGGTGCGATTCGGCGAGCTGGCCAGGACCGGCGCCATTCCGCACAGCCCTTATTATGGCTCGGTTGACTCGACGCCGCTGTGGCTGCTTCTTTTCTGCGAATACCTGAAATGGACCGGCGATCTCGATTTTGCGCACAACCTGTGGCCGAGCGTGGAAAAGGCTCTCGGCTGGCTGGACCGGGCCTGTCAGGACGGGGGCGGCTACCTTACCTACAGGCGCGTCGGCGAGCACGGGCTCGAGAACCAGGGCTGGAAAGATTCGGGCGATTCGGTCATGCACGCGGACGGCTCGCTGGCCAAGCCGCCGATCGCCGTATGCGAGGCGCAGGGTTACCTGTATGCGGCAAGGCTGGCCGTGGCCGAGGCCGCCGAGCTTATGGAGCAGCGCAGCCTTGCCCACAAGCTGCGCAAGGAGGCGGCCGATCTCAAAGAGAGATTCCACAAGGACTTCTGGCTGGAAGAGGAGAAGTTCGTGGCCCTGGCCCTCGACGGGGAGAGGAAGCCGGCCGCGGTCATCAGCTCCAATCCCGGGCACCTGCTGTGGACGGAGCTTCTGGACAGCGATAAGGCGCAGGCGGTCGCCGACCGGCTGATGAGCTCCGAGATGCACTCCGGATGGGGTATCCGCACGCTGTCATCCCAGATGGTCTCGTTCAATCCGATAAGCTATCACAACGGCACGGTCTGGCCTCACGACAACGCGATTATCGGCGCCGGCATGCGAAAGATCGGCAACCTGGACTACATGAAAAGGATCCTCAACGATCTGGTCGAAGTCTCCCGGCATTACCCGGGCTTCCGCCTGCCGGAGCTTTTTTCCGGCTTCGAGCGCGTGGAGTCGGAAAAGCCGGTCGACTACCCGGTCTCCTGCTCCCCGCAGGCATGGTCGGCCGGGAGCATATTCCAGCTCATCCAGTGCTGCATCAACTTCCAGCCGGACGCGGCCAGGCAGACTTTGCGGATCGTCGATCCGGCGCTTCCTGACTGGCTCAACCGGGTGACCGTAAGGAACCTGCGCCTGGGCAGCGCCAGCATGGACCTGGCCGTGCACAACCAGGGCGGCTCGACCTATTGCCAGATCCTGCACAAGTCCGGCCCGGTTCGCGTCATCATTGAAAGTCACTGACGTTATGCGGATCGCGCAATTAGCGCCTCTCGTGGAGCCGATACCGCCGTCAGGTTACGGGGGCACCGAGCTTGTGGTCGCCACCTTGACCGACGAGCTGGTGGCCCGCGGGCACCAGGTGACGCTCTTTGCCTCCGGCGATTCCCGCACCAGGGCGGAGCTGGTCTCCGTAACCCCGCGGGCGCTGCGCGCCAGCACCGAGATCCCGGTCAGGCGCTGGGCGGCTTATGACATCCGCGCCCTTCTGGAGCTGGAGCGCCGGGCCGGCCAGTTCGACCTGGTGCACAACCACATGGGCTGGCAGGCCCTGCCTTTCCTGCGCGCCCTCCCCTGCCCGACGGTCACCACCTGCCACAACCCGATCAAGGGCTATTGCCAGGACATCTATCTTTCCTGCGGCGACCTGCCCTATGTGGCGATCAGCGAGGCCTACCGGCGCTTGAACCATCCGGACAGGCTCAATTATGTCGCCACCGTATACAATGGCATCGACACCGGGCTGTACGGCGGCGATTGCGACGGTGAGCGCGGCTACCTGCTCTTTCTGGGACGCATCTGCCACGACAAGGGCACGCGTGAGGCGATCGAGATCGCCAGGCGCGTGGGGCTGCCGCTCAAGATCGCCGGCAAGGTCGACCCGGCCGACAGCGATTATTTCAACAGCCAGGTCAAACCCTGCCTGAACGACACGGAGATCCAGTTCATCGGCGAGGTGGCGCTTGACCAAAAGATCGCTCTTTACCGGCAGGCGATCGCGGTCGTCTACCCGATTAACTTCGATGAGCCGTTCGGGCTGGTTATGGCCGAGGCGCTGGCCGCCGGCTGCCCGGTGCTGGCCACGGACCGGGGCTCGGTGCGGGAGGTTGTCGCCGACGGCGAAACCGGCATTATCGCCGGCTCCGTCGACGAACTGGTGGCGCGGTTCCCGGAGGTAAAGGAGATCTCTGGAGGGACCTGCCGGGACCGCGCCTTTCAACTTTTCGGCAAGGAGCGGATGGCCGATGAATACCTTGCCGTATACAGCCGCCTTACCGCCAGCCGACGCTCGCGGGACTCGTGAACCGCCGAAAGCGTACTCCACCAGTCCTGCAGGGTGTTGCCGGCCAGAGCTTCCTTCATGAGCCTCACCCGCTCGCCGCGCTCGGCGCGGCTGGCCAAAAGCGCGGCCTTGACAGCCCGGGCCGTTTGCTCGGGGGAGGCAGGCTCCACCTCCACGGCGTACGGGCCCAGCTCATGCCAGACCCCGGCCCCACGCGAAAGCAGGAGGGTGCCCGGGTCCTCAGACTGGCAGGCGACGAACTCCTTGGCGGTGAGATTCAAACCGTCGCGGAGCGGATTGACAAGCATGGCGGAGGCTTGCCGGTAAAGAATGGCCAGGTCTCGCGGATCGACCGGCTCGTCAATCCAGATAAGCGGCGCCCACGAGTCACAGGACCAGCGGGCATTAAGCTTGCGCGCCGCCTCCCGGCACGACTGCCAGTACCGATCGAAGGCCGCGAGCCCCGGCCTCGTTCTCCCGCAAATTTGCACGAAGGTCGCATGGCGCAATAATTGCGGGTCTAACTCGAACAGGTGGTCGATCGCCTGCAAGCGCTGCAACACGCCTTTTGTGTAGTCGCCGCGATCGACGGAGAGGACCAGCTTCCTGCCGGCCAGTCCGGCAAAGCGCGGGTCGGCGAAAATGTCCGCCTGCCGCCGGCTGCGCTTCTCCCATGTATCGATGTCTATCCCCAGCGGGGCGACGACCAGCTCGACCCTGCCGCTGTCGATAAGACAGGACTGCGGCCCCAGGTGATCGCAAACAAAAGCCTGGAAATTGTCAGCATACTCTCTGGTGTGGAACCCGATAGCCTCGGCACGCAGCAAGCTCCTGGCCAGCTCGGCCACGGCCGGCACGTCAATCTGGCGGACCGACGCCGGCCAGGGAATATGCCAGAAAACCAGGGAGCGCAGCTGAAAAACCCTGTCCAGCAACGCCGGCACCAGGGCCAGCTGATAGTCCTGCACGAAATAAGGCTTCCTGGCCTCGCCAGCGAATCTGCCGATCTGCCTGGCCAGCGCCCGGTTAAACTGCCTGTACAGCTCCCGGTCGCCGGCCGAATACAGCGCCTCGCCCGGCATGTCATGCATGACCGGCCAGAGATAATCGTTGCAGTATCTGTAATGCCCGTCGACCAGCGGCTGCGGGAGCGATGTCGCCTGATAAGCAAAGCGGGTTTCGGAGCTCCTTCTGTAAAGGCCGCTGTCCTGCAGGTACCACCACGAGGTTTGCTCACCGCGCCGGTCATTCCACAGACAAGCCAGGGTACTGGAGACGCCTCCAGCCTTGCCGGGCCCGCGGTACGAGACGATGTGCATATTCATTTCCTCTTGTGAGAGGCGCTCCGAGCTTGTTGCGCTCGCCCTTCGCGCCAGTACAACGTCGCGCGGCAAATTCCCGACGGAATTCTTCGCTACGCTATACTCAACCTCCGACAGCATCCAAGATAAGACGGCGGTTCCCTGGCGTTGGGTTCCCGGGGTGACGCAAAATGTCGACCCCAGTGATTACAATGTCAACGCCCCCATCATTCCACCCGGTCGTGCAAAAAGTGTGCGGACGCTTCCGAATGTGACGAACTCCCTGGTCGACACTCTGGAACTGAATCGGCGGCGGCTGAAAGCCAGCAAGCTGCTGGCCGTTTTCGACAGGGACGGCACGCTGGCGCCGATAACCGATGACCCGCGGCAGGCGGTCGTTCCCCGCGAGGTGAGGGATCTGCTGGCCAGGCTGGCGCAGGCCAGGGGTGTCAAGGCGGGCGTCCTCAGTGCCCGGAGTTTGCGGCGGCTTGAAGGCGATTTTGGCGGCTGCAACCTTATTCTTGCCGGAAATTACGGGCTGGAGATTTATATTCCCGGCCACGAGCAATTCCGCCACCCGCAGGCCGAGCGGTGGCGGCCGCTTTTGGTTAGGGCACGGGACTCGCTTGCCGAGGGACTGGGGGCGCAGACGGGGGCCATACTCGAGGATCACGGCTTCTCGCTGTGCCTGCACTGGCACCTGACCCCCGCCCGCATGCGCGGGGTGGTCGACGGGGCGGTCGGCAGCCTGGCCCGCGACTTTCCCGATCTCAGGGTTCGCTGCCTGCCGACCAGCTACGAGATATGGCCGCCGATCGACTGGGACAAGTCGGCGTCGCTCGATGAGATCAAGAAGATCTGCGGGCTCGACGACTGGCTCTGTCTCTTTGCCGGCGACTCGGAAGGCGACGAGCCGGCATTTCGCTGGGTTAACGCGCAAGGCGGCATTAGCATTCGTGTCGGCGAAAAGGGAGATTCGGCGGCGACATGCCGGCTGCAATCGCAGCGGCAGATTGTCGAGCTGCTGAGGGATCTGGTGGCGCTCAGGCGACCGGACAGATGACCTCGACATTGGTCACATTCCTTAATGTTGCGAAACCAGCCAGAGGTCGAGGGCGTCCTCCACAGTCGCCACTCGCTTCGCGGAGGTCATACGTTATGCGATTTCAGCACTCGATAAGCATTGTCCTTGCCGCAACCCTGCTTTCATGGACAGGGGCGGCGCAGGCCAAGCCCGCCCGGCACACGGGCGGCTCCAGCACAGGGTCCGCGCCGCAAGGTTTTCTGACCAGGGTCCTTTCCGTGCCGTTCAGATCCGCAGGCGCCGTCGTCGGTGTCGCCCTTGGAGTGCCTATTCACGTGGGCAGAAGCGTCGTGGCCGACAGCAGGTCAACATCCTCGAGCCTGGAAAACGGCAGCCTGGCCGGCGCGCCCGGGCCGGTGAGGTCCGCGCTGGGCACCGCCGTCGGGGTTCCGGTCGGCATCGTCACCGGCGCGGTGCGCGGCTCGGTCGAGGGGACGGGACAGGGGCTGACCGGCGGGTACAAAAGGCCATTCAGCTCCCAGTCGGTAGGGTTGTAATTGGAGTAAGATCGTTTTCCCGGTGAGCCCCCGGGTCGCCGGGCCGACGCCGCAAGCGGGACGCCGCAAGCGGCCGCCCTACGGGGCGCGGGCGCGGCGCGGGACTGATACCGCATACGGTGGCGTCAATGAAAGCGAGCGATCCGCAAAGGCTGAAAGCGTTCATCGAGGAAAAGGCGAAGCTCTGCCTGCACCCGCCGGCAGGGCAGCTGAAGTACGACTACGTCACGCCGACCTTCAGCATCGCTCCCGGCAGCGATGACCAGGCGGCGGTGCCGGAGAGATCCCGCACCGGCCACTACCTGCAGATGTACGATTGGGATTCTTGCTTCTTCAGCCAGGCCGCTCATCGTGTGGGGATAAGCGGCCTGGCCAGATCGGTGGTGGCGAACTTCCTCAGCCTGCGGCACAGCGACGGCTACGTGCCCCGAACGGTCTCGCCGCAGCGCATATGGGATCAAGGGGACCACTGCAAGCCTTTTCTCGCCCAGGCGCTGGCCAAGGAGCTGGCACTCGGGGGTGGGGCGAAGCAGGAGCAGGCTGCGGAGTTTCTGCGGGATCTGGATGATTATCTGAAGTACTTTCAGCAGCACCGGCGTCACGAAAGCGGGCTTTACCACTGGCGCAACGTGCTGGAGAGCGGGGTCGACGACAACCTGGCGCTCCTGGCGCCGCACGAGGCGTCCAAAGACACCAATGAGAAGGTGGGAGACTTCCCGGACAGCAGCCTGTTGGCCGCCGATCTCAACGGCTATCTGGTGGCCGAGTTCCGCGCCTTCGCCGCCCTCGCGGAACGGGCGGGCGCGCCCGCGCTGGGCGACCGGTACAGATCGCAGGCCGACGGGCTGGCCGCGCTCATCGAGCAGAAGCTCTGGAACGAGAGGCTGGGCATTCACTGCAACCTGGATCCGTCAACCGGTCAGCAGATCGAGATCCGCGCCTGGACAGGTCTGGTGCCGGCGCTTTTTGATGCTGCGCCGCCGGAGCAGGCCGAGCAGGTCATCCGCACCAACATTCTCAGCCAGGAGCATTTCCTGCGCCCGAAAGGGCTGGCCTCGGTTGCCGCTTCCGAGCCGCTCTACAATCAGGCCAGGCGCGGGCTTTACGGGCGGGCGATCGTCTCGAACTGGCAAGGGCCTGTGTGGATCCTGCCGAACGCCCTGGTGGTCCGCTGCCTGATCCGACACGATCTAAAAAAGGAGGCCTCCGAGATCTCCCGGCGGGCGATCGCCACCCTGGTGGAAGGCCTCGACGCCACCGGCACGCTCTACGAAAATTACAACGCGGACACGGGCGAGGCGCTATGGGCGCCCCAGTTCATGAGCTGGAATGTCCTTGCGCTGGAGCTGATAGATCTGGTCTAGGCAATGCGGCTTTTCAAGCGGAATGGAGAAGCTACTCTTAAGGCCGGCTAATCCTGGCGTTAAACGGCCTACGATCGAAGGGTAACTCACACTCGGAGGTTTCACCATGAGCACAGCCATCCTGCAAAAGACACCCGTGGAAGCCAAATGGAATACCCAGAAGTTGCATGAAGAGACAGCCACCCTCTTCGCACGCCAGATGGTCGCCACGATGACGACACTGGCCAAGTACGGTCCGGAAGCGCAGCAAGAGTTGATGAAAAACATCGTCGCCGGCAAGGTCGAGCACTTCAAGGCCGCAGGCGTCCAGACCCCGATCGACCTGGTGCGCGCCATGGCGGAATCGGAAGCGAATCTTTTCGGCAGCAAAATTCAGATCGTTGGCGACGAGAAGAAGGCCGAGATGATCTACGACCAGTGCGCCTGCTGGAACGCCATCCAGAAGGTCGGCAAGCTGACCCCGGAACAGGAAGAAGCGATGGGCAAGAACTTCGAAGCCAAGGTGAGACTGATCGGTCAAGCCTTCGGCCTCAAGGGCGAGGTCAAATTCGAAGGCGAAACCGCCATCGTCACCTTCACCAAGTAACCGGCGCGCCGGCAAAAGAAGATCGACCGGGTCGTTTGAGACGCCCCGGTCGTTTCTTTCGCGACGCGTGAAAAAATCTTCCGGCTAAGAGTGGTTTTCCCGGGAGCAGGAAAACCAGATCCTCTCGGCTTCTTGATCTAGCTCGGCGGCCTCCTGCTCTTCACCCAGGCAGCGCAAAATTCTCGCCAGAGCCTCCAGCGAAACGGCTGTCTCCGGGTGATTCCTGCCCAAAAGCTTCAGCTTGATGGTCAGCACCTCGGCGTACAGCCGTTTCGCTTCCGAGTACTGCTCGTAAGTCTCGTACAGGTCACCGAGAGCAACCAGCGCCTCGGCGACCTGCGGGTGGATCTCGCCGAAGACCTTGCGGCGGACCTCCAGCGCCCGCCAGTACAGGGGCTCCGCGTCCATGTAGCGTCCGGAAGCGGAGTATATGCCCGCCAGCTCCATGAGCATGTCGCCGAACTCAGGGCTGAACGCCTCTTCGCGCTCCCACAGCTCGAAAACCCGCTGCTCCAACTCCATCACCCCGCGGATCCCCCGATCCGTTCCCATCAATCAGTAAATCACGCAGCATCCCGCCGGCCGTCCCCTTCAATGGTGATCCGCGGCCATACAAAATGGTGAAAAACGTTATCAGTCAAGGCCTCGCGGCCTCGATTCGCAGACTCCTGTAGACAATCGAGGCTGAGAATGCGCCCGGGCCCGGGCAGCACGCCCGATCAGGCGCTGAATTTCCGCCGCTGCGGGCAAACTTCCTGAACCACCTCTTGCACCTGGGACAAAAGCCGGCCCAGCCCGGTGCGTTTCCAGGCCGAGACCACCACCGGGTTGGGGACCTGGGCGGCCAGCCAGTTAAGATCCTCCTCGCGAACCTTATCCGCCTTGTTGAGGACGGTGATGGTCGGTTTGTCGACCGCCCCCAGCTCGCCGAGCACCTCGAGCACGCTGGAGATCTGCACCAGGACGTTGGGGTGCGAGGCATCGACGACGTGCAGGAGCACATCGGCCACGATCACCTCCTCCAGCGTCGCCCGGAAGGCGGCGACAAGCGAGGTGGGCAGCTTCTTGATGAATCCCACCGTGTCGGTAATGAGAACGGTGCTGTGGTCGGGCAGGATTGTGCGGCGGGTGGCCGGGTCGAGCGTGGCAAACAGCTTGTCCTCGACAAAAACCTCGGACTTGGTGAGCGCGTTGAGCAGGGTCGATTTGCCCGAATTGGTGTAGCCGGTGAGCGCCGCCGTCGGCAGGTTCTCGAAGGTGCGCCGGCGCCGCTGCGTATCCCGATAGCTCTTTATCCGCTCCGTTTCGCGCTCGAGGAAGTTGATCCGGTCGCTTATGCGCCGGCGGTCCATTTCCAGCTTCGTCTCACCGGGTCCTCTGGTGCCGATGCCGCCGCCCAGGCGGCTCAGGCTCGAGCCCCTGCCCACCAGGCGTGGATAGAGATACTTGAGCTGCGCAAGCTCGACCTGCAGCTTTCCTTCCTTGGTCTGGGCGCGCTGGGCAAAAACATCGAGGATGAGCTCGGTGCGATCAATCACCTTGACGCCCAGAAGCTCCCTGAGATTGTGCTGTTGATTGGCCGTGAGCTCCTGATCGAATATGACCATGTTCGCGCCCAGCTCCTGCACCATGAGCGCCAGCTCCTGCACCTTGCCGGAGCCTATCAGATAGCGCGGGTCCGGCTGCGGCCGGGCCTGGGTGAGCCGGCCGGAGACCGTTCCGCCGGCCGTGCGGGTGAGCATGGACAGCTCGTCGAGGTCGTCCTCCATCTGCCAGGCGTCGCTATCAGGACCGATCATCCCCACCAGGACGGCCCGCTCCTCGCCGTCGCGCACCTGCAGTCTGGGCGCCAGCCTGCGAAACTCGTCCTCGAGCGCCGCGATAAGCTCGCTGAAGTTCTCCTCCTGCGCCTTCCTGACCGTGCAGGGCGGCAGCCTCTTCCAGAGATTCCCCTGGCTGTCGCGCCCGGGCAGAAGGTGGCAGATGTGCACGACATCGGCCAGCCTCACCTGCTCGCCCCGGGCCTTGCTGTAGGTGCCGCCGGGGTTGACCTCGATCTGCGCCAGAAGGTCCAGCCTGTTGCGGGCCAGGCACTGCATGTCCTGCTTGGAGGGACCGGCGCCGGAGCCGTCGGCCGCGCCGCCATGCTTGCCGGGCAGGTGGGTATGGATGATGCGCTGACCGCACAGGCGTCCCGGTCCGACCCGCACCCCCCTCAGCTCCGGGGTTTGCACCTCGCCAGGCGGTCCGACCGTGACATTAACGACTTGCCCGCTGCGATCCACCACCACCGAGATGGGATAGCCGGTGGTGTGCGAGAAGTCGGCCAGGTACTCGGCCAGCTCTAGTGTAAGAATTTTGTCCGCGGGGAGCCGCTGCTGAAGCAGGCGCTCTAGTTTCTTTATCTCTGACTTTTTAAGCCCTTTAGACTTTGCAAGATCAACCTTGCCGTGCAAGTTTAAGCTACCTCCTGGAAATCAGGCCCCGCGGTGTCAGAACTGTCTCACACCGGCATCATACCCTCTTTTTACCGGAAACCCACCGCAAATTTAATCTGGCAGCCGTCCGGTCAAGGAGCGAAGGAATCTGGCGATCAACCCGGCATCCTGGTCGGAAAGCTTCTTGCCGAGCTGAAACTCGCCCATGATCTTCACCGCCTCCGGCAGCTCGCTGACCGAGCCGTCGTGGAAGTAAGGGAAGGTAAGCTCGACGTTCCGCAGCGTCGGCACCTTGAACTTGTGCATGTCGGAGCCGGCGTGCGTGACGTTGAAGCGCCCGTTGTCCGCCTCGGTCGGATGCCCGCGCCAGGCGAAGTAATCCTTCCTCCTGCCCATCTTCTCGAAGCTGAGCCCGCCAAAGTTGACCCCGGTGTGGCAGCTCACGCAGTTGTTCTGCAGGAACAGCTTGTATCCCTTCTCCTCGTCGGCGGTCAAGGCCGAGCGATCCCCTGCCAGGTAGCGATCGAAGCGGGAATCAGGCGTAATCAGGGTCTTTTCATAAGCAGCGATGGCGTCCGTGATGCTGGCGGCGGTCAAGCCACCGGCATAGGACTCGCTGAACGCCTTTTTGAACGCCTGGTCTTTCTCCAGCTTGGCCACCACCTGCGGCCAGCTGGAGCCCATCTCCTTCGGGTTGTTCACCGGGCCGTTGGCCTGCTCCTGCAGATTGGCGGCCCGCCCGTCCCAGAACTGGCAGAAATTGAAGGCGGCATTGAGCACGGTGGGCGCGTTGATCGGACCTTTCTGCCCGTGTATGCCTGTGGAGACCGGCGCCTGATCCGTTCCCCCTTTGTCCAGCGCATGGCAGGAGGCGCAGCTCACCGTGTCATCGGCCGACAGCCTCTTGTCGTTGAAAAGCGATTTGCCGAGGGCGACTTTTCTCTTGTCGGGGCTGAAGGGGTTTGTCTCCGGTACCGGCTTGATACCGTATGTAGTGCTCTGCGACGCAATCCACGACAGCAAGGTCTGGCGGTCCTTCTGGGAAAAGCCGGCGTTCCAGTGCATGAGCTTGTAGCGCAACGGGGGCATGGTGCCGTCTTCGATTACCTCTTTCAGCCGCCCGAGCTGCACCGCGTCGAGCGGCTCTTCGCCGGTGAGCTGCTGCCTGGTCACGATGAGCTCCTGGCGGGCTTCCTTTATGTCTTTGCCGATAATGTCCCTGGCAATCGGAAGCTCGAAGTATATCGGATACCGCGTCAGGTTGGGCGTGTGGCAGTCGGCGCAGGACCCCTGGAGGAGCAGGCTGACCTCCCGGTAGCGCGGGTCCGCGCTCTTGACCTCGAGCTTTTCTCGCGGGGTGACGAGATTGGAGACAGGCAGGGCCAAACCGAGCACCGCCAGTGCCACCACCGCCAGCCCTGCTTTGCCCTTTGTTGTCAGTGCCATTTCCCGATCCCGTTCTTGTCAACGCCATATCCCAGGGAGCAACTATTATAAAGGCATGCGGACAGGATACTCCTTCCCGCAAGACACGCTGTCCAGCAGGCTGAGCCGATGATTCACGATCCGGCGGGCAGCCGGTGGCGCAGGAGGGGGCGCGGGACGAACTCGCCGCAAGCCCCGGGCGCCGGCAGCACCTTCCCCGGGTTGCACAGGCCCCGGGGGTCGAAAGACTCCTTCACCCACTGCATGGCCTTGAGATCGGCGTCGCTGAACAGGATGGGCATCGTGTGGAGCTTCTCGATGCCGATTCCGTGCTCGCCGGACAGCGTCCCGCCCAGGGTCACGCAAAGCTCCAGGATCTCCTGCCCGGCTTTCATCACCCGCGCCATCTCCTGTTCGTCCTGATGGTAGAGCAGAGCCGGATGCAGGTTGCCGTCGCCGGCGTGATAGACGTTGGCGATGGTCACGCCGTGCCGGCCGCCGATGGCTTCGATCTCCCGGATCGCCTCGGCCAGCCTGGACCGCGGTATGACCCCATCGAGGACGTAGGCGTGCGGCGCCAGCCTGCCCAGCGAGCCGAAGGCGGATTTTCTGGCCTTCCAGATCGAGGCCCGCTCGGCGGCGTCGGCGGCCCAGCGCACGCCAAAGGCACCCTCGACGCTGACGCAGCGGACCACGACCTCGCGCAATGTCTCGATGCCGGCCCGCGAACCGTCCAGCTCGATAATGAGCAGCGACCCCGCGCCGCGATCGAGCCCCATGTGATGCGCATCGTCGACGGCCCGCAGCGTGAGTCGATCGATAAGCTCCATGGCGGCCGGAATCACGCCGGCGGCCACCACGGCGGACACCGCACGGCCGCCCGCTTCCACGGATTGAAAGTAGCAGGTCATGGTCTCCACCGCCTCGGGCCTGGGAATCAGCTTCAGCCAGGCCTCCGTCGCGATGCCCAGCGTCCCTTCGGAACCGACGAAGAGACCGAGCAGATCCAGACCGAGACAATCTCTCGCCCTGCCACCGAACGTGGTGACACTGCCGTCGGCAAGGACCACCGTGATTCCATTTACGTGATTGACCGTTGTCCCGTACTTGAGCGTGTGCGGGCCGCCGGAGTTCTCGGCGATGTTGCCGCCGACCGTGGAGGCCGCCTGGCTGGAAGGGTCGGGCGCGAAGTACAGGCCGAAGCGCTCGGCGGCCAGCGACACGGCGGCGTTCGTGACGCCGGCCTCGACCCTGGCCACCATGTTGTCGGGATCAATCTCCAGCACCTTTGTCATGCGGGTGAGGGCAAGGCTTATGCCGCCGACCACGGTGGTGGCCCCGCCGGACAACCCGGTGCCGGCGCCGCGCGGCGTCACCGGCACAAAGTACCGGTTGGCCAGGCGCACCACCGCCTGGACCTCCTCAGTCGACGCGGGCAGGACGACCAGATCCGGACGGGCTATGTCCAGCGTCTCCCCGTCACACTCGTAGACGGAGAGGTCCACCTGCGAGGAAAGGACATGACCCTCGCCGACAACCCGCTTGAGCTCGGAGATTAGCTGGCGAAACTTTTCGGATGGCGGACCGATGGCCTCGGCCCGTTCGCTTTCTGGCATCGATGAGCCCGGCTGGGTCCGGCCGCTGGCTGATTAACGACCGGAGACTACTTCCCTGTCACCGACAGTATAACGGAATCCTCTGCCGCCCATGTCGAAGGAGCCGAACTTGTCCACGGTCATCCGCTGCGATCCCTGCGGGAACTGCAGCACCGCTGAATTGCCGTCCATCGACTTGACGCACTGGAGGATCAGGGCGTTGAACATGATGTTGGGGCTGCGTTGAACGAGCCTGACATTTGTGATTCTACCCTCGCGCGTCACCACGTAGGCTACCCGGGCGACCAGCATCGGATTGGTGCCGAAAGCCTTGGTGGCAAAGAAGTTGAAGCGCTCGAAGATGGCCTGCGCCACCCTGTGGTGCCAGGCGTCCCACGCCAGCTGCATCTCGGGCGTGGCGTCGGGATCGGTCCGGGCCGTGTCGCCCATGCCCTGCGGCATTCCGGCTTCGAGGTTGCCGTCGTCGTTCTGGGGCGCAAACTGTCCGGGCACGGCGTTCTGAGGCAGAAGGGCGGTCGTCGCGTCGGGGATGCCTTCCATGCCCTGACCGTTGAAGCGGTGGGATTGGTCCGCATTAAGATTGAAGGGCTGCTTGGGCATTATGCTGGCGCCCTGAAATGCGGTTTGCGGAGCGTCAAGCGCCTGGTGCATGGCCGAGTCGTCCCTGGCAGAGGGATCCGGCTGTCCGGAGAAGGGATCGCCGGCCCTTTCTATGTCCCGACGGCTCAAGCTGGGACCGATTGTCCCGGCCGTGTCGCCGGCGGCAGGCGCCAGGTAACCTTCCTTGTCCACCTGTCCCCTGAGGAGCTGCCCGGCGAAAGCCTCACGCGGGACCGCCGCAGCAAGCGCCAGCCCGAGCGACGCGCAGATTGCTATTGATACGGAAAACTTGGAATGCATGATGTTTCAAACCGTTTCGTCGTCTGGGTATCAGCCCAAGCTAACTGTATCGGAACGGCAGCAAAAGTAAATGACGGTTTTTCCCAAACGCTTCGTAAATTGCGCATAAGCGGGTACGATCCTGGTCGATGAAAGCGATCATCGACAGCCATGCCCACCTGACCTGGGACTCGTTCGCCGAGGACCAGGCGGAGGTGATCGACCGCGCCTGCGAGCACGGCGTGGTCCAGATCGTGCAGGCAGGGGTGAACCTATCCACGATTCCGGAGATGATAAAGATAGCCGATCGCTACCGGCAGATATTCTTCGGCGCCGGTCTCCATCCGCACGAGGCCGGCTCCTGGGGCGATGAGATGGAGACGGCCGTTATCCGGTCGGCAAGCCATCCGAAGATGGTGGGCATCGGCGAATGCGGGCTCGATTACTATTACGACCACAGCCCGCGCGACCTGCAGAAGGCGGCCTTCAGGGCGCAGGTGCGGCTGGCCAGGGAGCTGGGCAAGCCCATCATCATCCACACGCGCGAGGCCTGGCAAGACACCTTCCAGATCCTCGAGGAAGAGGGAAATGGAGAGGTCAGGGGAGTATTCCACTGCTTCACGGGCGGGCCCGACGTTCTGCCGCGGATCCGCGCGCTCGACTTCTACGTCTCCTTCTCCGGCATCGTCACCTTCAAGAACGCCAGGCCGGTCCAGGAAGCCGCCACCCTGGTTTCCCCGGACCGCATTCTCGTCGAGACGGACTGCCCGTATCTCGCGCCCGCCCCGCACCGCGGCAAGCGCAACGAGCCTGCTTACGTCTGGGAGGTGGCGCAGCGGCTGGCCGACCTGCGCAAGGTCGATCTGACCGACATCGCCCGCATCACCGTCGAAAACGCGCGGCGGCTTTTCGGCTTGCCGCACCACCCGGTCTAACGCAGCCGCGAGTAAAAATCACCGGGATGACGGGTGACGACGCCGGCAAGCTCCAGCATGGTGAGCGTTGCCGAAAGCTCGCCGGCGGGCATTCCGGTCTGCTCGCACAGGTGATCGAAGTGGGTGGGCTCGCCCGAGAGCAGGTCGAAGACCTCCTTCTCACGCCCGTAGAGCTCCACCATCGTCGGCACCTGGCGTTCGACGCCTGCCGATACCCAGTTGAGCTCCTGCAAGATCTCCTTGTAGTCGGTGCACAGGCGGGCCGTGCTCCTGGCGATGAGAGCGTTCGTGCCCCTGGACATCGGGTTGTCGATGCGCCCCGGGATAGCGAACACCTCCCGGTTCTGCTCGAAGGCCAGCCTGGCCGTGATAAGGGCTCCCGAGGTCTCGCCCGCCTCCACAACAAGGACACCCTGCGACAAGCCGCTTATGATCCGGTTCCGGGCCGGGAAGCGCCAGGCTTCCGGTTTGGTGCCCGGGAAATATTCGGAGACGACGGCGCCGCGGCCCTCCTCGACGAGCATCTGGTAGAGCGGCCTGTTGGAGGTCGGATAGCACTGGTCGGGGCCGCAGCCCAAAACGGCCACCGTCTTGCCCTCGCCCTCGAGGGCGGCGCGATGGGCGTACGAGTCGATGCCGACGGCCATGCCACTGACGATGGTGACACCTGACTCGGCCAGGGCGGAGGCGAACTCCCTGGCCAGCTTCTGCCCATAGGCCGAGGGGCGGCGGGTACCCACCACGCCCACCGTCCACTTCAGATCCTCGGGTCTCAGCACCCCCTTTATATAAAGGACGGACGGCGGGTCGTGAATCTCCCGCAACCGCTCCGGGTAATAAGGATGGCAGATCGGGTAGGCGGCCACGCCCGCGCGCCGGACCGCCTCGAGCAGGGCCCCGGGATCTATTGATTCACGGCGGGCGATGAAGCTGTCTATCGCCTCCTCGGTGAGCCCGGGCAGGTACTTGAGGACCGTCCGGGTGGCGCCCCAGGCGTTGGCGCTGCCCTGCAGCTGCTCGCATATCTGCTGCACCCTGCGCGGGCTGATGCCGGTCCCTTTCACCTGGTCCAGGGCCAGCCAGCAGGCAAGCTCCTTATCCGAAATAAAGTTCGTCGCCGCTCCAGGCATGATCGCGCTTCGCTCCCGTCGGTCTGCCGGGGGTCCGGGCAGTACGAAAGGTACACACTTAAGTATACGAACGGGGCAGGCGAAAAGTTCAATCGTCCGAAATGCCGGCCGGGCGGGCTCTCGAGCGCCCTACGTGGAATCCCGCCGCAGCTACGTAGTTTCACCGGTTACACAGGCGGTGAAACTTTCTATATTTGGTTACGGTCGAGCCAAAACGGTCGCCGCCACAGGCGCCGTCTTCTCCCAAAACGGTCGATGACGATGACAAAGCCACTCAATCTCCCCGCTCCCTCACCCCGGCGACCGGCGCTTCTCGGTCTGGCGGCGGCCTTTCTGCTTTCGCCGTGGGCGACTGCGCCCGGGCAGGCGGCGCAAGACTTCCTCACCCCGCAGAAACAGCCGTTTCACCTGCGCGCGGCGGTAGACGATCGCGCCGCCGGGCCTCAGAACGAAGAGCGCCCGCAGCTTTCGCGCGAGGATGTCGCCCTCATTCCCCCTCAGTCCCAGCCGCCGCTCTCGCGCTTCGATCTGGGCGCCGGCGAGGGCGTGAACCTGGCTCCACCCCAAAGGGCCCAGCAGGAGGAGCCGCAAAGCTCGCTCAACGAATACGGCGTCGACTGGTCGCGCTGGGTGGGCGAGCTCAACGACCGCTGGTATCTCAATCTGAAGAATCTGGAGGATCAATCCGGCTACCAGTTCCACACGGTGCGCCCGGCGCTTATCAAGTTCACCTGTTATCCCAACGGGCAGATCGGCGATATCTCGCTCAAGCAGAGCTCGGGCGTGGATCTTTACGACCGCATGCAGGTCGAGGCCCTGTTGCAGGTCACCCCCCTGCCGCCTTTTCCCCGGGGCACGCAGCGCACCAGCTTCACCTTGATGCAGGGCTGGGAGTCGCATCCGCGCAAGCGCGGCGAGCAGGATTACAGACCGGGCGGATTCGCTCGTGGAATTCCAATGGAGATAGTCAGACAATGGTTCAGCACGCGTTAAGCATCTCATCCGCCAGGGCGGCGCTGAGCACCGCTTGCTCGTTTACCCTCGCCGCCCTGCTCGCGGGGCTCTCCCCATCGGCGTGTTTGGCAGCCGCCGAGCAGGGGCAGGACGTGTCCGCGCTTGCGCGGCTGGAGAATCGCCTGTTCTTCACCAGCTACTCGCACGATTCGCTGGCCGCCAGGCTCGATCGGCTGGAGAAGCGCGTCTTCGGCGAAATTGTCGGCGGCTCCAATGAGGAGCGGCTGGCCAGGCTGGTGGCGAGCCAGAATGCCCCGCTCAACCCGGAGGCCATCCAGAATCAGGCCGAGCAGGCGGCGCCCGTCTCCCAGCCGGTAGACCCGGAGCAGGCCCTTCCTGCGGCGACATTCACCCTGAGCGGGCAGGAGTGCGTGGCCCGCCCGCCGGTGGGGGTCGAAAGGCGCGAAGCGGGCGTGCAGCCGGCCGGCAACGAGCCAGATGAGCAGGATTGCGCAATCGAGCGCGCGCGGGTGGCGGTCGAAGCCGCCAAAGACGAGGAGATAAAGGGGCTTCTGGCCGACGCGGTGGCCCTCTGGCGCGCCCAGCGGGCCCAGGAGGCGATCGAGAAGTTCGAGCAGGTAATCCGCCTCGATCCGCAAAACGCCCAGGCGCACTTCAGCATGGGGATCATCGAGGAATCGCACGGCAACTATGCGGAGGCCCTGTCCAGCTACAAGCAGGCGTCGCAGGCCAATCCGGCCAACAAGGATTACCGGGAGGCCGTGCAGGCCGTCGAGCGCAAGCTCAACTCCAAGCAGGCTGCCGTCGGTAAGCGCTCCGAGCTCACGGGGCTGGCCGAGCAGGCCACCGCCGCCTACAAGCGGGGCGAGTACCTGTCGGCGCTCGATCTCTACAAGCGGCTCGATCAAAAGGTTCCCAACCAGGCCCTGGTCAAATACAACATAGGCACCATCTACCTGGTCATGAGGCAGCCCGAGGAGGCGCTGGGCTATTACAGGCAGGCCCGCAAGCTGAATCCCAGGGAGGAGCGCTACGCCCGGGCTTACGAGGAGCTGCAGGCCACCCTGCACAAGGATGAGGAGCTGCGGCGCCAGAACGAGAACGCGATAAAGCAGCAGTCCAGGTTCAATACCTTCAAGCCCGAGCCGGCGCCAGGCAACCAGGGCGCCATGGCCAGCTTCGGCATCCTGGGCAAGTCATCGTCCGAGGGGGTGACGATAACCACCATCGGCATAGCCAGCAAGGCAGCGCAGGCCGGGCTGCAGCGCGGCGACATCATAAAGGCCGTGGACGGCACGATCGTCAAGAGCACCGGCGAACTCAACGAGATCCTCTCGCGCCGGTCGCCGGAACAGCCGGTGCAGCTCATGGTGCAGCGCGCCAGGAGGCTGGCCCAGGTGGCGCTCTAAGCCAGGCAGCCCGCCGGCGGCGGGCGCATTGTCCACAACAGCTTCTCGGGAATCGCTGCGCGGGTCTGGCTCGATCGGGCGGGCATGCTGCGCCTGGTCGATATGATGCACGGGCGCGGGCTGCGCAATTTTCAGGTGCGGCGCGGTTCCAGTCAGCGCTGCACCGCCGGTGATGGCACCGGCTCGGCGGGGCGCTCGGACACTTGCACAATGTTGTAGACGGTGTCGCGCTCGACCGGGATGTAGCCCGCCTCGGCGATCAGATCCTCCATGCGGTCCTTGGCCATCTGCAATGGCGTCCTGGCCCCGGCGGCGTGGGTGATCTTCTCCTCGAGGATGGTGCCGTCCATGTCGTCGGCCCCGAAGGAGAGAGCCCTCTGGGCGAGCGCCACGCCGAGCTGGATCCAGTAAGCCTTGATGTGCGGGAAGTTGTCGAGCAACAAGCGCGAGACGGCCACGTCCTTCAGAAGATCCTCGGCAGCGGGCTCGCGGACCTCGTCCTTGATGTCGCTGCCCTCGTAGTAGCACTTGAGGGGAATGAAGCACTGGAAGCCGCCTGACCTGTCCTGCTGCTCCCTGAGCAGGAGCAGGTGATCTACCTTGTTCTCCACCGACTCGCCTATGCCGGTGAGCATGGTGGCGTTCGTCTTCAACCCGAGCCGATGAGCGACACCGTGAATGGACAGCCAGACGGCGGCCGGCGTCTTTTTTACCTTCATGCGCGACCTGACCGCCTCGTCGAAGATCTCCGCGCCGCCGCCGGGCATGGAGCCGAGACCGGCATCGATGAGCCGCACAAGCACCTCCTCATGACCGATTCCGGCTAATCTGGCCAGGTAGTCAATCTCGACGGCGGTGAGCGCTTTCATGTGGATGTGCGGGAGCTCGCTGCGTATGCGGCGCAGAACCTCCTCGTAATAGTTGATGTCGCACGACGGGTGCAGGCCGCCGACCATGTGAATCTCTCTGATGCCCAGGGCGGCGCCCCTGCGAGCCTCCTCCATCACCCGGTCCACCGACCAGCGATAGGCCTTCGACCGCTCATCCGGGTTGGCGTACGAGCAGAAGCGGCAGGTTTCCGCACAGTAGTTGGTCGGGTTCAGGTGCATGTTGTGTATGTAGTAAACGTACCGCTCCCGGCCCGGCCCGGCTTTTTGCCTTCTGGCGTATTCGGCCAGGCCGCCCACCGCCTCCAGATCGTCGCAGCCATAGAGCGCCACCGCGTCCTCGCGGGACAATCGCTTGCCGGCCAGCACCTTGTCGGCTATGCCCGCCAGCGGGTGCGAGGGCGGCAGTCTTTTTTCGACCGAAAGCGACACGAGATTACTCCTTGAACATCCGCCTGTCCGGGCGACCAACCCGCCGATCGTAACATGGCGGCGGCAGCCGATCTCCCAGGCGAAAGCACGCCGGCGACCGCACCGCCGCAGAGGCGGCACGATTCGGACAGGGGCGATAGATCCCACCCGACCCGGCATGCCCCGCGGACGCTGCCTTTGTGGGGCGCTCTATGGGCTCCGGAATAGAAAAATATAAGCAAACCAGAGATATCTCTACTGACAACCCGGGAATAATGGTTAGTGAGCAAAGCTTTGAGGGGAACTCTGCGCCTTATGGTCCTTTCATTTGGGAAACAAAGACCTTTGCCATCCACCGAAGCGGTCAACGCACCGCGCGAGCCGCGCTTACAGACATTCCGTCCGCTCAGCCGCAGCCCGTACCGCCTCTACCATCCGGCGTCCGGTCGCGGCTGGTGGCTGCGGCCCGGCGAGAACACGATCGGGCGCGGTCTGGACAACGACATCGTGATGACCGACCTGTCCATCTCGCGGAACCACGCCAAGATTATCGTCGAAGGCTCGGTGCTCACCATAAAGGATACGAAGAGCACCAACGGCGTCTTTGTCGCCGGCGAAAGGGTCAAGCACTCGAGCCTGCACCTGGACGCCCTCTTCCGCCTGGGAAATGTCGAGCTGTCCGTGACCAGACCGAGCATGGACGCCCGCGACGACGACATCTGGTCGCGGGCCTGGGATTAGGCGGCGGCGCCACGTATGGATATCAGATGAGGCTGGTGCGCTTGCGCGTCTCCTTCGGGCTGACGCGCAGCCGGTTGACGCCGAGCGACACCAGGTGGCGCTCCAGGAGCTCGAAGAAGCGGGCCCGCTCTTCGCCGCGAATGACGGCCAGATGGTGCGCCTCGGCCAGGCTGACCGGATAGCCTTTGCCCTTGGCCACCTGCGCGGCCGTGACGGCCAGGGCCAGATCGCGCGCCGGCGGGTCGTCGGCCAGCCAGCGGGGAAACTCCAGGCGCGCCACCTCGAAGCCGACGTTGAGGTAGCAGAAGCAGGCGCGCAGATGGGAGGGCAGCGAGCGCGCCGCGCTGGCCCCCGCGGCGAAGGCGGCTGTGCGGGAGCCCGGAGGCAGCAGCGCCGAGAGAAGCTGGCGGTCGGAGAGCGGCCATATGGTCGAGCAGGGGAAATCCTCCTCATTGAGGCTCCCGCACAGCTCCCGGCAATGGCTCGTCTGGTAGGGGCAGACGCAGACGCGCAGGTCGTTTACCAGGTCGGCGCTTCTGCTGTGGCTGAGATAGCCGATAAGCGGGAGGCGGGCCTCGCGCAGGCTCTCGAAGACCGCCACCACCCGCTGCCTGTGCGTCTCCTGATAAGCGTCGCTCATCTTCTCCACCGACCAGGAGATAAGCGATCCGTCCAGGAACGCCACCACCGGCAGCCCCCTGTCCCGGCGAGCCAGCGCCAGCGACGCCAGCGTCTCCAGCTCGAGCAGATTTCTCTCCAGGGAGACGTACAGCTCGTCTATATGCACGCGGCGCCGGTCGACAAGCGGGTAAAGATCTTCGGGCCGGTGATAGAGCCTGGGCGTGGATTCCAGCAGCGGCGGGAACCCGCCGCCGTAGGAGATGACGGCGGTGCCTACGTTGAGCAGGTAGCAGTTGTGGATTTCGTGATGGCTCGGCATGATCTGCGAGCCGTCGGCAGCCACCACGGTCACCGGCTCGCCGGCGGGCGCGACGGCAAAACTCGACCCGAAGGGCTCGATCGGCAACGCCACCGGCCAGAGCACCCAGGGGAGATTCTGCTCGAGGGTCGAGCGCGTGCCGTCAGGGTCAGCGGCGGCCCTTTCGTAGGCGGCCAGCGCGGCAGCGAAGGTCGCTTCCTGCGCCCGCAGATCGGTCAGGCTTTCCCTGCCCACCTGATCGACCTGCGCCACCAGCTTTTGAAAGTCCAGCAAAACGCCGTCTCCTACTTCTCCGAAACCGAAAGAGGGCATGCCGTGGCGTCGACGGGACCGAGCTTCTCGGATGCGGAGATCTCCTTGAGCGCCGAGCGGATCTTGTAGACGGTGTTCAGTTCGGCCGGCAGCGGCCCTTTCGCCAGGGTCGAGAAAAGGCGGGCCAGGGGTTCGACCTGACGGTCAGCCTGCCGCAGCAGGTCGCCCAGCACGGTGCCCAGGCTGCGTATCACCGGGTCGTAGGCGGCGATCGGCCTGCCCTGGGCCACCGCCTGCAGATCCTCGCCCGTCATCTCGACGGCGTAGCACCAGGACGGAAAGAGAAAGGGGAGCTCGAAGTCGGTGAGCACCAGGCGCGAGCCGGGCTCGACCGTCACCATCTCCGGCGACAGCGGCGGCGGCACCACCGGCGGCATCAATCCCTGCAGGTAGATCAAGCTGTTGCACAGCTGCATACCCCAGTCGACCACCCGGGAAACTTTCAGCAGCGGATTTTCGCTCAGGTAGCCGGAGAGGCATTCGGCGCCGGTCACGTTTCTTACCAGGTAGAGGGTTCTCGCCTCCCGGAGATGGTAGTCCGACACCGCCGCCAGACCGGGGTGGTCGATGGACTGCAGGACCCGGGCGCGGCGCAGGATCAGGTCCACCATCTCCGCACCAAATGTAATACCACTAGCGGCCGGTTCGATCGCCTTGATTTTGACCGCTCTCTCCCCGGCCCACAGATCGACGGCCGTGAAGGTCACCACGTACAATCGCTCGCCGGCGGCAGCTTCGCCGGCGACCTCCATCCGGCCGTAACGCCCGGCCCAGGTCGAGAAGGTGCCGCCTGACGCCACCCCCGCCCCGGCCCTCAGCTGAGATGCCGGGCCCGGCTGGTCTACCCGAGCCAGGCTCCCTTGCTCGTCGACCTTGTAGCCGATGCTGGCCAGCATGGCTTCGGGATCGCTGGGAAAGCTCGCGGAATCGGCAACGCGAAACGAGCAGCTGGCGTGCAGCGGCTTGTGCTTGTAGTGAATCTTCGCGGAGGCGATCGATTTGGCAAGCCGCTCCAGGGCTTTGCCAGCCTGCTCGCCTGCGGTCTCGGGCATGATAATGAGATAGGACCCCGGCTCGGGGATGCACAGCCGGTCCGCGCCCCTTATGCCGTTCAGGCAGAGATCGCGCCCGAGGGCGCTCAGTTGCTCGGCAGCCGGCTGCCCGAGAGAGCGCCGCACCTCGGCGTGCTCCAGGATATCCAGGGCGGCCAGGGCGAAATCACTGCCGAACCTGGCCTTGCGCTGGCTGTACTTGGACAGCTGCTGGCGGAACTGGGAGACGGTGAGAGCGGCCGGCTTTTTCCGCGAGGCGGCAGGAGCTTTCCCGCCCCGTTTGCCTGCGGAATGACGCCTTTCCAGCGGCCGCTCGCCTTCCATTGATGTGGTGCTCCGCCCGTTGACCGGTTGCCTGCCGCTCGCCGCCCCCGCAGTTCGTATGATATCATCGGGGATCGATGAGACAGACAAAGCCGTTACCGCAAACGCTGCAACTGGCTCCCACACTGGCCAGGCGAGTGCATCAGCTGCGAGAGTTCCGCAACATGACCGTGCGCGATCTGGCGAGGTGGTCTCGCTTCACGGCGGCGCGAATTGAGGACATCGAAGCGGGGCTCGAGACGTGGCTGTCGGCAACGGATCGGCAGCTTCTGGCCAAGGCGCTTGCCGTGGAGCCGGCGCTCCTGCACGAGGTGGAGGCCCGCTCCGGGCTCGAGACCACCAGGGAGCAGCAGGCTCAGGCTCAATATCTGTCCCGGGCCGTCCTCGAGGGCGCCCGCGATCTCCCGTGCCCGCGCTGCGGTTACACGCTCAAGTGCAGCGTGCAGGAAGGGTTCGACATCGAAGGCCAACCAATCCGCTTCGCCAAGGCTTTCTGCCTGAAGTGCCCTTACGTGCTGCGCTGACCGCGGCCTGGGGACCGCTCAGGCGGAGAGCGAACGGCCTGTGAAGCACTGCTGGATAGTCTCTTCCAGGCGGGTTTTCAGCTTGTCCAGCCGCTGGGAGATCTCCAGGCGCCGCTTCTGCAGGGTCATGAGCTGCTTGCGGCGATGATCGACCATCGCCTCGTCGAAAAGCTCGTGGATGGCCATCTCCTCGCTGTGAGCCCACCAGAGATCCTCGATGACACTACCGATGAGATCATGCTCGGCTTCGTTCAACACCTGCTCGAACAGCCTGTACTCGTTGCTCCACAGGTATTCGACAGTCGCCCGCACCTCCAGGCGCAGGTGCTGCGCGCTGGTGGATACGATGGTCGCCGTTATCTCGCGGTCCAGCGGCCCCGTGCGCTCCTCCATCTTGCGCAAGCTCTCCTGCAGGAGATGCCGCTGGAAAGCCACCTGCGTGCACAGGAGATCCGGCATGTAACCGAGGAAGACCATGTAGACAATCTGCTTGCGATCGGGCAGCTTGCGCAGCTGCGTGCCGCTCCTGACGGAAAGATTCTCCAGAGCGCGCACGGCGTCCAGGTTGTGGTCGATCAGATCGCTCAGCCCGCGCACCAGCGCCGCTCGCAGCGAGGGAGCAGCCTGCCTTGCCGAGTACTGGCGAGCCATGAGGAACATGATCTGGCGGCGCAGGAAGCCCAGGTTGGAGCCCAGCTCCTCGAGAATCCTCGCGGCGGCGCCGCCGGTGACGTCGGCGATCGCAAGCAGGATATGCTCGGGCAGCACCTCCTTGTGCCCGAAATAACGGCTCTGATCGCGGGCCCTGCCTATGGTCTCGATAGCCGCGTCGCTGAAAACCAGCTCGTGCTCCGGCTCGACGATACCCGGCGTCTCGGGCTGCGGCGCGCTCGTCTCCATACCGGGCGTCAGCCGCTCCATCTCCGCCAGCACCTTCTGCGGGCTAACCCCCATCGAGCAGAGGACCTGCGCCGCAATGCCGTCCTCATCCCGGCTGAGCGCGAGCAGGATGTCGTCCGTGCCGAGTACCTGGCCTTTCAGGCGCCGGCATTCGGCTTTGGCCGCTTCGATGACCTTCAGTGCCGCCTCGCTGAATCCCTTTAGCATGCGCCACCCCAAATGAGAATACGTTCACCGTCGAGCCGCTTGCGCCCGGCTGAATCGCATACTACTTCGTTATCTCGCTTACCGCAACATCCGATAGAATTTGAGCATGAAAATCCTGCTTTCCAATGACGACGGAATACACGCGCGCGGGTTGCGCGTCCTGGCCAGGCACCTGGCGCAGGACCCGGACAACGCCGTCTACGTGGTGGCGCCCGACCGCGAGCGCAGCGCCACCGGACACGCGCTCACCCTCCACAAGCCGCTGCGGGTGGAGGAGTTCCACATCGACGCCGATGTGAAGGGAGCCTGGTTCACCACCGGCACACCGAGCGACTGCGTCAAGTTCGCGGTCGGCGCCCTTCTGGACAAACCTCCTTCGGTGATCATCTCCGGCATCAACTCCGGTCCCAACCTGGGCAGCGAGATCCTCTATTCGGGAACGGTCTCGGCGGCAATGGAAGGGGCGATTCTCGGGCTGCCCAGCATCGCCGTCAGCCTGGTCGGCCGCTCCGGCAAGCACTTCGAGGTGGCGGCCGATTTCATCGCCGACCTGGTCAAGATCCTGCCGACAAGCGGCCTGCCCAGTCGAACCCTGCTCAACGTCAACGTCCCCAACCTGCCGGCCGACCAGATAAAAGGGGTGGCGGTGACCGAGCTGGGCGTAAGGCTCTACAACGACTACTACGAAAAGCGCATGGACCCGCGCGGGAAGGTGTACTACTGGCTGTGCGGGCAGGCGATCGAGGAGGGCGAGGCCGAGACGACGGACGTGCGGGCCGTGTCGCACGGCTACATCTCGGTGACGCCGGTGACCTTCAACATGACCGATCAGCCGGGGCTGGTCAGGCTGCGCGAGTGGGGGGAGCTTGCCGCCGTGTCCGGGCAGTGGGCGCACGGGGCCGGCAAGCGCGCTAGCCTGCCGGCAAGCGACGGATCGCTGCCCGGACAGGCCGCTGCCGGCGAGGAGGTTGATTACCGGCAGGCAGGTCAGGAAACGCTATGACGGTCGTCCGCCGCCCGACCAGGCTGGACGCCGATCAGGTCGTGAGGACCTTCTTTGCCGACCCGGACTGGATGTTCAAGACCGGGATCGGGGGCACCGCCAATGCCGTCTGCCTGGTGCTGGCCATCGCCAGCCCGCTGCTGGCGCCGGTTGTGATCGCCCTCATGTCGCTGGTGTCCGGTTACCTGCTCAAGGTGATCCGCTTCCGGGAGCTTGCCGGCGAAGGCCCGCTGCCGCCGTGGGAGGGCTGGCTGGAGCTGCTCATCTCCGGGCTGACCTGGCAGGCGATCCAGTTCGGCTGGTACCTGCTGGTGGTTTCGGTGGTCACGGTCAGCCTGGTTCTGGGCAGCAGCACCGGCATCATCAAGGGCTATCACCCCCAGTTCCCCTCCTGGGTGCTGGCCTGCACGCTTCTGACCGCCGCCTCCTGGACGTTTATAAGCTTCTTCGCCCGCTATCTCATGGTCAGCTTCGCGGTGGAGGAGCGGATAGGGGCCGGATTTGCGGTAAAGGAGGTGCTTTGCCGGGCGGCCCGCCGGCCGGGGGACTTCCTCTACGCCTGGCTGCTGTCGATAGGCTTTCAGCTGGCGGCGATCGTCCTGCCGGCCATGACCATCATCGGCGTCTGCCTGATTCCGTCAACCCTTTTCGTCGCCGACGTCCTGGGCGCCAGCCTGGCCGTCCAGGTCTGGGGGTCGGGCAGACGAGCTTGAGGGCCGGCTACTGCGGCGCGACGACCTTCAAGCGCCCGTCGCGCCCGAGAAAGAGGTGGCGGGCGCTTACCGGGATATAAGAGTTGCCCGCCGGCGTCACCACCGGCAGCGAGCTGTTCTGGCTCACCACACGGGCCAGCCAGCTGCCCAACCGGTCGAAATCGCCCGCGGCGATCTTGAGACCCTGGCGGGCCGCCTCGCAGGCACGGTCGGCGGCGGCCTGGACCGTCGGCGGCAGCTCCGCGGCCATGGACTGGAGGAACTCGCCGGAGGCCCGGACAGGAGACTCCGGCCCGCCGGCAGCACCGCCCCCGGCCGGCGCCTGGCGCTCAATCCTCAGCACGTGAGCCTGACCGTGACGGGCGGGGCGGCCCACGCCGAGCACCGACGCCAGCTCCCTGCCGCCGGCTGGGCCCCTGCCGCCGGCAGCGCCCGGCTGGTCGCCGGCCTGAACCGCCGGCGGCGCCACGGCAAGCAGGCAGAGCACCGCCGCCATCCCCAGCATCGCCGGTCCGATAAACTTGCCCACGCTGCCGCCTCCAGCCGATTTAATCTCAGTCTGGCAAATTATCCCATGAAGGGTCAGGGTTCCCAAGCGGGCAGGAATTATATCTTGATAACGGCGCCGGGCCGTCCGGAGCGATCCGGCGCCCGTGATAAAATCCTATTCATGGGTGCCTGGCCGGTGCGTCAGGCAGTCGCTTATATGGACGATTCTCAGGATACAAGCGAATATGGCGGTGCTGACGAACCTCCTCCGAGTCGGGCGTCCGCATTAGGCATATTCGTTCGCTCGCACTATTGCGACTCGGCCACGGCTCAAACGGCGCGGCCGCTTTTTTTGCAGCAGGACTGACGGCAGGAGCAAGGAGGCACGGCCCGGGTGAATGCCGGGCCTGAACGGTTATTTACGAGCTGATTCTGATTCCGATCCTTATCTTCATCAACGCCTTTTTCGTCGCCTCCGAGATGGCTCTGGCGCGCATCCGCCGCACGCGGGTCGACCAGCTGGTCGAGGAAGGCAACAAAACCGCCGAGGTCGTGCAGCGGTCGATAAGCGACCCCGACCGATTCATATCGGCCTGCCAGCTGGGCATCACGGTGGACACGCTTCTGCTGGGGGCGCTCGGCGAGCACATATTCGCCGAAGACCTGGTGAGGGCCCTGGTGATGACCGGGGTTTCGCCCTCATATCACGGCGCTTTGCTGCCCGCGGCCACAGCCGCCTGCTACGTGATCTCCTTCTCGTTGACCGCCTTCCTGCAAACAATTTTCGGCGAGCTCATCCCCAAGACCTGGACGTTCCAGCGCGCAGAATCGGTGATGATGTGGATCATCTGGCCGATGGAGTTCTGGTGCTGGATAACCGCGCCGTTCATCAAGCTGCTGAACGCGATCACCAGCTTGATCCTGCGCCTGGTGAACGTCAAGGAGCCGCCGAGCCATCACTTCGTGCACTCCGAGGAAGAGCTGAAGATGCTCGTCTCGGCCAGCCACGAGGAAGGGGTGATCCAGGAGGAGGAGGAGGAGATGCTGCACAGCGTCTTCGAGTTCGCCGACACCAAGGTGAGCGAGGTGATGACGCCGAGAACGGACATGGTCTGCATCGGCGCCAACGCCACGGTGAAAGAGTTCCTGGCGACGGCGCTCAAGCACGGGCTGTCCCGGCTGCCAGTCTATGAGGACAATATTGACACCATATTCGGTATGGTGCACATTCGCGACGGGCTGCGCGCGCTCAACGAGAGCAAGGAGAACATGAAGGTCCGCGAGCTGGTGCGCAAGGTGCTTATCGTGCCGGAGAACAAGCCGGTCGGCGCCCTGCTGACCGAGTTCAGGCAGACGCAGACGCACATGGCGATCGTCATCGACGAATACGGCGGCACCAGGGGGCTGGCCACCATGGAGGATCTGATCGAGGAGCTGGTCGGGGAGATCTCCGACGAGTACGACCTCGAGCAGGTGCTCATCCAGGCTCAGGAAGACGGCACCTACGTGATAGACGGCAAGCTCTCTCTGGAAGAGGCGAACGAGGAGCTGGAGCTCGACATCGAGGACGAGGAGTTCAATACGATTGGCGGTCACGTGTTCGGGCGGCTGGGGCGGGAGCCGAAAGCCGGCGATGAGGTTGCCGATGACGACTGGGTCCTGCGCGTGGAGGAGGCGGACAAGCACCGGATCATCAAGCTGCGCCTGATCCGCAAAACGCCGGCAGCGGCCGCGCCGGAGAAGGTCGGCGGCTCCGGGCGTAAGACCGGCGAGGCTGCCGCAGCTGAAAAAAAGTCGAAGTCCGTGGAAGCCTCGCCCCAGCTCGACCGCTGAGTCCGGATCTCCTGAAATGCCCCGATCCCACCACAGCCTCGCACCGGCAGCCACGCGGCAGGAGCTGCTCGCGCAGGCCAGGCGGTTTCACGCCAAAAAGCACCTCGGCCAGCACTTTCTCGTCGAGCCGGAGACGCTGGCGCGCATAGCGGGAGCCCTCCTGGCGGTCCCCGGGGATCGCGTGCTCGAGATCGGGCCCGGGCTGGGCTTTTTGACCGGTTATCTGGCCGCCACCGGCGCCCGCGTCACGGCCGTGGAGCTGGATTCCGCCTGCGTCGAGCGCCTGCGCAAAATGGCGCTGGACAACCTGGCGGTCGTGCAGGCAGACTTTCTCCAGTACGACGTAAGGCAACTTCTCGATCCTTCGCAGCCGGGAGCCGGGCTGAAGGTCGCGGGCAACGTCCCCTATCAGATCACCTCCCGGATCGTCGCCCGTCTCTTCGGGGAGATCGGCGCCCCCTCGCCGTGGCTGGCCGCGCTCGACCGCGTGGTGCTGACGGTGCAGTTGGAGGTGGCCCGGCGTTTTGTCGCCACGCCCGGATCGAGGGACTACAGCCAGATCACGCTTTTGACGAACTATTATTCACGACCGTCCCTGCTCGAGGTCGTGCCGGCGGAAAGCTTCTTTCCCGTACCGCAGGTGGATTCCGCGGTGGTCGCCTTTGTCCCGCATGAGGCGCCGCCCGTCACCTGCGGCAACCCCAGGCTCTTGAGGCAGATAATTCAAGCCGGCTTCAATCAGCGCCGTAAAATGCTGCGCAACAACCTGAGTTTTCTCGCCCTGGGACACGATGAGCTGCTGGCCGTCTTCAAGGGGCTCAATTTCGATCCGCAGGTGCGGGCGGAGCGGCTGTCGCTCGCCCAATTTGCTATGCTGACCGATGCCGTAACGGCCCGCACCGGCAGCTCAAGAGCCGCCTCGAAGGATGCATAAGATAACCGCCGGCTGCCCGGCCAAGCTCAATTTGACTTTCGACATCACAGGCGAACTGCCGGGCGGCTATCACGAGATAGACACTCTTTTCCAGGCCGTCGACCTGGAGGACGAGATGACCTTCGAGTTCGCCCCGGCAGAGCAAACGGAGCTCAAGGTCGTGGAAGCGAACGGAAGCGCCGGCGGGCTGTTTCCGCTCGACGAGTCGAACCTGATCTGCCGGGCTGCCAGGCAGCTTTTGCGCTCGCTGCCGGAGGCCCCGCCCGTGAGCATGGTCGCCGCCGTGCGCAAGCGGATCCCCATGGGTGCCGGGCTGGCCGGCGGCAGCAGCAACGCGGCGGCCACGCTCCTGGCGCTCAACTACTACCTCGGGCACCCGCTCGGGCTGGAGGAGCTGCTGGTGGCGGCAGGCCACGTCGGGGCGGATGTGCCGTTCTTCCTGGAGGGGGGCACCTGCCTGGGACGGCGCCGCGGCGATGAACTCAGCGTGGTCAGGCACTCGACCCGCCTCAATTTTCTCATCGTCAAGCCAGCCGGCCTGTCGATCGGCACCCCCTGGGCGTACTCCGCCTTCGACGACTTTGCCGGCGAAATACCGCCGGTCGACTCCATGGTCGCCGCAAAAGCGCTGGAGGCTGGCGATCTGGTGTCGGCAGCCGCCGCTTTCGGAAACGCCTTCGAGCCGGTTGTCTTCTCCGTCTATCCCAGGCTGGCGGAGATCCAGCAACGCCTGCTGAAGCTCGGCGCCTGGTGCTGCCATCTCACCGGCAAGGGACCGACCCTCTACGCGCTGGTGCCCGACCGCCAGGCAGCGCACGCCCTGCGCCGCCGGCTTAAGGATGAGCTGGCGGCCGACCCTTCCGCCGGGCGCCCCGATGAGGTAGATTGTTTCATCGCCGAATCGGTCGCCCACGGCGCCAGGCTGACCGGAGAGTCCAGGTGAACGGGCCTTGCTTGCGTGGAAGGAAAGATGAAGAAAAAACTGAAAGCCAGATCACCGGTAAAAGCCGCTGCTAGTCCCGCCGTGAAAAAAGTGGCCGCCAGGAAGCCACCGGCGCCGGTGCCGAAGGTGAAAAAGGTCAGCGTCCGGCAAGCCCAGGAGATGATGGACATATTGTGCCGGACGTATCCGAACGCCGAGTGCGAGCTCAATTTCCGCAACGACTTCGAGCTTCTCATTGCCGTCATCCTCTCCGCGCAATGCACGGACGCCACCGTCAACAAGGTGACGCCGCACCTGTTCAAGCGCTTCCCCACACCCAAGGCTCTGGCCGAGGCGCCGCTCGATGAGATCAAACAGATCATTCGCCCCACCGGCTTCTTCAACGCCAAAGCGCAGAATATCCAGAAGTGCGCGATCTCTCTGGTCGAGAGATTCGGCGGCAGGGTGCCGACCACGCTCGAGGAGATGACGACCCTGGCCGGCGTCGGGCGCAAGACGGCAAACGCCGTGCTGGGGGTCGCCCACGGTATGCCCGGCTGGACCGTGGATACCCATGTTCAGCGCCTGTCCAGGAGAATGGGTCTGACGGGAAACGACGATCCGGTTAGGATAGAGCAGGATCTTCAAAAGCTGTATCCAGGCCAGGACTGGTCGAAACTCTCAATCACCATGATCTGGCACGGCCGCCGCATGTGCTTTGCCCGCAAGCCCGATTGCCCGCGCTGCCCGATCAACCATATCTGCCCTTCGAGCCTGGTTTAGGTGGGCGGCGGCATGAGTTGTCAGCGAAAGCTCGCGGCATCAATCGCCCTGCTTATCCTCCTGTGCGGCGCCGCCTGGTCGCAACAGCCGGGAGGCAAGCCGGCCCCGCACATCGGGTTTGCCCCGGACCACTTTGACTTCGGCAAGGTCAAGGAGGGCATACACGTGCGCCACACCTTCAAAGTGCTCAATTGCGGCGCGGCACCGCTGGCGATTGACAGGGTGCTCACCTCGTGCGGCTGCACGGTGCCGACCATGAAAACAAAGATAATAGCCCCGGGACAGTCGGCGGATCTCGAGGTCGATCTGGACACCTCCCTCAAGACCGGCAAGGTGACCAAAAACATCGAGGTATTCTCCAACGACCCGGACAAGCCGCACGCCATTATCAAGGTCAGCGTGAACGTGGAGGATCTGCACAGGGGCCTGAAACCCGCGGAGAAGGCCAAAATTTTCCTCGGCAAATGCGGCGTCTGTCACTGGCAGAGAGGGCTGGGACTGGAAGGCGCCGACCTCTTCAAGGCCGATTGCGGCATGTGCCACGGCGACATGGGGCAAGGAGCCATAGGTCCGGCGCTGGTTCCGCGCAATTATGCCGACAAGGAGATCTTCAACCACGCCAGGCAGGTGATCTCATACGGCAGCAAACGCCGTATCACCATGCCCGCCTTTCTCACCGACGCCGGCGGGCCGCTGAGCCGGCAGGAGATCGACTCGATCATGAAATTTCTCGCCGAGGCATCGAAGAAGCACTAATATGTTTCCATAAGAAGATCTGAGCCCGCGCACGGCTCCTGGAAAGCAGGATGTAATGGTAATGGAGATTGGGCAGGCAACGTGGAGCCCGCTTGCGAACCTGCAATTTCGCTATCCCCTGAGGCGATACCAGAAAGAGATCATCGAGCTTGTCAACTTGAAGCTGGAGCGCGGCGAAAAAGAGCTGCACATCGTCGCTCCGCCCGGCGCCGGCAAGACAATCATCGGCCTGCAGATTATCAGCCAGTTCAAATGCAACAGCCTGGTGCTCTGCCCCAATACCACCATTCAGTCCCAGTGGGCAGCCAAAGCCGAGCTCTTCCTGCCGCCGGAGCTGGAGGGCTTCGGGACAGGCGAGTTCATCGGCACCCACGAAGACCGGCCGCTCAAGCCGATAACGCTCCTGACCTATCAGGTTCTCTCGACGCCCGGGCGAGAGCAGGAGTACCTGGAGAAGCTGGCCAGGCAATCGTGGGTGGAGGAGATGTGCCGCGGCATGTCTCTTTCCGCCGGAGAAGCCGAGCTGCGAATTCTCGAGCTGATGCAGAACAACCCCAGAGCATTCGCCCGGGAGATATCACGGCATGTGACACGGCTAAGGCGGAAGCTAACCGACGTGATGGATCTCAACGACGTGTTGCACACCAACGCGCTCGAGCTTTTGCAGGCGCTGCGGAGACAGCGGTTCGAGCTGGTTCTCTTCGACGAATGCCACCATCTCACCGACTACTGGGCGGCGGTGATGACCCACCTGGTGAAAAGGCTGAATCACCCGGTGATAGTCGGCCTGACCGGGACGCCACCGGAAGGGAAGTCCGCCTCGCAGGAGAACCGCTATCTTTCGCTGGTCGGCGATATCGACTACCAGGTGCCGACGCCCGCCCTGGTGCGCGAAGGAGGGTTGGCGCCGTTTCAGGATCTGGCGTACTTCACCGAGCCGACGCCACAGGAGATGAGCTTCCTGGAGACGCAGCACGAGGAGTTCCACGCCGTGCTGGAGGAGCTGGCTCGTCCGGTTGACTCGGCGGACCAGTCGTTGCTCACTCAGTGGGTCTGGAAGCGGGTGCATGAGCTGGAGGGCGATAAGTGGGCTCAATTCGTGGATAGCCAGCCGGATCTCGCGGCCGCCTTCATCAGGTTCCTGTGGAAGATGCACCTGCCCCTGCCGCACGCGGTCGAGCTGTCGGACGCCTTGCGGCAGGCGCCGCTCATCGATGACTGGATGCTCATCATCGAGGATTTCGCGCTCAAGTACCTGAAGACGAGCGCGCGCCGGGAAGACCACGAGCTTTACGCTCACATCAAGGACGCGATTCGCAAGCTCGGCTATGGGCTCACCGAGCAGGGCATAAGACGCCAGGCGTCGCCCGTCGACAGGGTGCTGGCGCACAGCCGCAACAAACCACTGGCGGTGGCGGAGATCCTCGAGCTGGAGCACAGGAATCTGGAGGACCGGCTGCGGGCCGTCGTCGTCACCGATTTCGAGCAGATGTCCGCCACCACGGTAAGCTCACTAAAAGGTGTGCTCACCGCCGAGTCCGGCGGGGCTCTGGCGGTGCTCAGGGAGCTTCTGGCGGCCGGCATAAGCCAGTACGTCAACCCCTGCCTGGTCACCGGCTCGCTGCTTCTGGTGGACAGGCGGGTGACCGCTCAGTTCGTCCAGGCCGCGCGCGAGTACCTGCACAAGGAAGGGTTCTCATTCGAGCTGATCGTTCGCGAGGAGACGGACGCCCCCTACAGCGAGATCACGGCCGGGGTCTCCGACTGGGAAACGCGCCTGTACGTGGGATTGGCCACAGAGATATTCGAACGGGGGATCGTCCGCTGCCTGATCGGCACGCGGGGGATCTTCGGCGAGGGATGGGACAGCCAGTCCCTCAACACCCTTATCGATCTGACGACAACCACCTCGCCGGTGTCGGTCAAGCAGCTGCGCGGCAGATCCATTCGCCTGAACACGAGCGACCCGCTGGGTGCCCGCAAGGTGGCCAACAACTGGGACGTCGTCTGCATTGCGCCCTCGCTGGAAAAGGGGCTCAACGACTACCTGCGCTTTGCCCGCAAGCACGCGGGCTATTACGGCATCTCCGACGACGGGCACATCGAGTGCGGTGTCGGGCACGTGCACCCGTCTTTTTCCGAGCTGACCCCGGCCGAGGTGTTCGCCTCCGCCGGGGAGTTCAACAAGGAGATGATGGTGCGCGCGCTGGCGCGCGAGAAGATCTACGAGCTGTGGAAGGTCGGCCAGCCTTACAACAACAGAGAGCTCGGATGCGTGGAAGTGGGCCGGCTGCGGAAGTTTGCCCTGACGCCGCCGCACATAAGGACAAATATGAAGTACAAACCACATGCCCGGCAGCTTCGGGCTGCCCTCAACGGGGTGTGGTGGGAACACGCGGGGCTCGGCTCGGTATCATCGGCGGTGCTCATCTACCTCTTGTCGGCCTGGGGTGTGCCTGCCTTCGCAGCCGTGCTGCCGTTCCTTTTTTTCATGGAGCTTGGCCGGCGCAGGCACCGCGCTCTCTACGAACGCCTCAAGCAGAACATCTGCCGGCCCAACACGCAGGAATCATCGCTCCATGACTTTGCCGCCGCGGTGCTCTCATCGCTGAAGGAGTTGAAGCAGCTGCCCCGCTCCGCCACGAGCGAGGACATTCAGGTGTCGGTAAGAGCTGACGGCTCGTATCGAATATTCCTCGATGGCGTCTCCGCGGAGCATTCCCGGCTCTTTGCCGGCGCGTTGAAAGAGGTGCTGGGGCCGGTCAGCAATCAGCCGTTTCTCATACCCAAATACGAGTACTCATTCCCCCGGGCCAAGACGGGCGACGACTCCGAGGACGCGTTTTTCAAGGCATACCTTGCCGGTCGCGCCGAGCCGAGGATAGCCAGCTATCACGCAGTTCCCAAAATCATCGCCCGGTCCGAGAAGGGGCGCCGGATCTTCGAGGACGCCTGGAACAAGTACGTGAGCCCGGGATTTATCGTCGCCACGCAGACCAAACCCGAGCTGCTGGAGCGCTACTTCGGCGCCGGACCGAGCATCTCCGAGCGGCTGTTGTGGACATGAGGCCCTGGGGGCACGGGCTTCCCGCCCGCACCAGGCGGAGCAAGTTCTTCAAAAGCCGGAGCGGACAATCGCCTAGCGCCTGGAGAGGTCGGCTCTCACGAGCAGGTCGGAGAGAATTTTCATGGCCTGCTCGTCCAGGGAATTTTCCTCAATGCACTTCTTGAGAAACTGCTTTTCCTCGTCGGTTACCTTTCCGTCGGACAGGATGAGGTCGTGCAGCACCCTTGCCTCGTACTTTGAGATCTTGTTGTCGTCTTCCAGAACCTGTCGCAACGCTTCATCAAGTGTCAATTTAGTCACGACATCCCCTCCGTCAGCTGCTCCAACTTGGAATTATACTTAACGGTGGGTCAATCGTGGGGTATTAAAAATGAGTCCGGAAGTGGCAGTAAAGGAGATCGGTCCCGGCGATCTGAAGCAGCGCCTTGAGGCGGGCGAGGAGATCGCCATTCTCGATGTCAGGGAGCCGCACGAGCTGGCGATTTGTAAGCTGGACAACACCTTTCACGTGCCGCTGGCGTCCCTGCCTGAACGCCTGGCAGAACTCGCTAGCTACAAGGACCGGGATCTGGTGGTTTACTGCCGCTCGGGCGGGCGAAGCGCGCGTGCCGCCGCTTTCCTGGTCCAGCAAGGCTTTCGCTTTGTCTACAACCTTCGCGGCGGCATCCTCGCCTGGTCCGACGAGGTCGACCCCACGATCGCCAGGTACTAGCCGCCGGACCCACCCTTGTCGCTCGCCCCCAGACCCGGCACCTGCTGTCAGACGACCGGCAGCGCGCACGGCGATAGCCCGCCCTTTTTAAAGCTCCTGCCAGGTAATGGCCTGCAGGTACTGCAGCACCGGCACGCCATATTGCAGGTTGGAATTGTTCTTCAAGGATTCGTCGAAGTAAACCGTTCCGTTGCCGGAGTCGGTTACGGTGTTCGCATATACTGCCCCATATATCGAGCCGTTGCCGGTAATTGTCGCCTGCGCCTTCGGCGCATAGACCACCCCGTACATGCTGCCGTTGCCGGACAGGCTTATCCCTTTTGAGCCGCTATACCAGATTTGAAAGTTGGCCGCCGAGCCGGAGCCGTTGACAACCCCATTGCCGCTTATTTGAACAGCATTGGACGACGAGGTGCCCTGAACGAAGAAGCGCACCGGCCCGTACGCCCCGTTAGCCCCGGGAACCAATTGTATGCTGCCGTTGCCGGTGGTGGTAAGAGAGTTCACCTCGTAGTCACCGGGAGGAATTTTCCATACTTGATTGCCCGATTGTGAAAGGGAGCCAAGGTTGACCGCGGTGCCCGCCGCCGGCTGCTGGACCGTGAAGGTGGCATTGCCGCCGGTTCCGCTCTGGGTGATGGTCGGACTGACAACCGGCTCGGTGGAGGGGATTGTCAGGGCGGGTGGAATGTTGTTCAACTGGCCGCCGTTGAGCGGCGGGTTGATGTTGTTTGTCTGGTTCACGATGGCGCCGACGTAGGGATTGGTTTGTGAATTACCTGCGCCCTGATCTTTTACGGTTATACCCGTCGACACGCCGAAGTTGCTGGAAGGCAGCGCCGACCCGTTGTTGATGACCTGATTGTTTACGACTCCACTGCCGTTGACCAATGTGGAAGTTCCGCCGGCAAAGACGTTTATCGATCCTCCTATGGTCGCGTTGCCGCTCATGGAGACATAGCCGTTGCTGCCTATATTGCCGCCCAGCGGGTCCACCGCCCCCTGTGACCAGCCGGCGGTGTTTCCGTTGCCGTTAATGATTATGAATGAGCTGCCCCACATTCCGTAGGTGAAGTAGGGATTGTTCACGGTCACCTGATTATATTGCGGGGCCAGCACGACCCTGATCGACTTTTGCATGCCGGCGTAGCTGGCAGTGGCGGTCACCACCTGCCAGTCTGTAGCCTTACTCCAGCTTTCGTAGATTGCCGAGGAGGGCGGTGGCGCCATCTGGGCGACACTCACGTTGACCGTGGCGGCGCTGTTGCCGAGAGCCTGTGCCGGCACGGCTATGTTGCTCGCACCCAGTAGCGAGGAGGTAATCTGTCCGTTGGTAATGGAGTTATTGAGCTGGTCCACCACGTAGTCCAGCCCCGCCTCTGCCGAGCAGCGCAGGATCGTGGTGTACCGGCCTATGGCAGCCCGTTGAAACATTGGCAGAACGGAAGCGGAGATGGCAAACAGCCAGCTGGAGACGACGACCCCCAGGGCGGCCACGGTGACCAGCGACATGCCCCTGTCGGAGCTTTTGCGCCCGCGCCCTTCCTTTACCAGCCCGCGCAACCAGTTGCTCTTCGTCTCTGTCCTCGTTGGCGCCATTTTTCCTGCACCTCTAAATATTTCAGCTGCCGCTTTGGAGGATTTCATCTGCGGTAGCGGTGACCGTCTGCAAGCTGTTGTTGCGGGCGTAAACCTCGGTCTTGAGGCTAACCACTCCCGGGGCGGTGCTGCCTGTTTGCGTGTTGCGCACCTGGAACTGCACGATGACGCCCGTCAGGTTCGCGTTGTCAGCGCCGGCCGGCATGGGGGACACCGCCGGGGTTCCACCGGTCAGTGGTGGATTCATGGGCTGCGTCTTGTCTATGTACTGGAAGCAAGCCGGCACGCCCGGGTTGGATCCGTTGGGATCCAGCGGGCCGACAATCCCCCGCAGAACCGTTTGCGGCGGGTTGTTGTCATAGATGAGCGAATTTGGCTGCGTGCTGGGCGGGGGGGAAGGGTTGCTGCCGCTGTAGGGAGGGCTCGTCCAGCCCGGGAAGAGCGCGCGTTGCAGCATGTAGGTGCCGGGAGCGGCCGGATCTGGAACTACGTTATAGACGATGGTGTCCAGATTGTCTTCATTGGCCGGCAGAGGCGGACTGCCGAAACCGGCGGGCAGAGCCGTCGGAAAACCGTTCGAGTCGAAAACCGGGATCTGCAGGATGAGCGTTTGCTCGCTTAGCGTGTACGGCTGACCGCCCCAGGGCCACCCTGACGGCGGGGTCACGTAGTTGGGGTAAAGCGGGTTCTGGGAGCCGCTTTGCGACGGAAAGTCGTTTGCGCCGGCAAACCCGTAGATAGGGCCATTGTTTTGATCGGTGCCAATTTTGAAGACCTGCCCGTACATGTCGCCCACGTTTCGCGCCATCCTGATGTCGCGCGCCACGCGCTCGAGCGCGGTCCGGGCCGCGTTGAGACCGTCCACCTTGTTGGACATCTTGATCTCGCTTATGCCGTTGAGCATCATCAGCCCGGCGATTGCAGCCCCCACGAAGCTGATGACCAGGCAGGCCGCCATCATCTCTATAAGAGACATCCCCCGCTGGGATTCCGTAGTGGTCACGCATCGCTTCCGCATGGCCGGGCTTCCTCAGTCTATGTGAATGCCGTATTTGGTGACCAGGGTGCTCACAACGTACTTCCTGGCGCTCGTGCCCTCCTGCCAGTCTACTTCCACTGTGACCAGGACGGCGTTGGGGTACTGTGAGTTTTCGACGGTCTCGGTAACCGTACCGTTGAATTCCGACAGGGCCTGGGGACTGGTTTGCGAAACGCCGGCGCTGACCTCCGCGGGCGTCCGCCAATCGAGATTGATCGCATCTATAAGCAGCGGGCGCGGGTTGACCTGCGCGGGCCCCGACTGGCCCGAGGCCGACCGGTTTACCAGAAGCGTGAAGGTCTGTCCTGCAAGCGGCGTGAGATCGTTGTACTGAGTATTGCGGATGTTATCGATCTGCTCCTGCGCCAGGGCGGAGGCGATGATCTGATTTTGCCCGGAGGTCGAAAGCCGCGAGGTATCGGCCATGGCGCCCACCATGGCGGCTGCCAACATGCTGCTGACGGCAATCGCCATAATCAGCTCGATCATCGTCGAGCCCATGGGGGCGCGAGTTTCTTTTATCTGGGACACCTTCGCCTTCCCGTTGTGTACCGTAAAAAAGGCACACACCACCCGCTGCATTTATTCCACATTTTCCGGAACGCAAACCGGGATAAGGTCTTGCAGCCTCTCTATTACCAAAGCTTAATTACCCCGCACAATGATTAAGGTTGTCTAATGTAACTTAAGGTCTGCTCAGGGCGGGATGGAAACGTTGCCTCGAACGTCCATGACCACGCGCAGGCGGGCTGGTCCCTTGCGGAAATTGAATTCAGAGGCGGCGACGGGGACGCCCTGGGGATCCAGGGTAACCTCGCCGGCAGCGGCCACACCGGCGGGCAGCTCCCCGCGTTTAATCTCCTTATCCTGGCTGCGCACGACATAAGCGCACGCCCGCCCGGGAGAGGCGGGCTGAAAGACGACCGTCAGGAACTGGTTGCGGTTGCGACATTCGACCTCGGCGTCCCGCAGCACCTGAGCAAAAGCAGCCGCGGCATCGTGCACGGTCAGGCCGGCGGTGATCTGCTCGCAGGCGCGGGGGACCCAGAGGCCCACGGAGGCGACAATCGCCACAAAAGTGAGGCGCTCGGCCGGGCTGAGTCGACGAAGTCGCTGGCGCAGAATTTTCACCATAATAGATACCGGCTCAAGCGGTCTGCACGCCGGCAGCGGCTTCCAGTCCCAGCTCTCGAATCATCGCTTCCCGCATGGCGTGCTTTTGAATCTTGCCGGTGACCGTCATGGGAAACTCGGTGACTACTTTGACGTGCCTGGGAATCTTGAAATGAGCGACACGCTCTTTGAGCCATGACGCCAGCTCCGCACCATCGGCGGTGCAACCATTCTTGAGCTGCACCCACATGGCGACCTCTTCCCCCAGGTGCTCATCCGGAACGCCGAAGATCTGCGCCTGGGCCACGGCGGGGTGGGCATGAAGCACCTCTTCGACCTCGCGCGGGTAGATGTTCTCCCCGCCGCGAATGATCATATCCTTCTTGCGGCCGGTTATGTTCACATAGCCGCTGTCGTTCATGACGGCGAGATCGCCTGTGTGCAGCCAGCCCGCCTTGTCGATCGTCTCGGCCGTGGCGGCGGGATTGTTCCAGTACCCCAGCATCACCGCATAGCCGCGGGCGCAGATCTCGCCCTGCTTGCCGCGGGCGACAATGTCGCCGGAGTCGGGATCCACCACCTTTACCTCCAGGCAGGGAATAACCTTGCCCACGGTAGTGGCCCGGTGCTCGAGATCGTCATCGACGGTCGTGGAGGTAATCACGGGCGAGCACTCGGTCTGTCCGTAGAAAATGACGATCTCCGGGCAATGGAGACGCGTTGTCACCCGGCGCATCAGTTGCACCGGGCAGGGAGCCCCGGCCATGAAACCGCCCCGCAGCGAAGAGAGATCGAATCGATCGAAGCCCGGCTGCTCCAGCTCTGCGATGAACATGGTGGGAACTCCTGAAAGATGCGTGCACCGCTCCGCATGGACCGCGGTAAGGGTTGCTTCCGGATCAAAGCTGGGCCCCGGAATAACGAGCGTACCACCGACAGACAATGTCGCCAGGGTGCACAGCACCATGCCGCCGCAATGATAAAACGGCATCGGGCAGCAGAAGCGCGAGCGGGCGGTGAGTCCCATGGCCTCGGCGGCATAGAGCGCGTTGTTCAAAAGATTGTGGTGGCTCAATGTGACGCCCTTGGGGAATCCGGTGGTGCCGGATGTGTACTGGATGTTTATCGGATCGTCGAACTGGAGCTTTTCGGCACGGGAAGCGAGATCGCAAGGGGAAACTTCGGCGGACAGGGTCATTAGTTGGTCGAATGGGAAGATGGACTTCGGATTCGCGAAGCAGGCGGGCGGGGCGTCGACCGCTCCGGCGGCGGGCACGGCGGGTGGGGCGCCCCCGGGGTTTATGACGACCAGAAAGCGAAGGTGGGGAAGGCGGAGGGAGTCGGTGAGCGGGTAGTCGTGCATCAGTTGCGGTGCCAGCTCATGCAGCATTGAGATGTACTCGTCGCCCTTGTAGCCCCGGATAGAGACGATGAGCTTGACCCCGGACTGGCGGAGCGCGTAATCGAGCTCGCTTGTGCGATAGGCGGGGTTGATGTTTACCAGGATGGCGCCTATCCTGGCGGTGGCAAGCTGGACGACCACCCACTCGACGTTGTTCGTGGACCAGATGCCCACACGGTCGCCCTGGTCGATGCCCAGTTTCATCAAGCCGCGGGCAAAGAGATCAACCTGCTGCTTGAGCTCCCCGTAAGTCCAGCGAATCTTCTGCTGCAGGCTGACCAGCGCCTCCCTGTCCGGGTCACGAGCGGCTATGAGGTCGAAATGATCGCCGAGCGTTCTGCCGACAAGCGGCTTCGAGCCGACGCCGTGGTCGTAGCTCAAACCGGTACTGTCGCCATGAGTTGACACGCCACCCGAAACTTACATCGGAAAGACGTCACACCCGCCCATAATAAGAACGCCATCATGGCCCCGGCGCGGCGCTCGCCGGCTATCGCCAGGGGTTGTCGGGGTGCTCTGCGGGACGACGAAATCTTCCGAGGGTCTGGTCGCCAGACCCTCGACGAACATCTTGACTGCCCGCTCCACCACCGAGGGTGCCGGCTGCGGGGCGCCCGGTTTGGCTGCCACGGGCAGGAGGGCGACTGTCGTCGCGCCCGAGGCAAGTGCAGCTATTAAGAGAAACTTTCGCATTACGGTAGCCCCGCCGGACCGATCATCAAGTATGACACGGAGTATATGCAAAGCGCGTGCAATCCTAAAGAATCATTTCAATCGTTTAAGATTTCAGTGTAGGCTGTTCGCGGCACGGGCACAACAGCAGCCGGTATTGACAAGAAGGGCCGATTACACCCTCGCTCGGAGTCCTGTCATATGCGCACTATTAATCATTCAGCATACGCTCCGGGACTTTTTCTGGCGAGTTTGCTGATTTTATCCTCGGCCGCCTTCCCCGCCCGGGCGCAGAACCCTGGCGAAAGGCAGTTCGCCGCACGTGATCATGTCAATCAAGGCAATGTCCTGATGCGCGGGAATCAGTTTCAGGCGGCCATCGACGAATATAAAAAGGCGCTCGAGCTTGACCCGATGAACACGGTGGCACGGGACAACATCGTCACCTGCCACGTGAACTGGGGCAATTTCTATTGCCGCCAGCGCAAGTATGACGATGCGCTCAAAGAGTACGACGCGGCGCTGGAGCTGGAGCCTAACAACAGCATGGCCCGGCACAACATAGTCCTGGTGAAGCGGACAATGTCGCGCCAGGCGGCGAAGGCCAAGGCTGCCGCCGAGGGTAGCGCAGTTGCGGGCTCAGGAGAAGGCGGAACTGAGAGGGGCGCGGGTGGGGGAACGGCCCGGCAGGCCAGGGAGGCACCATCGGCGGTGCGCATTCTCACCCCCGGTCTGAAACGCTCGCAGGGCGAGCAGCTGCCCGCGACGGAGACGTACGAGAGCGGTGGTGGCGCATCACAATCAGAATGGGCCAAGCCGGGGTCCTCGAACTCGGGACAGAGGACACCGCAGGCGGAGTCTCGCCAGACGCCGCAGGCTGGCGGACAAACTCAAGCAGCGCCGGCAGCCGGTGGTTCGCTGGAGGATCTGCTTTCCGCCGTCGAGATCAAAATATATGGAGGCAAACAATCAGAGATGCCTGTCATGAAGCGGCTCGAGAAGATCGAGACCGACACCTCGGGGCAGGTGCGCTCGGGCACGATCAAGGAGCGGATCGACTTTCTGCGAAAGAACTACGGGCTGTAAGGGGGAGCGGCGCAGCCGCACCGGCGAAGATCGATAAGGGTGACCCGGATTACGCCAGCGCGGCCGCGAGCGGGGCGGGCGGGCTGACGTGGGTGCGCTCGGTCTCGCGGACGGCCTCGGCCTCTATGGCCCAGACGTAGAGGCAGGTGTAGAAGGCGGCGCGGATATAGATGGACATCGCGGTCACCAGCACGACCATGGCCACCCAGGCAAGCCCGCCGGTAATGATAAGCGGGTGGGCGAATCCCAGGTGCAGGTAATAGGCGTAGCCGAAGCCCGCCACCCCGGCCGAGTAGACCAGGAAGCTGACGAAGCGGCAGATGCCGTCCACGCCCACCTCGCCGACGCCTATCGTCAGCAGGTTGGACTGGGCGATCTTGTCGGCCCGCTTCATGCCGCCCCAGAAAGAGGTGCCCTCGATGACGATCGCCGGCAGGATCAGGTGACCCGCCAGCGTCCAGAAGACCTCGACGATCTGGGCCAGGAAATTGAAGCCGAAGCCCAGCATCCCGGAGCTCTTGTGATTGCGCAGCCAGCGCGCCACCGTCTTGGCCAGCAGGGTGACGATTCCCAGGACGACGATGGCCGGGAAGCTGGACAGGACCGCCGAGCAAGCCTGCCCGAAGCTCCCGCTGCCCGGGCCCTCGGTCAGATTGCTGTAGACGAGCCCCGTGGTCACGCCCTCCAGGAAGCGGTTGGTAAGCCACCAGACCGAGAGGAGGGCAAGCACCGTCAGCCAGGCGTCGGTGTTCATCAGCCCCTGGAAGGAATTGAACCCGCTCGGGTCCATCGGGCCGTTCAATCCGAGCTGTCCGGCCACCTGCGGCATGGAGATGTGATGGCCGTGCTGACCGAGCATGCCGTAGGTGGGTTGGATCGCCTTTTTCACCGCGGCAGCCCCCTGCGTGCCCATCTTGTCGTAACTGAGCAGCAGGAGGATGAGTCCGAAAAATATGTTGGTGCAAACGGTGAGAATGGAGGGCAGAAGAAGGCGCTTGTCTTGCCAGCCCAGCTTTATGCTGGCGCCAATCATCTTGAAGCCCCGACCGAACGACTCTAGCATGGTAAATCACCCTCGAAGGATGCCGGCAACGGTGGCAAAGGTTTTTTAGTAAGGAGTTCCAACTGCCGGACAGTGTACCCTGACCTTCAGCAATATTCTATTTAGTTGCCAAGCGAAAGTAAAGCACTTTTTAGTTTTTGCTGCCATCTTCCACCTCGATATCCTCGGCTTCATAAAGGCTATCGAGCAGCTTGCGGTACCTTTCGGTGATCACCTTTCGCTTGACCTTCAAGGTGGGCGTGAGCTCGTTGCGCTCGACGCTGAACTCGTGGTCCAGGACCAGGAACTTGCGGATCTGCTCATAGGTAGCCAGGCGCTGGTTTTTGCGGCTGACTATGCCCTCGACCTCCCGGAGCACGAGCGGGTGGTGAACCAGCTCGTCCAGGCTGGAGTAGGAGATCGAGTTCGACCGGGCAAACGACTCCAGCCCATCGGGGCTCAGCGTCACCAGCGCCGTTATGTACTTGCGCCGGTCGCCGTAGACCAGAATGTGGCTGATAAGCCCATCGCCGGCGAACAGGTTCTCCAGATACTGCGGCGCCACGTGCTTGCCGTTGGCGGTGATGATGATGTCCTTCTTGCGGTCCTTGATCTTGAGAAAACCCTCCTCGTCGACCTCGCCGATGTCGCCGGTGAGGAACCAGCCGTCGCGGAAGGCATCCCTGGTCGCCTCCTCGTTTTTGTAATAGCCGGCGAAAACGTTGGGGCCTCTGACCATGATCTCGCCGTCCTCGGCAAGCTTCACCTCCACCCCGGGCAGGGGCCGGCCTACGGTGGAGCGCTTGTTGCCGCCGGGCGTGTTGCAGCTGATCGGGGCTGTTGTCTCGGTCAGACCGTAGCCTTCCAGGATGGGAATGCCGATGAGCTCGAAAAAGAGCTGGACCTCGCTGGACAAGGGGGCCGCCCCCGACACCATAAAGCGCACGCGGCCGCCGAAGCGGCGGCGGATCCGGGAGTAAACCAGCCGCTCGGCCACGCGCAGCTCCGCCCGGTAAATCTTGCGGACGATATCGTGGACGCCGTTGCGCGAGTTCTCCCGGTGGCGGGCCGCACGCTTGCCCAGCGCCAGCGCCCATCGAATGAGGTACTGCTGAGCCTGCGGCATGTTCCGCACCTCCGCCTGCACGCGGTTGTAAACCTTCTCGAAAAAGCGCGGAACGCCGTTCATGATCGTCGGCCGGACCTCCATCATGTTCTGAGCCACGGCGTCGATCGACTCCGCATAAGCCGCCACCAGCCCCTCGTAGATGGCCAGAAACTGGCCGCCGATGCGCTCGAAGACGTGGGAGAGGGGAAGGAAGGAGAGCGCCAGGTCGTCGGGATGGAACCCGACAAGCAGGCTCATGGCCTGGCAGACGGCGTAAATGTTGCGGTGCAGGATCATCGCCCCTTTGGGGACGCCGGTCGTGCCGGAGGTGTATACGATGCTGGCCAGATCCTCGGGTTTGACCGCCTCGATGCGCTTCTCGAGCTCATGCGGGTGGCTGGGCAGGTAGACCTCGCCGTCCTTGAGCAGGTCCTCCCACTTGATGATGCGCAGCGGCGAGGAAGGAGGCGAGACGGGCGGCTCCCCTTCCATGAGCACGGCAAAACGCAGGTTCTCCGGCAGGGAGTCGCAGGAAAGCAGTTTCAAAAGCTGCCGGTCACTTTCCACGAAGATGCCCACCGAGTCGCTGTGCCGCACCAGATATTCCACCTCGGGGACGCCCAGTGTCGGGTAGATGGGAACCGTAACCGCGCCGCAGGAGAGGATGGCCAGATCCGCCCAGGACCATTGCGGGCGGCTGTGCGATAAGATGGACAGCTTGTCGCCGGCTTTGACGCCGAAACTGAGCAGTCCGGCGGCAACCAGCTCCACCACCCGGCCTTGCTCGCGCCAGATGACCGGGCGATAGCTGCCGGCCACCTTGTGGAGAATGGCCGGACGCTCCGGGTTGGTCTTCACCCGCTCCCAGAAAACGTTGACGAGGGTCTCTTGTGTCACCGCTTCTCCCCTTGCCGATTCTATTCCCGCTGCCCCACAGACGAATTCAGCCAGTCCAGGTAGGGTTTATAGCCATCCTCAATTTTCAGGCAAACAATCTCCGGCGTGTCGTACGTGTGCAGCTCCCGCACCCGGCGGCAGAGGGCGTCCCAGGACCGCCGGGTGCTCTTGATCACCAGCAGCTCCTCGGATTCGCTGGACACATCGCCCTGCCAGCGGAAAATGGAGGTGATCCCCCGGACCACGTTGACGCAGGCCGCCAGGCGCTCCTCAACCAGCGGTCTGGCGATGCGCTCGGCTCCTTGCGGCGGGCAGGTTACGAGAACGATAACTTCCTGGGCCATGGTCAAGATGCGCTCCGAAGATATTCCAGACCGGTCTCTTCGACAAACTCCTTCAGCAACGACAGGACCTTAACGAACAGCCCGGGTTGGAGGCGGGGCATGCGGTACCGCCTGTGCATCCTCAGGATAACAACCGGCAAGCCCAGTTCGCCGGCGATGAAGCGGCAGAGCGGCCCGGCAACCCGCCGCGAATCCTCGCTGCCCACCGGCTCCAGCGGCGCCAGCTTCAGGCGCAGGCGCGAGGAGAGGTCCTCGCACACGGCCGCATCCGGCCCCTGGACCTCGGCGTTCAGCCCCGGCGAGCCGCGCCCGGGCCCGCCGAGAAGAATGAGGACCATGCCGACCTGGCCGGCCCTGGCGATGTCCGCAAGGGCCCTGCGCATCGGCGTCTCCAGGTGCAGGCAGGGATCAGCCACGCAGCAGTAATAGCTCATCAGCGTATGACAGCGGGCCAGGCGGTGCAGCGCGGCCGCCATCGAGCCGGTGAAGGCATCCGGGTCATGAAAGTCCCCCTCACGGAAATGGGCGGTTGCGTGCGGGGCGATCACCAGCACCGGCAGCTCGCCGCCGAGGAACTGGTAATCCGGCTCGCCGGAGTGCGGCAGCTGCTCGTAGCGCTCGGACAGGAAGCCCTCATACTGCAGGGCCCAGCTTACCGCGTCAAATTGCGGCGGCTCCCCGATCAGGTAGTCGAGCGCCCGGTCGATGTCCTGAAAGCGAGCCTGGGAATGCGAGAGCACCCAGGGTGAAAACGGCTGCTGCCCGACCACGGTCACCATCTTGCCGCGCCGGTGGGCGTAGAACATCTCCATGGCCGTGCCCGGGTTGGCGTTTACCAGATTGGCCAGCAGCGCATCGCACTGATCGATGAGGTCGAGCGCCCGCCGCACGGTCACCTCCAGCGAGTCGTCGAGCTGGCTGCCCGACCAGGCAATCTGCAGCGGGTTCACCACCTTCAGGCCGTACCGCTGCAGGCGGGCCATGGCCAGCGTGCGCCAGTCCGGCTCATCCGGAATCTCCCCTACGCAATTGACAGGCTCAATTGTGCTTCCGGTTAAGTAGATTGAAGAGGCAATCATCGCAAATCCATTGATTCCGTTCTGGCGGGGCTTCCACCGGCCGCGCGTCCTGCTGGTTTTATTATAAGCGGTAACGGGCGCCTGCCTGCTGCTTTCTGGCTGCGCCGACCGATCGGCGGTGGAAGCCCCCGGTGCGGCTAAAATATAGCTCTATGGTCAAACCTCCGCGCATCAACCCCGCCCGCCTGCTTGTCGCCGCCCTGAGCCTGGCGCTTGCGGCGTTGCCGCTTGTCTCCTGCCGATCGCAGCCGGCGACGGCGCCCGACTCCGCCCTGGCTGCGGCGCAATCGGAGGTTCTGCAGGCCCAGCAGAACCACTGGCGGCATGCGGAGGTGACCGTGGAGGCGCAGGTCGTGAAGCTCCTGCGGGATGATACGGAGGGGATCCCGCATCAGCGCTTTCTCATCGCGCTGGTCAACGGCACCACCGTGCTCATCGCCCACGACACCAACATGGCCCCGCGGGTGCCGCTTCAGCGGGGCGACTGGGTGCGCATTCACGGCGAATATATCTGGACCGAAAAGGGCGGGGTCATCCACTGGACGCACCACACGGACACCCCCCGGCACATAGGCGGCTGGATTGATTTCAACGGGCAGCGTTATCAGTGAGAACCCGAAGGCGTCCCGCGTAGCCGGCGGTGCCGGTTACCCCTGGGGGCGCGGGCGTCCCGCCCGCATTTCACGGACAATTCGTCGGTGCGGGCAAGATATCGGCGCCCTCGAGCTATCGATCGTTAAGCGCGAGCGCCATTTGGCGCAGCCATGAGCATAGCCAGCTTGGGTGGGATGAACCACTCGAGCGTGCCCGGCGCTGCCGGCGGTACGCTGCTTATGTCGATGCAGCAGATGCCCGCCTTCTTGAACTGTATGTCCACTTCCGGCCCCGCCCACAAGATGGTGGCGGCCAGGCGCCCCATGTCCGGCTCATGCCCGACCAGGAATATGCTGCCGGCGCGCTCGAACTCCTTGATGGCCTTAAAGACATCACTGGCGGTGCCAGCCGGCGCGAGCGCATCTGTCAATTTCAAACCGTGCGCCGCCCCCAGCACGTCCAGCAAGATTTCGGCCGTCTGCTGCGCTCGCACAAGCGGGCTCGTGAATATGACGTCGGGCGAGACACCAAGCCGCTTCAAGCCGCCGGCCACCTGACGCGTCTCCGCTTTGCCCTCGTCGGTCAAAGGTCGCTTCGCGTCGCTGGTAATGGCGCCGCCCACCTTGTCAGTGGCGATTCCGTGTCTGACCAGATATAGCTTCATGGCTGAATATTGTACAACTTATGTTCCCCCGGCTATGCGCAGCTCCTCGTAAGTCCCCCACCCCTGTCGTGTAGCTCGTATAGTAAGATCTCCATCATGACGTCCAAGCCCCGCATCATCGGTCTTGATATCGGAGACAAGCGCATAGGCGTAGCCATCTCCGATCCGCTTGGTATCACAGCCGCCGGTCTCGACACCATCGAGCGCAAGAACCTGAGAACAGACGTCGCCTCCGTGATGGAGATGGCCAGACGCCACGGCGCCGTGGAGATCGTGGTCGGACTGCCCAAGAACATGGACGGCTCTATCGGCGAGCAGGCCCAGAAGGTGCAAGCATTCTGCCGCAAGCTCGCCCGCGCCTCCGGCCTGCCGATCATCTACGAGGACGAGCGCTTAACGACAATCTCCGCCATCCGCACCCTGACCCTGCAGGGCGTGAAGACAGGACACAACAAAGATCTCGTCGACCGGCAGTCGGCGGCGATCATCCTGCAAAAATTCCTTGACCGCGCCGAGCCGCCGCCGACCGCTTAGCAGCGCGCTTCCTGGAAGATAACGCTCCCCGGCTCGTGCTCCCGGCGGCGCGCGCTCAGCCCGCTGCAAGCTGCCTCACCCGTGCGACTGACCCCAGTTGGCTGCAGGCGGCTCAAATGTCATCCCAGCGAGCGATGCGTGGACCCACCGCGAATAATATGATGAGTCCATGAACATCAAACCAGCGGTGATGGCCAACATCCTCCTGGCGGCAGCCCGCCAGAGCGAGGACGCCGGCGCATACGAGGTAGCCATCGAATTGCTCGAGCAGGCATTGCATAAGCTCGAGGCAGCAGCAGGAGCAAAGAGCATGCTTCTGGCGCCCGTTCTCTCTGAGCTGAGCGACTGTTATGAAGTCACCGGACGGAGGCTCAAAGCGCGCCAATACAGATTCAGGCTGCGGGCGATCCTTACCGGAGGCGCCAGGGCGAGCTGAGCAGGGGAGCCCTGCCGAGGCTTTTCCGGTCGCGGGCGGGACGCCGGCGCCCTCAGGCTTTTCTCACACGGCTTTCGTCTGGACGAGCCCGTGCTGGACCAGCAGGGCGGCGGCGCGCCACATCATGTGCGTGGGCATGCCGCCCTGCTCCAGCTGCTTGAAGATCTTGGCAAGCGTAGATGAGCCGTCCGACCGTTTGACAATCTCCGTCATCGCCCCGAACTCCTCCGGCGAGGGCGGCTCCTCGAGCTGTCCGAGAGCGTTCCAGCGCGCGTTGAACTCCTCCTCCTGCGGCAGGCGGCGGATGTAGATGTCGCTGCTGGAGATGATGGTGCGCGCGGCGTTGTAGTTGTCCTGGGCGAGCGCGCCGTCCATGAGGCACCGCTCCAGGGAGCGGGCGACATTGTACTCCGGCTCCAGCATCGGCAGCTTGGTGTCCCTGCCGCCCTGGGCGCGCTCCTGGAAGTTGAAGCTGCCGTCCTCGAAGGTTACCAGGAACTCCGTGATGGCGGCGCCGCCCTTCTGCTGAGCCAGCCTGGCCTGCAGCGGCTTGCCCGCTTCGAAGAGCATCCACAGGTTCTTGCCGTCCGCCGACTGGACGGTGAGCACGCCGGTCTTCTGGCTGGTGGCAATCGACTGCAGAAGCCCGGCGGCGTCGAACACGCCGAGTTCGCCGCCGATGGCAGCGGCCTTCTTCTTGGACTTGTAGGTGCGCGGCACCTGCTGGCTGTGGCAGACCTTGTTGCGCCCCAGCTCTTCCTTGACGTAATAGAGCGCCGTGTCGGCCTTCTCCATGAGATCGTCGGCGCTCTTGCCGTCGGCAGGGTATGTGGCGACGCCGAGCGACACCGTCCACTTGGCGATGCCGCCCGGCCAGTCGGCTTTGGTCTCTACCGCCTGGCGAATGCGCTCGGCTACCGCCACCGCACGCCTGGCGTCCGTCACCTCCATGAGCACGACAAACTCTTCGCCGCCGAAGCGGATCAAATAATCGCCGGGCCCGGCGGTGCGCTCGCTTGTCTCCTGCGTGCGCACGCACAGCTTGATCGTCTTGGCCAGCTCCTGCAGCATCTGGTCGCCGACCTGGTGACCGTAGGTGTCGTTGATCGACTTGAAGTGATCGCCGTCGATCATGATGATTGACACCGGGTTCGCCTGCGGGTTCACAGCCGCGCGCTCGAAAACTTGCGGCATGATCTCGTAGAAGAACTTCTTGTTGCGCAGGCCGGTCATCGGGTCCGTGCGGGCAGCTTCGGTCTCCTCCTCGTACAGCACGCTCTGATAGAGCGATCTGGCGAGCAGGTCCTGAACGTTCCTTAAAATACGCAGGCGCTCCTGCACGACCTGCCCTTCCTGCACGAAGTAGAAGGCCAGCATGCCGAGGTTTCTGTTCTGGAACTTGACCGGCATGTAGACCGCGGTGCGCAGCGAGTTAGCCTGCGAGAGCTGCTGCAGGTTGTAGTCGCGCATGGACTGCTGGCCTATGGTCAGCGCATTGCCGGTGCTGAAGATGTGCCTGGCTATGGAGAGGTGATCGAGCTTTCTCAGCGCCTGCAGCGATCGCTCATCGAAGCCGAGCTGCGCTTCCAGCGAGGACTCCAGGGACTTGTTGACCCGGAAGAAGGCGCCGTACAAGATGCTGGTCGGGAACTTGTCGTTGAGCTTCTCCAGCACCCTGAAACAGACCTGTTTGCTCGACCTGAGATTGTCCAGCTCCCGTCCCAGGGCATTGAGGAACTCTTCCTCGGCTTCCTTGGTGTGCAGCTCGGTAAGCTTCGATTGCGTGGTGGCAAGCTGCTCCTCGTACTGCCGGGATATGAAGGTCTTCTCCTCCTCGTGCTCCGAGCGCTGGCGCTTGAGCTCCTCCTCCTTGGCCGCGCGCGCCGCCACAGCCTCGTCGTACTGCCGGCGGATGTCCCGCAGACCCTTGCTGACGTTCTGCACCTCGGTCACGGCGCCGGGGACCTTCAAGCCACCACCGGTGATGTGCGAGTACGCCTCGCGCGCAAGCAGCAGCGAATAGCACGCCCTGGTCAGGTGCGCCAGCGGCTTGCACACCCAGAATTGCAGGAGGGCGACGGTCACCACGAACAGCCCGGCCAGAACCATCGCCGCGTATCCCAGCGAGATCGGCACGTTCATTGCCACCGCCCCCGATGCAAGGCTGGGCAGGATTATCGGCCCGGCATAGACGCCTATATGAAGGATCTGCGTGTCCGTGACGTGGGAGACCGCCTCGTAGTAATGGCGATTCTTCCAATCGATGTCCCGGGGAGCGACATTGTACTTCTGCAGGTCCGGGGCGTAAGGCTTCGTGGCCGGCACCACCTTCGCATCCGGGGTGGTGATGTAGTACCAGGCCAGGTTGTACTGATTCATGAGCTGCAATATGGCGGGCCCGGTCGGCATCTTCTTTTTCGCGTCCTCGGCCAGATCAAGCACCAGCTGGTTGGCGAAGCCGGTCATGATCTTCGGATAGACGGTGTCGGCAACCACGGACATAAGCGCCGCGCCGGCGAGGAAGATAACGATCATGCGAATGGCCAGGCAGTTGAAAAAGCCGAATATGCCACCAAGCACCTTCTGCAGGAACGGCTGTTGAGCCTCTTCGGAAAGGCTTAAAGCTGCTTGATATGTCACTGTGTCTGTGTCGCCTCCACTTTGCTCATCTGAATTTTGAAGGTCAGGGTATCACGCTTCAGCACGTCCGGAAGCGGCGCGAACTCCGTGGCCTCGACCGCGTCGAGGGCCTCCTTGTCGGCCTTCCGGTTGCCCGAGCTCTGGAAGATCTCGCTGCCCACCAGGTGGCCGTCGTGATCCAGGGTTATCAAAACGATCAGGTTCTCGAACGATTTTTTCGGGTGCCAGTTCTTGGCCAGCCGCGCCAGGAGATCCTTGCGGTAGGGGGCGATGTTGAACATGGCCTGTGTTGCCGTCGTCGGCAGGCGGGTGGCTATCTGCTGCCCGCCCGCAGCGCCGTCGCCGGTGCCGGCCCCGTCCGTGCCCTGCCCGACGCCGGTTCCGCCCTGACCCTGCCCGCCGGCGCCGGTGCCGCCCTCATTGGCGCCCGGCGCGCCGCCCGGGGTCTGCGTTCCGGACAGCGGCTGGTTGGAAGGGGCGGCGGCCATCGCCATCGGCGTCGGCGGCGGCTTGGGAGCTTCCCTGGGCGCCACCTGGCCGACCTTGGCCTTGATGACGTTGGTCGCGGTGACCGCCACCGGTGCGGCAACCGTCGTCCGGTGCGAGGGCACGGGCGCCGCCGTCACCTGGGTCGGGGTCGGCATCGTCCGCGGAGCCTCGAGCGAGGGCATGCTCTGGGTGGCGGCCTTCAAAGGCGTGGGAGCCGCTTCCGAGCCCGGGTTGGGGTTCTCCCCGGCGGTCAAAGAAAGAGATCTCGGCAGCTCGAGCGGTTTGGGCGGCGGCTCCGGCGGCGGCGGCGTGAACTCGAAGCTGACATCGACGTCCCTGACAATCCTCGGGTGGGCGACCTCGAACTCCTGGAGCTTGATGAAGGCGACGACCATGATCATGTGGAAAATAAAAACGAGAACGATGGCGTTCTGCAGCCTGCCCTGCCGTTCGATCGTCTCGGTGTCGCGGACGCCGTAAAACCGATCGGTAATCCGCACGGCTTCCTGCATCATGGACAACGACATCGCTGCTCGCCCCCGCTCCTGCTGTGGCTCCGCCCGCCCAAAAGAGCCCCGTGCCCTCACGCTGACGCCGGTCTACGAACGACGCGGTCAGCCGGTCACCCCGCCACGGGCAATATTCCCGGCGTTAAGTAGTTTTCACACCCGGGCAAGAGAATTATTTCATAATTACCTGCAAAGAGCCCCAAACCCAGAGGTAAGGCATGCACGTAGCCTACATTATCTGCCTGGTGGCAGAAGTTATCCTGGCCCTTATGATGGTCGGTCTCATTCTCCTCCACTCGCCCAAGGGCGAGGGCATGGGCGGCATCGGCGGCACGGCGACGCTGTTTTCCGGCAAGCGGGGGGCGGAAGCCGGGCTGGACCGGGTGACCTGGATAGTGGCCGTCGCCTTCATGCTCATCTGCGCCCTTCTGGGCTTTGGCATCATCAGGGGCTAATGTCGTTCCGGCTTCCCACCAGCCAAGAAAAGAGCGCTTACGTACACAACCAGTTCGAGCGCATCGCCCGGCGCTACGACCTGACCAATGACGCCATCAGCATGGGCATGCACCGCGCCTGGAAGCGGGCGGCGGTGGACGCGCTCTGCTGCCGGGGGCAGGGGAGCTACCTGGACGTCTGTTGCGGCACCGGCGACCTCGCCCTGCGCATGGCCGGGAGGCTGGGCGAGGGCGGCCGTGTGACCGGTCTGGACTTCTCCCGGCGGATGCTGGAGATAGCCCGGCGCCGGGCGCAGGAAGCCTCACGGCGGGGGCAGTACCGCTGCGCGGTCGACTGGGTGGAAGGGGACGCGCAGGCTCTGCCGTTTGCGGACAGCACCTTCGACGGCGCCATTATCAGCTTCGGGCTGCGCAACCTGACGGATCTCCCGGGCGGCATCAAGGAGATGGCGCGCGTGGTCAAGCCGGGCGGCAGGGTGATCAACCTCGACGTGGGCCACCCGACCAACCCGCTTTTCGCGCCGGTCTTCGCCCTTTATTTCCGCCACGTCGTCCCGCTTGTGGGCGAGCTCCTCCAGCAAGACCGCCTGGCCTACACCTACCTGCCGGAATCGGCGAGCGCTTTCCCGCCCCCCGAGGAGGTGGCTGAAATGTTCAGGCAGGCCGGGCTCACCCAGGTGAGCCATCGCAACCTGGCCGTGGGCTCGGTGGCGCTGCATGTGGGAACCAAGCCCTCATGACCTCCGTGTTCGTGTGCGCCGGCGACGTCTCGGCCGACCGGCACACCGGGCGGCTTCTGTCCAAACTGAAGACGCTGTCGCCCGGCCTCGAGTTCTGGGGGGTCGGCGGGCCGCGCATGGAGGCCGAGGGCGCGAGCCTTATCGCCAACTGCGAGCAGTTCGCCGCGGTCGGCATCATCGAGCCGCTGCGCAAGCTGCCCTTCTTCGCCGCGCTGCGGCAGCGCCTCGTCAAGGAGATCGGCGAGCGGCGCCCGGCGGCGGTTCTCCTGGTCGACTTCGGCGGCTTCAACATCGGCCTGGCCCAAATGCTGCGCCCGAAATTCCCGGATCTGCCGATCGTCTACTTCATCTCCCCGCAGGTCTGGGGCTCGCGGCCCTGGCGCATCCAGGTGCTCAAGCGCTGCATCTCCAAGATGCTGGTCATCTTTCCCTTCGAGGAGACGATCTACCGGAGCCAGGGGCTCAACGCCTCCTTCGTGGGGCACCCGCTCACCCTGTCGATTCCCGGCAAGGGGCAGACGAGCCGCGAGCAGTTCTGCCAGGCTCACGGGCTGGAGTCCACCCGCCCGATAATCGGCATCTTCCCCGGCAGCCGTCGGCGGGAGATCAAGGACCTGATGCCGATAATCCTCCAGGCAATGAAGTGGCTGATCGAGGAGCGCCCCGAGCTTCAGTTCGTCATCTCCCGCGCCAACCCGGTGGTCGCCGGCGCCATCGACGCCGTGCTGGCCCGCGCCGGCGGCTGCGCCGGGCTCGCCGTCTTGCCGGTCGGCGATAATGCAAACCTGATGGCCGCGGCCGACATCCTCTGGACGAAAAGCGGCACGACCACCCTGGAGGCAGCCCTGTTTGGTAAACCAATGCTCATCTTCTACCGCGGGGACTGGATCAGCTACCTCCTCGTGCTCGCCTACAAGCGGGTCAAGCATGTGGGCTGGCCCAATCTCCTGGCCGGGGAGGGCATCGTTCCTGAATTGATCCAACTGGATTGTCGAGCGGAGATGCTCGTAAGATATACGCGCGACTGGTTGGACGTGCCCGCCGCCCGGGCGGAGATAAGCGACCGTCTCATAGAGGTGAGGGGTCGGCTGGGTCACGGCGATTTTGCCGAAAACGCCGCCCGGGAGATCTTGCAGGCGATCGCAGCCGGGCATGACGAGCAAAAGCGATGAGAAAGACGCTCACGTCATTCAAGCAAGAGCAGATCACCCAGGCCAGGCTTTACGGCCGGCTGCTGCGGTACATCCGCCCGTATTGGATGCCGTTTGCCGCCGGGCTGGTCGCCGCCGTGCCATCAGGCGGCATGGACGGCGCGATCGCCTGGCTTGCCGGACAGGGGCTGCAGCGCATCTTCATGGAAGGGCACCAGGAGCTCATCTACCTGGTCCCAGTAGCAGTGCTCATCATCGCCGCCCTCCAGGGCATATTCCGGTTCTCGGAGTCCTTCTGCATTCGCTTTGTCGGCGCCAGCGCCATAAGGGATCTGCGCAACCAGCTGTTCGAGCACCTGGAGAAGCAGCCGCTGCTCTACTTCCACGGGCAGTCCTCCGGGGTTTTGATCGGGCGCCTCACCAACGACGTGGCGATTATCGAGAACGCGATCTCGCAGGCGTTCCAGTCAATGATCAGCCGCACGATCACGCTCCTGTCGCTGGTGGCCGTGCTGCTTTTGCAGAGCTGGAAGCTGAGCCTCATTGCCCTTTCCATCCTCTCGCTCATCGTCCTGCCGGTGGCGATCCTGGGCAAGAGAATCCGCAAGTCGAGCCGTTCCGGGCAGGAAGCGATAGGCGACCTGGTCTCCGTCCTGTCCGAGTCCATTCAGGGCGCGAAGATCATCCAGTCGTTCAACCTCGAGCACTACCAGAGCTCGCGGTTCGTCCGCACCAATCAAGCCTTCTTCGACAACATGATGAAGGCGGTGCGCGCCGAGGCGATGATGTCGCCGATCCTGGCCATGATCGGCGCCTTCGGCATAGCGGCGGTGATCTGGTCGGCCGGCTATCAGGTCATCCACCATCACATGAACCTGGGCTCGCTCACCTCCTTTGTCATCGCCCTGCTCCTGCTCTACTCGCCGATAAAAAACATAGGCCGGATCAACGGCGTGCTGCAACCTGCTTTTGCCGCAGCCCACCGCGTCTTCGAGGTTCTGGATCGGGAGCCAGACCTCAAGGATTTGCCGACAGCAAAAAGGCTGCGGTCGGGAGCTCATCACCTGCGGTTCGCCGCGGTATCCTTCCGCTATCCCAATGCCTCCGAGCCGGTGCTCAAAGACATCAACCTGGACATTCCGCCCGGGCGGATGGTGGCGCTCGTCGGTCTTTCCGGGTCGGGCAAAACGACGCTGGCCAACCTGGTGCCGAGATTCTTTGACCCCACTGGCGGTACCATCTTCATCGACGGCGAGCCGCTGGCTCACTTCACGCTCGAATCGCTGCGCAGCGAGATCGCGCTGGTCACCCAGGACAACTTCCTCTTCAACGCCACCGTGGAGGAGAACATCCGGCTGGGCAGCCTGGGCGCCACCACGGACGATATCGTCGCCGCCGCCAGAGCGGCCTACTGCCACGACTTCATAAGCGAGCTTCCGGACGGCTACCAGACAAGAATCGGCGAGCGCGGCGTGCGCCTGTCCGGCGGGCAGCAGCAGCGCCTGGCGATCGCCCGCGCCTTCCTGAAGAACGCCCCCATTCTCATCCTGGACGAGGCGACCAGCTCGCTGGACAACGAGTCGGAGGCGATGGTGCAGGCGGCGCTCAACGAGCTGATGAAGAACCGCACCGTAATTGTGATCGCCCACAGGCTGTCGACCATCCGCCATGCCGATGAGATCGTGGTCATGGAGGCAGGACGGATCGTGGAGACCGGCACGCACTCCACCCTGGTGGAGGCCAACGCGGTCTACGCCCGACTCCTGACCGCCCAGTTCGATCGCACCATCACGTAGCGGCAAGAAAAGTGCGTCTCAGGCTCCGGAACCACCAGCAGATGCGCAGTCGCATGACACGTGTCGATGCATGGGACAGCCGCCCGGCCTGGCTTTCGAACAGCATAATCCCACATTGGACCCGATGGCAGAATTCCTCAGCCGAACCTTCAGTTGCATGCTTTCCTTGTTGGGCGATGAAACCCTCGAAACTACGGAACTTTCTTATAGTTTGTCTATGTCTCATTACTGTGGTTTTTATCGCTCTTGCGGCAAATCGGTATCGGCTCGACCACATGGTTTTCGATAGCAACAAGTGGCACACAGACATTTTTGCTCGCTGCGAAATGTTGAGAGTGGACCCAGTTTCCGAATCTCGAGAATTATTCTTCCACCGGTCTCGAAATCGACGCGTCAACCGTGCGCATGATTCTCGACGGAATCGACCTGGGCAACATTCGTCGACGTCCGCGCTTCCGACCTCGTCCGCGACCGACGGAGAAACCGCGCGCCCCATTGGCTGAGACTGGTGGCCGGTTTCGCGGGAATCTGCACCCCGCCAGGAATGCGATTCGATTAGAATGGCTGCTGGATTGCTGCTTCCTTTTGCTTGCCGATCTTTTGCAGGACGGCGTCGTGCTTGGCTCGCAATTCGATCACCCCGGGGTTGCGCGGGCCCAGCGTGTGCTCGAGCACGGTCAGGGCGCGCCGGTAAAGCGGCTCGGCCTGCTGCTCCTTGCCCTGGGCGTCGTACAAGGACGCCAGGTGCACGAGGCGGTTGGCGACCTCGGGATGGTTGGGCCCGAACGACTTCTCGGCTATGGCCACCGCCCGCCTGGCGAGCGGCTCGGCCTCCGAATACTTCTTTTGCCGCTCCTTGATAAGGGCGAGCAGCTCCAGGCGGCTGGCCAGATCCGGGTGCTCCGGGCCGAGCACCCGCTCGGATATCTCGAGGGCCTTTTTCGCGGTCGCTTCCGCTTCCGCCAGATTGCCCTGCTTCTCGTAGAGCAGAGCCAGATAATCAAGTTCGATTGCCGCATCGGGATGGTTGGGGCCTTTTTGCTGCTCGACCAACTGCAGCGATCTTTTATAAAGCTTCTCCGCGTCCTCATACCGCCCCTGCTTCTCATAGGAGCCGGCCAGCACATCCAGGACGCCGACCTGCTCAATGCTCCTGGGCCCGCACGCTTTGCCGACGATGGACAGCGCGCGTCTGGCCAGCCTCTCCGCCTCGGCACAGTCGCCCTGCTGGTTGTCTATGGAGGCCAGCAGCTGCAGCCGTTTGACGAGAAGCGGATCGTCCGGCTTGAGGATCTTCTCCCATATCGCAAGCGAACCCGCCGCTCTGGCCTGAGCATCGGCGTACCGTTGAGACTTCACGTACAATGAGGCGAGCACGCTGAGCGTGGTGGCAACCTCCGGGCTGTCCACACCGAAGGCTCTCTCCTCAATCACCAGCGCCCGCCGTTGCAGCCGCTCGGCTTCGCCGTATCTGCCGAGCGCGTCATAGCAGTCCGCCAGGCCGGTAAGGCTGTCCAGCAGCAACGGGCTTTCCGAGCCGTAGAGTTTCTCGTTGATGGCCATCACCCTTTTTAAAAGAGGCTCCGCTTGCTGATGCCGGCCCTGAACAGCGTAAAGAACGGCCAGATTGTTCAGTCCGGTCGCCACGTCAGGGCTCTCTCCACCCTGGGATTTTTCGTCAATGGAAAGCGCCTGCCGGTAGAACTTCTCCGCCTGCAGGTACCTCCCCTGCTGCTGATAGCAGCTGGCCAGATTATTGAGCGTAGCCGAGATACTGGTGCCTGCCCCCGGGAGCATCTGGCTTATGGCCAGCGCCCGCAGCAGGAGCGGCTCGGCGGCGATGAACTTCCCCTGGGCACCGTAGACAACGGCGAGGTTGTTCAAGTCACTGGCCACATCAAGGCTCTGCCGGCCCCTTGATTTCTCGTCGGCTGCCAGCACTCCCTTGAACAGCGACTCCGCCTCGCCGTATTTGCCCTGGTGGTAGCAGATCGTCCCCAGCTCATTGAGCCGCCAGGAGAGCTTCGGATCGGAAGGTCCGATCGTCTTGTCCGAGATTGCCAGCGCCCGCCGGCTTATGCTCTCCGCCTCGGCGTAATGTCCTTCTTCCTCCAGGCATTCCGAGAGATCATCGAGATATGGAGCCACGTTGGCGTGCGACGGTCCTTGAACGCGCTCGGCTATGGCCAGGGCGCGCCTGTAGTGCGCCTCGGCCGCGCCGTACTTGCCCTGCTTCTCCCAGCACTCCGCCAGGTTTCGCAGGCAGAGCGCCACGTTCATGCTGTCGGGTCCGGAGGCGCGCCGCGCGATGGAGAGCGCTCGGGCGTAGAGCTGCTGTGCCTGCTCATATTTCCCCTGGTCCCTGCACACCCTGGCCAGGGTGCTCAGGCTGGTTCCCACCGCCGGGCTCGACGGACCCAGCCGCTTCTCTTTGATCGCAAGCGACCTTCTCGCCAGTTGCTCGGCCCGCGCGTACCTGCCCTCGTCGGCATTGGCAAGCGCCAGCAGATCCAGGCAGTCGGTCAGCACGGCAGCGCCGTACACCTTTCTTCCGGCAGCAGTCTCCTCCAGAGCCCGGTAAACGGCCCATTCTTTGTCGTGCTTGCCCTGCGCGTGATAGCAGCCGGCCAGGGCGCTCAGGCAATAGACCAGATCCTGGGCTTTCGTGCGGGTGGATTGCCGCAGAGCGGCTTCCTCCTGCTTGTACAACGCCTCCGCCTCGGAGAACTCCCCCTGCTTCGCCTTTATAGAAGCCAGAAGGTCGATCCTGGGCACCAGCGCCGGGCTGCCGGTCTTTTCCAGCTTCTGCCACAGGAGGAGCGACCTTCTGGCCAGAGGCTCGGCCTTGAGATACTGACCCTCCTGCGCGCAGGTGAGGGCAAGCTTGCCCAGGGCCTCGGCCAGCCGAGGCGTGTCGCCGGCTTTCTGCCCTTCGATCTCCGCTACGGCGGCGCCATAGAATTTTTCGGCGCTGCCCAGCCTGCCCTGCCGAAAGGCCTGATCCCCGAGCCCGAGATATCCGTCAGCCGAGGCAGCCCAGGCCGGGTCCAGAGACTGCAGCGCGCACGCTGCCAGCACCGTCAGCCACTTGTCGGTCGGTCTCATCCGCATTCGTTCCACAGCAGGTAGGTGAGCACGGCACCCATGGGCCTGACACAGGAGGCTTGCCTTCGCACCCCTCACCGCCGCGGCCATTCAAGGCAAGATGCCCATTGTATCCAATTATCTTTTCGGCCACTGCCTCTCGGGTCAAAGGAGAGACGGGCGACCGTTGTGGGCACATAGCGATTGCCGGGGTTGCCCTTACGGGCGGCAGCGGACGATGCCTGCACAACTGCGCTTGCAAGATGCGAACAGGGCAAGATGACCAGCGAAGGTGATGCATGGAGCGCATATTATGACCAGACTGCGGGGCTGGGGGCTCACGAGACGTTGCGTGCGGCCATGCGACTCTTCGACAGGGAGCGGGCAGCTCCCGGTTTCGCCGTGGATCTCGGCTGCGGCGACGGGCGGGACACCGCCGAGCTAATCAAGAGCGGCTGGCAGGTGCTGGCCATCGACCGCGAGCCGGCATCAATCGAACGCCTGCGGGCACGCCTGGGCCCGGTGGAGGCAGGACGGCTGAATGCGGTGCAGGCCCGGTTCGAGCAGGTCGCCTGGCCGCCGGCCTTGCTCGTGAACGCCAGCCTCTCGCTGCCGTTCTGCGACCCAAGGCTCTTTCCATTACTGTGGCGGAAGATTGTCGATTCAATCGTGCCGGGCGGGCGTTTTGCCGGGCACTTTCTCGGGCAGAACGATGCCTGGGCCGGCCATTGCGCAATCACCGTGCTCAAGAGGTCCGAGCTTGATGGGATGTTGAGCGGTCTCCAGGTGGAGCTCATGGAAGAGCTGGAGCGCGATATGCCGCTGGCGCTCGGTCAGATGAAGCACTGGCATCTTTTCCAGGTGGTAGCGCGTAAAAAGTAAGGGCCTGCCGCCAGCACCTGTCCAAAATCTCCGGCTGGCGGATATACCACTTTGCGGGGTCAGCCCCGGCGCACGGACAGACAGCCAGGCGCACGCATCCCTTGTTTTCTCCCTTTCGCAACGGACGGTGCTCATGAGCGAATTTTCTAAGGACGGCGTCTTCCCGCCTCAAGGTTGTCGCGCCCAGGATGCTGCCCAGCAGGTGACGGAGCTCGGGCAATTCAGCGGGCAAGCCATTGCCGAGGCCCTGGGCATCTACCAGCAGCGGCAGCAGGCCGGACAGGGTCGGCGGGCGGCTGACTGCGGGGCGGCAGCAGGGGACGCTGACCCAGCCGGCATCTATTCTTGCGCGGTCATCATAGATTCCAGCCAGTTGCAGCCGGCAGAGACATGCTCGGCAATCGCGGGAGCAGGCGGCCCGAGCAACTTCTATGCCTGCATGGCGACGCCGGGAGATTACGGGCAGGGCGCGGTATATGCCTGCCTGGCGACGCCGGGAGATTACGGGCAAGGCGCGGTATATGCCTGCCTGGCGAAGCCAGAGGACAGCGAGGGCAGCGAATTATATTACTGCGCGGCGCGTATCGAGCCCGGCGAGCACGAGATGCCCGGAGGCGTGGACCTCTGCGCGGCGCGCATTGAAACCAGCGAGGGCAGCCCGTCCGGGGACGTGATTATGTGCGCGGCCAGAATCCCGGCCGGCACGCAAACGAACGAAACGCAAACCTTCTGACCGGGCGGAGGCGCTCCGTTTGGTAAGCTTTAGATCGTTATGGCGACCCAATTTCTTTCGCTCAAGAAAAGCCTTCCCGTCCTGGGCGTCGGTATTGGCTTGCGCAGGGAGATTGCCGCCGAAACGCTCGAGCACTGCCAGAGCATAGACTGGCTGGAGTACACGCCGGAAAACTACATGGGCATCGGCGGCGCCGCGCCGTTGCAGCTCGAGAAAGCAGCTTCGATCTACACGGTGGTCTCCCATGGAGTGAATCTTTCCATCGGCAGCACGGACGAGGTAAACCGTGACTACTTGAAATCGGTCAGGAGCCTCGCGCACAGACTCAAAGCGCCGTGGTGGAGCGACCATCTGTGTTTCTCCAGCGTCGAGGGCAAGTATCTTCACGACCTGTATCCGCTGCCGCTGTCGCGCGAGGCGGTGCGCCATGTCGTTCCGCGCATCAAGATGGCGCAGCAATATGTGGAAAAACCGTTCCTGATCGAGAACATCTCGTACTACGAGCCGATGCCCGGCGCCGAGATGAGCGAGGCTCAGTTCATCGCCGAGATTCTCGAGCAGGCGGATTGCGGCCTGCTCCTCGACGTCAACAACCTTTACGTCAATGCGATCAATCACGGATTCGATCCGGAACAATTTCTATCCGAGATCCCGCTGGAGCGGATCGTGCAGATCCATGTGGCCGGACACAAACGCTATTACGACCAGGTGATCGACACGCACGGCGAAGCCATCAGCGAGCCGGTGTACCAGTTGCTCGAGCGTGTCCTGAAAATGGCGGATGTCAACGGCGTGATGATCGAGCGAGATCAGAACTTTCCGCCCTTCGAGGAGCTGCTGCAGGAGCTGGAGTCGCTCCGGGCAGTTGTCAATCGCTGCCGGGCGTTCGGCGCCGAAGCTGCCGCCGGACAGAGGAGCCCGGCCCAGGCGCCGGTGTCCATCACCGCCGTCCGTAACCCGGAGCCGCAGCAGCCAGAGGCTCCTCCGGCCCGGCTGCGAGAGCTCGAGCGCTCCTTCGTGACCTCGATTCTTAGCCTGCCGGCCAGTCAGGCTCACTGCCCTCGTAAAGACACACCCGACTACGCGAGCAATCTCTACTCGTGGCTTTTCAACGGCGCCCGGCAAGGGGTGATGCGATCTATTTATCCACTTTGCTCCCGGCTGCTTGCCGCCAACTGGACCCCGCTGGTCAACGGCTATCTGGAGCGCCACCGCAGCACCGATTTGAATCTGAATAAAACGGGCGAGAGATTCGGGGAGTATGTCACCACCCATGGTGGCGAGCTGCTGAAGCAGATGCCGTTTCTGCCGGAGCTGGTGGACATCGAGTGGCAGCAGCTTCTGATAAGCCAGAGCACGGCGGAAGACGTGATCGGAAACTACACGTCGCCCACCACAACCGAAGAGCTCAACAACTATGGTCCCGTGCCCAACCCGGTTCTTGTCCTGAGGGATTACCAGTACCCGCTGCTGGAGATCGTGGCGCGCATCCGGAAGGGGGTCTCGCTTCCGGAGAGGATCCGGCCGGACACGACGTACGTGGCCATATTTCGCGACCCGGAGACCAGGCGGTGCCAGATGGTGCAGTTGAGCTACGTCGTCGCCCGGGCTGTCAGCGCCAGCCAGGAGCCGGCCGTGTCGTACGCGAGGCTCATTGAGACAATCGCCCCCTTGAGCCGGCACACGGACAACGTCGAGGCCATCGTCGCCGTCCTGGAGATGGTCGACAAGCTGCAGACCATGCGCATCTTCGTCGGCTCTACTCCCGTGCCTGCCGCGGCAATTGCGGCGCCGGGCGCGCAGGAATGACCGGCGCGCATCGGTAAAGATGAGCGGAATCAGAGCGAGCGGGACACCCGCTCCGGATCACACGGGCAGCACGCCGTGTTTCTTCTTGAAGCCGGTAATCTGCTTGCTCGAGTAGGCGTTGAAGCGGTTGATCAGCTCCTGCCTCAGGCTCGAGCCGGCGACGATGCCGTCGACGACCATCTCGGAGGCCAGGCGCATGATGTCCACGTCCTGCCGGTATTCCGCCCGCTTCTGCTCGATGAAGGCGGGGCGCTCGGCTTCCGGCAGCTCCATGATCTTGTTGTAGTAGACGGCATTGATAGCCGCTTCCGGACCCATGACGGCGATGCAGGCGGTCGGCAGCGCCAGGCACGCATCAGGCTCGAAGGCCGGCCCGCACATCGCGTAAAGACCGGCGCCATAGGCCTTGCGCAGCACCACGGAGATCTTCGGGACATCGGCGGAGGACACGGCCGAGATCATCTTGGCGCCGGACCTGATGATGCCGGCACGCTCCACCTTGGTGCCAATCATGAAGCCGGGGACGTCGGCCAGGAAAAGAAGCGGGATGTTGAAGGCGTTGCACAGCCAGATAAACCGCGCGGCCTTGTCGGCGGAATCAACAAAAAGAACCCCGCCCTTCACCTTCGGCTGGTTGGCAAGAATGCCCACGGCCCTGCCTCCCAGCTTAGCCAGCCCGGTCACCAGCTCGGCGGCAAAAAGCTTCTTCACCTCGACAAACGTGTCCGCATCCACCAGGCGGTCGATCACCTGGTAGACGTCGAAGGGCACATTCTCCTGCTGGGGGATGATCTGCTCGATCGTCCTGTCGGAAGCCGCGGGCTCCACAGGCGGGGACACCGGCGGGAGCTCATTGCAGTTGGACGGCATGAAGCGCAGGTATCGCTTGCACATGCCGATCGCTTCCTCCTCGGACTGGACGAGCACGTCGCCGCAGCCGCTCACCGAGCAGTGCATCCTGGCGCCGCCCATCTCCTCGAGGGTGACCTTCTCTCCAATCACCATCTCGGCCATGCGCGGCGAGCCGAGATACATGGAGGCATTGCCCTCCACCATTATCACTATGTCGCAGAATGCCGGAATGTACGCGCCGCCGGCAGCCGAAGGACCGAACAGCAGGCAGATCTGCGGTATGTAGCCGGACATCTGCACCTGCTGGTGGAAAATCTTGCCGGCACCGCGGCGGCCGGGAAACATCTCCACCTGATCGGTAATCCGCGCCCCGGCCGAGTCGACCAGATATATCAGCGGCACCTTGAGCCTGGCCGCGGTCTCCTGGATGCGAATTATCTTTTCAACCGTTCTCCAGCCCCAGGAGCCGGCTTTGACCGTCGCATCGTTGGCCATGAAGCAGACCGTCCGGCCCTCAATCTGCCCGATGCCCGTGACAACCCCGTCGGCGGGCAGGTCCGCCTCCTGGCAATTGGCGAACAGGGCGTCTTCAATCTCGAAGCCCGGATCGAGAAGAAGTCGCAGGCGCTCTCGAGCGAAGAGCTTATGGTCCTCCTTGAGCTTCTCGTGGTACTTCGGCGCGCCGCCCTTCTTGATCCTGGCGATCTCTGCATCCAGCTCTGAAGATCGGTCCTTCTGGCTCGTCAAATTGCTTACCATCCTCTTCCCCGTTATTGCCGCCCGTCCACGGTAGATTCTACAGCCATTCGAGGGGCAATTGGAGAATCCGGCCAATTATCGCATTTACGGGGACGCGCGGGCTCAACCACGCGTGAGGATATAATGAGGCGCAGGAAGAGCCGGTAAGCCACGAGGAAATGCCGTGCCGTCACGAGCACCGAGCAGCCGACGTCAGTTTTTAAAAACGCTCGCCATGCTGATGGCGTCCGCCGCCGGTGGTTATACCGGGAGCGGAATCCCCGGGGCCCCCCCCGCTTCAGCGGGCACGCAAAGAAAATACCGCCTCGCCCCCTGGACAGGCGACGATTACACGCTGGGGCACAGAATGAGGGCTGGGGACATCCCGCCGCTGCCCCGGTCATCTGAGCGGCGCGTGGACTTTGTCATCATAGGCGGTGGCATGGCCGGCCTCGCCTCGGCCTATTTTCTGCGCGATCATGACTTTCTGCTTCTCGAGCAATACGCCGAGCTCGGCGGCCAGTCCCGCGGCAAGTCCTATCGAGGTCTCGACTATTCGCTGGGCGCAGCCTACATGGGCTCCAGCGACGGCATCTACGGGGAACTGTTCGCGGACCTGGGCCTGAAGCCAGTCGAGCTGCCGGACACGAAGAATTCCTGGTACCGGGAAGGACGATGGTTTCCCGGAGTGCGCGGCGCCGACCAGGACATCCTCTACAAAAGCTTCGCTCGCTTGATCGCGCAGTGCAAGCCGGTCTGGAAGCTGATGCCGAACGGCGAGCTGGAGCTGCCTGTCCAGGGGCCCGACCTGGAGCGGCTCGACATGCAGCCGTTCTCAGCTCACCTCGAGGGATACGATCCGAAGTTCGTCGCCCTCGTGGACAGCATCTGCAAGTCTTCGTGCTGCGGCACGACAAGCGAGCTTTCCGCCCTGGCGGGGTTCTATCTCATGCAGGATCTGGTCAGCCCCAGCTACGTCTTCGAGGGCGGGAACCCGGCACTGGCAAGAGCGCTGGCTTCGCGGATCGAGGAAAGCGGGCGCAGGCGGTGCCTGACCGGGACTTTCGTCTGGAACGTCTCCCTGCGCAGCGGCGGCGCGTCGGTGGATTACAGCACCGCGGACGGCGCCATGCATCGCGTCGAGTGCCGGAAGGTGATCGTCACCGCACCGCCCCTGGTGACAGGACGGATCATACCGGATCTCGACGACAAAGCCAAAGCGGTTTTGCTGTGGTTCAAGTACGGGTCTTATCTTGTCGCAAACTTCTGCATGCCGAAGAAAATCTTCGACGGAGCGTACGACAACTGGGTGGGCTCCCCGTTTACCTTCGCCGACGCCGTGGTCGCCGAGACGCCTTACATCGCCACCGGCTCCTACAAGAAGATGATGGGCTCCGTTCTCACCGTGTACCAGCCGTATTCCGCGCGCTCGACCGGCCGCGAGATCCTCTACGAGGGCAACCGCGAGGAGCTGGCTGGCGAGCTAATCGAGCAGCTTTCGCGGCTCGTCGAGCAGTTTCAAAACAATCTGGATGAGGTCGTCCTCACCCGCTGGGGGCACGCGATGGTCGTCGCCCAGCCGGGTATGTTCGCCAAGCTGACCAGGCTGCTGGCGCTGGACACCGACCCGCTGCTGCTCGCTCATAACAGCATGCGCGGGGTGCCTTCAGCCGAATCAGCCATTCAAGCCGGCCGTCTGGCCGCGCAGCGGTGCCTGGGCATTCACCGCAAGACCGGCTGAGCGGGCAGGGCGCAATGCAGGATTCACTGGTAGGCACCATCCTCGATAACCGATACGAGATCCTGTCCTTGCTGGGAGAAGGGGGGATGGGGGCGGTCTACAAGGCCAGGCACACTTTGATGCAGCGCCTGGTGGCCATCCGGTTGCTCCGATCATCCCCGGAGGAGAGCGCGGTAACGCCGGAGGCTTTCCGCACGCAGGCGGCCGCCGTTTGCGCCCTCAGTCACCCCAACATTGTCGCCGTCCACGACTTCGGCACGTCGGAGCAAGGACAACCGTATCTGGCCATGGACTACGTAAAGGGGTCGACCCTGGCCGAGAGGATACGGGTCAACGGGCCCCTGCCCGTGGAGCGGGCCCTGCCCATGTTCCTTCAGATAAGCGGCGCGCTGGCCTACGCTCACAGGAAGGGGGTGGCGCACGGCAACTTGTGGTCGGGCAATGTCATGCTCGCCGACAGCGACCCCTGTCCCGGCTTCGTCCGGATCGCCGACTTCGGCCTGGCAAGCGCGCAGGCTGACGCTGGTGCGGACATTTACGCGCTCGGCTGCATCATGCAGGAGACGCTGACAGGCACGGCGCCGGGGCTGGAGACGCCCTCCATGTCTCCGCCCCGGGAGAAAGTCGAGCCGCCGGCGCTGAAAGAGATCATAAGCCGGGCGCTCGCCCCGAGCGCTCAGGATCGCTATCAATCCATGGACTATCTGGCCTCGGCCCTCGAGACCTTGGGCGGTAAACTCACGGACAAATTCGAAATCCGCCCGGGCGTTTCTCGTCGGGGCGGGGCTGCGGGGCGGGAGCGGGCCAAAGCAATCTGGGCGGCATCCGCAGCGATGGCGCTGGTGGTGATCGTGTCAGGGCTTGCCTGGTTTTGGCTCACCGGAACGTTGAAAGGACAGATTGCCGGCCGGGAGCTCTCGCTCAGGGTCTACGGCGTGCTCTCATCCGGCGACAACGCCAGGGCCACGGCCATTCTGGAAGACCTCACCGCCAGGTATACCGCCGACCATGATCTCAACAACGCCATTCGCTGTTGCCGGGAATTGATCCCGTTGTTGTACGACAGCGATCTGCCCACACGGGAGCGGCTGGCGTCAGTTCACGAAAGGCTGGCTCTCCTCTACCTGGCGCGCGGCGACCGCCCGAGAGCCCTGGCAGCCATCGATCAAGCATACGCGACCGCAAACGCGGTGGTCAGCGAGCTCTATTTGACCCATAAGGTTGCCGCGGCCCGCGGTCCTGCGGAGTCTTTGCTTAAGGCCGCCGATCAACTGCTGGCGCCGGATGACCCGAGATTGAGTCAGGCATGCCGCTGGCTCGGTGATGCCTACATGGACAGCCAGCAGTGGCAGAAGGCGGAGGCGCCTTACCGGCGGGTCGTCAACATTGGCGACAGGGACCTGCAAGCCGGGCAGATCGGCAAGCACGTAGCAAGCAACGATCTGTTCTTCTCCTACTACGGTTACGCCGGTCTGCGCCGGCAGCAAAAGAGATACGGCGAGGCGGAAGCTTTGCTGAAAAAGGCAATTGCCGCCGCGAGGAGCGAGCAGTACATATCGGGGTGGCGGTTTGCAGCGTATCAAGAGCTCGCCGGAGTGTATCGGGACGCGGGAAGGGACGATGACGTCTTGGCCACCTACCAGCAGTGCCTGGACGACGCTCAGCAGGTTGCCGGGCTCACGAATGCGGAGTACTGCGCAATCAAAAGATGGATTGCTGGTTATTATTTCCGCCGGGGCAGATTCCCATTGGCGGAGCGCTGTTACAAGCAGGCGATGGCCAACGCGAGCCGCACCGGCGTGGAGCTGGAGCCCGCTTTCTACGATGAATACAAGCGATGCCTGCAGGCCGAGGGAAAGACTTCCGAGCTGGAGAAAATTGAGGCGCGCCCTTAGGCTATGACCTGGACTTTTCCGGAGCTTCAGCGCTCTCAACCGGCTTGCCGTCCGCGTTGAAGACGGAGACCGGCGCGAAATACCGCAGCTCACTGTCTATCTTTTTCGCGTCACCGACCACCACTATGGTCAGGTTGTCGGCATCGATGTGCTCGCGAGCTACCCGGCGCACGTCATCGAGCGTGACCGCCATGATCTTGCCGGTATAGGTCTCCAGATAATCGGCAGGAAGATCGTGGAGTTGAACCTCGAGAAGCCTCTGGGCAAGCCCGGCCTGGGTCTCCAGGCCGAGGGCGAAGGCGCCGGCGAGATACGTCTTGGCGTCTTGCAGCTCTTTGTCGGTCACCTTCAGGTTGCGGAGCTTCTCGAGCTCGTAGAGGAACTCCTGCAGGGAAGGGCCGGTCACCTCGGTGCGCACCTCGGCCTCGGCCGAGAAGGCGCCGGGCTGCTTGCGGGCGGCAAAGCTGCTGTAAGCACCGTAGGTGTAACCTTTCTGCTCCCGGATGTTGAGGAAGAGCCTGGAGTGCGCGGCACCGCCCAGGATCTGGTTGCACACCATCATCGGGAAATAGTCGGGATCCTTCTTGCTTATAGCCACGTTGCCGAGCCGGATCGAGGACTGCACGGAACCCGGACGATCGACGACGTAGATGCGCCGGCCGTGATACTCGGGAACGGGCGGGTACTTCACGGCAGCAATCGAGCCCGGCTTCCAGGCGCCGAAATCCCTGGCTATCTGCTCCTGGATCTTCGCCTTCTCGAAGTCCCCGACCACGATCAAAACCGCGTTGTTGGGAAGGTAGTTCCTGCTGTGGAACTCCTGCAGATCCTTGCGAGTGATGCGCTCGACATTCTCCGGCGACGGCGCCGTCACGCTGTAGGGGTGCGTGCCGAAAACCACCTTGTTGAAACGCTCGTCCTGCAGGAAATCGGGCTGACTCCTCTTCATCACCAGCTCCTGAATCAGGTTCGTCTTCTTGAGCTTCAACTCGTCGTCCGGGAAGGAGGGATTGAGCACCACATCCGACACCACATCCAGCAGGCGATCCGTATATTTCGACAGCGCCGAGCCTGCGACCAGCGTAAAGTCATAATCGGAGCCGCCCTGCAAGCCGCCGCCGATGAAGTCGATCTCCTCGGCGATCTGCTTGCTGGTTCGCCTGGCCGTCCCTTCCGTGATCATGTCGGCGGTCATCGACGAAACCCCGAGCAAACCCTCCGGCTCTTGCGAGGACCCGGCTTTGATGCCCAGGTTGAGCGTAATGAAGGGCACCCGGTGGTCCTCGACGAGCTGAACGGTCAGGCCGTTGTCCAGCTTGTAGGTGGTGATCGGCGGCAGCTTATAGGGGCGCGGCGGCGGGAGCTGCGGCGGGTTCTTGCGCCACGACTCAGTTGTTTCTCTTTCTTTCGTTTCGGCTGCGGCGGGGGAAGTTGTAGCTGTCATGATGTATGCAAACGCTCCTAGAAACAGAACCAGTGGCAACCAACGTTCAAGATAAAGCCTCATATCGCCCCACCTCTACCTGGTCAGGACAGGCGCCGGCGAAGCCTCGGCCTTAGCCGGCACCGGCTCGACGTCGACTACGGTTACCCCGTCGTGCGTGAAGTACTTTCTGGCCACCCGCTGAATGTCTTCCGGCGTGACCTCCATGTACTTGCGCAGATCCTCGTCAATCAGCCGGGGATTGCCGTAAAAGAGCCCGTACTCGGCGAGCAGCTCCGCCCGCCCCAGACTGCGTTGCAGGCTCTGGGCGCTGCCGGCCGCGAAATAGCCCCGCAGCACCTGGTTCTTCGCCTTCTCAAGCTCGGTGGCGCTGATCGGCTCCTTCTTCAACTTCTCGATCTCGTCCCAGAAAATCTCGCGCACCTTCTCGGCCGTGTTGCCCGGCTTGTAGATGACAAATGCCTCGAAGGCCGCCGGCCCGCGCCGCTCATCCAGACCGGCGTCTGCGCGCAGGGCCACCTGATCGCCCTTCACCATGCGCTGATAGAGCCTCGAGGAGTCGCCGGTGGACAGGATCTTCTCGATGACCGTCATGGCATAGGAGTCCGGATCGCGGCGACCGGGCGCTTTCCAGCCCAGCCAGAAGGCGGGCAGCTGCGCGTGCCTGTCGGGCACTTTCTCGTATTTCGCCTTCTTCTGCTCCGGCTCGGAGACATCCGGGACGCTGGGTCTGGCAGCCGCCGGAATGGTGCCGAAGTATTTCTCCACCAGCTTGTGCAAGGCGGGGGCGTCGATATCCCCGGCGATGGCCATGACCGCGTTGTCGGGCGCGTAGTATGTCTTGAAGAACTTGCGGACATCGTCCACCGAAGATGCCTCCAGGTCCTCGAAAGAGCCGATCACCGGGTGGGCATTGGCCCAGTTGTCAAAGAGCAGCTCCTCGAACTTGAGCGCGGCCGGGGTGTAAGGCTGGTTGTCGATCCGCGATCTCTTCTCCTCCTTGACCGTCTCAAGCTGGTTCTTGAAGTTCTCCTCCGTCACCTTGAGCGAGCGCATGCGATCGGATTCCAGCCAGAGCGCCAGCTCAATCTGATTCGACGGCAGCTTGTCGTAATAATTTGTGAAGTCGTTGTGGGTGGAGGCGTTAAGCGAGCCGCCGGCGCTTTCCACGTATTTGAAGTGCTCGGTCTTGCCGACGTTCTCCGAGCCCTCGAACATCATGTGCTCGAACAGGTGAGCGAAACCGGACCGGCCTTTCTCCTCGTTGCGGGATCCCACGTCGTAGATGATCACCAATGCCGCCACCGGCACCGAGTGATCCTCGGAGAGGATGACACGCAGCCCGTTGGGCAGCGTGAAGTCCTCGGTCACCGGGATAAGGGGTGATTTCCATTCGGCAGCATTTGCGCTCATAGCAACTCCAAAGGTCAAAATCAGGGACAACAAGAAACGCCAGTTGTTACTCTTCGTCTTCATCGTCGGCTCCCAGTTGCACGGTCGACCAGAAAATGCCGACCACAAGGATAGACAGGATCGCCGCGCCAAGACAGATCTTGTATGGTACCCCGAACCTATCCAGTACAGCATACACGGATACTGCCAGGACGAGGCCAAGCAGCGCAACGATCTGATGAACACTGACGCGCATCTCTAATAATAATTACGTGAACCGGGCGTGCTCGAGGGCGGCGGCGCAGGAGCAGGCTTCGCGCTTATCCGGCACCATCTCCAGAAGCTTGACCAGCATCTTCTGGAGCCTGCTTATGTTCTGTCCGAAGACCTTAACCACCTCGGCGTGCGAGACGGGCGCGACGTCGCCGACCAGGCCGGAGTCGTAGTCAGTGATAAGCGAGATGTTCACGCAGCACATCTCCAGCTCGCGGGCCAGGTGCACCTCCGGGTACTGGGTCATGTTGATCACCTCCCAGCCCATGGAGGTGAACCACTTCGACTCGGACTTGGTTGAAAAACGCGGACCTTGAATGACAACCACCGTGCCGCGCCCGTGAATTTTTATCCCGCAGGCCTCGCCGGCATCGACCGCCAGCTTGCGCAGCTCCGGGCAGTACGGATCGGCAGCCGAGACATGGGTGGAGATTGGCCCGTCGTAAAACGTGTCGGGCCGCCCGCTGGTTCTGTCCACGTATTGATCGCAGATGACAAAATCGCCGGGCCCGACCCCCGGTTGCAGGCTGCCGGCCGCGCACGGCGAGATGATGCGGGTCACCCCCAGCGACTTCATCGCCCACAGGTTGGCCCGGTAGTTGATCCGGTGCGGCGGGTGCTGGTGCTGTCCGCCGTGGCGGGGCAGAAAGGCCACCTTCTTGCCGCCCAGGCTGCCGAGCGTCAACCTGTCGCTTGGCGCCCCGTAAGGCGTCTCGACAGCCATCTCCTCAGCGTGGTCCAGGAGCTTGTAGAAGCCGGACCCGCCAAAAATCCCGATATCAGCCAGCGGTTTTTCCACGGCAAATCAACCCCGCATTTCTACTGGAAGCGCTCCCCGCGCTCGTCCCCGACCACGCATATCGCGGGCGGCCGGTCCGAGGAGGGCGCTGTCCATTATAAGCCGCCCGCCGGTCAGATAAATCCTTTCCGCTCGAGAACAGCGCCCCGCGCAGGGCGCTTAAATAAGAGCTTAACGGGTACAATGCTAAGGTCACGATCACCGCGGCGCGAATCAGGATGAATTGCTATCATGGCAATCGATGAGGACGAGCGAGTCGAACCGCCGGGCGGGGAGCGCTCGTGATAATGGGTGAAACCGACGGAAGGGAACAACGAGGTCCGATATCGGGTCACCCGTAGTGAGGAGTCCTCGTCACAATGGCTAAAAATATGTGGTGGAAACTTTTTCTTGCTGTCCCGGTCATCATAGCCGCCTCCATGGGGGGCACCAGCCTCGTCAATAAGGGCGACTGGCTGTCGTACAAGGTCCCCGAGCACAGGGTTTCGCAGCGAATCTTCTCGGCGGCGCCGCTGGACCCGGATTACCTCTATCACCGCGTATGGCAGCTTATCCGCGAGGACTACTACGACCAGACGTTCGGCGGGCAGAGCTGGACGAGATGGGAGCACCGCTACGACGGCAAGCTGAAGACGCTGGACGACGCCCACAAGGCCATCGAGACGATGCTGGCCAGCCTGGGCGATCGCTACACGAGATTTCTGGATCGCGACGCCTTTGACGACGAGAAGCTGCAGATTGACGCCCACCTGTACGGGATCGGGGTGCAGATCGGGCTCGACAAGGCCCAGCGCATCGTGGTCATAGCGCCGATCGAGGGCACGCCGGCCTCCAGGGCCGGGCTTTTGCCGGGCGACGAGATCGCCGAAATCAACGGCAAACCAACAAAGGGTCTTTCCGTGGAAGAAGCTGCCAAGCAGATCAAGGGCCCGATCAACACCCAGGTCGTTCTCACCCTGCTGCGCAACAAGCAGCACCTGAAGGTGCCGATCGTAAGGGCCGAGATCCCGATCCGCTCCGTTCAGACCGCCAAGGTAATCGACGGCGATATCGGCTACATCCGCCTGAGCAGCTTCATCTCCCAGCAGGCGAACAAGGAGATGCGGGACGCGCTTGGCAAGCTCTCCGCCGCCAAGGGTCTCATCCTGGATCTGCGGGACAATCCCGGCGGGCTGCTGACCAATGCCATAGACATCTCCAACATGTTCCTGGACAGCGGCAACATCGTCTCCACGGTGGACCGCGACGGCTACAAGACGCCCGCCATGTCCGACTCTCATCCGATAAGCCACCAGCCGCTGGTGGTGCTGATCAACCAGGGCAGCGCCAGCGCCTCCGAGATTACAAGCGGCGCCCTGCGCGATAACGGCAGGGCGGAGCTGGTCGGGCAGCGAACCTTCGGCAAGGGGCTGGTGCAGGGCATCAATCGCCTCGAGGACGGCTCCGGGGTCAACATCACGATCGCCAAGTACCTGACGCCCAACGACACGGACATCAACAAGAAAGGGATAACGCCCGACGTGCCGGTCGATCTCACCGAGAAAGACTACAAGGACGGCAAGGGACCGTGGTGGCTGGATCCGGACGGGCCGACGGTGAAGCGGGCGCCGGAGGACCTTAAGGACATTCAGCTGCGCAAGGCGGTCGAGCTCCTCAAGAAGAAGCTCAACCAGCCGTCGGTGGCCATCGGCGTCAAGGGCTAGCCCGGATGTTAATATGAGTCGGGGGCGCGGGGATGCGTTGTCATGCCCCGGGAGAGGCCGGGCGGCCGCTTCCGAAAGATTTGGGACTGCCGGATGACTGGACGGTCGGGAATTGCCATAGCCGGATGCGAGCCGGGTTGCGGGAAGACCGTGGTGGCGACCGGGCTTGCCGGCACGCTCCTGGAGGAGGGCTTCCAGTTCCGGGCCCTGAAGCCGGTCTGCCTGTGCCGGCGCCAGGACGCCGAGTCCGAGCTGCGGTTCATCAGCACGATCAGCCACACGCCGCTTGCCTATCCGGTTCAATATGTGAACGGTCAGCAAGGGCTGGGCAGATTTGCCTGGGACGAGGCCGTGCGCGCCATCGCCTCCGGCGTCGAGCCGGTAATCGTCGAGCTGCCGGGGTCCTGCGCCAGCCCGCTATGCAGGGACGGGTCTGGCGCCAACTGGCGGGACTCGGCGGATCTGGCCGGCGAGCTGGGGCTGCCGGCCATTCTGGTGGCCAGGGAAGGCCCGTCCGCGGTGGAGAAGCTTGTCGTCAACGCCGCGTACCTGGCCTCGCGCCATGTGCAGGTAATCGGGCTGGTGACGTGCGAGGTCAGCCAGCCGGCAGCGCCAGGCCGCGCCGGCGCCTGGTCTGCAGGCAGCGGGCCGGACACAGGCGCCCCCGGCTGGTCCCTCAGGCCCGAGGCGGTGGCGCTTGCCCTGCAGGAGAGAACCGGCGTGCCTTACCTGGGCTGCCTCAAGTTCAGCCAGTCAATCAGCGTGCCGAAGGTCAACCAGGGTAACCTGATCAAGACCACCTCCGGCTGCCTCGATCTCTTGCCAATCATCAAGACGCTCAACTTGAGGATCTCCGTCTAAGCCGCTCTCATTTATTAGCCGCGGAAATGTGTTACACAGAAGACACGGAAGCCGCGGGGATTGTCAGGCAGGCGGCGGATGCAAAAAATAGAGCCCGGATTGGTCTCCACCGTGGACACAAAATTGCCGGTCGACGGCGGTCATCTCGTTATCTTCACCCTGTCGGATTCCAGCGGCGAGACGGCAGAGGCGGTGGCGCGCGCGGCCCTGGTCCAGTTTCCACCCGGACAGGCGACCATCTACCGGCTGCCGCAGATTCGCAGCAGCCAGCAGATCGTCAACGTGGTCCGCGAGCTGACCACCGGCAGGTCGATAATCGCCTACACGCTGGTGCTGCCCGAATACAGGCAGGCCCTGGAAGCGGAGGCTGAGCGCTACCGCATCCCGACCATCGATCTGCTCGGGCCGCTCATCTCGCAGGTCGAGGAGATAACCGGCGCCAAGCCGCTCTCGCAGCCGGGCAGGCTCCACCTGCTCGACGAGACCTACTTCCGGCGCATCGCCGCCGTGGACTTCGCGATCAGGTTCGACGACGGCAAGAACCCGGACGGGATCACCCAGGCGGACGTGGTGCTGATCGGCGTCTCGCGCACCAGCAAAACCCCCAACTGCATGTATCTCGCCCACCATTACGGGCTGAAGGCGGCCAACGTGCCGATCGTCATGGGCGTCGATCCCCCTCTGCAACTCTTCCAGGTGTCATCCAGGAAGATCATCGGCCTGTCGATCGACCCTTATCTCTTGCAGGACATCCGGACGACCAGGGCGCAGGTGCTGGGGATGCCCTCCGGAACCGATTACGTGGATCCGGAGAACATTCAACATGAGGTGCGCCACGCCAAACGCTTCTTTCGCGAGCTCAAATGCCACATCATCGACGTATCGGCCAAAGCGATCGAGGAGACCTCGAGCGAAATCTTTTTGTATCTCCGTCAGCAGACGGAAACCGGCTCAATCAGCCATCAGTAACGCGTCACCATAACAGAGGACAGTCGCTATGCTCAGCACCAGAGGTTCAGGCCCGAAGACGAAAGGCGCAGATGTGGCCAGGGTGTATCTGTTCCGGGAGGCTTACGAGACCTTCAACGGAGACCGCCAGGTGATGCGCGACAGACTGGGCGGCAAGGGCGCCGGGCTGGCCGAGATGACCGCCGCCGGGGTCGCCGTCCCGCCCGGAATGACGATCCTCACCGATTGCTGCCGGCAGTATTACGAGCAGGAGTCCCGCGTTCCCGAAGGTCTCTTCGATGAGGTGACTGCGAAGTTGCAGGTGATCGAGTCGGCGCTGGAGCGCAAGCTCGGCGACGTGGAAAAGCCGCTCCTGCTCAGCGTGCGCTCGGGAGCGAAGTTCTCCATGCCCGGGATGATGGACACTATTTTGAACCTGGGCTTGAACGACAGGACGGTGGAGGGGCTGGCCAAACTGACCGGCAATCCCCGCTTCGCCTGGGACAGCTACCGGCGCTTTATCCAGATGTTCAGCAACGTGGTGCTGGATATCGGCAAGGACACCTTCGAGGACATCATCGACGACACCAAGGATGAGCTTGGTATCGCCGCCGATACCGAGTTGAAAACCGAGGATCTGCAGGGGCTGGTCCTTAAGTTCAAGGCGGTGGTGAAGGAGAGGACCGGCCGCGACTTCCCGCAGGACACCTCGGATCAGCTCAAGGGCGCGGTGGAAGCCGTCTTCAAGTCGTGGAACAACAGCCGGGCCATCTATTACCGCAACCTGAACAAGATCGACCACAACCTGGGGACGGCGGTGAACATCCAGGCGATGGTGTTCGGCAACATGGACGAGCAGTCCGGGACGGGCGTTTGCTTCACGCGCAACCCGAGCACCGGGGAGAAGGTTCTCTACGGCGAGTACCTGCTCAACGCCCAGGGCGAGGATGTGGTGGCCGGCATCCGCACACCGAAGAAGATCGGGCAAATGGCCCATGAGATGCCGGAGGTGTACAAGGAGCTGCTGGCCACCACGACGCGCCTCGAGCAACACTACCGGGACATGCAGGACATCGAGTTCACGGTCGAGCGGGGCAAGCTCTATCTGCTCCAGACCCGCACCGGCAAGCGCACCGCGGCGGCGGCGGTCAAGTGCGCCGTGGACATGGCCGGCGAGGGCATCGTCTCCCGCGAAGAGGCGCTGGCGCGGGTGGAGCCGGCCCAGCTCAATCAACTCTTGCTGCCCAGCTTCGACGCCGAGGACAAGGCGAAGGCTAAGAAGGAAGGACGGCTGCTGGCCACCGGGCTCAACGCTTCGCCGGGGGCGGCCATCGGGGAGATCGTCTTCAACCCGGACGACTCCGAGCGGCTTGCCGTGGAGAAAAAGGTCATCCTGGTGCGCGTGGAGACCTGCCCGGATGACATACACGGCATCGTTCCAGCCCAGGGGGTCGTCACCAGCCGCGGTGGCATGACCAGCCACGCCGCCGTCGTCGCCCGCGGCATGGGCAAGCCTTGCGTGGCCGGCTGCGAGGCGTTCAAGGTGGATCTGGAGAAGGAGACGGTGAGCGTTGCCGGGCAGACGCTCAAAAGAGGCGACGTGATCTCGATCGACGGGTCGACCGGTGAAATCTTCAAAGGTCCGATCGCCAGGCTGGAGCCGGCGCTCAGCGCGGAATTCAAGACCCTGCTCGCCTGGGCCGACGAGTGCAGGCGTCTCGGCATCAGGGCCAACGCCGACACCCCCGAGGACGCCCAGCTCGCCCGCGAGTTCGGCGCCGAGGGGATAGGCTTGTGCAGAACCGAGCACATGTTCATGAGCCAGGAGAGATTGCCGGTCGTCCAGTCCATGATCATGGCCGCCACGACCGCCGAGCGCCAGGAGGCCCTGTCCAAACTGCTTCCCATGCAGCGCGAGGACTTCAAGGGCATCTTCAAGGCCATGCAGGGGTTGCCCGTCACCATCCGCCTGCTCGATCCACCGCTGCACGAGTTCCTCCCCAGGGAGGATGAGCTCGCCGAGGAGTTAGCCGTCCTCAAGACCAGGGGGGTGAAGGGCCCCGAGCTGCGTGAGAAGGAGACGCTCATCCGCAAGATTCGCGAGCTTCACGAGGCCAATCCGATGATGGGGCTGCGCGGCTGCCGCCTGGGGCTCATTTATCCCGAGATAAGCAAGATGCAGGTGCAGGCCATTTTCGAGGCCGCCATTGCCCTCAAGAAACAAGGGATCGATGTCTTGCCGGAGATCATGATCCCGCTGGTCGGACACGTCAACGAACTCAAGATCGCCCGCACCGAGCTGGAGGCCGTGGCCAGGCAGGTCATGAGAAGCCAGGGTGTGGAGATCGACTACAAGTTCGGCACCATGATCGAGATCCCGCGGGCGGCGCTTACGGCCAACGAGATCGCCGAGCACGCCGAGTTCTTCAGCTTCGGAACCAACGATCTGACGCAGATGACTTTCGGCTACAGTCGCGACGACGCCGAGGGCAAGTTCCTTCAGCGTTACCTGGAGGGCATCGACTGCGGTGGCGCCAAGGTAAAGGTGCTGACGCAGAATCCCTTCGAGGTGCTGGATCGCGAAGGGGTGGGCAAGCTGATGAAGATTGCCGTCGAATATGGGCTGCAGGCGAGACCGGATCTCAAACTGGGGATCTGCGGCGAGCACGGCGGCGATCCCTCCTCGATCGCCTTCGCCCACCAGATCGGTCTCACCTACGTGAGCTGCTCGCCGTATCGCGTTCCGCTCGCCCGCCTGGCCGCCGCGCAAGCCAACCTGACCGCCGAGGAGCGCGACAGATAACCGTAGTGCAGGCGCTCGCGCCGTCCTCACGTGCACCGCGACCGGAAACGCGCCTCAAGGCAGAACAGCCAGCAACTGATGCCCGACCCGGCGCGCAACACCGAGCGCCGTGGTGGCATATCTGGTCGCGTGGTGGTAAGCGCGGACGCCGGTGCGTTTGAGAAGCGTGCCGCCGCGGTGGAGCGGCACAGCCACTGCAGGCGGGGCGGAGGCAAGCAAGCTGCGCGAGCGGTGGAAAAGCCCCATCCCGCGAAGGTGGTACGGATTGCTGAGAGAGCGCGTGGCCAGTTGCCGGGAGGCGCTGTAAAAGACCGGGGCAGGAGCCTCGACCCGCTGCGCCGCCGGCGATGGGGTCGAGGGCGCTGGCACCGCCTGGAAGCGCGGGGGAGGAGCGCTGCGGGGGCGCGGCGCTGGCGGCAGGCGATAGGCAAGAGCAGGGGACGGCAGGCCTCCCATGCCCCTCAAACGGAAAGGATTGTGGATTGAGCGAACGGCAAGCGCCCTGCAAGACTGTTCAAACCAGTGGGGAGCCAGCATCCTGGTCGGGCCGGCAAACGACCTGCCGCCGTAGAACCCGGCGCGCGGATAGTACGACCAGCCGATCGGTCCTCCGGCTTCCGGCAGATAGGCAATCGGATCGACGCCGCCCATCCCGATCGCGTGCGCGGCGGCCGGCGAAAGATCCAGCGCCCTCCCGGCCACATAAGGTCCCCGGTCGTTGATGGTGACCGTGCAGGTCCGGCCGGTGCGCAGGTCGTGGACGAGCACCTTGGTGCCGAACGGCAGCGTCTTGCTGGCTGCTGTCATCTCATGGCCGTCGAATCTGGCGCCTGAGGCGGTCCTGTGCCCGTAGAAGCCCGGGCCGTACCATGAGGCCCTGGCTACGACCCAGTGGCCCGGTGGTGACGAGCTGTTATGGGTGAAGTAACGCAGAGCCTCCGCCGGCCCGCTGCAAAGGATCATTGCCGACAGGGTCGCCCCCACCGCTCCGGTCAAACAGGCAGCCCTGCCATCCATGTTGTACAGTCCTCCAGGCTACTCCCCACCTGCAGACCGCGATACGAACACCCAGCAATAATCCTGACGTGCGGCTGCCCGGCCGTGTTCCGGACTGTGGTAACGTGTAGAATCACGATGATGCCCGTAGTTGAGGTCAAAAACCTGCGCAAGGAGTTCGACGGCACCACAGCCGTCGCCGATGTCTCCTTTGCGGTCGAGCGAGGGGAAACGGTAGGACTTCTAGGGCCCAACGGGGCCGGCAAGACAACAGCGATCCACATGCTGCTTGGCCTTATCATCCCGACCAGCGGTTCCATATCGGTATTCGGGGCAGACCTGGAGAAAAGCCGGGTCGACATCCTCGCCCGCTGCAATTTCTCATCCGCCTACACCAGCCTGCCGTACAACCTGAAGGTCTGGGAGAATCTGATGATCTGCGCCGGGCTGTACGAGGTCGATTGCGCCAGACAAAAGGCTCACAGCCTGCTCGATATGTTCGAGATCGCTCATCTCAAGGACCAGATTACGGGCCGGCTCTCGTCCGGAGAGTCCACGCGCGTCAACCTCTGCAAGGCATTGCTCAATGATCCGGAATTGCTGCTCCTCGACGAGCCTACAGCCAGCCTGGACCCGGACATCGCCGACAAGGTCCGGAAAATCTTGCAGCAGGTCCAGCAGGAGAAAAGCATCACTTTGATCACCACCTCGCACAACATGAAGGATGTCCAGGAGGTATGCAGCCGCATCCTTTTTCTGCACAAGGGGCGCATAATCGCCGACGGCGCGCCGGATCACATCCTCGAAAAGTTTCAGCAGCAATCACTGGAGGATGTTTTCATCAGCATCGCGCGCGGGGGCGATCTCATGGTAAAGGAGCCCACGTAAATGCGCTGGAGGCATGTTCGAGCCCTGGTCATCCGCTACACGATCCTCTACACCAGGAGCGCGCCGCGGGTGGTGGAGATGTTCTTCTGGCCGTTCATGGACCTGTTCGTGTGGGGATTCGTCACCATGTACCTGCTGCGGGTAAACGGCGCCCACCCTTCGCTGGTCACCTTCCTCCTGGGGGCGATGATCTTCTGGGACATCATCTATCGGGCGGCTCAGGGCGTGTCCATATCCTTCCTGGAAGACGTGTGGTCGCGCAACCTTCTCAACGTGTTCGTGGCGCCGGTTCGGGTCAGCGAGTTCATCGCCGCCTCCTATGCCGTGGGGCTGCTCAAGGTTCTCACCATCGCCCTGGCGCTCACGGGCGGGGCCTATCTGATGTACTCGTTCAACCTTTTCAGCATGGGCTTCGCGCTGGTGCCTCTGTTCGCCAACCTGGTGATCATGGGCTGGTCGATCGGCATGCTCACGACGGCATTGCTCATGCGCTGGGGGCAGGCAGCCGAGAATCTGGCCTGGGCCGTGCCCTTCCTCATCCAGCCGATAGCCGCGGTCTTCTACCCGGTGAGCGTGCTGCCCGCCTGGCTGCAGCCGGTCGCTTTCACCATTCCGGCGAGCCATGTCTTTGAAGGGATGCGCCAGGTGCTGCGCGGGGAGCCGCTCAACGTCGAGCGCCTGATCTGGGCGTTCGTGTTGAACCTGGTTTACCTTGCGCTTGCCGCCTGGTCCTTCAACCACATGTTTCACGTGGCGCGCAGGAAGGGGCTGCTCACGAAATTGTTCACTTAGCGGTGCCTTGAGCGCCTCAACGCTTCCAGCCCTGTTGCTTTCGGTACTGCTCGAACTGCCGGCACTGCGCGGGCGACAGGTTGCGGCGAATCTCCAGGCTCATCATGCTGTACTCGGTGACGATGACACCGTAGAGATTGTTGAGCTCGCCCTGCCTGGCCATTATTACCTCGGCCGGCTTGCCCTCGATGATGAACTCGATGAATTCCTTGCTCTTCTCCCTGTACTCCTGGCGCAGCGGGTCGATTTTCGGGCGATAGTTGCTCACGATCTCGCTTATCTTCCGGCGCTGCTCAGGCGATGCCTGAATGCGCTCCAGGATAGGCTGCAGGTGGGAGCCGTATGGTTGCGCGAACTGCTTGTCCGCGGGCGGAGAGGGCTTGGTGATGGACTGGGACAGAACCGCCGTCTCCGCCCCGCCCTGACCGGCCGCAGCGAGCGCCACGGCAACCGGCACGCAAACCGCCACAGACAAGGGAACCAGGAGTAAACCACCTCTGACCATGCTCCAGTGACCCCAACGAAGGTCTGAGCCCTGCCGGCAAACGTCGCCCCACTCCTCACTCATTATAATTCCGGGAAACATGGCGGCTCGGACACCCCCCCGCCTGACGCTGCCTATATGCCACATGTTCCCTGGCCTTTCGCCAGGGTAAAACCTTCGCAACATGGGTGCGCGGAGGGTTAAGGCACGAGGTCGGCCTGAAGCTCCTCCACCCGGCCGTATCGCCTGGCGGCGTCAACAGCCGTCGCGCGCGCCACGATCCCGTCGAGCTCCACGCTGACCCGGCTGGCGTGAGGCCCCTGGGCACGGGACGGGTGAGAGGCGGTGATCGGCTCCGGGTCCTTTCCTACCAGCAGGTAGTACAACGTGGCCCCCAGGGCGTAGATGTCGCTCCGGGTGGTGGGCTTGCCGCGGAACTGCTCGGGCGGTATATAGGCGTGCTTACCCACCACGGTGCCGGTGGTCGTGCACTCGGTTTGCTGGGCGACGTTGAAATCGACCAGCTTGAGCGTGCCCTGCGAGCTCAAGATCAGGTTGTCGGGGGTGAAATCGCGGTGCACCACCGGCGGTGTCAAACCGTGCAGATAGGAGAGTATCGAGCACATCTGCAGGGCCAGCTCGCGCACCTCGCTTTCGGGGAACGGGCCGCGCATCTCCACAGCCTGCCGCAACGACATGCCGTCGATGTGCTCGAGGACCAGGTAGCTGCGATGGTCTTCGACGAAGAAGTCGCGCAGCTTGACGATCCGCGGATGATCCAGGCGGCTCAGCATGGCAGCTTCCTGCTGAAAGCGCTCCAGCGCCTCCTTGCGCACGTTGACGTCCACGTACACCGGCAGAATCGATTCCTTGAGCACAACCTCACCCACCGTGCCGGCAGCGCCGGCTCCGCTGCCGTTCTCAGACGGCCGATTACGCGGCCGGCGGGCATTGCCGTTGTCGGCGTCCGGCCCCTGATCGCAGGCGAGATAGGCGGTGCCCTGCCCGCCGACCCCCAGCTGCCCGATCACCCGATAGCGCCCCTCCTCGAGCGTGGCGCCCTCCTTGAGCGGCGTCAGCCTTTCTCTTTTTGGCGGCGCGGAAAGCGCCTTCAGCCACAACTCCGTGTAGCTGTGCTCCTGCGGCGGGGAAAGAACCTCCAGCAGCTGCGGATCACGGGTCGCCTGCGGGGCCCAGGCCTCGATGGCCTCCAGCAACCGGGCCCGCTCCTCGCTAAACGGAATCGCCCCCAGCTTGACCTTGAGGCGCTGGTCTTCGCCTCCCACGAAGCAGACCCACCAGTCCTGCATCGAGGTCTTTCCGGGCGGCTTCAACAGGTTAACAGCCTGAACCGAGTCCCAGGGCAGAAGCGGGCCGCCGCCCTCAACCCACCTCCGCCGCCACCGCCAGCGCAATCCCTGCGTGGAAACGCCGATATGGGTGGGCTGCAGATGGTAGAGACCGAAGGCCAGCGTCAGGAGCGCGCCCAGAAGCCCCAGCGTCCAGGACAGGATGGCCTGGTTGAGGGCCGCGGCCGATAAGGCTGCAGCACCGGCTGTGCCCTGGAATGATCCGGCTGCCAGCGACCTGATGATAGCCTCGGTTACAATTCCTGGCCCGCCAAAGTAAAAGAAGAGGACGACCAGCGTCATCACGAACCAGGCTTTGGCCTCGTTCCAGGCCGAAAAACGGTAAGCAAACCACCTTTCGGCGGCATAAAACGGCTTGTACTGAAGGAGCACCTCACCGTCCGCGTCCACCACCGGCCGTTGCCGGCCGCGTTGCGGGCAGGGGGCGGGAAAAAACGTCTCCGGCATCGCTGTCCTGTCGTCGGCGGCCATGCGAGCGCTCCTCCTCAACAGCTTTCCGCAAGCAAGGCCGCCCGACGCGACATGATCCCGGCTATGGCACGCTCCAGGCTGGCGGCATCAGGTAGGCGATCCTCGGTCTCCATCGCCGTGCACCGCTGAACGAGCTCGTCCAGCTCGGCGGAGACCTGGCAATTGAGCTCCCTTGGACGGGATACGGACAGCGCCTCCGGATCCTGCCCGGTCAACAGGAAATGAATCGTGCAGCCGGCCGCGTATATATCGCTGCCGGTGACTGCCTTGCCGCGAAACTGCTCGGGGGCGATGTACGACTGCTTGCCGACCAGCGTGCCGGTGGCGGTGCCCACGAACTCATTGGCGGCGCCAAAATCGATGAGCTTGAGCTTTCCGTCCTCCCTGAGCACCAGATTGTCCGGCGTCAGATCGCGATGGATTACCGGGGGATCCTGGCCGTGCAGATAGCGGAGTATGCCTGCCACCTGCAACGCCCAGGCAAGCACCGTGTCCTCCGGCTGCGGGCCGTGTTGTTTGACCAGCTGCCGCAGATCCTGCCCGTTTATGTACTCCAGAAGCAGGTAGTTGCGCCCCTGCTCGGCGAAGTGATCGAGCACCCTGGCGATGCACGGGTGCTGCAGTTTGATGAGCAGCCTGGCCTCGCGATTGAAAAGCTCATCCGCTTTGCGGCTGGCCTGGAGATCGGCGTTGGCCGGCACCACCGCTTCCTTGACGACGACCAGCTCCCGGCCGTCGAGCTGGGCGAGATAGATGGCCGACAGCCCGCCAAAGGCGAGCTGCCGGATGATCTTCAGGTGCCCGGAGCGCATCTCGTGACCCGGCTCGAGCGGCACGAACGACGTTGCGCTGAAACGGCGCCGCAGCTCCTCCTCCCACATCTGCGTGTAGCTTACCGTCGAGATGCCTTTGTTCTCGTTTTGCAGCGTGTTCTGGAAATCGACCAGCTCCGGCGGCCGCCGGCAGCCGCTTCCCCAGACCTCGATGGCCAGCAGCATCTGCTCCAGGTCCGTCCTGGGCAGGTTCCTCAAGCCGAGCCTGCACATGCCGCCGGATTTGAAATAAAGGCAGATGTAGTCGGACCCCTGGAATCGCACCGTCGACTGCCAGCGCAGCCCGATGTTGCACAGGTCCGGCCAGAGGCGCTCGCGCCTGAACTTGAGCGCCGGCAGAAGCAGCAGCGGGAAGAGGATGCCTTCTTTGCTAATAAGAATGCGGTCGTCCTCGCAGATGGCCGTTATCACCACGCAGGCCAGCGGAAACAGGATAAGCCCCATCAGCACGGCGAGGGTCTGCAGGGGAGGCAGGTGTCCCGCGTTCCTCAAGATGAGCTGTACGAAAAGGCCCAGGCAGAAGGGCACGACCAGCGCCCACAGCGGCATGAGCAAGCCCATGACCGCCAAGCCCGCCCGGGCGGGCAACGGTCGATATTTAACCGCCAGTTCCAGTGCTGCCACCGATTGGGACGCTCCACCGTTCGAGGTCGAACAGGGCAAGAGGCTCCGACATTAAAGCAATACCCAATAAAGGAGCCGCTTACACGATATATTTGAGCACGGCGTGGGCTGCACCGCAGCCGGCGCCGGCGCAACGGTCCTGGCAAAGGATGCCCCGGAGATGACGCTGCCGCTCGACAAAGTCAAGGTCCTGGACTTCACGCACCTGCTGCCGGGGGAGCTGTGCTCGACCCTGCTGGCGGATCTCGGCTGCCAGGTGACAAGAATCGAGACCATGAAGCCAGGACTCGGGAAAAAGCTGCCGCCGATCGTCAAGGGAGAGAGCCTTTACTACTGGAGCGTCCACCGGCACAAGGAGCGGCTGCGGCTGGATCTGAAGAAGCCCGAAGGGCTGGAGATTGCCCAACTGCTGGCCGAGCGGGCCGACGTGGTGCTGGAGAACTTTCGCCCGGGGGTGATGGCTCGGCTCGGTCTCGGCTACCGCCGGCTGGCCAGGCGGAACCGATCGCTCATCTACTGCTCCATCTCCGGCTACGGGCACACCGCCTCCTGGAGCCAGCGGCCGGGACACGATCTCAATTTTGTCGCCGAAGCTGGCATCCTCAACCTCAACCGCCTGCCGGGGGGACCGCCGGTCATCCCGGGGGTGCTGGTTTCGGACTTCATGGCCGCCGTGTACGCCGCGCTCGGGGTGTCCGCGGCCCTTTTCGAGCGGCTGCGCACCGGCAGGGGCAGGAGCATCGACATAAGCATGTTCGAAAGCGCGCTTTCGACAATGAACATAATTGCCACCGCCTCGCTGTTCACCGGCCAGAAACCGGAGGACCGCGCCTTCACCTATCAGAGCGAGCTGCCCAACTACAACGTCTACGAGTGCGCCGACGGAAGGTATCTGGCCGTGGCTTCGCTTGAGCCGCAGTTCTGGCAGACGTTCTGCGAAAGGATCGGTCGCCCGGATCTTTCCTCCGGATACCGCGGCGGGCCCGACAGCACGCTCAAGAACGAGATTGCCGGCATAATTCGCCGGCTGCCACTCGACGAATGGTTGCGGATCTTCGATGGGAGCGACTGTTGCGTCTCGCCCGTGCTGAACCTGACGGAGGCCCTCAATTACCCGCCGGTCAAGGAGCGCGATATGATCGTGCAGATTCCGCACCCGGTATTGGGAGCGGTGCCGCAGCTGGCCAACCCGGCCATCAGGCACACCGGACCGCGCCGGAAGAAATTGGCCGGTCCGGGCGCCGGCGGCCCGCACGAGGAGGCGGTGAAAATCCTCCGGACGATCGGCTATTCAAGGCGATCGATCCAGCGTTTGATAGAGGCAAAGGTGATCGCAGTCGATTGACGGCCCGGCGCGCTCGACCTGCCGGGCGCCGGTTCGTAACATCGTCTGGCGGTGCCCTGCAACATAGCCGGACCGATTACGTCTGTTGTCTTGCTAGACAGTTGCGAATTGGCTTATGCCCCTGGTCGCCTTTCTCCAGCAAAGGGCATGAGGAGTACGCTTATGACCAATGTAATGCTAAGCAAGCCGCCGGCGGTTGAAAAACCGGCTCATCCCGAGCAGGTGACCGAGCCGCGGACTATGGAGGTTTTTATGAGCCGATTCGGGGCCCGTTTGGGCAGCCTGCTCGATGGTCTGGGCCTCCGCTGCAGGGAGCTCGCGCAGATCCTGGCTGCCGAGTCGAAGGTGCTCGGCAAGCGCTGCAACGCCGCCTGGCGGGAGCTTGGCCCGGCCCTCGGTCGTGCCTGGCACGAGTTGGCCTCAGGGCTTGGCTCCGCCGCCAGGGCGTGGAAGGACGCGGCGCTTTCCCACTGAAAATCGGGCCGGTGTCGGACTTGCTCCGGAACATGGAACTTTCCGGCGATTCGGGCTGTCTTATTTTTAGCTGCTCCTCGAGGTGGATCCCGGTTGTCTGCTGCCCTGAACAGCCCTGCCCGGAGAGATTCTTCATATGTCCAGAAAGAGACCCGCCCAGACCCTGAAGTTCACCGCTCGCGAGCTCAGGCGGTTCTTCTGGACCTCGCTACTGCGCATTTTCGATTGCAAGTTCCCCACGGTCTGCTCACGGCTATCCGAGCAGAAGATAAACGAGATCAAGCTCGCCCTGCGCCCGGGCGACATACTCCTCGAGCACAACGACTCCTATCCGCTGTGGCAGATCGCGGCGGCAATCGCGGGGAGCTCCTGGGCTCATGCCGCATTCTATGTCGGCGACAACACCGTTATCGACAGCGGCACCGAGCCCTGCGTGGCCAGAATCGATCTGGACCGCTTCCTGCGCACCACCGACGTGGCCGTCTATCGCCCGCATTACCGGACGGACTCCGACGTCCAGGCGGCCCTGTCCTGTGCCGCATCCTGCCTGGGACGTCCATTCAACAGGACCTTCGATCCGGAGAGCAAGGGCTCCTTCTACTGCTCACAACTGACTTCCAGCGTGCTCATGCAGATGCCGAACCCGATCAGGCTGCCGCCGAGCAGGGCACTGTTCTGGAAGCCGATGATCATGCCCTCCTCGATCGAGCGGTGCTCCGAGATGGAGCTGGTATGGCGATCGAGAAATTCCTGCCTGGCCCGCCTCCGCTCGCATCTGCCAACACTGGCGCCGGCGACGGCCGGAGCGATCGTGGGCAGCCACTTCGGTCTTGCGCAGGCGGCGACGCTGGCTGGCTTTTTCATGCTCCTCTCGCTACTAGCCTTTAATGCCGTGGCAGGCGGCCTGTCCGGCGCTGTTGGAAACGGCCCGACCAATCTGGTCAAAGGGATCGCCACCACCGGCGGAGACCGATCCCGCTAGAACAGGTTCATGTGCAGGAACGGCAACCCGACGTGCAGCAGGTGATAACCGCCCACGTTAATGTTGGCCAGGCCAGGGACCCCGAGATTCATCAGCCCAGGCTGGCTGTAATAGCTGCGAGTGTATGCCGGCTCGACCACCACCGGAGAGGTGATTACGCGCGTGGTGTACGGGGCATAGCCGCCATAGTATTCCGTCTCGTAGGTCGTGCAATACTGGGCTGAGCTGGCCAGAGGCGCCAACAGCCCCAACGTGCCCGCCGCCACAGCGGCCAGGGCTGCGTTCTTCAATAACGGGACTTTCATCAGGGATACCTCCTTTTGGGCGGCCCGGACGGGGTGCGCCCTTCAGTCAGTCGGTCAGACGACGGCAGCAGTGCGAGGTTCCGGAATGCTGATTCTGCCTGGCTTCCGTCACATCGCGCATGTCGAATTTTGTCGGCAGCATCCTTGTAATTACGGGTTGGAATCCGGACGGCAACGCAGATTTGTAAAAGATGCTTGCAGAACGGGAACGGATCATCGGAGCGATTCATCCCGTAGAATAGGCTTCGGAAAAGAACTTACAGGTTTAGCGATCATGCCACAAGTTTATCGACCGGACGTGGTGAACGAGGCGCGCGGGCAGCCGGAAGATTGGCTGGACAAGAGCCTGCGGGAGGCGCAACTGATCGCCTTCGGGCTGCTTGCCCTGCCGGAGGCGGCCGTCGATGCCATGGCAAAATTGCCGCCACCGGGGAAGCTGGCCTGGTCAGCCGGGCTCGGCTTTCTTGCCGCACGGCTCACGCCGGCGCGGGGACTGCTGGGCAAGGCGGCGGCAATCCACGGCGCCGGTCAGGCGGCCGTGGGCCTGTCCGCGGCCAGGCAGTGGCTTCGCCATGGCAGACTGATGGGCAGGGTGCTGGCGGATAACTGGCGGTCAGGCCGGCGCTGGAATAGAAATGTGGTCGTCACCGAAAGGACGTTTGCCCGGTTCGCCGGCGATGCCACGCACATCGTCGGGGGAATCCTGCTCGGGCAAGGCTTGTCCTGGATGACCGCCGGACGCCGACCAAAGCATCCCTGACCGGTTGAAGCAGCGATCGATCCTGGGGGCGCGGGCGACCCGTCGGTGGGGGCAAGCTGTCCGCGCCTCCAGCGGTTGACGGTCTCCCTCCGCTCCGCCGGCGGGCAAGATGCCCAGGGTTCGTAACCTCACAAGCGGGGCGCCAACCGAACAGGTATAGCCCAAAGCAGCCGGGGGCGACGGTTCCCGTCCATTATCCGATCCGGCGAACAGCAAAACTGTCCACGGGCGGCTGGATTCGGGGCGTCACAATTCCTAACGTTGCGGAACTAAAGCACGGGGACTGGCGTCCCGAAGGTCGTAGATACGAAACGTACAGGAGGTGAAGCCATGCTGTACGGTTTCGACGAGAAACCTGGCTGGAGCCGCGGCGCCACAGCGCTCCTGGCGGCCGGCCTTATCATGGTGCAGTGCGCATGTCCGGCTCTTTGCCAGCAGACGGCGGCAACCAGCGTCCACACAGGGCATGTTTCGAGCAGCTCCTCGGGCAGGCACCCGAAGCTGCGCAAGTTCGCCAGGGTGGCGGCCATCGGGGCGCTGACCGGCGGGATAGGCGGGCTCATCCTGGGCGGAAGCCTGGCGACACACGCCCTGGTCGGGGCGGGCGTACGGACCGGGGTAACTGCCGTGCATGACGGCATCAAAAGTCACCGGCAAAAGAAGCGGCACTCGCTGGCCGAGCACGCCACCGGTGGCGGTGACAGCACCAATCACTGAAGCATGAGCGCGCCTGCCGCCGGCAATCAGCGCTGTAGATTGCACTCAAAACCGACACAAGGTCTCTTGAGCGCCTCTTCGTGGAGCTCCTGCTCGAGAATCGGAATCTTCTGAAGAAAATCCGGGAGGTCGGCCGGCCCCGGCCAGTAAGTTTCCGCCTCGAAGATCATCGAGCGAACGATCCGGGCCAGGTCCGGAAGGACAGCCGCCGCGCCGCCCTCGATGTTGAATGTGACATCACCACTGGTGCACTCCCCGTTGGCATAGACGCGAAAGGTAGATACCAGAGACGACTCCTGCTGCCCGCTCAGGTGGCAGAATAGAAGAAGCTGCCCGCACAACTGCCCGCGCGGGCTGGCCAGGCGGGTGTCCATCGCCGCCCCGTGTGCGGCAGCCAGGGCCAGGTTTCGATCGCCGCTGGAGATCTGCACCACCGACTCGGATATCTTGGCCGTAATCAACGGACCCTTCTCATCGGCGGTGTCCCGACAGATGGCCACCAGCTTGACGGCGGCCTCGCCGATGACGGCCAGCGCCTGCGCCACGCGCCGGCACAGCGTTGACTCGAGGTCCAGCCGCTGCCTGAAGGCGGCGGCCGCCTTGAGAAACCCTTCCCTGTCCAAGCCGGTGTCCGTCATGGTCCTGTCCTCAGCGCTCGGGCGGGTAGCGCTTCAGCAGACCCGACACCAGCGAAGGGCACAGGGCGTGGAGGCGTTCCGCCATCACGCCGGGGGCGGTGAGAACGAGCTCGTGAGCACCACCCTTCTCGCAGGCGTTGACGATGGACCCTGCCACCTCCTCGGGGCTTGCGCTCAGAAAGTTCTTCATCAGCCAGCCCGCCAGGTCCTTTCGCTCGGCAATGAGCGTCGGGTTGCGCTCTGCCGGCAGCCTTACGTTGCTGAAAAACTCGGTGCGCACCCAGCCCGGGCAGACCGTGATAACGTCGATGCCGGAGGCGGCCAGCTCGGCAGCCATGCCCTCGGACATGCCCACCATGGCGAATTTGCTGGCCGCGTAGCAGACGCTGCCCGGCAATGCCAGCTTCCCGGCCACCGAGGCGACATTGACTATCTTGCCCGATCCTTGCTCGCGGAAATGGGGCAGCACCGCGTAGGCAGCATAGAGCGCTCCGAAAAAGTTGACGCCGAAGACAAAGTGCCAGTCGTCGGGGGTCAGCTTGTGCAGCGGCCCCGGCTTGGCAAGCCCGGCGTTATTCACCAGCAGATCGAGCTGCCGGTATTCTCCCAGGCAGGCCTGGACGAGCTTCTCGGAGAGCTCACGGTCGCTTATGTCGCCGGCTACCGCCAGCGCCTGCCCGCCCGCATCACGGACGCGCCGCGCCGTCTCCTCGAGCAGGTTCGGGTTGCGGGCATTGACCACCAGCTTCGCTTGATATCGCCGCGCCAGGAGGACCGCCAGCGCCCGGCCTATGCCGGAGGACGCCCCGGTGATGATTCCTGCCAGCCCCTGTTTCAATCCGACTTTCGGCATTCTGGGATCTTCATTCTGCAGACGGAAAACCCATTATATCAACGCGCCTCAAGAGCACATCCCGGGGCATGCCCGGTACTTTCCGGCATCAGAACCGGTTCGCGGTGGGGCGCGTTGGACGCGCCCGGGCGGATGCAATCGCCGTACAGGCGCACGTCAATTTCGAGAGGCGGTAACAGCTCAGTGTCCGCATGCGGGCGGCTCAGGCGAGCAGCCAGAGGGTCTCCAGCCCGTAGACGGCCAGCAGCTCGGCGAAGGTAGGATCGTAGCCGGGCTCGGCCAGCAGCTTCTTGAACTCCTCGATCGGGCTCAGGTGGGCAAGTCGTGCTCTCTTCGCCCGCAAAAGCGCAATTGCGGGCAGGCTCGGCTGCACGCGTCCGGGCAGCGTCCAGGCGTCGAGCCCGAATTGGATTGCTGCCAGCCAGCAAGCGGTCGAGGCAGCCACAGCCAGGGCAGCGGGGCTGGCGGGCACGCCGGCTGCAAGCCTCATGGCGAGCACCTCGAGAGCCAGGGCGCCGGTCACGGCGGCGGAGAAGGCAGCAGCGGTGACGAAGGCGACGGCGCTCAGGACGAACCTGGCCACCGCCAGCCGTTTACCGCTTCGCTTCACGTGCTCGAGCACATCCTTCAGTTCAGCATAAAGCGGCAGCAGATCCCGCAAGAACAAGGCGCAGCTCAAACCGGCGGCATTCAGAGCCCCGAGCGCCAGAACGGCGACGGCGAATGCTCGGTCAGGCAGGAGGACCATCGAGGCTGCGACAAGGCAGAGGACGGCAAGCGCGAAGGCAAGAGCACAGAGGTAAGCCCGGCTCCTGCGCTCGCCCGGGCCGGCCAGGAGCCGCCTGGACAAAAGCTCGCCGGCCAGCTCCTGAGCGAGCGCCTGCCGGTAGCCGGAGCTGCCGAGTTCGACAACCAGCCGGGCGACCCCGGCAAAGGAGAAATATTTGCGGATCTTCTTCGGGTCTGAGGCAACCTCGGCGGCAAACGAGCGCAGCGTTCGCGAAAAGAAGCGGTAAAGCCGGGACAGCTTGACACCCATCTGGCGGAGGCTGTCGGACTGCGGATCGGGCACCGCCCCCCCGATCTGATCCTCGCCCCACTCCTTGAGTAGCGCCTTTACCCGCCTCCAGGCTTTCTCCTCGCAGGGCGCAAGCGAGAACGACTGCTGTCCGGCGCGCTGCGACTTTACCGCCCGGTGGATCAGGTCCACGACCAGCACCACCATGACGCTGGACATTTCGCCCTCGCGCAGCAGGTAGGCAAATTCCACCGGCTTGAGCGACGGCTCTTCGAGGTGACATCGGGCCGCTGCCAACCTCGGCGCGACCCGGTTGACGAAAGCCCGGACTGCAAGGAGCAGAAGCGCAGCACCACCTGCCACGCAGGCAAATGGTGCGATTGCCGAGACGTCGACCACCGTGCTCCGGCTTTACCCCGCCCTGGCCACCGGCGCTAACTCAGCCGGGACGATCATCCGCTTGCGCTGGACCGCCTCGTGGATAGCCTCGCACAGATCGTCCATGGTCGACTCCGGACCGAGCTGCCCTTCCGACTCGTCCAGCAACGGACCTTCCAGACCGGCCGGGTAGCCATCGTACAGAAGCAGGACGGCCGGCGGATCGCTGACCGACTTTACCTCGCGCATGGGCGCAATATCCTCCGGACCGGGCGTGGCTATGTCGAGCAGCACCACGTCCGGTTTCATCGCCTCGATCTCCGAAGCCAGCGACCCGGTGTGCACGGTGGTGCCCAGCACGTCGAACTCGGGAAACTGGTCAAGCCACAGCATCAGCGTAATCAGGTTGACGCAGTCGTACTCGACAATAAATATCTTGATCCGCTCGGTCATCTTTCCAGCTCCTTTTGCGGGCTTCAGGCGAGAGGAGGGATACCAGTGAGATGCCGGACCAGACAATAAAGGAATCATTAAGAACACGAAGAGTGTATTACCGAAAGGGCCAAAAGGGAAGCCCTTCCGCAGCCGGTTGAATATCCGACGCACGCGCCGGATGGATGCCGAGCCGCCCGCCCGGGCGCCCGGGCACGAAGAGCCGACCAGGTTAATTTCTGCTCAATGATGATGGCGCGCCGGGCAGCCAGGAACCGGCGGAGACGGGTGCCCTACCGCTTGGGGGCCGGCGCCGGGTTCGCCCACCTGACGCTGCTGAATAGATTGTCGTATCTGGCCACTTCCCGCGCCGGCCCGTCGATCCACAGCGCCTCGACCTTCTTGTTCTTCTCGTCGGGATTGAAAAACATGATGCGAACCTGCCTGTCGCTGTCCCTGAATCTCAGATCGCCGGTAATCACCTTCTTGCCGGCGAGCTCCTGCGTTCTCCAGTTGACATCGAAGTTGCCGCTTCCCCACAGGCCGGGAACGGTCATCCAGTTGACGACCGGCACCTCTTCACCGGTCAGCGCATGCGGCGCCGCCTGCATCATCCTGCCCAGGATCTGCGAGTCGGCCGAGTCGAGGATTTTGAAGTCCTTGCGCTCGGAGTAGTTGATGGTCGTGTTGGCAGGACCACGATAGGTGATCGTGTGGCGGCGCTCATCATTGTTCTCCGCCCGATTGCCGAAGCCCATCGGGATGTCCAACGATTGAATCCCGCCCGTCCTCTCGATTTTTGCCGGCTGGCTGTCTCCACTCATACGCCTGCTCGCCCCCTGTTGCTCCTGCCCCTGTTCTACCCGCTCGCGCCTGAATTGCTGCCGTCGTTGCTGGCGCTCGTGCATTCTATCGAAAAGTGGACCGAGCAGCCGGTGACTGGCCTGCTGCGACTCATGCTGCACGTCCCTGCCCGCCGCCGGACCGTCGCCGGGGAAAAACCCGGCCGCCCCCTCCTGCGGGTTGCCAAACGATCCAGGGGGCGGCGCCGGGCGGTGGTCCGCTGCCCGCGGTCGGTACTGAAAGTCTCCGGGATATGTCACTTTCGTTGCCTCCGGGTCAGGGGTCAGTTAGCGTCCGAAAATCCTCCTCAGGATGAATCGGCGCGGTCGGAACGGGATTACCGGCCGCCAGGGTCGGGGATTGCCCCCGCCCGGCGAGTAAGGGCTGTCGTCATCGTCGCTCGGACGATAGGGGTTGTTCGGGCTGGGATTGACATTGGGATTGAGCGGCTGGTCGTTGACGCGCGGGGCGCCGGGGTTCTCAGGCTGGTAGCGCTCGCGTGTGCGCTGAACGTTCCAGGAGCTCAGATCGGTCAGCCTGCCGATAACCTGGTCGTTGCTTGGTCCCCACTGGTTGTCGGTGACGATCTGCCACTGGCCGTTGACGTTGACCAGCTTGGCGCAGAACATGTGGCCGGGACCGAGAAGGATGACGCCGCCCTTCTTGAGGAACTCTTCCCTGTACCGGGAATTGAGCAGCTTTTGAATGTCCCAGTCGGTGATCTGGTTGCTCTGGATGCTGACGATCGCCGCGGTGTCCCCGGTGATCAATTGCAGGGCATGCAGGCAGGCGTCCGGCGTGCCACCACTGGCGCCACCGTCCATGCGCCGCCCGTCCTCGGACAGATGGGCGGCCACCGCGTCGCAGAGCTGCAGGGCCGGCCCGCGGGCGATCTTGCCCCAGCCGCCGTTCCAGACCACCTCGTTCGGTTTGTCCGGCGACCAGGCTCTGGCGTAGCGGTCCAGCTGCAGGAGGCTGGGCGGGATGTTCCAGGTCCGCCCGTTGACGTCGGTGAAGGTCCTGGTGCTCACCACCTGATCCAGCATCCTCGCCATCATGTGCGGGTTGTTGGTCCAGCCGATGGTGTTGTTGCCGGAGCTTATCCAGCAGGTGCCGTAGACCTGGTTGTACCCGGTCGGCTCCATGGACACCCACATGGCATTCTCCATGATCTTCAAGCGCGTCTCGGCGTCGTAGGCGGCGCCGGGCAGATTCGCAGCCACCATGTGGGCGAAGTGATCGTAGGTCTGGGAGATCTTCTTCTCCCACTCCTCCTGCGCCCTCTCGCGATCCATTCCGGCTGCCACCATGGCGTTGACGCGGTCCTGCCCCCGCTTCTCGAACTGCTTCATCCAGGCTTCCATGCGAGCGCGGCGGCTGGCGTCCATCCGCCCTTCGACCGCCTCCATCAAGCGCTCGCGGGACTCGTCGACGCTGCCGGAGAAACCGCCCTCGCCGGAGTCCCGCCCCGCACGCACGATGTGCTCCCTGCCATCCTGGGATTTGTACTTGTAGTCGCCGTCCTGCAGGGCAGTGATGTTCAGGCGCACGCGCTCCCGGCCGTCGGGACCCGGCGAGGTCCAGCGCTCGGTCAGCCTGCCGTCCGCGCCCCGCTGCCGCGTCCAGGTCTCGGTCCGGTCGCCGTTTTGCGTGTGGCGCGTGTCGACAATGGAGATGAGCTGCCCGAAGCCGTCAGCGTCCTTTACCTTTCGTCCCTGCTGATCGGTCTGGTAGTTGAAGACACGGGTTGAGCCGTTCTTCATCGTCACCCTGCGAATATCTCCATCGGCGTCGAGCTCCACCGTGCGGAAATCCGCCTTCTTTATGGTCACCGAGCGATCGCTGTTTTCCCAGGCGACATCGCCGTTACGCATGACGGTGACATGGTCGCCCTGCGGCCGCCACTCGCTTCGGCCGGCGGCGGTGACATCCACGCAGTGGTCCAGCCGGCCGTTGACGTAGACGAACTCTCTTGATTCCCTGCCCCTGGTAATCTTCGTCACCAGCTCTCCCTCGCCGGTTCTGCGCAGCTCGACCACGGACCGGTCGGGATAGGTTCTGGTCACCGTGTCGCCGTTGACCTTCTCCAGGTAACGATCCCCGTTCGGCTCGCGAACTATCCAGGCGCCGTCCGCGTGCTTCAGCGGATCCTGCTGCAGGAATTTGCCATCGGCGGTTACGCGCAGATCTCCCTGCCAGACTCCCTTGTCGCGGCCGTTAGCGTCCGTCACCCGGAAGCTGTTCGACTCCCCGACCCTCGTGCGCGTCTCAACAACTCTTCCATTGCCGTCCCGGACCTCGAATCGATCGATGCGCGGCGTGCCGTCGGCATTCACGGCGGTCTCGTGGTAGGAGAAAGAGAAGCTGCGATTGGCGCCGGCCGGGTAGACGATCCCGGTAATCCGTCCCCGGTCGTCGAAGGTGAACCGGGATCCGCCGGGACCCTCGTTCAAGCGGGTGCCATCACCGTTGGTGACATGGCGCAACCCCCGCGCGTCGACGGCGACGGTCATCCCGTTGTCGTTGACGTCGACGCTGCGAAACCGCTCCGGCGGCCTGCCGTCGGAGACCCACTCGTTGCGCTCGTTCTTCCTCTCCTTCACCGCGGTCCAACCGTCGGCTGTGCGAGTATAAACGGTCCTGCCGTTGCCCATCCTGTCCGTGTCGACGATGCGGCTGGCCTGCCCGTTCTGGTAGTCGACGTGCACCGTCGAGCGGTCGCGCCTGGTCAGGTCGCTAACCTGCCTGTTGTCGTTGAAAAGCAGCTCGGAGCCGTTGGCGTTTTTCTTGCCGTGAACGACCGTGCCGTCCGCCTGCTTGATGTCGATGAAGCCGTTGTCCACCGAGATGAAGGCGCCGCTGCGCCGGTCATAGGAGAAGTCGCCGGTGACCGGGATCTGTCTTAACCCGGTGTCCAGGAACCACTGCCTGTCTCTCTTGCTGAAGGTGAACTCGCCACGCGGCCCCTTCTCGGTAAACCCGACGAGATTGCCCTGCCCGTCCAGATAGACGGTGCGAAACTCTCTGCCGCCCGGATACTGAATCTCAACCCGCTCGGCGGCGCCGGCCGGCCAGCTGTCCCGGTCCCGGGCATCGGCACGCCGCGTGATCCGGGGCTCGATCTGCTCGCGGCCGCCGGTCACCGCATGCTGGAAGCCCTGGCTGTCCTCGTAGCTGTAGCGGCCGTTGATGTTGAGCTGAAGATTGCGGCGCTCCGCGGAGGGTCTGTTGTGCGCGACCCAGTTGTTGCCTTCCTTCTTTTCGCTCCTCGAGGTCCAGACGTTGTTATCCCCTCTGGTCCAGGTCACACGGTGAGCGCCGCTGGCGTCCGTCTCCACATATTGTCTGGGTTGTCTGCTGGAGTCGAGCACGACGTCGACTGTGGACCGGTCGGCACGAGTGAGGCGCAAGGGAACTCTGCCCGTCTCGTCGACCGCCACTCGCCCGCCGGAGCCTACGGCCCTCTCGTTGAGCACGGTTCCGTCCGGCTTGATCGTCGTGAAGTGGCCGTGGCCGTTGTTGTAAACGAAATCGCGCCCGGGCGTGAGCTCGAAGCTCCCCCTGACCACGTTCTCGCGATGCTGCTGGTCTCTGGCGTCGACCCAGTACCACTGCCCGGCGTCGTCCTTTTTAAAGACCTTCTCCTCGTTGCCCCTTTTTTCCCTGAACTCGGTGAGCTCGCCGTTGTTGGTGGTAAAGGTACGGGCGGTGCCATCCGGATAGTTGAGCGTAAATGTCCTTATCCCTTCGTTGTTCCTGAGTGCCTGCGCTTCCGGGCGCGCGTCGGCAGGTCTGGCGGCGGCGTCCCCTCCCGGCTGCCTGAGTTCGGGAGCTCTTGGCGTGAGCAACGAGAGCAGGATCGGCTCGCCGGCCGGCGGCGTGAAATCGAGCGCCCGTCCGCGAACGTTGTTGAGAAGATTCTGTAGATCATCAACTGTCGTACCGGCGGCCCTTGACTGATCCGCACCTGGGGCTCGGCTGACAAACTGCATCGATGCCAGCATCTCACCCAGCTCCTGCAGGTTGGTGGCAGCGGGGGCGCGCACCGCAGAGCGGGCAGGCTCCCCGTAAGCATACGTGCGCCCGGGGACGCCGGACCGGAAGGACCCGTCGGCAAGCCAGACGGGATCGCCGCCACAGACGGCACGCATTTCCGGCCGTTCGGCTTCCTGCCAGGCGGCGGCGCGTCTTGCCGAGATCGGCCTGAAAGCTCCTTCCAGACCGGAGCTGAACGATCCATCAGCGAACCAGACAGGCGCGCCGCCACAGATGGTGCGCGTGATGGGAAGCGAATCGGCGACATTGCAGCAACACCCGGCGAACAAGCTCGCGCCGCGCTCGAGATTCTGCCAGCGCCCTGCCTCACCGGTGCCGTTGCTGAAGCGAGGCAAGCTGTACCCGGACGGCCCGGTTCGATCGTAACGATTGAGAACCTCACGCCGGCTGCGCTCATCCTCAATATTGTTCGGCCAGGCAGCCAGCCGGGTCAGCTCGGGGCTGGTGACGAAAGACCGGCTGTCGACAGCCTCCAGCACCCGGTCGCGTGGTTGGTTGGACGGCACATCGCGAGTCATTGTTGAATCCCACCTTCGTGTACGGGTCTAAACAAGATGCCCCCCGCCGGAACTGCCTCCGTCTCGGTCGTTAGCTCGTTGGTAAGGCGCGCGGGCGAATCAGGCATAGACTATGGAACCATCGTGGCTTTTTCGTGGAACGCCAGGGCTCACGGCCCCGGTCACCAGCGAGGCCGTCAGACACCGCCGGGGGGGCAGGGCGCGGGCTCCGGCCGCGGCCGCGGTCTTGGCTGCGGTTGCACGTCCGGCGCCGGGCGCGGCGGCGGCTGCGGGGTAATGTCATCGATCGGCACCGGGCCGGGCGGCGGTGCCGGTTGCGGGTGAGGGTTGTCGTCCGGGCGCGGTCCGGGATCCGGTCCCGGGCGCGGTCGCGGACGCGGATTCGGGCCGGGGAAGGGGCCCGGTCCCGGCGGATTGGGATTAACATCCGGTCGCGGATTGGGAGCGGGATTGGGCGTGACGTCGCCGCCGGATCTGCCGCCGGGGTTGGCTCGCTCATACCGGCGCAGGTATCTGGCAAGGGCGGCGGGCATCTCCTCCGAGGAGCCCGCAGCCACCATGCTCAGCGCCGGCAGCTCCCTTGCCCTAGTTCTTTCCTTGCCTTCATCTCCTCCGGAATGCCCTCGGTCTCGCGTCCGATTGGCCGGGCTGAACGGATCCAGATCCACGGCTTGCCGAAAGCCACCGGGCGGCGGCGCCTGCTCGCCTGCCCGGGACTGGCCGGTTAGCCTGTCGATGAGCTCCCTGAAAGCTGTCGAATAAGACGATTCATGCAGTCTTTGCGTAACGGCATCGAGATCGACATGTGAAAGGCTGGCCGGCGAGTCTGCGGCAAATTCCGGCGCGCGTGCCCGCGCGCTTGTCAGGGCGCTGGTTTCCATTGCCGATCACCTCGCTGTTTCCAGCCCTGTTGTCGATGGCTTAGTAAGGAAGCACGGGCCGCGGACGGATCTGCATCCGCGGGGCATCGATCAACGATGCGCGAAGCTTATGAGCACTTCGTGGAATTTTCGTGGCAGCACGCAGAGAAAGCCCGTGCCCGTGTCCGGGCTCTCCGTCAAATTTAGAACACCGAAAGCGGCTTTCGATTATGGAGCCGGTGATAATTAAACCCCGACCTCCAGGCTGATGTCGATGTTAGGGGCCGAATGCGTGAGCGCCCCCACCGATATGGCGTCCACGCCGGAGATCAAATAATCCTCGATGTTGTCCAGGCTGATGCCGCCCGACACCTCGACCCATGCCCGGCCGTCAATGAGGGCGACGGCCTCGCGGACCGTCTCCGGGTTCATGTTGTCCAGCATGATCACGTCGACCCCGCAACGCAGCGCCTCGGACACCTCTTCGAGGCATCCCGTCTCCACCTCAATGAGCGCGTCCGGCTGCCTGGCCCGCGCAAGCCTGACCGCCTCGACGACACCGCCTGCGAGCTTCAGATGATTGTCCTTGATCAAAAACTGATCGAAAAGACCGGAGCGGTGGTTGAAGCCGCCGCCGAGGCGCACCGCGTATCTCTCGAAGGCGCGCAATCCGGGGGTGGTTTTGCGGGTGTCGAGGATGGCGATCCCCGCAGTTTCAGCCAGCTCGACAAAGCGGCGCACCAAAGTGGCCACGCCGGACATTCTCTGCAGGAAATTCAGGGCGGTCCTCTCCCCGGTAAGAATTCCCGGGGCGGGCCCGTTGACGATAGCTGCCACCACACCCGGTGCGGCGACGCACTGCCCGTCTTCGATCAGGTTGGTCACCTGGATTCTCCGGTCGACAGCCCGAAAGACGGCCGCCAGGACACCCAGCCCCGCCGCCACTGCCGGCTCCTTGAAGATAAGCGCCGCCGCGATCGACAGGCCCGGATCGATCAGCGCGCTGGTGGTGGAGTCACCCACGCCCACGTCCTCGCGCAGCGCCACCTCGATTGCCGGCTGGAGCACCGCCGCCGGCAGGCCTGCCGGCTCGCGCCCGAGCCACGGCGGCGTACTCGTTTTGACCGAAACCTTGCTCGCCCGAATGACCATAGAGACCGCCTCCGCATCCCAGCGCACTACTGAATTTGGCCAGCCGGGGGATCAAGTAACCGTTGCCCATACGTTGTATCACGGCTCCGGCCAAAATTCCACGTCCGCGCCCGGGGGCCGCCCGCGGGCCATTCCAGGCAGCGGCTCAAGATCGCCTCCAAGCGGGCAAGACCGCCGGCAGCCGGACGCGAGCGACGCTGCCGACCTGCAACTGCAGCGCAACGGCCGCCCGGGCGATCAAGGTACCCGCAACCAAAGCGCGGCGCCAAGCTAAGCGTAATAGATACGTTTATCTGGCGGGGCAATCCAGGCGAACGACCCTTTGCTGCCGGCGCAAATCCGCGCCTGGTGGCGCCTCGGGTGATGTTTAACAGTTGTTTATGTTGTGTTGAAACTGCTTGAATTGCCCTTACAGTATTGTCGGAGGTTACGGGACATGAAATCGAGACGGGCAGGGCGAGTTGGCTGGTTGGCACTGGTTGCGGCGGTAGCGATCGCCGTCAGCCAGGTGTACATCGGCGTCGCCGGCGCCTATGACCAGAGCGTCTACAACAACCTGATGAAGACCCGTGATGCTCTTTTGCAGCAACGGGACTATCTACAGCAGGCACTCGACGACACCCAGAGAAAGCTCGACCGTCTCAACTCTTACCTGGACCAGAACTCCAGGAACCTGAGAGACGTCGAGCTGGCCTTGCGGCAGCTTCCCAATTAGCATCGCGGCGGCGCGACCTGGAAGACAGCGGAGGATTATCTATGCGCAAGACCAGAAAGTTAGGATTGAGCCTCTGCCTGGCAGGAGCGGTCGCCGCCACTTGCTGGCCGCCCGCGCCGGCCGCCGAAAGCGTCTCGCAGCCGGCAGGGGCGCCCACCGCCTGCGAGACGGAATGCAAGATCTCCTGCATCGATCCGCATCCCGCCTGCAGCGAGTCTGCCAAGGTAATCGAGACCCTGGAGCACATGGCGTCGCTGCTGGCCAAGGGGGACCTGGCCGCTTACTCCGAGTATCTGGCCGACGGCTGCACGACCTTCGACGAAAACACGCACAAGCTGATCGTCGGCAAAGAAGCGGTGCTGGCCGACCTGAAAAAGCGCCTGCTGGAGATTTCGCCAGACGGCAGGGAGCCGGTTCTCTCGCTGACCATCGAGGAGCCGTACGCCAAAGTCACCGGTGACGTGGCCGTTGTCACCTTCCGAGCGATTAAGGAGGTCGGCGGCGCCCACCCGGACAAGGAAGAGGTCCGGGCCACGGACGTGTTCGTCAAGCACGGCGACAGGTGGCAGAAGCTGCACTTTCGCGGGGTCTGGAAGAAGATCTCCTGAGGGAGCCGGCAAATCTTTGTCCGGCTTTCGTATTTTGTTATATAGTGGAATTACAGAAGTCCCGATTTATGGCTCCGGGCCCCGCTCGAGAGCGGACCGTACCGACTGGACCCCGGGGGAGCGGGAGTTCTGCAAGGAGTCCTGATTATATGAAACTAGACACCCTCAAATTCGGCCTTGCCGGGGGCATCATCTCCGCGCTGTTCGTATTCGTGCTGGCGCTGGGATCTGCCTTTGCGGGCTGGGGAACCGGGCTGCTCGATTCGCTGTCCTCGATGTACATCGGCTATAAAGCCGGTTTCATGGGCGGCGTGATCGGCGGCATCTGGGCTTTCGTGGAAGGTTTTGTCACCTTCTACCTGATCGCCTGGGTATACGACAAGCTCCAGAAAGAAAAATCCGCATAGGCGGGCTGATTAAAGCAATTAACAAGCAAATCTGACCATCCGCTGAGGCTGGGCGGAGGCTATTTGCCCGTCTTTTCCAGGACCCGCGACAGTTGGGATTTGATCTCCGGCAGATCGCCCAGGTGGCTCAGGTTCGCATATAAAAGGGCGGCGCTGCCGCCGATGGCGATGAGCAGGACGACCGCCACGCCCAGAAGCACCGGTGTAACCTTCTCCTGACCGTCCGGCTTTGTGCGGGCGGCTGCCTGAATCTCCTTGATCTTCTCCTCCATCTGCCGGGAGACAGGGAGGATGTTCTTGTTCACGTGGCTGCGAAACTCTAAGAGCTCTTTAGAGAGCTGGGCGTTGAGCTTCTCCAGCTCCGCTCTGGCGTTTTCCTGCATGGACCTGGTGTGCTCCTCGAGCTTAATTCGCGCCTCCTCGAACTGGGTGACGAATTTCTCCGTGATTTTCGCGAAAGCCTTCTCCTGAGCCTCTACAGCCTCCAGAAAGGCTCTTTGCTGGGCGCCAATCTTGCCGGCCAGCGCATTGGTTATGCTGTCGGCCTGCGTCTTCATCAGCCTGTCGATCTCGCTTTTCGAGTAGGTCGCGTATTTCGGTCCGGCCTCCCGCACCTCCACCGGTCTTTCGGCCGCCGCATCCCTGATGCCGGCCGGCACCACCTCGACGGCCGGTATGGAGGCCACGTGCCCTTCCGGCAGGGCAAAAACAGAGAACGGTTGGGTGGGGAATTTATCGGCGTACTGATCCTCGGCGATCAGTCCGGCCGTCCGCTCCTTTAAGTTAAGACGAACGTAGAAATGCTCGAGCTCCTCGGGGTCCATCCTCAACTGCCCGGAGACGACCGCGAATACCTTCTCGGGCAGGAACCGGGTGTCGTACAGGGTCTTGATCCAGGGCCGCAGAGCATCGGTGCTCTTGCCGCTCACCTCCTGCGCATTCCACTGGTCGCGCATGTAGCGCAGATTCAGATCCGTCGGCTTGGCGTTGCGCTCGACCTCGAAGGTGATGTGCCCTTCAGTCTTGATGACGTCGACGTAGGCGGCGCGCACAGCCGGGCTGTCGAAGCGGGCGGTAAAGCCCAGCGTCTCCGACAGGATCCTCACCTGATCCTGGCTCAAGCGGTAGACGCGCCCCTGGTACTTTCGCTCCGGCTCCAGGTAGACCATGTCGAAGAGCCCGAACTCCGGAATAAATACTTCCGGGGAGATGGCATTTACCGTGTCTTGAATCTCTGAGATCATAATTTAATCGCTCCGCTGTCAATATGCTCCGCGGGCGCGGACAAGGGAAAGTATCGCACGGGCGGCGGCAAGTTTCTACTTTGCCCGCACGGCGGCCGTCTGCTCTTCCAGGGTTTGAGCCCTGGTGAGCAGCCGGGCGTAAAGCCGGCATCCCGGGCAAACCTCGAGCGCCTTTTTCAGGTGAGCACCGGCGTCGCCGTACTGGCCGGCGGACAGCTCGACGAGTCCCAGCTGTCCGAGAAGATAGTGGTCGCTGGGCGCTACCGCCAGCAGTGCCCGGGTACGGCTCATGGCCGCCTCGGCCTTGCCCTTACGGGCCAGGCTCTTCTGCCGGGTCGCCTGCCTGGGCAGCTTGAGCGCCCGGGCCTGCAGCAGGTAGGCGTTGTCGAAATCGTCGGCAATAAAAGGGTCCCAGCGGAAATTGTGCTGCGCGGAATAACCGAGCACCGCCATGGCGCGCTGCCAGCCTGGACGGCGGCTGACGGTCTCATACTGCACGATGCGCCTGGCAGCTTGCCGGGGCTGGCCCTGAAGCTGGTCGATGCCGGCCAGCATAAGCACGAGCGGCGGGTAGGCGGCGATTCCCAGGGCCTGGTCGGCTGCCGCGCGCGCGCCATCCAGGTCGCCGGACAGGTACTTCAGCAGGGCCTGACCCTGATAGGCGAGCTGGCTCGCCGGCGCGCACCTGAGCGCCTGGCGGAGGCTCTCCTCGGCTCGCCCGAGATCGCCTTTACGCAGGTAAGCAAAACCAAGCGCCGCCTGGACGCCGCAAAGTCTTGCATTGAGGTCCAGGGCCTTGTGCCAGGCATTGATCGCCTTGTCGTAGTCATGCTGAAGATAAGAAGTGATGCCGATGCTGATCGCCGTCTCCGCCGAATGCGGGTCGAGCTGCCACGATCTGTGCAGCGATTCGAGCGCCTCGCCGTAGCTCCCTTTCATGTCCTGGCAGAGACCGAGCATGGACAGGGGGAGCGGATCCTGCGGATCGGCTTGCACTGCCTCGGTCAGCGACGCCAGCGCCAGATCGAGCTGCCCGCGGTCCATCTGCGTCAGCGCCCGCGAGGTGGCGGTCTGCGAAGCTTCGCGGGCATGCATGTTCCAGCTGTGGCTCTGGGCGGCAGCCGGGACCGCAAACGGCAGCAGAAACGCAAGGGTGATTATCAGAATTAGCATCAGAAGACGAATATCGGCCGGTCGGGGAGCTGCTCGAAATCCTCCTCGGAGAAAGCGTAAAGACGCGCCGGGCGGAAGGATGATTGCTGGCTGAACTCCGCGAGCTCCTGCAAGAGACCGCGGGCGAGAAACTTCTTGCGGAAGTTGCGATTGTCCACGGACTTGTCCAGCACCGCCTCGTAAACCTCCTGCAGATCGCGCAGGGTGAATTTGGGCGGCAGCAGCTTGAAGGCGGCAGGAGAGTACTCGATCTTGTATTTCAGACGCCGGCGGCCGTAGGTGATGATCGCCTGGTGATCGAAGGCCAGGTCGGGCAGTTTATTGGCCGGCCACCAGGCGACGCCCGCGGCGTTAGAGCTGGCCTTCAGCTCCAGCTCCTTGTCCTGCTTAATGAGGGCCAGGTAGGAGACGGTGACCACCCTTCCGCGCGGGTCGCGCCCCCGGTCGCCGAAGGTGTAGAGCTGCTCGATGTAGACATCGCAGACGTTGGTCTCTTCCTTCAATCTTCCAGCCGCAGCATCCTCCAGCGTCTCATCCGCCCCCGAGATAAAGCCCCCGGGCAGCGCCCAGCAAGACTTGAAGGGCTCCTGCTTGCGCTTGATCAAGAGCACCTCCAGCGTGCCCTGGTGGATGGCGAAGGCCACCACGTCGACGGTGACGCGGATGGTCTCTAAGCGTTCCACTCGCTGCCGCCTCCCTTGTTCCGCGCCGACCCGTTCATCTCTTTGCTTTGGTGGCGCGCTCGGAGAGGAACTGCATGAGCCCGCGCGGATCGTCGGTGATGATCCCGTCAACGCCCATATCGACGGCCGAGACCCATTCGTAAGGGTTGTTGACGGTCCAGACGTTGACCGCCAGGGCAGACCGGTGGGCCTGCTCCACCGAGTCGCTTCGAATGTCGCCGAAAGCCGGGTTCCAGGACGAGGCGCCTACGCCGCCGGCGTACTTCCCGAGATCGACCAGCAGGCCGTCGGCCAGCAGAGCCAGCTTGTACTGCGGCGCTTTCTCGTGAATGCGGCGCAAAAGCTCGTGGTCAAAGGAGCTCACCTGGATCTTTTCCGGATATTTGTAGCCGGCCAGCAGCTTGATAAGGTCGTCTTCTATGCCGGGATAAGCTACGGGCGCGTTCTTGATCTCGATGTTGATGATCGCCTTGCCACCCACGAGATCGAGAACCTCGGACAGCAGCGGCACCCTTTCGCTCTTGAACTCGGGCGAGAACCAGAAGCCCGCGCTCAGCTTGCGCAGGTCGCTGAGTGAGTGATCCCTTATCAATCCGATACCGTCCGTGGTGCGCGACACGTCCTCGTCATGCATGACCACCAGCTCGCCCGTCTTGCAACGATGAATGTCCAGCTCGATCCCGTCGACCTTGGCATCCAGGCTTTTGCGAAAAGCGGACAGGGTGTTTTCCGGCGCCCACTTTCTCCCCCCCCGGTGGGCAAACACGAGCGGCCGGCCGGTCGCCGCCATTGTGGCGCTGCCCACCGAGCTGGCCGTCTGCTGGCCGAGAGCCGGTTGCCAGCAGCCGCGGCCGGTCAGGAAAAGGGCCAGCGCCACCGGGCCCAGCCCGGCCAGCCGTCGCCGCCAATTCGTCGCTACCAAGAACATTGCGTCGAGTTTATCAATCCTTATGCAAGCCCCACATTGGTTCGCTTAGAAACTATAACCCGCCGGCCCATCCTGGAGTAAGATTTTTACATGAGTTTAGGACGTTTCGCAGCTATCGCCGCACTGGTGCTGTCCCAGCTCCCGGGTGCCTGTCCGGCGGCGACACCGGCCGACCGGGAGCAGGCGCGGGCGCACAACCGCCAGGGCATCATCTTCCAGTCGCAGGGCAAGCTGGCTCAGGCCGCCGAGGAATATCGCCAGGCGATTCGGCTCAACCCTAAGGGCGCCGGCTTTCATAACAACCTCGCCCTCGTGCTGAAGGATATGAACATGCTCAAGGAGGCCGAGGGGGAGGAGGAGCTGGCGCTCAAGCTCAAGCCCGAGCGCGCCGACTATTATTTCAACCTCGGCATCATCTTCCAGCGCCAGGGCAGGCTCGAGAAAGCCGAATCGCAGTTCCGCGGCGCCATCGCCAGGAACGCGCTCGACCCGGACTTCCATTTCCGCCTGGCTCAGGTGCTCATGCAGGAATCCAGGCCGCAGGACGCCGAGCCTGAGGCGAGAAGCGCCATCACGCTCAGACCGAGCGAGGCCAGCTACCACAAGCTTCTGGGCGACGCGCTGTTGCAGCAGGGGAAGAACGAGGACGCCTTGCTCTCCTACAGGAAAGTGCTGGAGTTCGACCCCGGCTCCCCCGATCTCGGCGACCTGCGCAGTAAGATAAACTACCTGATGCAGGTTCTGAACAAGAAGTAGAAGCATGGATATCGGCGAGCGAAGGCTGATCACCTGGCAAAGACGGCTGACGGTCGCCGCCCTGGTTCTCATCGTGCTGTTCGCCGTCGTTCAAATCGGCCTGTTCTTCTCGGACGTCATACGCATCCTGGGCATCTCCATCCTGCTGTCCTACCTCTTCATAAACGTCGTCGATTTCCTGGAGAGATACGTTCGCTCACGGGCGCTGGCCGTCTTGATTGTTTACGCCGTACTGCTGGCTATCACCATATTCAGTATCGTCCTGGTCGTTCCCGCCCTTGTCTATCAGGTGTCGCAGATGGTGGAGACCGTCTGGAACAAGTTCCCCGATGTCGTGAAATGGCTGGGCGACCTTTGCAATCCCATTGAAACGAGGCTTCACGCCGCCCAGATCTACGTGCGCGCAGCCGATCTCCTGGGCAGCGTGGTCAACAACGCACAGAAGCCGGATCCCGGCGCCGTGCTCGGCCGCATAACCGAAGTGGCGATGTCGACCATGACCTGGCTCCTTTATGGAATAAGCATCTTCGTCGTCTCCTTTTACTTTTTGCTGGAAGGGCACGAGATGTCCGATGCCGTGATTCACCTCTTTCCCAGGCGATTCCGCAACTCTCTGCACCTGATGGTCTCGGACATGGACCGGAGCATGCAGGCGTTTTTCCGGGGGCAGATCGTGCTGGGATTGATGGCCGGCCTGGTCATGCTGGGGATCTATCTGGCGCTGGGGGTGCCTTACGCGCTCGTGCTGAGCGTGTTCCTCGCCGCCTGGGAGGTGGTGCCGGTCATCGGCCCGCCGATCGGCTTTTATCCGGCGCTCGTTCCGGTGGCCATACACGGGATGGATCACTGCCCGGGCAACAGGCTGGTGCAGGCGCTTATCCTGGTGGCAATATTTAACGTCTTGCAGTGGATCAAGGACAACATCATCGCCCCGCGCTACATAGGCAATGTCATCGGGGTGCACCCGATCCTGATCTTCTTCGCCATTCTCATGGGCGCGAGGCTTGACGGGCTCATGGGCATAATTTTTGCCCTGCCGGTCGCCTCCGCCGTCAACGTCTTGCTCCGGCATCTGCCGCTCAAGGCGACGGACGACACGCTGCCGCTGCGCCCCAACCTGCTGGAGGACATAGCCGAGGACGCCTCGCCGGCGGCGGCCGCCGAGCTGGCTGAAAGCCCGGGCGAGCCCGGCGCCGGGGTGACAAGCCTCTAGGGGCGCGGCCTACATGTTGTCGAACTTATCGGTGCGGGCGTCATCGTCCTGGGGACCGACAGGGAATCCCAGGACGCCGGCGGCATCGGTGAAAAGGTGGCCGATGCCCTTCACGAAGCCCTTGAAGCCCTTGCGCTGCTTTTTCGAGGCCTTCCTGGTGGCGGCAAGCTCGGCGTTCTCCACGGAAGGATTGACGCTGGGCGGCTGCTCGCCGGGCTTGAGCGGATCCAGCCTGACGTACTTGTTGTACTCCCGGTCGAGCGTGGCATCCATCTTGTCCCGGTTGATTAGCGAACCGGAGCCCAGGAAGTCACTGGCGCTTGCCCCGTTCACCACGGTCTCCGAGCCGGCTGAGCCGTCGCTCGCGGCCGCGTCGTCGGCACGGGCCGGTATGAGGCAGCCGGTAACCAGAAGGACGGCAGCGGACAAAAGCAGAATCTTGGTCATGAGCAAGCCCCCACGGGATCGACAGCCGAAAACTCTAGCATGGACCGACCGCCGCGTCACCATCGTCTGCGCGCGACCTGCCGCACCACTGTCCGCCCGCTGCCTACGACCCGGCGCCCGGGATCACCTGCACGTTTTCTACCGTATCGCTGCGGGCGATCTGATAGGTCGTCTGGCCGCTCAAGCCGGGGATGAAGGGGATGGGCAGGAACGGAGAGCTATTCACACGGGTGGTCACGGTGACCTGAAAGGTTGCCGCCTCCGGATTGGCAGCGCTGCCGCCCCAGCTCGAGCCCGGAACCGGCCCGATCTGCACCGAGCCGGCATCGAGCGGAATGGGCTGGACGTGGGCCAGCGCGCCGATCGGTGTCTGACCGAACTGCTGGGTCATGGGATTGACCTGTTGATCCAGGATGTTCTGCAAATTCGAGCTTTGCACCTGCTGGCCGTCCGGGCTGGTGACCGCCAGGTTTTCTCTCAGCATGGAGACCTGAAGGTTGTTCAGATACCAGCAGCAGGCATAAGCGGCCACCATGCCCATGAGGTCGAGCATGGGGAAAAAGCCCAGTACAAGGAGAATGATAAGGGCAGGACCGAACTCAGCGATGCTGCTGCCGGACTTGGTTCTATGGATCATGCGTGGAGCTCCTCAAGCCTCAATCTAGAACAAAAGGGCGGGCGCCGTGGCGGTGGTGGTCAACTGCTTGCTGGTCCCGGGCACGAAAGGCACCGGCACGGGCAGCCTCACCTCGACCACCGAGGTGACGGTAATCGTCGATGTCGCCTGCTTGGCATTGCCGCTGTTGGTCTGCCCCTGGGTAAGGGTTTGATTGACGCTGGTAATGATTGGCGAGGTCGGGAAGTTGAGCTTCTGCACTGCCGCCTTGGCATTGGCGAAGGTGTTTTGACTGGCCGCCACGCGAGCGGCGCGCGCCGCCATGTCATTGTTTATCGTGGTGGCCATCACCAGCGCGCCCACATCCAGCATGGCCAGGGCGATGATCACGAAGACCATCAGGCCGACGATCGCCTCGATAATGCTCTGTCCGGCGCGGCGGTGCCCATGGCTTCGCGCCGTGCCTTCCTCGAATAACACAGTTTGAACCATTCCCTTCTCTCAGCAGCGGCCCCGCGGCGGTACGCTCATCACATCCAGACGGCCTGCCGGCGCGCGAGGCAGTTCCCGTAATATACAGCCGTCCCCCAGTAACAGCCTACCGTCAAACCCGGCGTTTGTCACCAGAAGCGGGGCGGCGACCCGTCGTGGCCTTCCGAGCCGGGTCGCGCTTGGCGTGCCGGGCGCTTTTGCATATAATGGTGCGGATCGGGCGCGAATCTCCCGCGTCGACCCTGGTCTACCGTGGTTGCGGAGGGCAAAGATTCTGCTTGACTATCGGCATCGCTTCTGGTTTAATTTTATTAACATCGGTTAATGTTCCAGGCGTCTCGTTCCTCGCTGAGGTTGCGAGATTTTTCTTAGTGGAGATTGGGGCTGTTTGGGAGATCGGGCAATATGAAAAGACGTAGCTCAAAGGGCAACACCCTGGCTCTAGCGCTGGCCGCCTGCTTTGTGCTGTTGATGCTTGGATTTTTCTTCTACAAGGTGATAATGGCCACCGGCGGCAAGCGGCAGGTGAAAGACGCGCTCAATTACGGGGCGCTCAACCTGGCAAAGGCCGTCACCAACCAGATCGGCATCCCGCTCCAGCCCAGCAACTCCAGCACCCCCAGCCCGGCCATTATCAACTTCGGGGCCTTTCAGAACAACGGGGTGATGGACCTGGCCAATTACAACCGGGCGGTCGGGCAGGCCGTTCTGGTGGCCGTCAACGCCTCGGACGAGAACACCAAGAACGCCTACAGCAACGCGCAAGCGCTGGTCAACCTGTTGCAGGGTGACCAGAACAGCCTGGGAGCGCAGCTCACCGCTCTCTACTCCAGCCCTGCCAACCCGGACGCCAACGGCAACTCCATTCAAGCAGCCTTCATGAACGCCGCCACGTCCAACCCCGTGGTGATGGACGGTCAGAACGTTCAACTGCAGATGGACCTCGGCACCGGAATGTACAAGGTGGGCTTCATCCCCGGCGCCGACATGAACATCAGCGCCAACCCGACCCTCTTTCCCGAGCTGGCCAACCTGAACCTGGTGGACAGCAACAACCCCGACCCGGTCAACAACGGCAGTTCCTTTCTTAAAGGATATACGCCGCTCAAGATTCCGGTCGGCTCGCAGGGCACCATCTCCGTCATGGGTGTCTCCCTCAACCCGAGACAGGCGCCGTTTCTAACCTCGGTGACCAACTTCAATGCGAACGTCACCTCCCCGCTGCAGTCAACCAGCAGCAACAGCGCCAGCACCTCCGGGGCCAACTCCCCGATTCCGCCCAATGCTTTCCTGTCCAGCGTAACAGCAACAAAGGACAACGAAAGCTCGTCAGGCAACGATTCGAGCCAGGTAGCCGCGGTTGCCGCGGCCATGAACGCGGACAACAGCAACGTCCATCAGATGTCGATTCCCTATGGCTACATCGTGGTCTCCAACCCATCCGGCTTGCCGCAGGGCAACTCGACGATAGCCGATACCAACAACGTGCTCAACAACGAGTTGATGGAGGGCGTCTACACCTCCAACAACAACGTCTTCTCGACCGACCCGAGCAAGATCTCCGCCTGGGTGACCTACAACACCGGCAAGACCAGCGCCCTGCCCGCCAGAGTCAACGTCTGCACGGCGAAGGTAGGACGGCCGGCGCCCGGCAACAACCCGCTTATCAGGGCCTGGAACTGGCTGACCGGGGCCGTCTATGCGCAGAGCTCCACCTCCGGCTCCACTTCCACAACGAGCTCGAGCACCAGCACGAGCACGAGCACGAGTAGCAGCACGAGCACCCAGCAGCAACAGCCTTCGCTTGACGGCCTGTACAATCCCGACGGCTCGCCGCTAACCCTGGATCAGGCGAAGAAGATCACCAGCCTGAACGCTAACCCGTGCACCTGGATGAGTGTGGGTCCGCAAGGCGATCCCAACTGCCAGTCCATGCTGAAGCCCTTCACCACCGCCTATGGCAGCGGCGGCACGCAGACCGTCTACACCAACGGTCTCACGTCGGTCAACGGCATGAAGGCCCAGGTGATGTCCGACTACGCCCAGGACGCCACCAAGGCCGCCGACGGCACGCCGCTGACGCCGTACACGCTGACACCCTCGGCGCCGACCGGCATGCAGCACTTCGACACCAACGCGGTCTACGTCACGGATCCCAATCCCAACGACACCTGGAGCCGCTCGAACACCGCCGGCACTTATGACGCGCTCAACCAGAGCGGCGACCTGAGCTTCACCAGGGCCAGCCATGTCGGCGCCTATCTGAACATGATCGCCAACAACGTGCCGGAGGGCACCAACTTCCCCAATGTGAGCTACAACCGGGTCGAGAAGAGCCCGATCATGATCTGCTGGAAGGACTGGCCGCAGCCGTTCCGATTCTTCGGTCAGATTCTGGAGAATGTCGTCACGGCGATAATCCCGTCAGCGGGCGCGCAGTCCGCCGCCACACTGGCCAATCCGGTAGAGCAGCGCTTGTATCAGAGAATGACGGAGATCTATCCGAACCTGACCCAGAGCCAGTTCGACAGCTTCCTGACCAACGTGCTCTACAGCGACTCTAATAAGGTCGGTCTCGGGCAGACCTGGTACGTCTACCAGCAAAACAAGAACGCCCAGAACCCGCCCGACAAGGACCCCAACGCCAATTTCGTGATGAGCCAGACACCGCCGCCGGCGCTCAACCCGCTCAACGCTTCCAAGCCGATTTCACCGCCGTTGCCGGACGGGCCTCCCCCGCCGAACATCACCGGGACCAGCGGCGGCTACCAGCTCAGCAGCGGCAGCGACCCCAACGCCCCGGGAACATCGTTTGTCTATCAATCGAGCTACAACATCATGGGGCTGTCGGTGAACCCCCCGCACGAGCTCGGGATACATGACCAGCTCTTCACGCAATGGAGCGGTGGCTTCAACGGGCACGACGCCGTGACCTGGCAGCCGAGCAGCGGCTTCAACAACCTTTTGGGAGTGCTCAACTTCCAGAATTCGACGACGGTCGGCTGCGAGGGCAGCAACTGCTCGCCGTGTGGAGGAGCCGCGGGCTCAATCTGTGCTTCCAATTAACAAGGGCAAAGGAGGAATCTGCTTATGACCCTGCTCTCAGTATTTCGGAGAGCGCAGCGGACAACGGGCGACGGCGGACGGCGCCGGTGTGCCGGCCGCGGTGCGGCGATGCTGGCAGCCTCCGGGGTGATCCTGGCTGCACTGTCCGCCGGCGCGCAGGTGGCCGGCGGCGCCTACAAGCCGAAACCCAGGGATCCGCGGCACTTCTTGCTGCAGAAGGTGGACAAGCAGCCCGACCTGCCGGATATGCCCGTCTACCCGGAAAGGAATTGCCTGGTCGAGGGCGGCGAGCGCTTTCCTAACCTTCCCACCGGCACGCTCTACAACTACCGGCTCATGACCTACGAGCCGCTCGAGCACGTCAAGGAGTGGTATCGCGGACAGTTGCAGGGCAGGAACTGGAAGATAGACCCGCGCAGTGTGAGCACCACGGTGCTGAGGGCGACCCGGGAGGACAATCACAACTTCGTCAACGTCAGCTTCACCGCGGCAACGCGAAAGCCCTACAAGACCATGGTTCTAATTACCTACAAGCTGGCCAACAAATGAGCGCTCAGGGCGCCGATGCCGTATTTGGTGCGCGCTCGTCGGCGTAGTGAATACCGCTCGGCGGGGCGGCGGCCTTGAGCTCCAGTCGGGCAGGCACGGACCGCACGGCACTCTCCTCCACCGTCACCGCCTGCGCCTTCTCCGCGGTGATCTGAGCAATCACCCTGGACAGGGAGGTTTTCCGCTGGTCGTAGATGACCGCGGCGAAGTGCGGGCTGCGGATCGATATTTCAGCGGCTACGACCCCCGGGCAGTGGCGCAGCTTCCACAAGATGCGCTTGCAGCACAGCGGGCAGGCTCCGATGACCAGCAGGTCGGCGCGCTCCAGCTTGCGCGCTGGCGGATGTTTCGCCTGCGGGCCGGCGGCGGCAGCACCGGCAAGGCTCAGGCAGCTCAGGGCTACCAGGCAGATAAGGGCCCGAGCAGCCCGGCGCACCGCGCGGGGCGCGGGCGGGACGTCCGCGCCCCCGGCAGGCGGTTTTACCGGACGGGGACCACAAGCGTGAGGCCCGTTCCCGAGGCACCGGTCGATCATCAGTTGCGTTCCGAGAACACAGGCGGGGGTCCCTGGTTGGAGGCCGCGTCGGTGAACTTCACCGTACCCAGCAGATCGTAGGCGCCGCTGGCCGGCGTGTAGGTCACGGTCAGCGTGTCCACGGCGCTGCCCGGCTGAACGTTCAAGAACAGGCGATCGTGGATGTCGAAGTCGTGACCCGGGTTGGCCATGCTGCCCAGACCGTTGACCAGATCCCACTTCTTCTGGAAGACGTGCGGGGTACCGTCGGCGGCAGTAGCCGCCCCGCCCAGCGCCTGCATCCAGGGCGGTTGCGTGGTCGTAATCGTTATGTGGTTGTTGGGCGCCGTTCCCGTTGCGTAGACGTAATAAATCTTGCCGAGCGCGAGCGGATAGTTGAGCACCGAGTTGATCTCGGCCTGCGTGGCGTCGGGCTTTATCTGGTAGATGCGGTTGGTGATGAAGCGCTGCAGCTCATCGGCCGGCGTCTGCCCGGGCGGCAGCGCGGTGGACACCTGCTGCCCGTTTGCCGTGTAGGGCATGTACGAGGTCGTCTGCCCGATCAGCTGCAGCATGGTGCCATCCTTGGACACCTGCCCCTTGACCGCCGGGTTGGCGTAGGCTTTGCCCGATTCCCAGGGTGTCTCATCACCGATAATCGGATTGGGGTTGGGGCTGCTCGGGTAGAGGCGCTGGCCGGTCGGCGGCGCGTTGATCGAGAACACGGCCGGGGGGCCGGGTGGCTTGTCCATGGCATAAAGGCTGGCTACCTCAAGCTTCGCGTACTCGCCGGAGGTGAGTGTGCCCTGTCCGGAGCTGGGTTGCGAGTAGCCGCCGTTGGGGTGGTAGGCGGTATCGAACGGGCCCAGCGTGTTGCCGCCCTGGGGCGTCATGCCCTTCACACAGTTGGGGTCGGCGCCCGAATCGTTGGGATCCGAGTTGAAGTCCGTGCAAAGAACCGCAGGGCCTGTGCCGATCTTGAGCGCATCTTGCAGCGTCGCCGGCGAGCCGTCCGAGTTGTAGAGTCCGGCCAGGCTGGGCGCGGGCGGCGGGGTGCCGCCGTTGGCGGAGGCAGCCTTTTGCTGGGCGTTGTAATTCTCCCAGGACGGGATCAGGTTGGACTCCTTGGTGGCAAACATGCCGCTGCTGGGGTCGACCTGAATACCGGTGCCGAGCTCATTGGCAGCCACGTTGTCCAGGTTGGGGACGTTGCCGGAAAACGTTGCCGAGCCGCTGTTGTCGATGATCAAAAAGCCGTACGGAATCGAAAGCGGAAAAGGCTTGTAGTTTGCCGTGCCGACCGTGGCGGCGGATTGTCCGGTAAGCGGCGTGTGCGTCTTCTCGTCAGGCACCGAGGCCATCGTATAGAAAGAGTTTGGCGGCACAGCCACGTTGGACCCGGCACCGGGCTGATTTGATTGCTGGTGGAATTTATCGAGCGAGATGAGGTGCGGCTGTTCGCCGGAAAGCGCCACGCCGTAGATGCTGCCCACGTTGGGGATCTTCACCTCCCTGTAGCCGCGCATGAACTTGCCGGTTCCGTCAGTGGCGCCCTTCGGCCAGGACACCTGGCTGCCTTGCGTGTAGTCGGAATAGGGCATCTGATTGGCAAGCTGCGCCTCGCTCAACGAGATATTGCTGCTGCCGGGATCTTTCTCGCCCTGTCCCACAAAGCCCACCTGGTAATGGTGCTTCTGGGTCGGGTCCCAGGTGATGGCAGTGCCGAGGTCGCTCAGCCCCATCGGATTGCGGGCGGCGGCGGAGAGAAACGGGTTCTTCGCCCAGTTGTTATTGCTGGTCGCATCCGAAAGCGCCTCCTTGAGCGCCTTGCCGATGCTGTTCTGGTCGTCCTGGATCGCCGCGATGGCCTTTTTCGCGTTGCCGATCGCCGTCTCGCTGCCGTCTGCCTGCGCGTTCAGGGCGACCAGCATCGCCTGTCCCACCAGCCTGTTGTAGGTCAGCAGGTTGATGCCGCCGGTCTGCGGATCGCTCAGCCCCTGGAAAGCGACCTGAATAGCCTTATCGGTGGGCACCGGCACCGAGGGCACCTGAATGGCTTGCTTGGCTATGTTGAGCGTTCCTGCATCAACAGCGTTGTGAACCTCGCTGCCGCCGCCGAAAATCTGAATCAGGAAGAAAACAGCGACGCCGATCAAGATGAGAACCAGCGCGGTAGTAATGATGAGCGCCAGGCTGGCGCCCCGACGGGACCGATAAGTCATCTGTGCGAGACCTCGTAGTAAAAACCACAAATCCTGGAGAAACCCGGATGACCAGTAAATAATACCGGCTCCGTTTACAACCTGGGCACAATGTATATTAGCGAGAGTTAACCCTCGATATTAAGGATTACTCAGAAAACATCGAATGTCAAGTAAAATAGTAACTAGGCTTGGCAGCCGAGCTCGGATACTATCTAATTGAACGTTCCTTGTTCTAAGCGGAGGGGGTTAAGGTGATCGCACCGGCAAGAAGCCGTGGAAGCGCCATAACGGAATTCGGCCCGGCGCTGTTTATCTTCTTCATCGTCATCTTCTTCCCCCTGATGGACGTCCTGGCGCTGTCCGCGAACTACATGGGCGGCTGGTATTTCAACTACGAGTGCGCCAAGCAGGTTTCGCGCGTCACCCAGGCCGACGGGCAGGCCGCCCTCTCGGAGATGGACAATAACTTCATCGGCAGTGGCATCGGCAAGTTTCTCGGCTTCAAGCAGAGCAACATCCAGCACCAGCTTACATACATTGCCGCCCAGACGGCCACGGCAGCCAACCCGGGGAGCGGGCAGGCGGCAATCAACGCCATGCCCCCGCAGGTGCAGGTGACCACTACGTTGAAGGTCAGGCCCTTCCTGTATATACCGTTTCCGGTCAAGGTGCCGGGGCTGAACGACGACGTGCCATTCCAGTACAGCGTACAGATCGCGCGTGAGGAGACACAGTAGACGCAAGGATGCGAGGCAGGATAGAGCGATTTCGAGCCAGGGGACAGAGCTTCGTGGAGCTGCTCGGCGGGCTTATCGTTATCATCCCTATTGCCCTCTTTCTCATCGACGTGGCGATCATCCTCACCTGCAACGTGACCAATATCGACATATGCAAACGGGCAGCGCGGGCCGCCGCCAGCGTCCTCAACAATCAGGGACAGCCGGACGCGCAGACGGCGATGAAGACGGCCAACGAGGTCGTGAGCAACTTCACCACTTCCGCCACCATCACCGGCGTCACCATGAGCTATTTCCAGTGGACCGACAACAACGGCAACTCGACAAACGGCGGCAGCGGCTCACTGCCGCCCAATGCCGCCACCCCTCAGGCCGGCGAGGTAATGGTTTGCACCACCATGACCGTCAAGCCGCCTGTGCCATTTCCATTCCTGCCGCAGCAGCTCTCCATGGTGTCCCAGTCGATCCAGCCAATCGTCGGGCTGCCGCCGATCCTGCCGGGCGCGGCGCCGGGCGGGTCTTAAGTCACTTCTGGATCTTCGGCGGCGACTGTAGATAACGCAGCATGAACATCGACTTGTACTCCGGGCGCGGGCTGCGCTGCGTGACGATGAAAACCGTGAGCCCGTCGTTGTCGCGGTTGGCCGTCAGCATCGACTCGCTCTTGCTGGGCACGAGCTTCCAGCCGTTGCTGGACAGGGCGCTGCGGTACCAGTCGAGAACCTGCCTGGCGTCCTCCCGCGAGAGATAGCGCAGGTGATAGCACTGCCCTTCCTGAAGGTGCGGGTAATAAAGACCGCTCATCAGTATGGCGCCGCGCCCGGCGTAGGTGGGAATGTAGGGCAGCTCCGGGGCCTTTTGCAGCTCCTGCGTCACGTAGCGCGGATCGGTGGTTGTCCTTCGCGGCTGGGCGGGCTGCTGAGCGGGTGACGGCGGGGCCATGCTTTGCCACGCAACAAAGGCCAGCAACGAGCTTGCAAGCGCCCTCATCGCCGGCGCCGGGCTATGCCAATCGCTCATTTTGCATCTCCTTCTATCAGTTGAACGAGCTTCTGCTTCTGCTCGGGCGTCAGGACCTGCCGCATCTTGAGCATCAAGCTGGCCCGGGCAAGGGCAAGCTCGCCGTTAATCATATTAATCTGTTCCTGTTTGGCAATCGTTGCGTCCGGGTCCGGGTCTGGTTGCAAAGACAGTTGCCTCATCTCCAGCATAAGGTCCACGAGCTGGCGCGTCCGCTCCTGGTTTTCGGTCTGGAACCGGTCTACAAGCGCCTTGATCCGGGTTTCCTGGTCGGCGCTGAGCCCGGTTGCCCGGTAGAGAGAAAGCGGATCTCGCTGGTTTTCGGTGGGGTTTGGCGCCTGCGATTCGGCTGAAAACGTCGGGCTGGCCAGGAGAGACAGGCTCAACCCGACCAGGGCGGCGGCTTGCGGTTGACAAACCATACATATGTATGTTTTAATACGGGATAGCAAAAATATATCCTGCAATTCCGCCCCTGCTTATTCCAGTCCGCAGGTGCCACATCGGTTGTTATGCCACAAGCAGAACACTTAAATCAAATCACCGCCTTAAAACAGCATTTCGAGCAGCTCTTCCCGGGGAAGTGGGCAACGGCCGGTGAGAAGACCAGAGCCCTTCTCACCGGGCTGCCGGAGATCGATGGCAACCTGTCACGCGGGCTGGCCCGCCAGCGCATCACGGAATGGGCTGGTCGCACATCCTCCGGCAAAACCACCGTTTTGCGCGCGGCCATTGCCAACTGGTGCGCGTCAGGGCTCGACGTAGCCTACATCGACGCCGGCTGCCGGCTTCTAGCTGCCGACTGGGCCTTCGTCGGTCAGAAGGCGGACGCCTGCGCTCCCGGACAGGAGGCGGGAAGATTCTGGGTCATTAGAGCCGCCTGCCCGGAGCAGGCGCGCCCTGCTTCTTCTTCGCGCGATGAATTGTATATAGCCGATCTATTGCTGCGCTCCGGCTCGTTTGATGTCGTTGTCCTGGATCTCGGCGCCGGCTCGCCGTCAAGCCGCATGTATGCCCGGCTCACGCGATCGCTTGCCGGCTCGAAAGCGGCGCTTATCATCCTCAAAGACGATCTTTCCGCGCCGCCCGGCTGGGGCTGCCATACACGGTTGAGCTTTCGCTGGGCGGAGGATGCTTGCTGCGAGCCCGGCATCAACGGTCCGGCCATGATCACCCCGGCAGTCCGCTTGAGCATCTGGAGGGATGGCGCATCCAAAACCACGGAGGTGGTCCTTGGCTCTCATGTATCGAATCGCTTGTTTACGCATCCCCAGGTTCCAGATCGCCGTGCACCGAAAGCATGAGCCGGGGCTGAAGGGCAGGCCGCTCGTCCTGCTTTCCGGCAAAACAAATAAAAGCACGGTGTCGCAACGGGCGGGGCACGCCCCGCCCGTGCAGGCTCCCGGATCTGGGCGAGGGCAGGCTGTCATTTTCATGTGCTCGGCCGAGGCCCATGGCAAGGATATTCAGCCAGGGATGCGGTTGTCGGAGGCGAGGGCGCTGTGCGCGGATGTACTGTGGCGCGAGCAGGATCAAAAGCTCTACGCCGATTGGACGAACAAGCTGGTGCGCGCTCTTGTCTCCTGCTCGCCGGCCGTGACAGCCGAGGGCTTCGGGCTTTTCTTCATGGATGCTTCCGGCTTGAGGCATCTTGGCGGCGAAGGCGCTTTTTGCCAGAACGTCCTCAGGCTGTGCAGCAAGCTCGGGTTCGTCGAGGGGAACGTCGGCGTCGCCGACAACGCCTTTGCCGCCCTGGTGGCGGCAAGGTACAAGCACCGCCGCTGGTGCATAGTCCCCCACGGGCAGGACCAGTCATTCCTGGCCCCGCTCTCCATTGGCCATCTGCCGGCAAGCCAGGATATGCAGGAGGCTCTGCTTGCCCTGGGCATCAGGTCGATGGGGCAGCTCGCCGGTTTGCCCGCGGAAGCCATAGCGGAACGATTCGGCCGGCAAGGCCTGCTTGCCCGGGAGCTGGCTTGCGGACTCGATCGCCGCCGCCCGTCCATGCCGCCTGCTGAAAAGGAGTTTCAAGCATCCGTCGACCTCGGCTATCCGGTCGCCTCCCTGAACGAGACGCTGTTTGTCCTGAAATCCATGCTGGACCGCCTGATCGGGCAGCTAAAGCAGGAAGGGCTCCGGGCGGAGGAGCTGCAGGTAATCTTCTTCAACGACAACGAGAGATTCGATGAGCGCCCGCTCAAGCTCATCTGCCCCTCCAATAACGCCCGCTTTCTGCTGGAGATTCTCAAGCTCTCGCTGGAGGCGCAGCCTTTAAAACGCGAGTTCACCGGCTTGCTGCTCGCGGTCTCCAGATTCTCCAGAGAGTCGTGGCAGCAGCTGCCGCTGTCAGGGCAGAGCCCGCCCGATGGGCTCCGGAAAGCCGGCGAGCAGCAGAGCGCCTCGATCTTGCTCCTGCAACGCCTGCAGACACGCCTTCCGGGGGCCGCCGCCGTGCGAGCCGTGGCCAGCGATCAGTATTTCCCGGACAACGCCGGCGCCTGGATTCCCGTGCTGGAAAGCCGGGCAGCCTCCGCAGTCGTGCCGCCGGACCTGGAATATATTAGGAACTACACCGGCGCGCGGGCGCTTGCCGGCGGCATGGTCATCAAAAGAGCGCCTGAGCCCGTCCCGGTTCTGGTCGAACTCGAGGAGTCACGTCCGGCCGCCGTCCGCTATCACGGGCGGTGGCGGCCGATAAAGATCATCACCACGCCCGAATGTCTCTCCGGGCTCTGGTGGGAGAGTTTCATCCGCAAGTCCTACTACGTAGCCCTGCTGGCCGGCCGGGACAACCGGCAGGACAACCAGAATGACCCGGGCGAGCTCCTCGTGCTGCTGGCGCACGACCACCAGACCGGCTGCTGGCTCCTCGAGGGATTCTTCGACTGACCGGTCAACGGCACCGGCGCCGGACAAGCAACCGGAAGATTCCTGGTACTCGCCGGCATTAGAACCCCTTGCTCGTAGGGGCGCGCTGGACGCGCCCGCAGGGGCGGATGCAATCCGCCCCTGCGGGCGTACGTTAATTTCTGCCAGGCGGCACCGGCTGGTCGCCCTGGTAAGACGTCTGCAACTCCCAGTCCAGGCAGGGTTTTATGGCCTCCCCGAATGCGGCATGGACACCTTGGAACGAAAGTGCTATGAATGTTGGAATGGATCACGCCAGCGCGGATATCGGCAGCAACATGGCTCAAAGCCGGGCCTCATCCGGGTTGGGAAAGTTTGTCGGCAGCCCGGCGTCGAAATCCAGTGCCGCGATCCCCTTCGACGGCAGCAAGGCGCCACCGCGCGTGACCCTACCGCCGTTTTTCCAGGTCCCGCCGGGTCCGTTCCAGATTCCTGGCTGGAACGCGCCCGTGCCGTTTGTTTTAGCGATACGCGTCCGTTGGAGATTGTGCCCTCGCAGAGCGATTAGAACGCCGTCGGTGAGGCAGGCATGGTAGTTGTTGGGCTACGAGAAGCGGGCGGAGAATGTCCGTGGTCATTGCAGGCTCGATTGTTCTCGGTTTCATTTTGCCGGCCTTTATCCACATCTCCGTATATGTCGGTCAAAAACTGGCAATGGCAACATGCTGATGAAGGCTGCGATGCGGCAGCCCTGGGAGTGACTGAGACATGGCGAAGATTCTCATAGTCGAAGACGACAAGCAGCTTGCGGACATGGTGCGCACGTCGCTTCTGTTCGATCACCACCTGGTCGAGCTGGTGGGCGATGGCGAGGCGGCATCGACGCACCTGCGCACGTGCGACTACGATCTTATCGTCCTGGACTGGGGACTGCCCGGCAAGAGCGGCATCGAGATCTGCAAGGAGTTTCGATCGCAGGGCGGCAGGACACCCATCCTCATGCTTACCGGCAAGGCAGAGATAGCAGACAAGGAGACCGGTCTGGATTCCGGCGCCGACGATTATCTGGCCAAGCCCTTTAACGTGCGGGAGCTGACCGCGCGTGTGCGGGCCTTGCTGCGCAGGCCGGTCGGCTACACGGAGACCACCTTGACCGCAGGCAACCTCTCGCTCGACCCGATCAAGCACAGGGTACATCGTGACGGGCAGCCGGTCCCCCTTTTGCCCAAGGAATTCGCCCTGCTGGAGTTCATGATGCGGCACCCGAACCAGGTGTTCTCGCCGGAGGCGCTGCTTAACCATGTCTGGCCGTCCGACAGCGAGGCGACCGCTGCCGCCCTGAGGACGACGATGAAGCGATTGCGCGCTAAGATCGATCCGGACAACAAGCTGATCCGCACAGAGCATGGCGTCGGGTATATACTGGAAGCGTCCTGAGACAGAAGGGCGATGCGTCTCAGCCTGAGCCAAAAAGGGGTGCTGCTGGTGAGCGTGCTGCTCGGCTTCGAGCTCGTCTTTGTCGGCGCGCTGGCCTCGCTTTTGCAATCGGCGGAGGACGAGGCACGACGGGAAGAGCACGCGAAGCAGGTTCTCAATCACACCAACAAGCTGGCCGGCGAGGTCTACGAGTGCGGTCAGCTCCTCAAGAATTATATCGAGACCCGGGATGCCGGCAAGCTGGACCGTTACGATCAAATCATCCGCGAGGTTCCCCAGCTCGTCGACTGGCTTAAGGCCAACGTCTCCCCAGACGAGGCGGAGCGGCTGTCCTTCATCAGCCACAACCTGGACACGGCAGTGCGCTTGCTGACGGCGATCAGGTCCCGCTTCGGCCAGTCCAGCCCGCTGGAAATGCTGCCGCTGTTGAGCGCCGCCAACGCCCGCTTCGACCCTCTCATCAAGCAAACGCTGCCCGCGTTCCTCGAGCTCACCCACCGGCAAGAGAAGATCGCCATGGAAAGCCCGGAGCAGCAGCGCCGCTTTCGCCGCCAGGCCAAGCAATTGCTGTACGCAGGGGTTGCCGTCAACATCATTCTCGCCATTGCCCTGGTCGTCTTCTTCATGAAGGGAATCACCTCCCGGCTGTCCGTCCTCACCGACAACACAAGACGGCTGGCCCGCAGGCAGCCACTGAATCCGGTGCTCAGGGGAACCGACGAGATCGCCGACCTGGACCGGGTCTTTCACGAGATGGCCGACGCTCTTGCGGAAGCCGAGCGCAGGAGAGAAGAGATCCAGGAATTGAAGCAAAGATTCGTGCAGATGATCAGTCATGACCTGCGCACGCCGCTGACCGGCGTTTATGTTTTCCTGTCGCTCCTGGCCAGAGGAGCCATAAGGCAGGACGACCTGCCGCGGAAAGCGCAGCAGGCGGAACGGAGCATCGAGCGCTTGATCGCGCTTGTAAATGAGCTGCTGGACCTGGAGAAGCTGGAATCGGGAATGATGAAGATGGATTTTGCACCGGTTTCGGTGGCATCGATCCTGGAGCGCTCGGATGAATCCGTCGCCGAGTTCGCCGAGCGGCACAACGTCACGATCGAGCTGCCCGCGGTGGAATGCGAGCTCACGGCAGACGAGGGTAGACTCGTGCAGGTGCTGGTCAATCTGCTGTCCAACGCGATAAAGTTTTCGCCGGACGGAAGCACGGTCACAGTCTACATCGTCGAGAAGCCCGAATCCATCGAGTTCCGGGTGAAGGATCGCGGGCGGGGCGTGCCGGAAAAATATCGCGAGGCGATCTTCGAGCGCTTCAAGCAGGTCGAAGCATCCGATGCCACCAGCAAAGGCGGCACCGGCCTCGGTCTGCCGATCTGCAAGGCGATCGTGGAGCAGCACGGCGGGACAATCGGCGTCGAGACCCGGGAAGGCGAAGGCAGCGAATTCTGGTTCCGCATCCCGCGCCAACCGGCGCCCGCCGCCATAGCCGATTAAGCCCGACCGCTAAGATCTTAACCGAGGTCAGATGCGGATGTTGAGTATCTGTCCGGGCTCGGGACGGGCCGGCCCGTAGGCCTCCAGCGCCCTTCTTATCTGGTCCTCCGAGGGCGACGAGGCGCGAACCCTTGCCCGCAGCTCCACGGGGATCTGCTGCATCGGCAAGGAGTCGCCGCCGGAACGAACGGCCAGGCTGGTGGAGTCGCTTGCGCTTACGGGAGGCTTGCTGGATGCTTCCGTCGCCCGCGGCAGGGCCAGCCGTCCGGATAAGGGGCCCGCCGCTCTTTGAGATACGGCCCGGACCTCACCCATGACCGTGTATTCGGCGTCGATTACTTCGGCATCGATTATGTCCTGGCTGGGTCTTTGCCAGCCGGCCCTCGCTCTCGGTCCCGGGTCGATAATTTCGCCTTCCAGCACCTCCGGCTCGGCCACGCGTGCTGTCCAGCTGCTGCCGGCGCCGGTGCGGGCGGAGCGTGCGAAATCGCTTGCGAACTGGCTTCTCGACCGACCAGACCTGTCCCATGTTGATTCAGCTCTCGCAGAAGCTCTGGCCTGGGCACCGCGGGCCGCCGCGACCGCATCGCTTGCCTCCAGCGATCCGGCGGTTGCGAGGCCTATCTCCCGACCGACCATGGCGCCACCGGCCGCGAAGGGCAGCGTAACCAGGCTGTCGAAGGCGAACCGGCCAAGCCCCGCCGAGAGGTTCCGGCTGGCCAGCTCGAGCTCCTGCCCGTTGGAGGCTGAGAGCCCGGCACCGGCGGCCCTTGTGATCGGGAGAACGCCGTCCAAGAGGAACTGAGCGCCCAGAGCGGTCACGGCGCCCTGGGCCAGCACCCCGGCAATTCCAGCCCGCCTGGCGAAAAAGCCCACAGCCATGGCGGCGGCCGTGGCGGCTCCCACCTGCAAGGACGTTCGCCCGGGATGATCCATCGCCTCCCGGGCGGCACCAGCAAATTCATCCAGGCTCCCGCCGAGCCCGTTTTTCAGTACGTAAAGCTCGTTGTGCCAGGCCGACCCGAAATCGGCTTCGCCCTGACCGGAGCTGCCGGTCACGTGAGAATTTTCCAGCGCCATAGGCATACCTGCTGTCTGAGGAGCTTATTGGGGAGCACTTTAAGATCTCCTGGGATGGTGGTCAATCGTGAAAACACGAAAGGCCGGCGGGCGCCCCGATTTGACAAACCATACAAATGTATGGTTTCCTTTAGACAGGAGATCCACACCGATCAGGACATGACCCGCCATGCCATCTCCTGTTCGATACGCTGAGCTGCATTGCCATTCGGGCTTCTCGCTTCTGGACGGCGCTGACAATCCCGAGGAGCTGGCCGCCCGGGCCAGCGAGATTGGCCTGGCCGCGCTTGCCCTGACGGATCACGACGACCTCGGCGGCATCGTGCGTTTTTCCCAGGCGGCCAGGGAGCTTTCGCTGGAGGCGATTGTCGGGGCGGAGCTTACCCTGGAGGACGATTCTCACCTGACCTTGCTGGTGGAGAACCGCGAGGGGTACAGGAACCTCTGCCATCTGATCACCGCCGCGCGCTCGGCAAACGAGCGGGGGAGACCGCGCGTGCCCTATGAGGCGCTGCTCGCTCATGCACCGGGCATGGTGGCACTGTCCGGCTGCCCGCGCGGCGCTATTCCGTCGGCATTGGCCCGCCTGCGGCAGGAGGAGGCCGGAGAGCATTTGCAGAGGCTCGTGGAGGCGTTCGGGGGCAACTTTTTTGTGGAGGTGTGGAACCACCAGATTGCTCAGGAGGAGATCATCGCCAGACGGTTGATCGATCTTGCCAGGGAGCATGCGATACCATGGGTGGTGACCAACAACGCGCACTACGCCGCACCCGGCAAGCGGATCATTCACGACGTTCTCACCTGCCTGCGCCACGAGGTGACCTTGCAGACAGCCGGGCGCCGGCTGCGCCCGAACGGCAGCTGGTACCTGAAGTCCCCGCAAGAGATCGCTCACCTGTGGCGGCACGACCTTACCGGGGTGAGAAACACGCTTGCCGTATCCGAGCGCTGCCGCTTCCGCATGGGATCACTGCGGCCTTCCCTGCCCCGCTTCGTCACACCGCCGGGGATCACGCATAACGGCCTGCTGGAGAAGCTCGTCTGGGATGGGGCGCAGCGGCGCTATCCGGATCTGACGGAGAAGCACCGCCGGCAGATCAACCACGAGCTGAGCTTGATCACCAAACTGGATCTGGCGCCGTATTTTTTGATCATGTGGGACATCGTCCGCTTCGCCCGGTCGCAAGGGATAGCCGTGCAGGGGCGAGGCTCCGCGGCCAACTCCGCCGTCTGCTATTGCCTTGCCATTACGGCCGTCGATCCGGTAGGCATGGATCTCCTGTTCGAGCGATTCCTCTCCGAGGGGCGCAACGAGCCGCCCGATATCGACCTCGATATTGCGCACCAGGAGCGGGAGAAGGTTCTGCAATACGTCTATGAGAAATACGGCCGCGAGCACGCGGCGATGGTGTGCGAGGCGATCACCTATCGCGGGCGCTCGGCCGTGCGCGACGCGGCGAGGGTACTGGGCTTTTCGGCGGAGCAAGCGGATCGCCTGGCCGCGGAAGGGCAGTTCAGAGAGGCCGTCGAAGCCGCTCAGGCGCTGGCAGCCGGGGGGGCCGAGAGAGCAGGATTCGATCCCGGGGACAGAAGGGTCCAGCTTCTCATTCAGGTGGTGGCAGGTCTGGATCGCTTGCCGCGCCACCGCTCGATTCACGTGGGCGGATTTGTCCTTTCCGGAGAGCCGCTCGGCGACGTGGTGCCGATCGAGCCAGCAGCGATGGAGGGGCGAACCGTCATTCAATGGGACAAGGACGATCTGGATCCGATAGGCATGATCAAGATCGATCTTCTCGGGCTCGGCATGCTGACGATGATTCAAGAGGCCCTGAAGCTGGTGAAGCAGCATCGCGGCATGGAGATCGATCTCGCGAAGCTGGACATGAGCGATCCGGCAATCTACGACATGCTCTGCGAGGCGGACACAATAGGCGTTTTCCAGGTGGAGTCGCGGGCGCAGATGAGCATTCTGCCCAAGCTCCGCCCGCGGTGCTTCTACGACATCATCGTATCGATTGCCCTTGTCCGGCCAGGTCCGATTCAGGGCAACATCGTGCACCCGTACATGCGCAGGCGCGCCGGCGAGGAGCCGGTCGTCTACCTGCATCCCTCCCTGGAGCCTATCCTGGAAAGAACGCTCGGCGTGCCGCTTTTCCAGGAGCAGGGCATGCGCCTTGCCGTTGTGGCAGCCGGCTTTACGCCTGCCGAGGCCGACCAGTTGCGGCGGGTCATGAGCCACAAACGCTCGAAGGAGAAGATGGCCAGGCTGTGTGAGGACCTGGCGCGCGGCATGCAGGCCAAAGGATTTTCCGATCAGGTCGTCGAAACCATCACCCACCAGCTCCAGGCCTTCGCCAGTTACGGCTTCCCGGAGAGCCACGCGGCGTCGTTCGCGCTCCTCGTTTACGCCTCCGCTTATCTCAAAAGATACTTTCCCGCCGAGTTTTATTGCGCGATGCTCAACGCGCAGCCGATGGGATTCTACAGCCCGGCAACGCTGGTGCGCGACGCGCTGCGCCACGGCGTCGAGGTTCTCCCGGTTGATCTATCCAGAAGCAGCTGGGATTGCACTATCGAAAAGATTGAGGAAACGGCACATGGCTTGGCTGCGGATTCCGAGAAGAAATCCGCAGCCAAGCCATTAAAATTAAGAATCGGTCTGCGATATGTGCAGGGGCTGGGCAAGCGATCGAAGGAGCTGCTGGAGGCGGCCTGGCGCGCGGGCGGACCGTTTACCTCGGTCGAGGATGTGGTCAGGCGCAGCGGCCTTGGCAGGAAAGCGCTGCAGGTGCTGGCCAGGGCCGGTGCCTTCGAAAGCCTCCATCCCGGGCGGCGCGAGGCCCTCTGGGAAGTGCTCGCCCAGGCCGGACGGAAAAGGGAGCCCCTGCTCAAAGCGCTGGGCGAGCGAACCGTTGGGGCGAGGCATGCCTCGCCCATGGACCAGCGATCCCCAGTAGGGGCGAGGCATGCCTCGCCCATGGACCAGCGATCCCCAGTAGGGGCGAGGCATGCCTCGCCCATGGACCAGCGATCCCCAGTAGGGGCGAGGCATGCCTCGCCCCTACCCCCGATGACCCCGCTCGAGGAGACGGTCGCCGATTACCACACCATGGGGCTGTCGGCCGGGCGGCATCCGATGACCTTTTATAGAGCGTGGGCGGACAAGCGGGGGATCGTCAGCTGCGCCGAACTGACCACGAGAGAAAACGGCGAGCGTCTGACCGTATCCGGCGGCGTCATCTGCCGTCAGCGTCCCGAAACCGCGAAAGGCTTTGTATTCTTGACGCTGGAGGATGAGACCGGCATGGCCAACCTCATCATTCGTCCCCAATTGTTTGAAGCATACCGGCATGTCATACTGAATTTTGACTTCCTCGCCGTCACCGGCACCTTGCAAATAGAAGAAGGAGGAGCCGGCGACGGACGGCGGTCGGGCGCTAATATTAGAGTCGTCAACCTTATAGCCGACCGCGTCGAGGCCTTGCCCTCGCTGCCCGGCAACCCCAGCCTCCCGTCACATGACTTCCACTGATAACCGACAGGGGAACCCAGCCCATATGTCAACGAGCGTCGAAAAATCCTACACCATCGATCACAAAGAGTTCTGGGAGCGGCTCTATCAGGCCGGCTCCACCCCGTGGGATCTTGGCATGCCGGCCCCGCCGCTTGAGACGTTTCTTCACTCACCATATAAGGTGCCGCCCGGCTCCATGGCCGTCCTTGGCTGCGGCACCGGTCACGATTGCATGCTGTTCGCCGACGCCGGCTTCACGGTGACCGGCATTGATTTTGCTCCCTCGGCGATAAAGGCCACCAACGAAAAGTTCGCCGGCGCCGGAATCGCGGGAACGAGAGGATTTCTTCTGGAGCGGGACGTCTTCGACATCCACGAATACGATCACTACTTCGATTATGTTCTGGAACACTCCTTCTTCAACTCCATTCACCCATCGCGGCGGCGCACCTACGTGTGGACCATCCGCGATCTTTTGAAGCCGGGCGGCAAGCTCATCGGGCTCTGGTGGACGCTGGAGCGCCCCGACGGCCCGCCGTTCGGCATGTCCAGGGCGGACATATTCGCCCTCTTCGCGCCCTGTTTCACCTTCGATATCGTCTTCACGCCCGACAGGTCGGTACCCCCGCGGGCAGGGCACGAGTTGTTCACGCTCATGACCGCAAAATGAGCCGCCGGCGGCGCCCTAACCCGCCGGATGCAGTTGAGCCAGTCGCTGGTCAAGCGCTTCGTAAGTCTCGCCGAGGGCAAAGCGCAACATCTCGAAGCGCATCTTCCTGGACCCCTCGAGAAACTGCCTGACCGGATTGGCAAAGTCGCCGGACAGGTGGGCGATGCCCAGCGCCCGGCAGACGTCCAGCGCCGCCTCCGGGCACACGTCGTATCCGGCGACAAACTCGTGAAGCTGCAGGATCTCCTTCACCGCCGGCCCGCGCGCGAGCCGGTCAAGCGCCCGGGCGCTGGTGCCCAGGAAGCTCTGCAGCCAGTCGGGCGCCGTCGCGCCCTGATCGACCATGACCAGATAGATGAACACGGCCGAAAGGCTCTTCACCGCCGAGTTAAAGGCCTGGTCGGGGAAGGGATGAACTGTCGCCGCCCTTACCTGCTCGCCGAACTCGCCGGCGCGGGCGCGATCCAGGAGCGACTGCAGCGCCCTGGCGCAGACGGCGGCGGCCGCCGCCGAGAAAAACGCCAGCCTTCTGGACCCGTCGGCCCGGTCCTTTGGCTCCAGGCTGGGATCGATGGCAAACGGCCCCGAGCCAGCGTTGCTCATCCGCCAATCACCTCCCGGGGGAAACAAGGTTCCTAATTTTTACTGCCCCGCCGGCACCCCGGCAAAGCGGCCGCTGTCCCGGTGCGACAAATTCTTAACCAATCCGGGTATATTAGGGACGTTACCATTGACAAGCCTGCAGGCAGCCGCTATACGGTACTAGAGATGTTTTAGCTTTTACGTTGGGGGATCTTATGGTAGAGCGAGCACCGATGACGGACGACCAGATCAAGCAGACGGCTCGGGAACTCACTAATGAGGTCGAGCAGGGTCACAACGTCTCCAAAGAGTTGAATCAGATTCCATTCGACGAGCGGGCCAAGATCGCCCACCAGATGGAGGCCGACAACCGCGACGACCGGGCGAGCAACAACTCGATCCCCAAGCTCGAGGTCAAGTACGAAAAAGACGCCGGATCCCAGGAGCACGTCATGGACATGCAGGTGCAGATGGATCCGAACGCCTGGATCTTCAAGAACACGCAGGATGTGTACGACCTTCCCGCCGCCGCGCGGCAGCCGCTCCTCTTCACGGACGGGCTGAAGATGGCAGCCGACTCCCGGGATTCAGAAGTCTTGAGAGATCCCGACGATTACACAAGCCAGTTCCACAGCGGCGGCGGCTAGTACTCGCCGGCATTAGAACCCGTTCGCTCGTAGCGGCGCGTTGCACGCGCCCGGACGGATGCAATCCGCCCCTGCGGGCGTACGTTAATTTCTGCCAGGCGGTACTAGTCCGGCAAGGGGATCCGGAAGCGGATGTGAGCTAGAAGGATTTTCCCGCCCTTTGAACTTTTTGCCGCCGGCAACCGTCTATAAGAGAGGAAAGCCCAGGGATGATCAACCCGGGCAGACCGTTAGCCGCTGGACAGGCGGCTGTGGCCCGGGGAGATTTGGCCGCGGCTGTGCCACCAGCGGGCAAGGACTTCGAGAGGACCCGCAGTCGCACGGGTCCTCTCGAGCGCAGGCGAGCCGAAAAGCCCGTGGCGGTAAAACAGGCGCCTCCTGGCCGAGAATCAGTGGCCAGGAGGCGCGGGCGGCGCCGCCATTGCCGTGCTCGCGTGGCTGGATCGCCACAGCTCGACGCACTCCAGCGCCGCGCGATCGCCTACGAGCCTGGACAGCTGCGCCCGCGCCTCCGGGCAGTTGGACAGGGAGTCCTCGAGCTCACCGAGGACCCTTTCCACGCGCGCCCGCAGCACAAGCTGCCTGGCGCGAATTTTCCTGCGATAGCTGTAGTTAATTAGCATCCTGGTCGGGAAAAGAACGTTGACCGCCCCGCTTATCGCCAGCCCGATGGCGCCGGGCACGTAGCTGTCCTCGATGCCGTCGGGCGGATTGAGGGTGGCCAGCGAGACGGTGTTCTGGGCGATGGTCGCCCCGGCCGTGCCGCCAATCATGCCGAGGGCGGCGTTGCTGGCGAGCCTCGATCTTCTGAGCAGCCTGTTGAGCTGCGGATCACGGTCATAGACCATCTTCAGGATCATGTTGCCCCAGATGCTGTCCGTAAGCACGGAAGTGCTCCGGCCGCCGGCTCCCGACTCGACCATGGCCACCGGGCAGATCTCGGAGCAGCCGCAGGTGACGCAGGCAGCCGCCGGCCAGGGCAGCCCGAGGGCAGCAACAATTGCCAGGATTAACGCCGTTGTCCGCATACACCACATCCCCTCAGCTTCCCCGGTCGCGCCGGCGCCCGCAAGCCGGCCAGGCAAATCAAGGCACCATGCTTATCCGCGGCTCCGCCGCCGGCGGGCTCTTCATGGCCACCTGGTGGCTCGACCTCCAGAGCTGAAGCCACTCATTGCAGGCTCGCTCCCCGATGAGATCCCTCAGCCGCCGCCGCGCCTCCGGGCAACCCGCCTGCGATCGCTCCAGGTGGGCCAGGACTCGCTCGACCTCGTGCTTGAGCTCCATCTGCCTCTTTTGTATGCGCCGCTTAACCGAGTAACCGAAGCCGGCCCTTGCGGCGAAGGTGGCGATGGTTGCCCCGCTGAGCGCCAGACCGATGCTGCCAGGCACGTAGCTGTCCTGGATTCCCGGCGGCGGATTGAGGGTCGTCAGCCCGAGAATGCCCTGGGCCAGCGTTCCGCCGGCAATGCCGCTTATCATCCCCATGGTGCCCAGGTTGACAAAGTTCATGCCCCTGGTCAGCCTGGCCAGCTGCTTGTCTCTCTGATAGGCCATCTCGAGGATCAGATTGCCCCACAAGCTGTCGGTGAGCAGGGATCTGTCCTCCGACTTTCTGGCGACAATCGCCCCCACGGCAGCCACGGGCGCCAGCTCCGCCCCGCAGGACGAGCAGGCGTCGGCAATCAGAACCGGGCTCTTATCCGCTTGAGAAGAGCGAGCGGCGCCAGAAGCAAACGGCGGGCAGCCGGCCAGAATAACGGCACAAACGGCAGCAAGGCCAACGAGTCTTGAAGGTGTTTTACGCAACATGGCTCCATGCTCCACATCTCCTCCGGCGCAGGACAAAGAATAGATGAACGGATGCCGAAGCAAAAGCCGCCCCCCCCGTGGGGTATGCCCTCCCCCCGGTGGGGAGGCGCGCGGTCAGCCGCTCACGGTGCCTGGACCGTTCTGGTCACCTTCTTACGCAGCTTGTTAATCTTCCCGGCATCGTCATAGATGACCAGCGCCTCTTTGCCCACCTTCTCGTTGTCGATTGGCGGGGTCCGAGTCAGCCCCTGCAGCCGCGCGTAGCGAATCTCGATCATGCTCAAATTTTTCCTTATCTCGTCCCAATCCTTCTGGATCAGGGGCATCTTGCCGGGCGGGATGATCAGGGCATCGACTTCATTGCGCAGAAGCTGGATCTGATAGCCGAGCTCCCGCATCAAGTTCCTCACTATGCCTGGTCTCGGCGGCAGAGCCGGTCCGACCGCCGCCGTCCCGGAAGGCGAGGGAAATGCCGGGATGACCACCCCGCCAGGCAAAACGTTGGGCCCCCTGACCGCGATCGTCTCCTGCCTGGTCACCTCGCCCATCATGCCCAGAGCCCATTTCCGCACGCGCCCCGTGGTCTCGCCCAGCTTTTTCAAGCCGTCTTCGGTGAGCAAAGCCGAGCCCCTGACCGTTCCCTTGAGGGTGGACTCGCCGGCGGCAGGCACCGCTGTCGGTGGCACATCGGTGGCAGCCTGCCCGCCGCCACTCGCCTCTTTGCGTCCAGAGTCAGCACTATCGCCCATCTCCGCGCCGTTTGCCGCACCGGCGGAGACAAGGCCTGTCACCGCGGCAATAAGTGCATATTGCAGTCGTTTCGAGCAGAGCATGATCTTCTTGCGTCGCCCTTTGCGAAGCCGGCCGCGCGGGATCCGCCACCATCGATCAGGCTACCACAGATCCCCGGCTGCCCGCCGCGGCCGCGGACGCTCCCTATCCTTCCCCGTCGACCATTTCGCCCAGGTATGGCAGCTCCCGGTACTTCTCCGCGTAATCGAGCCCGTAGCCGACGGCGAAGAAGTCCTCGATCGTGAACCCCACGTAATCGGCAACCACCGGCACCACGCGCCTGGACGGCTTGTCCAGGAAGGCAGCCAGCCGGAGCGAGGCCGGATCGAACTGATCCTTCAGGTATTCCTTGAAAAACCTGGCCGTCCGCCCGGAGTCGATGATGTCCTCGACTATGAGAATATGCCTGTGCCTGATGTTCGGCAGCTCCAGATAAGGGGTGTGCACCTCGCCAGAGCTTTCCTTGCCGCCGCCGTAGCTGGACAGGCGCACGAACTCGATCTGCAGGGGATTCCTGCACTCGATGTTGCGCACGAGATCCGCGAGAAAGAAAACGGCTCCCTTCATAACGCCTATCACGACAGGGCTTTCCAGATCCCTGAAGTCGGCCGTGACCTGAGCGCCCATTTCGGCGATGCGCTTCTGGATCTGCGCTGCCGAAAATACCTCTTTGATTCTGGACAAGATTTTTTCCTTGAGAAGAGCTGCGCGGTATGCCATTGTAATACATGGACGCCGCCCGGGTTTTCAGCAAGCCAGACACATCTTGGGCGCCAATTTCTCTTGGCAAGGCGTAAAGCGGACCGACCTCACGACCATCGACCGGGTAATATGCCGATTGAAGTAGCGGAATGGCGCGAAATTCTCCGTGTTCTGCGTGAGACCTGCAAGATCTGGTCGCCCGGTCTCGATCGCAGCCATTACAACCTATATATATCGCGCCAGCTCGGTCACCCCTGGGCCCGGAAGAATTACCGGTTCTTCGTCTACAAGGTCAAGGGCGCGATCGTGGCCAGCTGCAAGCTTTACACAATGGAGCTGCGCGCCCGCAGCCGGGGCTACAAGTTCGCCGGCGTGGCGGCCGTGTACACCATGGAGGCTCACCGCGGGCTCGGTTACGCCAGCCGGCTGATCGAAGAGGTAATCGAGCTGGCCGGGCGCGAGGGTTTTGCAGGGCTCTACCTGTTCTCGGACATCGGCGCCGAGTTCTACGAGCGGCTCGGATTCTCACTGGCGGGAAATCGCGAGTTCCGGATCGAGCTGCCGGACGAGGGCGCCGGCGACCGGCTGCTGGGCGAGGCAGGCGGCGGCGAAGCGACAGCACCCCTCGAGCAACTCACTTTTCCGGCCGAGCCGGCTTGCATCCCGTTTCTCGATCGCCACTACCAGCGGTGGCTCGCCCGGCAGCCGCTCGGGGTCGGGCGCTCGCCGGAATACTGGAGCTACAAGATCTCTCGCGAGCTTTACCTCCACAGGCACTCGAGCTGGAGCTGGCCGGCGCTCGAGGTGACGACCACAGGGGCCGGGGACGGCTATGCGCTCATGGAGCACGGCTCCGGCACACTGCGCGTGCTGGAGGTGGTAGGCACCGCCGAAGCGGTGCCTCAGCTGTGGCGCCAGCTGCTGGTAATCGCGCTTGCGCGCAAGAGCCGCCGCCTGCGCGGCTGGGAGTCCGTGCTGCCGCCGGTGCTCTCGGGCGCCCCGCTCAACGAGCGCTCCTGGGGCTGGCCCATGATCCTGCCCCTGGCGGCGGAAGCCTCCGGCTGGTTCCGGCTCGACCCCTGCCCGCTGCTCGAGCTCGACCACCTGTAGGGGGCTAGCCCGCATGGACGGCGGCACGCTCCGGGGCCGCCGGCATCGGGCAAAGTCGCGGGGCATTGAGACAAGCATGTCCGAACGTTTTGCCGTGGACATCCCTGTGAAGCAGCTCGCCGCCGAGCGCACGCAGATCGTCTCCGGCAGCCCGGCCCCGTCCGGCGCTTATGGCCGGGGCGAGCCGGCGGATATCAAGATGCCGCCCCAATCTCTTCTGGAGCAGCCTGCCGCGATGGCAGATATGGCGCAGTCCGCATCGCTGGCTGGCAAGGCCAGAGCCGCGCTCCAGGAGCTGTTCGCCGCCGGCACCCGGCCTCTTCGCCGTGAGACTGAGCGGCCGGGTGAGCGCTGTTTCATTTCATGTCAAAATCCTTAGCGAAACTTGTAATCTGGCTGACTTTGCAGCTTCAGTTGATAAACTCTTTATCGTGATCGCACGCATAAGGTAGTGAGACAGTGAAAACATTAGCTGCTGAAAGCTCGCAGAAGCAGGAAAGCGACAGAATCATCAACGACTTCTCCATTCAGGTAGCCACGATAAACGGCTCCGGGAGCCAGTCTTCAAACAACGTGCTCATGCGCTCGATCTTCCAGATGGGCGTCCCCGTCTCCGGCAAGAACCTTTTCCCCTCGAACATCGCCGGGCTGCCGACCTGGTTTACCATCCGGGCCAGCAAGGAAGGGTACGTCGCCCGCAGGCGGGACTCCGAGATCCTGGTGGCCATGAACCCGCAGACCGCCTACGAGGACGTCCGGTCGCTCAAGCCGGGAACGGTCTGCATAAGCCCGGTCGAGCTCAAGCTGGACACGATCCGCCAGGACGTGGTGCACTACCAGGTTCCGTTCACCGACCTGGCGGCCAAAGCCACGGATCAGATCAAGCTGCGCAAGCTGCTCACGAACATGATCTACGTCGGCGTCGTCGCTCAGCTACTGCGCATCGAGGAAGCGGAGATCGACAAGGCCATCCGCAAGCAGTTCGAGGGCAAGCAGAAGGTCATCGATCTCAACTTGAACGCCGCCGCCATCGGGCGCAACTGGGCCAGGGAGAATCTGCAAAAAAGGGATCCCTACTTCATCGAGCGACTGGACAAGACGAAAGGCAAGATCATCATCGACGGCAACGCGGCAGCGGCGATCGGCGCCATGTTCGCCGGAGCCTCGGTCGTCACCTGGTATCCGATCACACCTTCGTCCAGCCTCTGCGAGACCCTCATCGACTACCTGAAGGAATACCGGGTGGACAAGGAGACCGGCAAAGCCACCTTCGCGGTGATTCAAGCGGAAGACGAGCTGGCGGCAATCGGCATGGCGTTGGGGGCCGGCTGGGCCGGGGCGCGCTCGATGACCTCCACTTCCGGGCCGGGCATCTCGCTTATGGCCGAGTTTGCCGGCTACGGCTACTTTACCGAAATTCCCACGGTGATCTTCGACATTCAGCGCGTGGGCCCGTCGACCGGCATGCCCACCCGGACGGCGCAGGGCGACATCATCTTCGCGCACCTGCTTTCACACGGCGACACCAAGCACATCGTCCTCTTCCCGGCCACCGTCGAGGAATGCTACGAGATGGCCATGGCCGCCTTCGACCTGGCGGAGCGTTTTCAAACGCCGGTGTTTGTGCTGAGCGATCTCGACCTGGGCATGAACAACTGGATGTCGGACCCCTTCAAGTATCCGCTCAAGCCGTTCGATCGCGGCAAGGTGCTCACCGCGGAGGACCTGCAAAAGCTGGGGATGTTCGAGCGGTACAAGGACGTCGACGGGGACGGCATCTGCTACCGCACCCTGCCGGGGACCAAGCACCCGCTGGCCGCCTACTTCACCAGGGGCAGCGGGCACAACGAGCGATCCGGATACACCGAGCGCCCCGAGGATTACGTGCACCTGATGGATCGCCTGAACAGGAAGTTCAACACCGCGCGCAAGCACGTACCGGAGCCGATAGTGGAGACGGCGCCGAACGCGAGCATAGGCATCATCGCCTGCGGCTCCTCGCACTTCGCCGTGCAGGAGGGCCGGGATCAGCTCAAGGCGGAAGCGCAGCTGCCGGTCAGCTACTGCCGCGTGCGGGCGCTGCCTTTCACCGAGCACTTGAGGCACTTCGTGGAGGCGCACGACCATGTTTACGTGGTCGACCAGAACCGCGACGGGCAATTGCGTGACCTGATCCGCCTGGAGCTGCCCGAGCACACCATGAAGATTCGCTCTGTCCGCCACTATGACGGCTTGCCGATCGACGCCAGATTTATTAGCGAAGCCATACTGGAGCAGGAGAGGTAGACAAGATGGTAGATAGCCTTGCCACACCCAAAGGACAGGCCGGTCCGGCCCCTTCCACCAACCGCATCGGCTTGACGCTGGCTGACTACAAGGGCTCGCCATCCACGCTCTGCGACGGCTGCGGGCACGACGCGATAACCAGCCAGATCATAAAGGCCTTTTACGAGCTCGGCGTGGATCCCTATCGGGTGGCCAAGTTGAGCGGCATCGGCTGCTCGAGCAAGACGCCGGCATATTTCTTGAACCGAGCCCACGGCTTCAACGCCGTGCACGGCCGCATGCCGTCGATTGCCACCGGTGTCTCCGCGGCCAACAAAGAGCTCCTGCAGATCGGCATCAGCGGCGACGGCGATACGGCTTCCATCGGCATCGGGCAGTTCTGCCACGTCGTGCGGCGCAACGTGCCGCTCTTGTACCTGGTCGAGAACAACGGCGTCTACGGTCTGACCAAAGGACAGTTCTCGGCAACGGCCGACATCGGCTCCAGGCTCAAGTCAGGCGTGGTCAACGACCTGCCGGCCATCGACCTGTGCGGGCTGGCGATCGAGCTTGGCTGCAGCTTTGTCGCCCGCTCCTTCGCCGGCGATCCCAAACAGCTCGTGTCGCTGCTCAAGGCCGCCATATCCCATAACGGCACCGCAGTGCTGGACATCATCAGCCCTTGCGTGACCTTCAACAACCACGAGGGCTCCACGAAGAGCTACAAGCACGCGAAGGAAACGGACATCCCGCTGCACGAGATAGGTTATATCCCCTTCTACGAGCAGATCACGGTAGATTACCAGGCCGGCGAGGTCGAGGAAGTGACGATGCACGACGGCTCGCACGTCCTGCTCAAGAAGCTGGGCAACGACTACGATCCCACCGATCGCGTAGGCGCCCTCAACACTATCCGCAAGGCCTACGAACAGCAGCAATTCCTCACCGGCTTAATTTACATTGACGAGTCGAAGCCGAACTTCAACGAGTTGATGCACCTTGTCGACGAGCCGCTGGCCAGCCTCAAGGAGGACCGGCTCCGCCCGCCCAAGCAGGTGCTCGACGAGATCATGAAGTCGCTCATGTAGCTCAGACCAGGTCGTCGAGCCTGTAGAGGGCGCGGGCGTTCTCATGCAGGATTCTTGCCGCCGCATCCTCCGCCTGCCGGCGGTCCATAAAGCCTGAGCTGGACAGGTTGGCGAGAGCGGAGCCGAGCGCGCGCCGCCAGGCGAACGCGCCGTACCAGTGGGTTTCCGGGATGCTGTGCCCGTCGGTGCCGGCGAGGATCTTGGTGGCCGGCGACTGAGCCAGGGCATCAAGCACCATGTCCGCGGCCCGCGGGGAGGCCAGGGAGACGGACAGCGACAGGTCAAGGTAGACATTGGGATAAAGGGAGGCCAGATAAGCCGCCTCCTTCACATACGGATAGCAGTGCAGAAAGACGAACTGCGTGCCGGCGAATCTCCCCCCCTCAAGGACGCTCCTGAAACAAAGCGGGTTGGACTGGCGGAGATCGGCGTCGTCGTCGCCAATCCCGCAATGGACCTGAACGGGCAGCCCTGACTCTGCCGCCCATTCGAAGGCTTGCAGGAGCAGATAATGATAGAGCGGGCAGCGCGTGATCCGCCTGGAGCCGGCAGCAAATCGGGCCTTCGTCCTGTCGAAATCGTGGCGGGCCTCCCCGGGCGACACCAGAGCCAGCTCCAGACCGCCGCGATAGGCGGCAATTGTCTTCAGGCAAACCGTTCTTATAAGGCGTTCCTTTCCAGCGGCGGCATGGGCGGTCCCGGCCGCCGGGCCCAGGATCTCCTCCCGGAAGAGCGCAATCAATCCATCGAAAGAGGACGCCCGGTCAATGCATGACTCGAGCACGGCTTCAATCCGTCCTGCGCGATAAATCCGCCGGGCGCAAAGGGCGGCAAGCCGCTCCGGCTCGAGCATCTCGGCGGGCTTGAAACCGTCGTCGATGATGAGGGCGCCCACCGAGGCGTCGTCCCACAGGGTGTTGATGTATGACCCGGCCGGTTGCCTGCTCCTGTAATCAAGAAGGTCGCTTTCGCAGCCCACCGGCAACAGGCGCCCGATCTGCCTGAGCAGATCCGCGTAAAAAACGCTTGCCGGGAGGTGTGTCTCCAGCTGGCTCATAGAGCGGCTCTCCGAAAGGCACTGCCGGAAAGCTATGGCATCGAGCAGCAGGTAATCCTTGAGCAGCGAGTGCGCATGGTTGTCTATGAAAATGAACTTGCTCAGATCAATTGCCACAAGACGACCTAAAACTTGTTGCGATGATGGACCAGCTCGAACTCAATGTCCTTTTCCGCGAAGGCGCGAACCTCCGAGAGCTTGACAAGGAAAAACGTGTTGAGCAGCTCTTCGCCGAGCACGTCCTGAAGCAAGCTGCTCCTCTTCAACTCCTCGAGAGCATCCTTCAACGTGAGCGGCAGGCGCCTGATCGCCTTTTCGCTGAGCTTATCCGGCGTCATGGATCCTGGATCGGCGTCCACCGGAGCCGGGGGCGCCAGCTTGCGCCTGACACCGTCGAGCCCGGCGGCCATCACCGCCGCCAGCGCCAGGTAGGGGTTGCAGCTGCTGTCCACGCACTTGATCTCGAGATTGGTCGAGGCTTCCTCCTGCCCCCAATAGGTCGAGGGCACGCGCACCGCCGCCTCCCTGTTCTCGTAACCCCAGCAGATGTAGGCCGCGCTCCAGGATCCGGGCTGAATCCGCCGGTACGAGTTGACCGAAGGGCAGGTGAGCGCCACCAGCGCCGGCAGGTGCTCGAGGATGCCGGCCACGAAGTGCAAGCCCAGCTCGCTCAAGCCGCCCGGCGCCGCGAAGAGGTTCTGCCGGGATGCGGAGTCCCAGAGCGAAAGGTGGAGATGGCAGCCGTTGCCGGGCTGATCCAGGAAAGGCTTCGGGGTAAGGCTGGCCTCAAGCCCCTCGTTGAAGGCGACGCCGCGCAGGGTTTCGCGATACCATATATGGTGATCGGCGGCGGCAAGCGCCGGGGCGTGCCCGATGCTCAACTCGTGCTGTCCGTGCCCGAGCTCGGGATAGTACTGCTCGACCGGAATGCCTTGCCGCTCGAGCGCGTCCATAAAGTTGTTGGCGAAGCGCGCCGCCCGGTTCATGCCGTCGGTGGAGAAGCAGAGGCTGCGATCGATGGGCCGGATTGCTCCCTCCTCCTCGACGGACAAAGTAAATTCCGGCTCGAAGGAAGCCTCGATGGACAGTCCCAGGCGGCGAGCCTGCTCGATCTGTCTTTTCAAGACGTTGCGGGGGCACAGCTTCCAGGGCGTGCGATCCAGCTCCTGCATGTCGCACAAGATGGCCGCCGCCTGCGGGGCATAGGGAAGTACGACGAAGGTGGAGAGATCCGGGACCAGCCTCACCTCGCCTGTAGCACCAAACCCGGTGGCAGTCTGCATCTGGTCCAGCAGGTTCATGGCCATCATCCCCTTCACCAGCCCGATGCCGCCCTCGACGCGGCTCTTCAAGCGGCCGGCGGCCGTCGCCTTTCCGCGCACGATACCGCTGGTGTCGCAATAGAGGAATCTCACCACCCGCACCGACCAGGTGTCGATGATCTCGAGAATTTCCGGCAGACTCGACGCCATGGCTGTGCTCAGGCCTCCTTGCTCGGTTTGCTCGTCGTCAGGTAAATGGCCAGAAAAAAGGCGATCAAAACAAGCCCCATGGCCAGCTTCAAGAAGACCCACAGCGGGGCCATGAGGAAGCTGGGAATCAGCCTTTGCAGGAAAGCCAGACCGAGCGGCAGCACGACAAAACAGATGACGCCGCCGACGATCGAGACTATCCACAGCCACTTGCGCAGGATGTCATCGCTGCTGGCCGCCTCTATCTCTTTCAGCCGGTCCGGGTTGCCCTGCGCCCAATGGTTCTCCCGCTCGCGCAGGAAGGCGGCGACGAGCTCCTTGTATTCGTCAAGCGAGGAACTTTGGCTCACGAGTGGAACCGCTGGGGAGGCGACACCTTTAAATTGTATCTTGTCGTAAAATTGGTCGTTGTCAAGACAAAGCGGCTGTTTCGCCGCCCGGCGGCCGTGGAAAGAAGCTTGCGGAGGCCAGCTTTGATTCCTTTTCGGCTACGGAGCGCTTGAGAAAATGAGACCCTCTCGCGTCCTGACCATGTACTACGCCGTCACCGGCTTGCTGGGGCTGGCGCTCACCGCGCTTATGTGCGTGCTCGTCTTCCGGGACGAGATCGGCCCGGGCGGGGCAACCGTGATGGCGCTGACGTGGAACGTCTTTTTCGCCATGATACTGCCGCTGGTGCTGGACTGGGCGGAAAGGAGCTACTTTCACGCCCGCTTCCTGAAGCTCGAGGAGGTATCCGCAAGCAATCCGGAGCTGGCCGCGGCCCTGTCGGAGCAGTGCGAGAAGCTGTCCATTGAGAAGCTGCGCCTGGCCGTCGTTGACTCGCCCGCCGACGAGGTGTTCGGATACGCGCTGTGGGGAAGCAACCCGCGGCTGATCATGTCCGGCTCGATCCTCAAGGCTCAGGAGAAAGCCCAGATCGTGCCGAGCATAGAGGCCGAGCTGACCCGCCTGCGCAGCCAGGATCACACGATGGTGTTTCTCCTGTTCACGGTCTTTCAGGTGGTCCTCGAGCAGGCAGCCATGGCCGTGCATCACTGAGTTGCCGGCGACCGGCCCGGCAGCCTGTGCTCTTCGAACACGTCCGCCTGGAAAACGTCGAATTTGGCGCCGTCCTTCCAGTCGTCGGGCGCCAGTCCGGCCTTTTTGGAGAGCTGCGTCAGCGTTTCTGGCAGGTCCCAGCCGAACATGGTGGCGACGAAAGGCAAGAACACCGATTGATGCCCGTCTTTGAACAGGACGATGCCGTCGCGACCGAGCACGATGTCTTGATAGCCGCCTATCCGGCGCGGCGGGGTGAGCACGCTTATCTCCAGTCGAATGTATTTGAGCTCGTCAGGCTGCACCGAGTAAAACCGGTAGTCGCGCGAGCAGGCGGAAACAGCGTTGTCGATCACCGCTTGATAGAGAGGCTTCAGCGGCCAGATGTAGCCGATGCAGCCCCTCAGCTCGCCGTGCCCGTTGCGCCCCCCTTGCCCGGAGCCTGCCGCCCCGGGGGCGAACTTGTTCAGGGTGACAAAGGCCCCGAGCCTGGATCTCATCGCCTCGGATATGCGCACGCCCAGCTCTTCTGCCGTGGGCACCTTTTTGGTCCGCACGTAGGTCTCGATGGTCTTCCTGGCCATCGCCAGAAGGGCCTCCCTGTCGGCCGGCGAAAGGTGAATGGTCTCGGAGACCTTGAAGGCCGAGGCGGGATGCTCGGGCCAGTTGCCGCCGGAAAATGCGATCGCCATGTAGCTTACGGAGTTGCTCTTGTCCTCGACACCGGTGTCGGCCGAGGTGTAGTACTTGAGCAGCGTGCCGTGGCACTGGTCGGGCAGCATGGCGGCTAGGACCGAGCAGGGATAGAGACCGCATATGGTGTCCCTGGTCTCGTCGTGGAACTTGAGGAAGGCCTCGAGATCTTTGCGGCTCAGCAGCTGGAAGGCGCGGCTGTCCAGCTTGCGGATGTTCTCCTTCACGTCGGTCCGGAAAGGCTCGTAGTCGTAACGGGGCCCGTAGTGAGTGAAGTCCGAGCTGACGACAACGAGATCGCCGGCCGAGACATAGCCCTTCAATATCTCGGCCATAAGCCGGATATCCGTCTCGTCGGACAGCGCGCCGACGACGACCGGCACGATTTTCACCGCGCCGAACACCTGCCGGATAAAGGGAAGCTGCATCTCCAGCGAATGCTCGACACGATGCACCTCCGGCATCTTGGCGAACAGCGGATAGCCCCTGAGCTGCTCCACCGCCTCCTTGTCCACCTCCAGGTCGCCGAGCGGGGTCTGGAAGACGACCTGCATCGGCAGCGCACCGCCGTGGAAGCCGACATGATGACTGGGACCGAGCAGGAAAACCCGCCTCACCTTCTGCCCGGCCACCGACTTGTAAGCGTAGGCGGCGGCCTGCCCGGAAAAGGCATAGCCGGCGTGCGGAACCACAATCGCCAGCACCGGGTGCTGGACAGGCGGATTGCTGCCGCCGGCAAGGGCCGCGCTCTTGCTGTCCACCGGCATCTGGGCATTGGCGAGGAACTCAGCCAGCTGCCGGCTCAGCCTGTCAGGATCCGCTTCATACCAGCTGCCGGCGTACATCGCCCGCCGGACCCCTTCAAGCACCATCTGCGCATCTCCTCTGCCCAACGCAACAAAAGTGCATACAAACACCGCCGCCATCACTAACCTGACTATCTCGCCGGCCAGCACGGGACGCCTCAAGGAGTGGCGCCGGTACCGGACGGCGGGGCGGCATCGCTTCCCGCGCCTGCCGGCTGCAACCCGGGCGGCGCTAGCGGCTCCATGCGGGCCGAGACGCTCGACTGCGAATCCCCGTGCGGGTCATAACTGGAGTCGAAGCTGATCGTCACCCTGGCCCGCGGCGGGCTCTGGGGCGGCAGCGGCTCCAGCGGCTGTGCCTGGGCAAAAGCGGCATCCGCGGCCCGCTGCGCCGCCTCGCTCGCCGGCGAGCTGGTTACCTTCACCTGCCCCACCGAGCCGTCGGCGTTCACCTCGGCGACCAGGACCACGTGGAATCTGCCCGCAGGGAAATCCCAGTGCGGCAGAACCTTCGCCCGCAGACGGGTCAGGTAGGCGTTGTAAGGTCCGGTCAGGTCGACCGTCTTTCCCGGTGCGTGGCGGGCAGCGGCAGGCTTGCGCACCGGCGCCGCCTGCGCCTGTCCAGCCAGCGCGCCCGGGCAGCCCAGAGCGATGAGCGCGCCGGCAACCACGGCCAGATAGGCACCCCGCTCGTCCAGCCCGCACGTTTTCCAGCCGTTCAGTCGCATAGGCACATCCCGCCCGCCGCTCCTTTCTGCCCCGGGAGATATTTATAGTATACGCAAGCGGGCGCGGCGCTGCGGCGCCCCCGGGGGCTTGGCGCGCAGCCGGGCTCGGCTTGCCCGCGCCCTAGTTTTTTGCGGCTGCTTTTTCGCGGAAGATGCCGAACGACGAGGTGTAGCCGTGCAGGAAGGTGGTGCCGCCCACCGGGCCTATCTCGCCGTTGCAGAAAAATCCGCCCAAGGGGATAGGACCCAGGTATTCCCTCAGGCAGTCGCTGTCGTGGTTGGCCTGCCCGTACAGGTACTGCCCGCGGCCGAGGCAGGAGAAGAGGAGCGCTCCTGATGCCCTCCCCTTCTGCTTGTCGCAGTATTGCTTGAGCATGAAACGAAGATCGTCGGCCGATGTCGCCGCATCCCGCAGGTGGAACTGGACCGTGCGCTCGGGGCGCAGCAGCTCGCCCACCACCAGGGCGCCCGTGTTCACCTCAACGCCGAGGATATTGCGAATCAGGAAATCCCCCGGCTGGAAGTCCTCCTTGAACTCGTCCATCACCACCCCGAGAAACAGCGAGTTGCGCGCCAGCTCCTGATCGTGCCTGGGCAGGCCCGCCAGGAGATCGTGAAGGACGGAGACAGCCGGCTTTCCGTCCAGCTCGTAGAGGAAGTTCTGGTGGCACCGCGTCACCCGCAGCGGCACCCCGATCGGCCGGCAGCCCTGGGCGACCACCGTGTCCACCACCACGTTGCCCGACATGGCCACGCCCACGGCGCCGGCGCGAAAGGACCGGTCGTTAAGGTAAAGAACGTTCAACCCGGGGCGGGCGGCGCCGCTTGCCAGCCCGCCTACCTTGATCGCCTTCGGGAAGGCGAAATCCAGACCCTGCACCAGCGCGTCGACCCTGATTGTGAACGGATCCGGAAGCAGGATGAAGCACGGCTCCCTGCCCGTCGCCACGCCGACAAGCTTCTCCCAGGCCGCCGGCGGGTCGTCCAGGTCGGGCAGCGCGGCGTCCTCGACGTGGAACGGCTGCAGGCTCACCTCCGGCAGGACGGCCGCGGTAAGCGCCACCGCCGGCTGCTGCTCGACCTCCACGCCGCCGCCGATGAGACCGCCGGCCGAGCAGCCGATGAACACCCCGGCCCCGAGCTCAGAGGCGACAATCGGCGGGATGGCCTCGTAATCGAGCAGGAAGTGCGGCGAGACGAAGCCGACCGCGAGGTCGGGCGCCTGCCCGCCCAGATCCGCCCTTATCTTGGCGATGCAATCCACAAGCACCGATTTGAGCGAGGACTGCTCGCCGGCGGGCAGCGAAAGCTGTGATGACCACTTCATACGCAACTCATTTCGCGCTTCGATTTGCTCCCCTTCAAGAACAATTTACCGCTTGTGCGGGCATCATGAGCTATCCGGGGCGGCCGGCTGGTCACTTGTGACACTTTGTAAGGAAAGGGGCAGCAAAAGCAATCGGAAGTATAATAACCAGTTGCAGTTCTCGACCGAGGCTGACATAGAGTGGAAGTCGCACAGTCGAATATTCGGGAAAGATTCAAGCACTGGTTCCTAGAAGGGATCAGGGAAACCAAGAAGAAAGAGACGCGTCACCAGGACGTTTGGTGGAAGGTGATGTGCCTGACCGGCGTGGACTACTTCTCGTCGCTTGGTTACGCGCCCGGCATCGCCTTCCTGGCCGCCGGACTCCTCTCGCCTATCGCCACCGTCTTTCTGGTCCTCTTGACCCTGTGCGGCGCCCTGCCGATCTACACCAGGGTGGCCGAGGAGAGCCCGCACGGTCAGGGCAGCATCTTCATGCTGGAGAACCTTTTGCCCGGCTGGCGGGGCAAGACGCTGGTGCTGTGCCTGCTTGGATTCGCCGCCACGGACTTCATGATTACCATGACGCTCTCGGCGGCCGACGCGGCGACCCACCTGGCCCAGAACCCCTGGGCGCCCGTCTGGATGCAGAACCGGATGGCCGTTACCCTCTTCATGCTGGCCACGCTGGGGGCGATATTCTTGATCGGCTTCCGGGAGGCGATCGGGGTCTGCTTCGTCCTGGTGGCGGCTTACCTGAGCTTGAACACGGTGGTGGCCGTGGTGAGCTGCTCGCACCTCTGGCAGCATCCCGAGGCCATTCGCAACTGGAACGCTGCCCTGACCGTACAGTATCAGTCGTGGCTGTCAATGATAGGCATTTCGCTTTTCTTTTTCCCAAAGCTGGCCCTGGGCATGTCCGGCTTTGAGACCGGCGTGGCGGTGATGCCGAGCGTGCGCGGCTTCCCCACCGACACCCCCGAAGCACCGCTGGGCCGCATACAGAACACAAAGTGGCTCCTGCGCACGGCTGCCATCATCATGAGCATCTTTCTTCTGTCCAGCGCCCTCACCACAACCACGCTCATCCCGCCGGAGGCCTTTCAACCCAACGGCGAGGCGAACGGGCGGGCGATAGCTTATCTGGCCCACAAGTTCCTCGGGCACGGCTTCGGCACCGTCTACGACATAAGCACCATCACCATCCTCTGGTTCGCCGGCGCCTCGGCCATGGCCGGGCTGCTCAATCTGGTGCCCCGCTATCTGCCGCGTTACGGCATGGCGCCGGACTGGGCAAAAGCGATGCGGCCGCTGGTCGTCTTCCTGACCTTCGTCGCCTTTGCCATTACCCTGCACTTCCGTGCCGATGTCGATGCGCAGGGTGGCGCTTACGCCACCGGCGTGCTGGTGCTTATGACCTCGGCGGCGGTGGCGGTGACGCTTGCGCGATGGAACCGGCACAGGTTCGGGCGCCTGGTCTTTCTGTCCATCTCCGCCGTTTTTGTCTACACGAGCGTTGTAAACATGTTCGAGCGCCCCGACGGGATCAAGATCGCCTCCTTCTTCATCCTGGCGATCCTGCTTACCTCCTTCGCATCGCGTGCCCTGCGGGCGACCGAACTGAGAGTTCACCGGATCATTCTCGACCGTAAGGCACAGCTGTGGCTCGATGAGCTGAGCCAGGGAACCATCCGCATCGTCGCCCACCGGCCGGGGGCCACCGAGTACGAGAAAAAGGAGAGAGAAGCCCGCGAGATACACAACCTGAAGGACGATCCGCTGATCTTTCTGGAGGTGGACCTCGGCGACGCCTCCGAGTTCAGCGAGGAGCTGCTGGAGGTTCACGGCGTGGAGCACGGGCGCTTTCGCATCCTGAAGTGCACAAGCCCGGCCGTGCCGAACGCGCTGGCCGCGCTCCTGCTGTATATCCGCGACAAGTACCACGAGATCCCGCACCTGTATCTCGGCTGGACCGAGGGCAACCCGATCCTCTACATCCTCAAGTACCTCTTCCTCGGCGAGGGCGAAACAGCCCCGGTCACCAGGGAGATCCTGCGGGAGATCGAGCCCGACGTAGGCCGGCGCCCGCGCGTGCACGTAGGCTGAGGGCAGCAAAGATCGCCGGAAGCGTCTGATCCGGACTGCAGAGCCGGCGTCCGGTTTACGCTTCTTATTGATATTTGCGCGATCCCGGAACACTGTGCCGGGCGCCGCGACAGTTGAACTGGGATTAGAGGAAACCACCATGATTCTCAATTGTCGCTGGCTTGCAGCCTGGCGTTTCGTGCTTGCAGCAATGGTCGTCGGTCTGGCGGCCGCCCCGGCCATGGCGCAGGCTGCAGGCTCGCAGCCCGCTCCGGCACAATCGTCGACTTCCCAAGACCGCACCGCGCAGGCCGCCAGGGCCGGAAACGTGGTCAAGGCCGGCACCAGGCAGCAACAGGCCAATGACGCCTATCTGTCGAAGGCGTTGAAACGGACGGGCTCTGACGTCAAACCGCAACAGATCAAGACCCAGTACCCGGGCTGGGTCGACCAGAACATCAAAGGATTTCACCCGGTGAAAAAGATGCTGCAACCGGTAATTCGGCTTGAGCGCAACAGCACGGATCTGGAAAAGCAGATCATGCGCCTGGAAGGCCCGATCGCCGCCCTGCAGCCGCCCATGCTCGGCTTGCACCGGCGGATGACCAGCGTCGAGGGCAAGCTGGGTTCCATGGACGACCGGCTGGCCGGCATGGACAAGCGTCTCGACGGCATGCGCAACCAGGTCCTGGACGTCAACGGGCAGATGAGGGGGGTGAGAGAAGATCTCAGCGCCATGCGCAAGCAGCTTGCCGACATCGAGCGCCCGATTGAGGACCTGCGTGACCCGATAACCGGGGTCGCTTATCCCCTCAAGCAGCTGCGCAGTGAGCTGGGCGCCGTCAAGGCGCTCATCGCCTCGGTCCTGTTCGCCATCGTCGTCGCCGCCATCGCCATCGCGGTGGGGACGCCTGTTGCCGCCATCCTCATCTACAGGCACCGGCGGAAGCTCTTCCCCAGCATGAGCGAGCACGAGTTTCCGGTGGCGCCGAAAGCCGGCGAACAGAGGCGCTACACGCGCGTATGAGCTAAACGGACCGGCAAGCATAAGGAGCGATCGTCATGGGATTGCCTTTGAAATCCGCTCATTTCAAACGTTACAGGGATATCGCTTATCTGCTCATAAAATACGGTCAGGTGGATATGGCGAAAACAGACGGTCCGGGAGACCTGCTCTGGGGCCACGGCGAGGGCGGCACCGGCGGCAATGGCACCGGCGGTGCCGGCAGCAAGGAGACGGCCGCCGGCATCGGCACGCTGCCGAAGACGGCGGGCAAGCCGCTCGCCTCGGAGCTGGCCGCGGACCTGGAGAAGCTCGGTCCGACGTTCATAAGGCTGGGTCAGCTGCTGGCCAAACGGACGGATCTTCTGCCGCCCGAGTACACGGAGGCGCTTTCGCGGGTGGGGCAGCAGATCGAGCCCTTGCCGGTGGCCCAGGTGAGGAAGATCATCGAGGCCGAGATCGGATCGCCGGCCGGGGAGCTGTTCGAGAGATTTGATTCCATCCCGCTTTCGGCTTCAATCCTGGAGCAGACCCACAGCGCCCGTCTCAAGGACGGCCGGCCCGTGATTGTGAAGATTCAGCGCCCGGGACTGGAGCAGGAGATCGGCGACGATCTCCAGGCGCTCGACGAGGTGGTGCGGTTCTACGATCACTACCTGCGAACGGAGCGCCGGTTCAATCTGCGCTCTAGCTTCGAGGAGTTCCGCGACATCGTCGCGGCCGAGCTTGATTACCGGCGGGAGGCTCATAACTTGCGGGCGCTCAGGGAGAACCTGAAAGAGCTGCACCAGATCGTCGTCCCCACCCCGATCGAAAAGTACTCCCGGTCGCGTGTTCTGACGATCGACTTTATCGAGGGCGAAAAGCTCACGGCGGCAACAGTGACGCGCCTGGGGCGCTGGCAGCGCGCGCGGCTGGCCGAGCAGGTTTTCTACGCCTACCTGAAGCAGTTCCTGGTCGACGGCTTCGTGGACGCCAATCCGGACGCGGCGGACCTGCTTCTGACCGCCGACGGCAAGCTGGCCATTCTGGATCTCGGGGTCGTGGCCAGGATCTCCCCGTCGGCGCAGGAGCAGCTCATTCAGTTGCTGCTTTCCGTGTGCGAGGGGCGAGCGGAGCACGCGGCCGAGCTGCTGCTGTCGATGGGCGAGAGGCTGGAAGGCTTTCAGGAAGCCGCTTTCCGCCATGGCGTCGCCGAGCTGGTCATGGCTCACCGCGACCTGACCATCGAGCGCTTCGAGCTGGGCCGGATTTTTCAGGGCATCGCCCGCAAATCAATCGCCTGCGGGGTCGCCCTGCCGACGGCGGTGCCGATGCTGGGCACGGCCCTTTTGAAGCTGGAGCAGGTCGCCCACATGCTGGACCCGGAATTTGACTCCAACGCCTTCGTGAACCGCAGCCTCTCGCAGATGATGCAACAGCACATCTGCAACACGCTGTCGCCCTCTCACCTCTTCCACACGATCGTGGAGGCGGCCGAGTTCCTGGAGAAGCTGCCCGGCAAGGTAGGCAAGATCCTGGATGCGGTGGCCAGCAACGACCTGGCCGTCACCATCCACGCCATCGACGAGCAGGTGCTTATAAGCGGCTTCCGGAAGATCGCCAACCGCATTACCGTCGGGCTCATCCTTGCCGCCCTGATCATCGGCGCCGCCATCATGATGCACGTCCCGAGCCCGTTTACCATCTTCGGCTACCCGGGGCTGGCCATCCTCTGCTTCGTGCTGGCCGCTGTTTGCGGCTTCGGGCTGGTGCTGGAGATTCTCATAAGCGACCTGGCGCTGAAAAAATAAGCACGCTTAACTCTTGCTGAAGATAAAGGGAAGCTGAAATTTTTGGCATAGGATGATCCTCAGGGAACATGCATGATTCAGCATGCATCTTCACCGCTGGAGGTTTGTCGGTTCATGAACACGCTTAAAACGATACTGCTCATGGGTGTGCTGACCGGGCTCATGATGGCCGTCGGCGGGGCGCTCGGCGGCAAGTCCGGCTTGGTAATGGCGTTTGTTTTTGCCGTCGCCACCAACTTCGCCAGCTACTGGTTCTCGGACAAGATGGCCCTGGCCATGGCCGGCGCGCAGCCGATCGCCCGCGAGGAGGCGCCGGAGCTATACGAGGTGGTCGAGCGAATCGCCCGCCGGGCGGAGATCCCGGTGCCGCAGATCTACCTGGCGCCCACGGAATCGCCCAACGCCTTTGCCACCGGGCGCGATCCCGAGCACTCCTCGATTGCCGTCACGGCCGGCATCATGCGCCTGCTGAGCATGCAGGAGCTGGAGGGTGTGCTGGCGCACGAGCTGGCCCACGTGCGCAACCGGGACATCCTGATCACGTCGATGGCCGCGGTGCTGGCGTCCGTCATCACCATGATCGCCCACTGGGGCATGTACCTGGGCGGCTATCGGGACGACCGCGAAAGCGGCGGCGTCAACCCGGTGTTCGCCATTCTGCTGGCCGTTCTCGCCCCGTTTGCGGCCTTCCTCATCCAGATGGCCATCTCCCGTTCGCGCGAGTACGAGGCCGACCGCACCGGGGCCAGGCTGTGCGGTCATCCGGAGGAGCTCGCCTCCGCCTTGTCCCGGCTGGAAGAGGGCGTTCAGGCCATCCCGGATCGCCAGGTCAACCCGGCGATGTCCTCGCTGTATATCGTGAAGCCGAACCCGGGCAGCTGGATTGTCAACCTGATGTCCACCCACCCGCCGATTGAGGACCGCATCCGGCGGCTCGAGGAGATGGCAGCGCGCGGTTAATGCGGCGCGGCCTGCCGGCCCGGCCAAAATCCTGCTTCCGCCGCTCGCGGCCATGCAGGGTGCCGGCGGCGCCGGTTGGACGCGGCGGCTCACCGTCGGCGGTGCTAGTGACCGGCATGGCCGGGGCTGGCGGGCAGCTCCCGGTGCAGGCGCTGCGCGGGGATGTCGGAGGCGCTTGCGTAGCTCCTTATCTCGTTGAGCTGGCCTGACGGTATCGACTCGAAGACCCTGAAGATATGCGGATCGAGATCGGGGGCCGGCTTGTTCATGTGCAACCTCTTCATGAGCGCCAGCGCCTCCTCGACCGACATGCCATCCTTGTAGGGGCGGCTGGCGGTCAGCGCGTCGAAGATGTCGGCCACCGTAATGATGCGGGTCTCGAGGGGGATCTGCTCGCCCTGCAAGCCTCGCAGGTAGCCGCTGCCGCTGTAAAGCTCGTGGTGGCTGCCGGCGACGAAGGGAACCCGGTTCAGCCGCCCGGCAAAAGGCAGTTGCGCCAGGATATCCTCCGTCCACTGCGCGTGCCTGTTCATGAGCGAGCGCTCTTCGGCTGTGAGCTTGCCCGGCTTGTTGAGGATATCCAGAGGCACCACCGACTTGCCCAGGTCGTGCCCGATGCCGGCCAGACGAACCACCTCGAGCTGCGAGGCCGGCAGCCCGACCTTCTCGGCCAGCAGGTTGCCGTACAGCGACACCCTGAGCGAGTGGCCGGCCGAGACCGGATCCAGGTTCTCAATCACCATGCCGGCCAGATAGCGGCTGTCCAGCTGCTCGGGTTTCGGCGCCTCGCCGGGCCACCTGACGACCGGGCGAACGACTCCGGCAACCTCGGCGGCCACCGCCCGCGTCAGCGGCGGTACCGCCTCCACGGCGGCCGGGACAAGCCCGGCCGGCTTTTCCAGGACCGGGGCACTCAGTTCCGGCAGGCGCGGCTTGAAGCCACGGCTGATGCCGGCACCGAGGGCGCCACCCGACCACATGAGGGCCGTGTCGAAGGTGAGCGGTCCGAGCGCGGCGGCCACCTGGTTCTTGGACCGCTCGAGGTTGGCCCCGGATCTGTAGGTTTGCGAAAGCGCCTGCCCAACCATGTGCCAGCGATTGCCGTCCAGGGCGTTTTTCAGAAACGCTGCGGTGAAGGAGAGCCCGAGGATCTCCGCCCCCAGCCCGAGCGGCCCGGTGCTCCTCTGGGCCAGGGCAAGACCGGCGCCGGTCACGGCCGAGAGGGCAAACTCGGGCAAGGTGTGCTTCCAGTTGCGCAGGGCGCTGTCGGCGGCAGCCGCGAAACCGCGGGCGGTGCCGCCCAGAAGCACGTCCGCCTCGTTCCACAACTTCGTCAGCGTCGAGCCTTCGCTCTGGTGCTGTTGGGCCCGTACCTCGAGCCCGGCGTGCGCTTCCCCGGCCATCTTCCTCTCCCTGCAGCCAGCTGGAGCCCCGATCATATTCCGATCGGGCCAGCAGGGTCATTGGGGAGATCCCCATGCCGCGCGTGGAATTACGAAATCAGATCAGATGCTCGCGCATGGCCTTGACCGCCGCCTGCGTACGGTCGCTGACGGCCAGCTTCTCCATGATGTGCCGCATGTGGGTCTTAATCGTCTCGACGCTCAGCCCGAGCTTGTCGGCAATCTCCTGGTTGCTGTGCCCCTCGATGACCAGGCGCAGCACGTCAATCTCGCGCTGCGACAGCGGCGACTCGCTGCGAATCGACCGCGGCAGATCCGGGGTCGGCGGTTGAGATACGGCGGAAAAGGCGTTGAGCACGCGGCTCGCCACCCCCGGATCGAGCCAGGCCGCACCATCGGCAACGCTCCTGACGGCCATCTCCAGCTGGGCCATCGAGATCTCCTTCAGGCAATAGCCGTCCGCTCCGGCGCTCAAGGAGGCGAACAGCACGTCATCGGCGTCGTGCGAGCTCAAGATAATCACCCGCGTGCCGGGCACCTCCGCCTTAATGCGGCGCGTCGCCTCGACACCGTCGAGCACCGGCAGCCCGACATCCATCAGCACCACGTCGGGCTTCATCTTGCGGGCCGCCTCCAGAGCCGCCCCGCCGTCGGCGACCGCAGCCACCCGCAGGCCCTGGATCTGCTTCAAGCTCAGCTCCAGCCCCACGCGTGTGATTTCATTGTCCTCAGCGATGAGGACCGCTATAACCCGATCACCCGACATCGAATTACACGATTGACTACAAGATTGACTAACGGGCCACCACCATCATCATCTTACCAGCAGGAGCGGCTGTCCTGTAGGTCGTGGTCTGCATCGGAGCATCACCCGAATTGGTGAATTCAAGAGAGCGGCTCGTTGTCCGATTCGGTCTTCAGCTCAAAAGCCGCTTCAAGACCTTGCCGGTGGAGTTTCTCGGCAGCACCGGCACGAACTCCACCAGGCGCGGCACCTTGTACTCGGCCAGGTGCTCCGCGCAATGCCGTTTGACGTCGTCCTCGCTCACGGCGGCACCGGGCCGGGCGACAACGACCGCTTTCACGCGCTCGCCCATCAGGCGATCGGGAACGCCTATCACGGCTACCTCGGCCACACATTTCATGCGCGAGATGACCTCCTCGATCTCGCGCGGGTAGATGTTCTGCCCGCCGCGGATGATCATCTCCTTTTTGCGCCCGACGATGTAAACGAAGCCGTCCTCGTCCTTGTATCCCAGATCGCCGGTGAAGAACCAGCCATCGCGGATGGACTCGGCCGTGGCCTGCGGTTGCTGATAATAGCCGGCCATCACGTTGCGTCCCTTGATCGCGATCTCACCCACGTTGTCCGGACCTGCCGGCAGGTGAGCGCCGGACTCGTCGACGATGGCCAGCTCCATCCCCTCGAAGGGCAGCCCGACGGAGCCTATCTTGCGGACCCCGTCCGGCCGGTTGAAGGTGGCGATGCAGGAAACCTCCGTCGCCCCGTATCCCTCGATCAGGGGAGCTCCGAAGCTCTGCTCGATTTTCGTGAATATCTCCACCGGCAGCGACGAGGCGCCGGAAACGCATACCCGCACGCTGGACAGGTCGTAGCGGCGCTCCTCCATGGCCATGAGCATGAACTGATACATGGCCGGCACCACCGGCAGTACCGTTATCCGCTCCCGCTCCAGGAGATCGAGAACCACCTCGGCCTCGAACTTCTCCACGATCACCAGCGTTCCCCCGCCGGCAAGGGCCCCGAGCATGACGGCCGTCATGCCGTAGATGTGGCAGAGCGGCAGAACGCCGAGAAAGCGGTCATGCGGCTGGACGCGGAAGGCCGCTTCGGCAACCTCGAGGGCGTAGGTCATGTTGGCGTGCGTGAGCATGGCGCCCTTGGGCTTGCCGGTCGTACCCGACGTGTAAACGATAAGGGCCAGGTCGGAATCCGGCTCGACGGGCACCGGCCATGCCACCGTCCCTGGTGGCGCGGCGAGATCCGTGAGCTCATGGAAAGAAGCGGCGCCCGCGGGCGCCGCCGGACCGACCCGGCGGGCGGGCGGCGAGGCGCCGCCGGCTCTCTTGACGACGACGTGGCGGAGCGCCGGCACACAGGCCACCGCGCGCGCCGCCTCGCCGATGGCCCGCTCGTGGACGATCAGGCAGCGAGCCTCAGAGTCCGCGAGAATGTGCGCGATCTCCTCCGATTTCAGCAGCGGGTTTACCGGCACCACGGTGGCGCCCAGCCCCGAGGCGGCAAGAAAGCAGGCGACGAAATCAGGCTCATTCGGGAAAAGGATGCCCACCTTGTCGCCGCGCCCGACCCCCAGCTTGCTCAACTGGAAGGCAACAGCCCTTGCCCGGTCCGCCAGCTGCCCGTAGCTCAGGGCGCGTCCTTCCCACCTGAGCGCTTCCCGGTGAAAGCTCGTGGCGACCCGAAAGAGGATGAGGTCGATAAGACCGCCGGTGGTGGCCCCGGCGGCCGGTTCGCCTGCAACCGTTTGAGCAGCAAGAGAGTTCATCAGCGTCCATCCTCTGCGCAGGACTCGATCCCGGGACACCGCTGACAGTTTAGGCTATCTCTGGCCGGCGCTTGTTAAGGGCTCTTAACAAAACGGCAGGGCTAACCGCTGGGCAGGATTTTGGCGATCCCCTTCTCCAGGCTCTGCTCGCCGGAGTAGCCGATGGCGAAGGTGGCCACCTCGCCGTCGGTCTTCAGGAAAACCAGGGTCGGGATCGGGCTGACGTCGTACTTCTCGATGATGTTCTCCGAGCCGGGATCGTCGACGTTGACGCTCATGAAATTGACCCGGTCGCCGTACTGGCTGCGGGCCTTTTCCAGCGCCGGCTTGAGCAGCTTGCACGGCTGGCACCAGCCGGCGTAAAAGTCGATGACCGTAGGTTTGGCCGCTTCCTCGCCGCGGTCGAGGGAGATCACCCCGGTCGTCCTGGCGATAATGGCCGTGCCCGCGCCGCAGCGCGGGGCCGCCAGGTTGGCTGGCAGCGCAAGCAGGCAGGCGTTGGCCTTCTGGGCGTTGACCGAGCCGTGCCCGTAGCGGACGGCCGCCCGCCAGTGCGCCTTGGCCTGGGCGTATTTTTTCAGCCTGGCGTAAGCCTGCCCCAGACAGAGGTGGGCCTCGCAGCTGGTCGGCGCGGCAGCGACGGCGGCCTGCAGCAGTTGGACGGCCTGCTGCGCCTGTCCCCGGGCCAGCCTGGCCTTGCCCAGGGCAAGCGGCGAAGCCGGCGCCCCGCCTGCCAGGCAGGTTGCCACCAGGCCCTGGCTGCCCAGCGCCGTCAGGCAAAGCGCCAGGCTGAGCAAAAGACGCGCCCCGCTTCCGGTCTTTCCGCCGCCGATCCCGACACGCCGGTTCATTGCTCTAACCCCCAGCCAGCCTTTACAACCAATTCTACAGATCGCCCACGCGAATTAGGACGGCTCCGATCCATCAATTAATTTTTCAAGCTGCTGGGACAGCATAAGCCTCACCTGCTTCCAGTCCTGCTCGGCCCGCTCGACGTCGCCCTTCTGCTCATGGAGCTCGGCAAGCCGCGCGACGGTCAAAACCGACCAGAGCGGCCCGGACCCGTTCAACCTCCGGAACCTCTCCAGCGCCCGCTCACAGGCGGACACGCACAGCTCCAGGTCGTTGGTCTCCCGGAAATAATCGGCTATGTGCAGAAGCGCGCAGGCTGCCTCCTGGGGCTGTTCGTCGCCGGCCTCCCCTATGAGCTCGAAGGTCTTCCTGTACAGGGCGCAAGCGTCCGGCTCGGCGGCGCGTGCGCGGGCCTGCCGGGCAGCGGCCAGGAACACCTTCCAGACTGGCAGTTCTGATCTGTTGCTGCCCATTGCCAACCGGCCCTTGACTCGCTTGACCGCAAAACTACCGTGCAGATGCCGTGGATTGCCAGCGCCCTTTCCGGCCCCGAGTGAAACCCCGGTTGCCGCGGCCGGACAACCGGTTGCCTTTGGCCGGTATGTCAGCTTATCCTAATATTCTCGGATAAGTACGATGTTCTGGCATCACCGGCAAAGGGGATTTGCGCGGGCCGGCAGCGGTGCCGGCAACCCTTCCGGACAGGATACCGGGGTCACTGAAACGGTGAGCCGGAGATCACCCCCGGCCAGCGGGCCGGCGCCGGCAGCGCACCACCCCTGGTATCATCCGCGACCTCTCAGACCAGGCCTTTTCGAAGCGCCTTGACGGCCGCCTGCGTGCGGTCGGAAACGGCCAGCTTCTCGGTTATGTGCCTTACGTGCGTGCGCACCGTCTCCACGGACAGGCAAAGGCGCTCGGCAATCTTATGATTGCTCAGCCCGTCCACCAGCAGGCGCAGAACGTCCAGCTCGCGCCCGGTCAGCGGCGGGTCGGCGGGGTGCGCCCCCGAGTGCGCCCGCAGCACCTTGCTGGCGATCCGCGGATCTATCCAGATCGCCCCTTCCTGCACGGAGCGAATGGCCATCACCAGCTGGTCGCTGGGGGTGTCCTTCACGCAGTAGCCGTCCGCTCCGGCCGCGAAGGCCGCGAAGATATCCTGCTCGTCGGCGTGGGAGGTGACCATGATCACCCGGGCGCCGGGATCAATCTGCTTGATCATCCTGGTGGCATCCAGGCCGTTCATTACCGGCAGGCCGATGTCCATGAGAATGACGTGCGGCCGGGTAAGCTGGACAATTTCCAGGGCAGCCTGCCCGTCTCCCGCCTCGCCCACCACCGCGAACTCCTCCAGGCGCTTGAGAGCGGCAGCCAGCCCCAGCCGCGTGATATCGTGATCCTCGACGATCACGATGCCAGTCTTCTTGTCGCCCGACATCGCCCGATCCCCAACCCCTGTCCCAGAGCCGGCAGCATGAAGCTTCCCTAGATCTTACCCAGATCGGCGGGCAAAATCATCTTTACATCCCCGCTCACCGGTCCACCGCCTTGCCGGCGGCGGCCGCCGCCGGCCTGGGCGTCAGGTGCTTGTCGATCCAGCCGGCAACCAGATCGATCTCCTGGTCCGTAAACTGGTTTTCCTCGAAAATCAGGTGCTCGGCGTTGCTTATGAGCTCGAGCTGTTTGTCGGGCGTGGCGAGCTCGTCATAGAGCTCGACGGTCCCCGACGGCTTCACCAGGCGATCCTTTGAGCCCTGCACGATAAGGACCGGGATGTCCTTGATCTCCTTGGCGCTTTCGTGGTTCTGGTTCATGAAGCGCTGGAACTGAATGAGCTCGGCCGGGGAGAGATTGAGCCGGGCCAGCGGGTCCTTCTCCCAGGATTCCCGCAGCTCGGGATTCTGCGTGGCCTGCTCGATGACCCCCGTGCCGACGTTGAACTGCCTGTGGGGACCTTCTAGAAGATGCAGGGCCACCTTGATGGTCGTCTTGCCCTGCTGGAAGCGATCGCCGGCCGGCACGGACGAGATCAAGCCGTCGACCAGGTCGGGGAACATGGCCGCCGTGCGCAGGGCGATGGCGCCACCCATCGACTCGCCCAGCACAAAAACAGGCACACCGGGATGGACCCGGTGGATGACTTTGATGGTCGACTTCATGTCGGCCAGACAGCCATCGAAGTCCACCTGCTGGCGCCCGCGGGCCTCCATCCAGGACCCGAATCCACGCACGTCTATGGCGTAGACGGCGACACCCTTCTCCTTCATTTTCTCGCCGAACGGCTCGAAGGTGCCGTTGTGCAGCCCCAGCCCGTGCACGCACAAAAGCGCCGCGCGCACCGGCCGGTCGGGATCGAGCCAGGCCAGGCAGGGGGCGTTGCCGCGCGCGCGCCGCCTCTTTTTCGTCTCCGCCTTTGACGGCTGCGAGCCCGACCCCGCATCCGGGCTGCCGCCGGCCTGCGCCGGCGCCGTTGCCAGGGCAAAGAGCACGCCCGCCACGATGCCCAGCCATCTTCGTCTTAGAGAGTCGTCAGTACCCAACCAAGCTACCCGCAAATCAGGGACTGACTAGCCGGTCAGCCGCTCACCCTTTATTTTATATGTAGCCAGCGCCCCGGCCACAGGGGCCGGGGTCCGGCCGATAACCTCGGCCAGGCGGTTGGCGCTGCACACATTGTCCCTGGTCGCCAGCGAGACCTGATCCCAGCTCACCGTCGGCACCGCCTGGACGAGCTGGCACATGAGGGCGGCAACCCGGGCCAGCGGCAGCGGAACCGCGCGGATCGGCTTTATGCTGCCGAGGGCCGACATGAGCGCCTCGATGAGCTGGCGCATGCTGACTATGTCGGGACCGCCCAGCTCGAGCTCCTGCCGGTCGTAAAGAGGCGTGTCGAGGACCGCGGCGATGGCCGCTAACAGGTCCGCGATAAACACGGGCTGGATCTTGTTGCCACCGCCGGCGATGACCGGCACGGCCTTGCGGCTTTCAATGAGGCGGCGGTAACGGGCCACCAGCTTGCTGTCGCGCCGGCCGGCCAGGCGGCCGACAATTAACGAGGGGCGCAGGATCACATAGTTGAGAGAGCTGCCCCTGAGCACCGCCTCGGCCGCCCACTTGGTCGCCTGGTAATCGGTTCCGGCACCGGGCGCTGTGCCGAGCGCGGACAGCAGCACGATCTTCTTCACCCCTCGCTCGCGGCACAGGGAGACGAGAGCCCGGGTCTGCTCCTCGTGGAGAGCCTTGAGGCTCTCGCCGCGGCGGGGGGCGATCGAGCCCACCAGGTGCACGGCCGCCTCCACGCCCTCGAAGGCGCCGGCCACAGAGGGGCCGCCGCAAAGCTCCCCGGTGGCCACGGCCGCCCCGCAGGACCGCAGAAAGGCTACGTCGGCCGGGTCGGCCTGCGGGCGCACCAGGCAGCGCACGGGGCGCGCCCGGCCGGCCAGGTGCCAGGCGAGGTGGCTGCCCACATAGCCGCTGGCGCCGGTAATCAGAACGGGCGGGACGCTCACAGCGGCCGCCCGCCGGCGGCCAGCGGAAAATCACCGTAAGAGGCCAGCAGGGGAATCTTCACCTGCGCCTCCGGCGCGCCCTCCGTCACCCGCTTCTGTCGCAGCCGGGCGTAGGTGCCCGGCTCGACTATCTCCAGGACCGGCGCGCCCAGGCGTTTGCTCGCCCGCTTCTCGCTGTACTCCCGGTTCTGGCCCCCGAGCGACCGGTCGAACATCTCGAGGAACCGCTCGCCCAGCGCCCGGGATATCCCGGCATTCAGCTCCACGAATAAGGCGTAGCAGGGGGGATCCCCCAGCCTGACCGAGGCGGTGAAGTGCTCGATCTCGGTCATGCCCAGCCGGCGGATCGTCTGCTGGAGCGCCATGCGCACCTGCTCCTCGGTAAGCTTCTCCCCGGTGATCGAGCTGAAGCCGGCGCCCTTGCGGATAAACTGGATGACCGGCGTGCGCTCGTTGAACCCGACCACTTCGACCAGGTCCTCGATGTTGTAACGGTACAGCCCGGCTGCCGTCGTGAAATAGATGTAGTAGCGGCCCCCGGCATCCAGCTCCTCGGCGGTCAGGAACGTCGGGGCCGGCGAGCCGGCCTCGGATTCGGGCACGAACTCGAAGAAGTGGCTGGTGACGGCCAGGACCCCTGCGGCACCGTCATTGGCGAGCGGCACCGTGCCCCGCCCTTCGCTGGCCATGTAACCGAAGTCGCGCACGGGGACGCCTCCGAAGAGCGCCGGCAGCCGCTCGAGATAAAAGGACATCGGACCGCCCTTCCAGCAGGAGATGAGGGTCAGGTTCGGCCAGAGATCTTGGGGGCTGAGCGTTCCCCTCTCCTCGAGCAGCCTGTTCAAGTGCCGGGCGGCGGACCGGTTGGGGCGCAGGTAGGGCCTTATCGCCTCCGCCACCTCCGAGCCCGGCACGAAGCGCCGATCGACCGTGCCCTGGTAGATGTCATCGATGAGGCTCGAGGCGTGCTCGCGCAGATGCCCCGCCATGAGAAGCAGGCTGGAAGGGTTGCAGCACAGGATCGCCGTCACGTTCTGGGTTGCCGCCACACGCAGCATCAAGTAGTACTTGCTGTCGACGTTCTTGATCTTGCTCAGCTCGTAGGGCAGGGCAAAATATCTCTTGATAATCGGCGGCTGGCTGCGGTAGAGCAAGCCGGAGACGGCCCCGTACGGAACGCCGCACCGAGTGTAGCCTTCCACATCGTTGCTGGCGATAATCAGGAAGCGCCCGCTGGCGCCGGCGGGATAGTCCCGGATCATCTGGTAGTTGTGAAGCTGGAAAGCATGGGAATAGTCGCGCAGATGGGATGGCGTGATCGGCAGGAATTTCGGTCTGGCGGTGGTACCGCTGGTGGAGGCAAACATCACCGGCCGCTCGCGCGTCAGCTGCATCTCCTGCCCGTCCATCTCCGCCTCCACGTAGGAACGGAGATCCTCATAAGTGTGCGGCGGCACCGCTGCCTGGTAATCCTTGGCAGTTGCGATCTTGTCAAAGCCGTGCTTGCGGCCGAAGGCGGTGCCGGCGTTGGCGCGGACTATCCGCAGGAGCTTCCGTCTCTGGGCGCCGCCCGGATCCGACAGGGCAGCCCGAAAGCGCCTCACGTGCACAAGCTCGCGCAGCTTCTGTCCCAGGGCAATCTCGAGATTCACGGGCACGCCAAAAATTTGCCAGGCTACCTGACAACCCTCGAATACGTCAACAGTCAACCGAAGCATATAATGATAGCTTGTCAACACCGGGCCGGAGAAAAAGGGACCCGGTTTGCAGGCCAAAGGAAACATTTCGCATCACACGCTGAGAGACCGCCATGCACCTCACCGGCTCGACCATAGCCACGATCGTCCTGGTACTGACCGGGGTTGCCTTCGCCGTCCCGGTGCTCAGCCGCGGCTTCCGGCGGCGCGGGCGGGGCGTGCGCTACGAGCGCAGCTTCCTGATTCAGCGCGCGCCGCAGTTCACCTCGCTTATCGACATAGCGCTCATAGTGGTGTCCTTCGTCGCCTGCAACCGGCTTTTGTGCGCCGGCACGCCCACGCTTCTGCTGAGCGCCGCGTCCCTGCTGGCAGAGCCGCTGGCTGAGACCCTATCCTGGCTGGGGGTGGCAATCCTGTTAAGCGGGCTTGTCTTCATGGTGGGCGGCTGGTACTCGCTGGGCGAGTCCTTCACCACCGACGCCGAGATCCTGGATAAGCACTGTATAAGGACCAACGGGCTCTTGAAATATGTCATGCACCCGGCTTACTCAGGCATCATCCAGTCGTTGTTCGGCGCCTCGCTGGCCGCCCTTTCGCCGCTGGCCCTCCTGTTTACCGTCCTGGCCGTGGCCCCGCTCTGGCTCAAGCGGGCCAAGTATGAGGAGCGGCTCATGATCGAGACCTTCGGGCAGAGCTACATGGACTATGCCGCCACCGTCAAATGGCGCCGGCTCATCCCGCCGGTGATTCCGATCGGCGTCTGAGGCGCGGCCCTTGCAGATTCGCTTTTGATGAATATTCTTTGATTTGGCGGGCAGACCGTCCTGCGTGCTATAAATGTCAAGTATCAACGTTTTTTGCGCAAGGCCTGGGGAAGGGGGCCGGGAGCCATTGGAGGATTGATGAACGTATCCCAGCCGCCCGGCCGCCCGGCCACATTGCGGGCTTTTTGCCTCATCCTCGTTGCCGTCCTGCAGGCCGGCCCGGCGGCGGGCAAGGATGCCGCGGCCGCCCCGGAGAGGGCGGTCGTCTTCAAAGTCGACCCGCCGGGCGGGCATACGCGCATGGCCGCCAGAATTTTGATCCATGCCCGGCCGGATATCGTCTGGCAGACCGTGCACGAGGAGCGGAGGAAAGACCCCGACATTGCCTACGCCAGGATCCTCGATCAGGACAAGAACGACATGACCCTGGAGGAGAAGTTCGTCCTTTTGCCGGTTATCGGAACCGCCACCTGCGTCATGAAGGACACCGAGGTTCCCAACGAGCGCATCGACTACCGCCTCATCCGCTCCGATCATTTCCGGGCCATGGAGGGCAGCTGGATCCTCACGTCCTGCCAGGAAGGGAAAGCGACGATCCTGGAGCTCTCATCTTATCTGGAGCTGGGCATCCCGGTACCACGCGCGGTGCTCGACGGCCTGACCGGCCAGAAGCTGCAGCGGCGCCTGACCAATATCAAGCTGCTGGCCGAAAGGGCGCAGGCGCGCACCTAGCCCGGCTCAACGAGCCTGCGGTGCAGAAAGTTCAACCGCTGGCTCAGATTGGCGGCAGGACGTAGCTGAAGGCGGCGCCCGCGGAAAGCTTCAGGCTCACGGTGACGTCGAACTGGTGCTCGAAAAGGTCCTTCTTCTCGGCAAAGGCCCAGGCCTCCGGCTCGCAGGTCTCCCCCGGGCGCAGGGTCAGCTCGACGCTGACGGCGCGGCGGTCGAGCTTGCTTTTCGAGGCCGGCTCCAGCGACACCTTGACGGAGTCCACCACCTGCCGGTGGCTGCGGTCGAGCGCCTCCGCCAGGCGCAGAACAGCCGCCATGTCGGCCACCAGCTTGCGGCTTGCCTGGGGGACGGCGGCAAAGGCCTCGTGCGACTCCTTGGGGAAGCTGCCGCGATGGTAGCGGGCGATGCAGGCGATCAGGTTGACCTCCTCCTCGGAATGCCCGAGCAGCCCGCCGTTCTTGATCAGGTAATAGGAGTGCTTGTGATGCCCGTTGCGCCCGATGAAGCTGCCGACATCGTGCAGCATGGCCGCCGACCAGAGGAGGTGCCCGACCGGCTCCGGGTACTGGTGCAGCAGCCAGTTGGTCTGCAGGAAGATCTCCGCGGCCAGGCGCGCCACCTGCTCGGCGTGCTCGACGCTGGCGCGGTACTTGTCCAGAAGCGCGTGCACGCTGTCGGAGCGCGGGTCCTTGTGATGATCCAGCCCGCAATCCAGCCAGCCGGTCTGCAGGAAGCGGTCGACCACGACACCCTCGCGCAGCGCCGCCGTGCAGACGGTCATCTCCTTGACAGCCAGGGAGCGCATCGTCTCCAGGGCGACGATTGACCCGGCCAGGATGGTCTGGTTGCGATCGGCGCTCACCCCCTCGACCCTCAGCCCGGCAAGCGCCTTCTCCTCCACCTCGGCGACAACCCTCTCCAGGTTCTTGATCGGCAGCCGGTACCCTTGCAGCTCGGCGCCGGGCCGGCCGCTGCGGTCCCGATCCAGCCTGGCAAGGGCCTGAATGGTCCCCGATGTGCCGATGAGCTGCCCGGCGCCGCCCAGCTCGGCTATCTTCGAGGCCGCCGGGCGCAGCATGCCCCGCACCTCGTCATGGAGATGCCTTATGCTCTCGGGCGAGGGCTGCCCCTTGCGGAAGAACCGCTGCGTGAGCCTGGCGGCGCCCAGCTTGTACGACTCGGAGAAATGGCGCTGGAGGCGGTCGCCGACGATGATCTCGGTGGAGCCGCCGCCTATATCGACAATGGCGAACGTTCCCTTAAGCTCAGGCATGCTCCAGAGCACGCCCAGGTAGATGAGCCGAGCCTCCTCCCGCCCGGAGATCATCTTGGCGTCAATCTCCAGCTCGTCGCGGATGCGGGTGAGAAGGTCCTCGCCGTTCTTGGACTCTCGCACCGCCGATGTGGCGACAGCGATGACGGCGGTCGCCCCTTTCTGCACGGCCTTGCCCTTCATGTCGCGCAGGATGCGGATGGCCGAGCGGGCGGCGTCCTCGTCGATGTAATGGGCGTCCAGCGACTTGCGGATGAGCGGCATCGCCTCGCGGACCCGGGTTATGACGTCGAAGCGATCGCGGTCGGGCGTCGCCTGGCAAACGATCATGTGGAAGGAGTTGGTGCCCATGTCCACGCAGGCGAGCACCGGGCCGCCCTGGACCCGAACCCAGGACTTGCTTCTTGTCTTCGTCCGGGACGGGTGCCGCTGGGTCTTCATCTCTCGTTGGTCTCTCCGCGCACAACTACAATGATAGTTGATGGGAAGCGCTATGAAATCGGGAATCAAGAAGGTCGCCGTCGCCTGCAACACGTGCGGGGCCGACGACGCCGAGTTCGTCACCGAGGGGTCCGAGCACGAGTACACGGACACTACCGACGACGTCTTCACCGTCGTGCGCTGCCGCGCCTGCGGGCTCTTCTATCTCAACCCGCGCCCGGACGTCTCCGAACTCAAGACAATCTATCCGGACAGCTACTACGCCTATCACCTGCAGAAGCAGGCCGGCACCTGCGAAAACCGCCGCTCCCCGCTTTATCAGGCCCGCCGCTTCGTCTATCTGAGCAGGCTCCGCAAGGCTCTCCGGCTCTGCCCGGACACGGTGAATCCCTCCGTCCTCGACGTGGGCTGCGCCGACGGTCGCGCGCTCAACTGGTACAAGCAGCTCCCGGAGATCGCCGTGGAGTCCTACGGGGTCGACTTCGACGAGCCCGCGGTGGCGAGAGCCCGCCAGGCGGGGCATCGCGTCTTTCTGGGCAGGTTCGAGGAGGCGGAGATCCCCGGCGAGATGTTCGATCTCGTTGTGGCCACGCACGTGATCGAGCACGTCGCCGATCCCAAAGCCTTTGCCCGCAAGGCTTTCCAGGTGCTCAAGCCGGGCGGCATCTTCCTTTGCGAGACCCCCAACGCCGACGCGGCAGACGCGCGCCTTTTCCGCAACCGCCACTGGGGCGGCTACCATTTCCCGCGCCACTGGGTGCTGTATACGCCGCAGTCGCTCAGGCGCCTGGCCGCCGAGGTCGGCTTCGAGGTCGTGCGCCTGGACTTCCATCCGGCCCCGGCCTTCTGGAACTGGACCTTTCATTCCCTGATCGGCTCGCTGGGCCCGCCCGGCGCCAGGGGAGCGATGCGCCATCTGGCCGACCGCCTATTTCCGCCGGTGGCGTTTCAGGAGAACAACCTGAGGAACCTTCTGGCAGTGTCGCTTTTCACCTCGGTGGATCTGCTCATCAAAGCCGCCACGGGACAGACCTCCAACATGGCCGCCGTGCTCCGGCGCCCCGTTTACAAGTGATATTATTGGGAACAATTTATCTGCGGTGTCCCGGCATCCCGGTCCGGCTTCCCTGAACGCTCACCCGGTCAACGAATGCAGAATCTGGCGGATTTTCTCAAGCGCGCCAAGCCCAGATGGTATCGCGCAGCCCTCGATGTGATCGTATGGGGCTGGGGGCGGATCGCGCTTGCAATCGGGCTCTTCCTCTGGCGCCCGTGCCCGCTTACCTTTCTCCTGGCGTTTTTGCTCATCGCCTCCGGCATGGGCATCCTGGTGGCCCTTTCCCACGAGGCCCAGCATTCGGCGCTATTGCGCTCGCGGAGGTGGAATAACCTGGCCGGCGCCTGGCTCTGCGCCTACCCGGTCGGCTCCATCTACGGCACCTCGCGGGCGGTGCATCTTGCCCACCACAAGTACCTTAACACCAACCTCGACCCCGACCGGCACTTCCACGTTGAGGACGACAAATCCTCTCCGGGGCGGTTCGCGCTTTACTTTCTCAAGCTGCTCGCCGGCGGGCAGCTTTACACGAGCATCATCGTCAACGGCTTCCTGCGCGGCAGGCAGTCGGCGCGCTCGCCGGCGGACAATGTCGTCGTCCTGCCGCGCCGGCGCTACCCGGAGATCTTGAACCTTGCCCTGGTGCAGGCGATCATCTTCGCCTGCCTCTGGCTGATATCAGGCTGGTGGTGGCTTTACTTCGCCCTCTGGGTGGCGCCTGTAGTCACCTGGGGCACCTGCCTGGGTTACCTGCGCGGCTTCATCGATCACGCGCGGCTTGCCGACGACGACCCGGAACGCTCGGGCGAGCGGTTGGTGAGCGTCCCGCGCCCGGCGCTGCTCGACCGGCTTTTCCTCACCGGTCTCGATTTTCATTTCCATGCCGAGCACCACTTCTTCCCCTCCGTGCCCCATTATTACCTGCCCGGACTTCACGAGATCCTGCAAGCGGACCCGCAGTGGCGGGCTCGTTATCTGGTGCGCCGGAGCTATGTCAGCTTCCTTGCCGATTACTGGCGGCAGATATGCCGGGGAAAAAGGAGCCGGTCCACCGAGCGCATGGTCGATCAGCCCGGCAGGATCAAATGCGGCAAGCCGAAGGTCCTGTTCATTCAAGCCAAGCTGCCGCCCTCCTTCTGGGGGATGGAGTACGCGGCGCCTTACGGCGGCTTCCGCTACCCCAATCCGCCGCTGGGCCTGCTCACCCTGGCCGGGGCGATCTCGCCCGACTATGAGGTGGAGCTGCGCGATGAAAACGTGGGCGAGGTCGCCCACCCGACCGACGCGGACGTCGTGGGCATCAGCGGGACGCTGCTCCACGTCTTCCACGTCAACCGGGTGATCGAGCTGGCCAGGTACTTCAAGAGCCAGGGAAAAGTCGTCTGCGTAGGCGGGCCGGTGGCCAACCTGGCACCGGATACGGTGCGACCTTACTGCGACGTTCTCTTCGAGGGCGAGGGCGAGTACACCTGGCCTCGGTTCCTCAAAGACTACCAGAACGGGGACTTTCGCGACACATACAGCCAGGTCGACAAGATAAGCATGGACGACTCGCCGCTGCCGCGCATCGACCTCATCGACGCCAGAAATTACGCGGCCGGTCAGATCCAGACCACGCGGGGATGCCCCTTTACCTGCGAGTTCTGCGACATCATCGTCATGTACGGGCGGAAGGTTCGCTGCAAACCGATCGGCAAAGTTCTCCGGGAGGTGGAGCTCTGGGCGGAAGCCGGGCAGCAGCTCATCTTCTTTTCCGACGACAACTTCGTCGGCAACCGGCCGTACTGCAAGGAGCTCCTGCGCAAGCTTGTCGAGTTCAACTCCCGGCGCCGGCATCCGATCTCTTTCTACACGCAGGCGAGCATAGACACGGCCAGAGATCCCGAGCTGATGGAGCTGCTGCGCGACGCCAATTTCGCCGGCGTCTTCATCGGCATCGAAAGCCCCCGCCAGTCGGCGCTGGCCGAGGCGAGCAAGGTGCAGAACGTGCACACGGAGGATCTGGCCGAGGCCGTGCACACGATCCAGTCTTACGGCCTCTTCGTCTCCGGCGGCATGATAGTCGGATTCGATCACGACGATCCGCGGATCTTCGACGAGCAGTACGACTTCTTGCAGCGGGCCGGGGTGGTGTTCGCGCAGCTGAGCCTGCTGGAGGCCATGCCCAGGACGCCGCTCTGGGAGCGCATGAAACAGGCCGGCCGCTTGCTGGAATACCGCGAGGGGCTTTACACCAACATCATGCCGCTCAACATGACCTACGAGCAGCTCGTCAACGGTTATGCGGATCTGATCCGCCGCGTTTACTCCTATGACAGCTACGCTGCCAGATACCTGACCAGCCTCAGCTACATGCGCGGCTACACGTTCCCCCACGACCGGCCGGCGCCGCGCCTGCAAAATCTGGTCAGCCTGGCCAGAACGCTGGGCTACTACCTCTGCCCGACCGACCCCGGGCGGGTGAGGTTCCTGGTCAAGATGATCTGGGGGACGCTAAGGCTGCAACCCCGCGCCTGGCGCTGGACGATGCGTTACCTCTGCAACTACATACATTTTTCCAGGTTCGCCAGGGTAAACGTCATGGTGGTGCTGGCGCCGATGACCGGCCAGCCGGCGCCGGCTGCCAGGGCCTCCTGAGTTACAATTGCCCGATGAAGTCCAACATCAAGAAAGTTGAGACCAGTTGCAACAACTGCGGGTCGACGAGCACGGAGTTCGTGACGGCCGGCTGCGAGCACGAGTACGACAACACGACCGACGACGTCTTTACGGTGGTGCGCTGCAGGCAATGCGGCCTGGTTTATCTGAACCCGCGCCCGGACGTCTCCGAGCTGCCTACCATCTATCCCCCCAACTACTACGCCTACAGCATCGAGGACAGCTACGACGAAGGGCAGCGCGGCAACCTGTACTACAAGCTGCGCTACTCGATGATCCTTGCCGGGCTGGAGCACTGCCTGAGCTTAGTGCCCCGAGGCAAAATCCGCGTCCTCGATATAGGCTGCGCTGACGGGCACGTGCTCAACTGGTTTCGCCGCGTGCGCACGCACCAGGTGGAGACATACGGCGTGGACATGAACGAAGCGGCCGTGGAAAAGGCGAAAGCCAGGGGGCACACGGTCTGGGCCGGGCGCTTCGAGGATGTCGCGGTGGAGCCGGGCTACTTCGACTTCATCTGGGCCAGCCACATCATCGAGCACGTGCCCGATCCCAGGGGATTCACGAGAAAGGCCTTCGAGTCTCTCAAGCCCGGCGGCATCTTCTGGTTCTGGACCCCCAACATAGACTCCATAGACGCCAGGTGGTTTGCCGACCGCCACTGGGGCGCCTATCATTTCCCGCGCCACTGGGTGTTTTACAGCCCGCGCTCGGTAAAGCACCTGGCCGCGGCCACCGGCTTCGAGCTGGCCGGCATCGAGTATCAGCCCAACGCCATCTTCTGGGTGTGGACCTTCCACTCGCTGGCCCGCTCCAATCCGCTGCTCAGCCGTTACGCCGACCGGCTGTTTCCGCCAATCACCTGGTCGCAGACCACTCTGGCCAACTTTCTGCGCAACGGCTTTTTCGCCGGCGTGGACACGCTCATCAAGCTGTGCACGGGTCAAACATCAAACATGGGTGTGGCCTTCCGCAAGCCGCAGGCGGAACCATAGCGTGCTGCCGCCGCCCTCGGTGGCCCGCACGCCGATGGCGCCGCCATGCTGCTCGATGATCGCTTTGCAGATCGGCAGCCCCAGCCCGGTGCCTTTCCTCCTCTTCCCATCGGGCGCGTGAGCCTGCTCGTATTTCTCGAAAATGGATTTTTCGGAGCCGGCGGGGATTCCGCAGCCGTGATCGATTACCTGCACTTCCGAATAGCCGCTTTCCTCCGTCATCTTGACCTCCACCTCGCCGCCCTCGTCGGAGAACTTTATGGCGTTGGACAGAAGGTTGACCATCACCTGCACTATCCTGTCGAAGTCGGCCACGGCTATCTGCGACCGTTTGCAGGCCGTGATCCGGACACCCTGCTGCTCGGCAAAACCTTGCACGGCATCGATTGCCCGCTCCACAACATCCGACAGATCGAGCTCGGCGGGGGAGATGACCAGTTTGCCGGCCTCCATCTTCTCGATGTCGAGCAGGTCGTTTATCAAACCGATCAACCGCGTGATGCCCACCTCCGCGCTCTGCAACCGCTTTTCCCCATTTTCGGAAAGCTGGCCGTAAGCTCCGCTCGACAAAAGCGAGAGCAGGGCGCGCAGCGACGTCAGCGGCGTGCGCAGCTCGTGGCTTATCATGGCGACAAACTCCTGCTTCAGGCGCTCGACTTCTTTGCGATCGCTTATGTCGTGGGCAACGCAGAAAAGCGACTGCTCCGGCTCCGACCAGTTGAGCGACCACAACGTGTGAACTGTCCGGCCGCCAGCGGACAGGACACGATTCTCCACGTTGACGAGCAGCTTCTTTCTCCGTATCTCATCGAGCGCCTCGCGAAATTTGTCGCTGTCTTCCTTGACTATGATCTCCGAGAAATGCCTGCCGGTGAGCTTGTCGGGGGCATACCCCCACACGTGCATCGATGCCGGGTTGACGGCGGTGAAAACACCATCGGCGTTTATCGAGCAGATGACGTCGACCGCGTTGTCCAGGATCGCCCTCTCCCTGCGCCTGGCATCGGCCAGGTCCTGAGCCATCCTATGGAAGAAGAGATCCAGCTCGCCTATCTCGTCTTTCCCGCCCACGGGCGCGGCCAGCCTCTGCTGTCTCGCCAGCCGGCCCGTGTTGTCCGTGAGGACCTTCAGGCGGCTGGTGATGCCCCTGCTGAACAGGTAGGTCATAGACAGCGCCAGAACAACCGTGGCAAGCATTCCCCCGTAGATGACGGCTTGAATCCGTCCCCGGCTGCGAGCCTGCGCTTCGGGGCTGGCCTCCACGGTGCGCTCCGCGTTTTTCAGCAAGGGATCGAGGTCATCGGCTACCCTGTCCATGCACTTGTACATGTGCTCGAAAAACGCCCTCCCCTCCAGCATCGCAATAACGCTCATCGGTCGGCCGGCCGAGCGCTCCATCTCGCCGGCCACGGCAAAGAGCCGATCTATGTCGCTGCTTGTCCTGGCCAGCTGGTCGAGCTGCTGGCGCTCGTTCTTCACCAGCGAGGCAAGCTTCCACATCTCGTTGACCACCTGCGCCCGGCGGTCCCCGTAGTCCTTCAGGAACGAGCGTTCCCTGCTCAAGTAGTAGGCCAGGAGATTGGAGCCCGAAGAGACCAGCTGGCGGAGCATGATGTTGATGTGCGTGACCACCTCGCGCGAGTGCGCCTCCTGCTGGACCTCCGTCTCGGCCTGGCGGAGCAGGGAGGCCAGGCTGCCCAGGAGGACGAAGACGACCAGGAGAGGCACTACAACGATAATCAAGCCCCTGTGGCTAATCTTGAGCTGAAGGTTCATCGCTGCTTGCGCGTGGGGTAGCCTGCTTCTTCTTCGATTTACCGCCCCCCTTCTTGCCGCCGGCGGATGGCGCTTTCCGCCTTGCCGCCTGCTTGCCGGCCGCAGCATCGCCTGGCGGTGCCGCCGCCGGCGCGCCGCCGCCGGCACCGTCGGTGGGGGCCGCCGGGATTCCGCAACCGGCGGCGGCAGCCGCCTCCTCCGGCGGCCGCCAGTCGAGCCTGGCGGCCCTTGTCCAGCCCAGCTGCTCGAGTCCCTCATCGAGGCTCAGCCCGCGCTTTTTACAATAGGGAAGCAGGAAGACCGCCTGCTCGACCGTGAGGTAACCTTCCGCTTGCATGAGCTCTACGCGCATGGCCGCGTTGAAAAGCGGCTCGTCGATGACCCCCGATGCCACCAGCATCTTGCCGAGAAATGTCGAGTTCTCGCAGGCTTCCTTGACCGCCCGCTCGACATCGTGATCGGTGACGATGCCGGCCAGCTTCAGCATCTCGATCATCTTCGCCGGCTTCTCGGCGCCGTCTCTGGCCTCCAGCACCATTTGCGATACCACGTGATCGAGGGTCAGACCTTCGGTATAAATCTGATTGAGCGCTCTCGCGGCCTGGATCGGGCTCAGCGCCCCGCGCGAAACCATGCCCTGCAGCTTGAGGGCCACGTCCAGCATCTGATTTGTTATCAGTCCGAGCTTGACCATGACAGGCCCTATCATCTCCTGCTCGATAAGGGCGACCTCGACGGCCCGCGAGATATCGATCTCGGAGAGGATCCCGGCCAGCGTAAACAACTTGCCGAGCCGCACCCAGTAGTGAGCGGGCAGCCGCGGCGCCCGGTCCTGCTTTTCCTCCGCCACCTTCTTGCGGGCCTGCGCCGCCTTCAACGCCTCAATGGCGTCGTGGCGCGAGATCTTGCCCTCGCGGATCATCATCTGCGCGTTGATCGCGGTAGCCGCCAGCCCGTCGCTCAACATGCCGGTGAGAACCAGGACCCTGCCCAGCGGCATGCCGGTCTCGAATCTCATGATAAGCGCGATATTGAGCTGGTCCTTTGCCAGCAGCCCGGCGGCCAGGAGCAGCTCTCCCAGCTCGCTGGTGGGCCCCTTCTCCAGCGCCTCCATGTCGAAACCCAGCCTGGTCAGCGCGGAATCGAGCTCGATATTCTCCCGGCAGACGATTTTCAGGGCCTCGGTGGCCATCTCCAGCTCGATGAGCCCCTCGCGCAGCAGCGCCTGCGCTCGCAGCGCCGCCTGCAGCTTAACCTCATCAACCAGCTCCAGCGAGATAAGGGCGCGACCGATCGGCACGGCCATCCGCCCGGCCACGTCCACGGCCCGGGACAGGTCCTCCGCGCTGACCAGCCCGACGTGCATGAGCAATTCACCGATCCGCATGGTCCGGGCTGTGTCCGGCATCGTCCTCTCCTCGCCCTTGACAGGCGCAAGGGCCGCCAGGGGGTTATTGTATCCGCTTGTTTCACGCCCCGCCGCTCCCTCATTATTCCCCCATCGCCGGGCAGACGCGTCCGATAAGCGGGCGCCGTGATATGTTATAGAGCGAATCGGCCGGGGAATAAGAAACCGGGGCGGCCTGACGGCTGCCCCGATAACTGCCCGAAGACGGCAAACCACTTTAAAGGCTGGAGAAGTGCGGCGCCGCATGGGGGTTGGTGCTGCCTTTTCACTACTGTCGCAGGGTTCGCGATGCGGGCATTGAAACCAGCCATACTCGTTTTCTGCCTGCTGCTCGCAGCGGCCTGTGCTCCGGCGCGGGCGGAATACGCCTCGGCGCGCACATCGCAGAACGCCAAGAACGGCCAGCTGCCGCTCACCGGCAAGAGCAGCCAGAAAATTCAACCGGCAGGCGGCGGCGGCGGCGGCAGCGGCGGCGGCGGCGCCAACCAGAACATGCAGACGATGCAGGAGAAGTACAGCACCCATCCGCAGAGTCAGCGCTTCGAATCATCCTCACAGTTTCCCCCGCCGACAATCGACGATCATCCCGACCAGGGATCGAGCGTCTTCAACGGCACGGACGAAACGGTGGATCCCTTCGGGCCGGCAGCACTGGTGGATTCGATAAACGTCTACCAGGGCAGCCCGAATGCGCTGGCCTCAGCCGACATCGGCGCCACGCACGATCTGGCCACCGGCGGCTTTTTCGACGGTCTTGTCGGGCTGGAGCTGCGGGACATCCTGGCGCAGGCGCGCGCGGCCCCGCCTGCCGTACCGGGCGCCGCGGAGATCCTGCACAACCTGCCGCGCTCGTATGGCCGCGCGCTGCCGGGCAAAAGCGCGATACCGAACAGCATGCCGCAGCCGGCCACGGCGCTGCCCCTGTGCTGCCAGCGGGGGCTGCCCTGCTGCAATCTGGGATTGCCCTGCTGCAACGCCAGGCAGAACCAAAAGAATGGCCAGGGCGGCGGCGGCGGCGGTGGAGCGGGCGGCACGGGCGGCAACACGCTTGGCGGCCAGGTCGGCGGCAACCCGGCAACCGCCGCCAGCAGCGCCATGGCCGGGGCCTTCGGCGCCCAGCTCGGGCTGGAGCTGGCGACGGCCGCTGCGGCAACCATGCACCAGGCGGTGACCAACCAGGGCATGAGGCAGGGGCAATCAGGCAGCAACAAGGGCGAGGACGCCATCGAGGAGATGGACGCCTTCTTCGGCGGCATGCTCGATCCGCTCATCAACGTGGCCAACGAGAACGCGGGCAGCGCCGGCGGCGCGCACTCGATCTCCAAGACCTATCAGAACGCCGTCGGCATGGTGCAGCAGATGTTCAAGCACGTCTATCTCCAGATCGCCATCCTGCTCGTCCTGCCCGGCGCCCTCATGACCAACATCAAGTCCATGGTCGGCTTCCAGTTCCTCAATCTGCGCGATGAGGACACCTTGAGCCCGTTTACCGGCATTCAGCGCTCGATCATCGCCATCTTCCTGATCCCGACCACGCAGCTGGCCATGAGCTACGTCATCGACACCGCCAACGCCCTGCAGGCGGCCGTGTCGCAGCACGTCGACGTGGCCATGATCGAGGTCTGGGCGGAGCAGCAGGTGCAGACCTTCAGTCCCGATCAGCAGGACAAGCCGATCATGAACCTGCCTATCATCCCGCGGGCGCCGTACCGCGGCAGGCTGGCCGGCATGCCTAAAGAGCTGGCGATGCTCGAGCAGATGAGCTTCTCCGACATCGCGATCGCCGAGCTGATCAATGAAGCGGCCTCGACGCTGGGCGTGGCCGGCGTCATCGTGAGCGCGTTTCAGCTTGTTTTCATCTGCTACCTCTTCTTGATGGGGCCGGTAGCGGCCGCTTTCTTCGCCTGGCCGGGCGTGGGCAGGGATCTGTTCCGCAAGGCCTTCTCTTCCTGGGTTGACGGCATGGTCATCCTCGCCCTGTGGAAGTTCTGGTGGTGCATCGTGCTTTTGTGCTGGACGGTATGGTTGCAGCAGGGCGGGATCAACCCGTTCGATCTGGTGAACTGTTATTACCTGATTGCTTTCATGTGCCTGCTTTTGTTCGTGCCCTTCAACCCCTTCGAGTTCAAGCCCGGAGAGATAGTAACTACGGTGCTGGCGAAAGCGGAGGCGGGGGCGGCCAAGGTGGCGCAAAAGGGCGGCAAGGCCGGCGGCGGCGGCGGCGGCGGCGGCGGCGGCGGCGGCGGCGGCGGCGGCGGCGGCGGCGGCGGCGGCGGCGGTGGCGGTTGAGGGGGCGGCGGCTGCGGCTGAGCCCGTGCGGCTCGGGAAGACCGAAGGGGGTCCGGAGAAGGGAATGTTAAGAGCGTCTGCCAGTAGAGTCTATAAGAGATGCCCTGTGGCGATCGGGCTTTTCATCGCCCTGGCGCTTTGCGGCATGTGCGGCGCCAGCGCTCAACAGTATGCCAGCGACGTGACGACGACCCGCGGGTACAACCAGGCAATGAGCTCCGTGCTCGGGCCGGACGCCAGGCCGGCCGGCGAGCTGGACATCACGTTCGGCGGCCGCGACATGAGCAATGAGCTCACCGGCTTCAACGGCTCCGGCGGCGGAGGCTCAGGCGCGGCGTTTGGCGGCAGCTGGGATCCGGGAGCGCCGCCTGTCCCGGCAAGCAAGCTGCCGTCCTGCTGCCGGGGCAACATGGCCTGCTGCGCCGGAAACTGGGGATGCTGCAGCGCGCTTCCCGGCGGCAACAAAGGGCAGGGTGTCGACAGGGTCCCGCCCGGACGGACCAGCGCCGGCAATCCGGTCAACAGCGTCAGCCCGCAGCGCAGCCAGCAGATAAGCCAGATGAGGGCGGCGAACAACAGCGGGCTGATGACCGCCGGCTTGAACCAGGGGATTCTCGGGCCGGGTCAGATGTTCACCGGCTTGAGCGCGCCGATGGCGGCCAACATGACGAATCTGCTCAGCATGAGCGGGTTGAACGGCGCCGCCGGCGGCAACTTTCCGCACGGGATGGCCGGCGCCTGGGTCAATCAGTTGAGCAGCGCCTTTCAACGGCGGGCCGTGAACCTGCCGGGGGCGAACAAAGAGCAGGACAAGGTCAATCAGAATGCCGAAAAAGGAGAGCAGGCCAACAACCTGGCGGCGATGGAGCGGGAGCAGGCGGCGACGGCCATCGACTTCGTTCACGGCTACCTGGAGAATTTCACCACCAGCGGTGCCAACCGCTGGAACACCCTTCGCGATTCCATCTTCGTGCCGATGGCCATTCTGCTGCTTGTGCCGGGGGCGGTGCTCTCGCAGCTAAAGGCGACCATGTCCCAGGGCTTCGGCGTGCTCGGGGAAGCTCATCCCTTCGAGGGGATCATGCGCTCGGTGATCGCGGTCTTCCTCATCCCGACCACCTATCTGGTCATGAACTACGGGATCGACGTGGCCAACTCGCTGAGCAAGTCCGTAGCCGACGGTTATACCCTGGTCACCGGGCGCAACATGTACGCCGACGCCTTCGCCGGGCACGTGAGAGCTTTCCCGATCCGCACCCCGGAGGAGAACTACGGCGTCATTCCGCCGGATGTCCCGGCGCTCATGTTCAACTACTTCGGCAGCGGCCCGTTCGCCCGCCTGGAAGGGCAGCTGCTTTCGATCAAATATGTCGATCCCGCCCAGGGGCTCTATATAGTCCCGCCGACAAGGGCGATCGAGTCCGTGCCCTTTCAGGTCACGGAGGCGCGCCTGGCGTACAACCAGATCAACGCCGGAATGTCCTTTGCCTGGGCGATCCTCTGCATCGTCCAGCAGATCTACCTCTATTACCTCTGGTTTGTCGGCCCGCTTGCGGCGGCGCTCTGGGTGTACCCGTCCAGGATGATGCGGCAGGCGCTGCCCAACTGGGTTGACGGCGTCATCACTTTGTGTTGCTGGAGTTTCTTCTGGAGCCTTACCATCCTGCTCATGGCCTGCTTGCGCGGCAGCGACGACACGGGCACGATCATCTTCACCGCCCTCAATCTGCTGGCCCTGGTGTCAGTGAAAGCCGGATTCGATTGCGCCGGGCTGGTCAAGGAGGCGGCGCGCGACGGGCAGAGGCTGGGCGAGCGGGCCGCGCAGATAATAACCCAGGCCGGAAGCGGCAAAGGCGCCGGCGGCGGTGGCGGTGGCGGCGGCGGCGGCGGCGGCAACCGGCAGGGCGGACAGGCGGGCGAACAGGGCACGGGCGGTAATGCCAGCGGCCCCGGGGCGGAACCCGGCGGCACGGGCGGGCCCGCGGCCGGCTCCACGACCTCGCCGGCGGCGGCGCCGGCACAGCCGCCCGGCGGCTGCAAGACTTGAGGGAACCAGACTTGACCGGGCCCGTGCGGCACGGACGAAGCAAGGAGCGGAGGATCGACGACCACGATGTTGGCACCAGGCAGAATATCGCCAAGAGCTTCCCTGACGGCAGCATTGCTTCTGGGGATGATGCTCTGCGTCCTGCCGACCGCGCTTGCCGGCGGCAGCGCTCCCGACCCGGCCGACTCCTCCGTCAACGACAAACCGACAGCCAGCAAGGACGAGCTTTACCAGTACGGGCTGCAGACGGTCGGGCTGGGGCAACAGTTTCCCGAGGCGCCGATGGGTTACCCGTTCCAAACAGCGGCCGTGCCCGCCTCGCCCAACTCGCGCACGATAGCCAACAGCCCGACCGCTCCCCCCGGCGGCTTCAACGGCAGCGGTGAAGGCAGCCAGCCAGGATTGCAGTCCACCACATACGGTGGCTATGGCGGAAAGCGCTATCCCGAATACAGCAGGCAGCACGGCGTGTCGTACCAGGGCCCGCCCGGTGCTTCGGCCGGCGCCCTGCCGGCCTGTTGCGGGCAGGGGCAGCCCTGCTGCCTGAGCAACTGGCCCTGTTGCCCCGGACGCAACGGCGCCGGCGACGGGGCGCACCAGGCCGGGCGGACCCAGCCCGCGCAGGCAGGCGGCTCCGCAGCGGGCGGGCAGGGCAGCCAGGGCGCCAACAGCCAGGCCATGATGAGCCCGATGGAGTCGGAGCCGATCATGGGACCCGGTCAGATGTTCACCGGCTTGAGCTCGGCCATGGCAGCCAACATGCGCAACATGATGCCGAACTTCGGATCGGCAGGAGGCAAGGTGATGAGCGCGGACCTGGCCGGCGTCTCGGCCCTGGTGAATACCTTCAACCAGGCCCGCGGGCAGAATATGCCAGGGTCCAACAAGGAGCAATCCAAGGTCAACCAGAACGCCGAGAAAAGCCAGACCGCCGACAACCTGGCCGCCATGGAGAGGGAGCAGGCGGCGACGGCGATCGATTTTGTGCAGAGCTACCTGCAGAACTTCACGGCCGGCGGCAACAGGTGGACCGCCTTGCGGGACCAGGTCTTTGTCATGATGGCCATCCTTCTTTTGCTGCCGGGAGCGGTCCTCGCCCAGATGCGGGCGACTGTCGCCCAGGGGTTCTCCGTTCTGGGCGAGGTGAGCCCCTTCGAGGGGATCATGCGATCGGCGGTCGCCGTCTTTTTAATCCCGGCGACGGCGCTGGTGATGAGCTACGGAATCGACGTCACCAATTCGCTTACCAGGAGCGTCGCCAGCGGCTACAGCTCGCTGTTCGGCGGCAGCATGTACTTCGACGCCTTCGCCGGGCACGTGCGGGCGTTCCCGATCAGGCTGCCCGAAGAGAATTATGCAACCATCCCGGATGTGCCGGGCATCATGGTCAACTTCTTCGGGAGCACCCCGGCCGCGCGCATGGAAGGAAAGCTGCTCTCGATCAAATACGAGGATCCGGCGGCCGGACTGTATATCGTGCCGCCCAACCGGGCCGCGGAAACGGTACCGTACATGGTGCCGGAAGCCCGCCTGGCCTTCAACCAGCTCAATGCCGGGCTGGCTTTTGCCTGGACCATTCTCTGCGCGGTGCAGGAGTGTTACCTTTACTACCTGTGGTTTGTCGGCCCGATTGTCGCCGCCCTCTGGGTCTACCCTTCGCAAATGCTGCGGCAGGCGTTTCCCAACTGGATCGAGGGGGTGGTATCGCTGTGCTTCTGGAGCTTCTTCTGGGCGAGCACGATCCTGCTCATGGCCTGTTTCCGCGGCGTGGATGACACCGGCACCATAGTATTCACGGCCCTCAATTCCATGGCCCTTGTCACCGCCAAAACCGCCTTCGATTTCGTCGGGCTGGCCAAGGAAGCCGGTCGTGAGGCGGCGCGTGTCTCGGAGAGGATCGGTCAGGCGCTGGCCAGGGCGAAGGAGGAGGCGAAAAAAGCCGCCGGCGGTGGCGGCGGCGGCGGCGGCGGTGGCGGCGGTGGTGGCGGCGGTGGTGGCGGCGGCGAGCGGCCGGATGGTGGTGGGCAGAGGCCGCCACAGCCGCCTGGCCCCGTCGACGACGTCGCCAGCAGCACCCAGGACCTGTCCAGCGCCGGCAGGCTGGCCATGGACACTGCCCGCGGCGTCTGGGAGGGCGCGAGCATGGCGGCAACAAGCCTGGCCACACCCTTCGTGGGGCTGGCCGGCAGTATTGTCTCCGGCATCGGTCCGTCTCTGGGCCTGACGGCCCCGCCCGGCTCCACGGGCGAGGGCGGCACCGGGGCATCAGGGCGGATACACGCCTACGGGCACGGGGAGGGCGATCAGGGTCGCTTCTTCAACAGCCAGCAAGAGCTGAACCAGGCGATCGCCGGCGGCTACCAGCCGGTGTTTGCCCAGAATCCCGACGGCTCCTCGACCTCCTGGGTCGACAACGGGGACGGCTCATGGAGCTCCACGACCGTGCTCGGCGATCAGGTCGTAAGCAGCAGCACCTATTCGTTCGATTCAGCCGGCCAGCTGACCGGGGTATCCACTTACAGCTATGACGGTGCCGGAGAGCAGACCGGCTCGGCGAGGACCGAGTTCGGGACCCACGGCTCGACGGTTATCGCGTACGACGCGCAGGGCCACGCGCTCACCGCGACCGGCTACGACAGCAGCGGGCACAGGCGCTACGAGCAGACGTTCAATTACACCGACGGGCACCACGCCGGCAGCACCATTACCTCTTACACTGCCGACGGGCACAGGACCTCGTCCGTGACCATGGATGCCAACCGACACCTCCAGTCCTCGCAGCAGTTCGATGCTCAGGGCAATGTCGTTGCGACGACCGGCAACTATCAGTACGGGAACGACGGCCGGCTTTTGTCCTCTACCAGCAGGGACGGACAGGGCGGCGAGTTCATGACCAGATATGAGTACGACGACCAGGGCCGAATCAAGTCCGCCGTCACATGCTCACCCCAGGACCCCAGCCAGATCTTCGCGACCACGAGCTTTGACTACGCTGACTCCCGGGTCACGTCCAACACCTATCTGGCCAGCGGCCAGCTTGCGGACGGCTCCACGAACACGACGCCGCTCTACAACACCACTTACACGGCAGATCCTCAGGGCAATACCGTGGCCACGTCCCGGGGCTACAACAACGAGCCCCAGGCGCAGGTGCGCTACGACTCCAACGGCGTGCCGGTCTATGCGCCCGACGCTCCCCAGGGTCCCTGGGCGCCGGCGCCGGCGCCGAGCCACGGGCAAACCCTGGTGGCGCAACAGATCGACTCGACGGTGCCCATGAGCGGCGGCCCGTATTACACCGCGCCGCCGCCTCCTCCCCCGCCCACCGAGCACGGGCGGCTGGACTACATTGTCGGAGGCGGGGAGCCCTCACCACCGCAGCACAGAAATCCTTCCAGAGAGCTTCCAGATATCTGGAATGTGTAAAGCGGCATTCAGGCACAAGACGCTGCCGGTCATCGCCGCGGGTTTGATCACGCTGGGCCTGGCAGTGCCGCTGGCATGGCGCGCCCTCGAGCAATACCAGATCTTCTTCGGCATGTATCACGACGACGGGATCTACCTGGTGACAGGCAAAGCGCTCGCCGAAGGCCGTGGCTACCGGATCATCTCCCTGCCCGGCGAGCCGCCGGAAACCAAGTACCCGATCGGTTTTCCGCTCTACCTGTCGCTGGCCTGGCGAATGATGCCGAAATTCCCCGACATCCTGCCGCTGCTCAGCGCACTGCAGGTGGTGCTCGCCTTGAGCGCGGCCGCGGCAGCCTGCGCCTACCTGCTCAGAACCCGCAAGGTCACGCCGATCCTGGCTCTCGTAATCCTTTCTGCTTGCGTGCTCAATTATCACTACCTGGACTTCTCGCCGATGATCATGAGCGATCTGCCATACTCGCTGCTGGCATTCCTCGGATTGTGGCTGACGGAGCGGCTGGCAGGACAACCTGCCAGACGCGGCGCCCCCGGCTGCGCGGGCGTCCCGCCCGCTTCGGGCATGGCGCGGCGGTGCGGAGCCCCGGCGCGTCCTCTATCGGCTGCCGCCCTTGCGCTATTGCTCGCTGCTGCGGCCACGGTGCGCAGCCAGGGACTGGTGGTGATCCTGGCCGCGCTGGTCTACCTGGCTGCCCGGGGCAGGCTCCGCCTGGCAGCAGCCATCGCCGTGGGTTGCGCTGTGGCGATCGCGCCGCAATTCCTCTGGCAGCATTACGCGCAGGCGGCCATTCCAGCGCAACTGGCCTTCTACACCAGCTATCTCGGGCACTCGTACGGCACGCTGCCGGGCTTCTCGTCCCTGCGGCAGGTCATCTGGTCCAACTACGAGTGGTCGGGCATCCTGCAGATCAACACTTACTATCCGTTTCTCGCCCGCATACCCTACCGCTCGCTGTCACCGCTGGCCTTCGAGCTCGTATATCGACTCTTGTACCCGCTGCTCGGGCTGCCCCTCCTCATCGGCGGGCTGAGGGAGCTGCGGCGTCTGTCCATGCCGGGGCTGTACTGCTTTTTCTACGCCCTCTCGCTTTCCTTCTGGCCGGTTCGCCTGGAATGGCGGCACATCTTCCCCCTGCTGCCGCTGAATTATTTCCTCTATCTTCGCGGCTTTCGCGCGCTTGCCAGGGCGATGAAGCCTGGAGGCCGGTTGCCGCGGCGGTTGTATGGCAAGCTGTGCGCGGCCGCCGCCATCGTCTTCTGCGCGTCGCTGGTCGCGGGAACGGTTCTCGACGCCCGGGAGAACACCGGGCGGTACGGGCTGGCTGCGGCAACGCACGCCAGCCTTGCGGATCCCGCCACCCAGCGGATCGATATGTGCGAGACACATAGCTGGGTCCGGGCAAACACCAGCGCTTCCGATGTCTTCGTTTGCAACAACGATCCGAGCTTCTTCCTCTACACGGGGCGCAAGGCCATCCTGCCTTCGCCCATGGAGCTGTGGCGTTTCATCAGGCTGCACCTGGTCGACTCCGACTCCCTGCTGGAGGCCATCGGGTTCGCCCATGCCCGTTACGTGGTGACCGAGCCCACCCTGCGGGGAACCGGTCTGGCCGTGGCGCAAACCGCCGAGGCGGTGCGCCTGCTCTCCGCCAGATACCCGGGAGCTCTCCAGCCGGTCTTCACATCCACGCACGGTTTGTTCCGCATTTTCCGCGTTTCTCCTGCCGGCCTGCCACGTCCGCTTTCCGACGGGGCATCCGGAACGAGCGGGGCATGCGGGAGCCGCGGTAAGTGCGCGCCGCAGGGCGCGGCAAGCGGCACTGTCCGATAAATTCGGGTGTGAGATGATTACCAGTAGCACGAACGGTTCGGGGATATGAAAGCATTCATTACCGGAGGCGCGGGATTTATCGGGAGCAGCATGACGGACCGGCTGCTGCTGGGACCTAGCAATTCGGTGACCGTTTTCGACAATTTCTCATCAGGCGAAACCGGCTTCCTGCACCACATTCCGCGCAGCGAGCGATTTCAACTGATCATGGGAGACCTTCTCGACTCGAAGCTCCTGCAACAATCCATCGGAGGGCACGACATCGTCTTCCACTTCGCATCCAATCCCAACATCGCGCGCGGTGCGGAAGATCCGACCCTGGACCTCCAGCAAAGCGTGGTGGCCACTCACAACGTTCTGGAGGCGATGAGGCACACAGGCGTCAGGAAGCTCGTCTTTCTCTCCGGCTCCGGGGTTTACGGAGACGTGGGCGGAAAGCCGACCGACGAAGACTTCGGACCGCTGTTGCCTGTCTCGATGTACGGCGCGGGCAAGCTGGGAGCCGAGGCCTTCATCAGCGCCTTCGCGCAGATGTTCGAGATCCGCAGCTACATCTTCCGCCCGGCCAACATCGTCGGCGCCAGGCAAACCCACGGGGTGGCCTTCGACTTCATCAAACAGCTGAGCGCGCACCCCGCGCACCTGGAGGTTCTCGGCGACGGCAGGCAGAGCAAGTCCTACCTGCACGTCGACGACCTTCTCGATGCCATTTTCTTCGTTTTGGCGATGGTCGAGGAGCGGGTCAACGTATATAACGTAGCCACGCAGGACGCCATCGAGGTCGCCTGGATCGCCCGGGCGGTGATTGAGACGATGGGGCTGTCGGACGTGCAGATCAACTACGCCGGCGGCAGCAAGGGCTGGCCGGGCGACGTTCCTGTCGTACGCCTCAACACGGACAAGATCAGGCGTTTCGGCTGGACACCCAAGTACGACTCCAGCCAGGCGATGAAGCTGGCAATCACCCAGATGCTGGACCGCCTGCGACAGGGCACCGCCCAGCAGGAGGCCCGGTGATCATCTCGCGGGCGCCATTCCGGATCTCGCTCGGCGGCGGCGGCACCGACCTGCCGTCCTATTCCTCGCGGTACGGCGGCTTTCTTATCGGGGCCGGCATCAGCAAATATGTTTATATCTCGGTCAACCGCCGCTTTTACGACTCGATTCGCCTGAGCTATTCGCAAACCGAGATTGTGGACCGGGTGCAGGATATCCAGCACGACATCTTTCGCGAGACCTTCAAGTTCCTCGGCATCGACCGCGGTGTGGAAGCGGTGTCGGTGGCGGACATGCCGGCAAACGCCGGGCTCGGCTCATCAAGCTGTTTCACGGTTGCCCTGCTGAACGCGTTGCACGCCTATAGGAGAGAATATGTCTCGCCCGACCGCCTGGCCGCGGAGGCGTGTCATATCGAGCTGGAGCTGCTGGGGCAGCCTATAGGGAAACAGGACCAGTACATGGCCGCATTCGGCGGCATCACCTGCCTCACCTTCGACAGGTCGGGAGCCGTCGAGGTGGAGCCGCTGAGGCTGCCCGAGAACCTGGTTGCCGACCTCAAGTACCGGCTGGTCATGCTCTACACGGGCAAGGAACGGAACGCCCCCGAGATTCTTCGCGAGCAGGACCGGAAGACGCGCGAGCTGGATGCTGCGACAATCGACGCGCTTCACCGGATAAAGGAGATCGGGCTGGAGACTCGCCGGCAGCTCGAACGTGGTAACATCGATGCCCTTGGGGAGCTGATGGACACCCACTGGAACGTGAAGAAAACCCTCTCGTCGGCGGTAAGTGATGACTTCCTCAACCAGTGCTACGACACCGCCCGGCGCCACGGAGCCCTGGGAGGCAAAATCATGGGAGCGGGCGGCGGCGGCTTTTTTCTTTTCTACGTCGATCCCGGCAGGAAGGGAGACTTGCTCGACGCGATGGGCATGATCGGGCTCAAACACGTTCTCTTCGACTTCGATTTCCAGGGAGCAAAGATCATTTTCAATGTTGCATTATGAGGCAGAATGGCTCGAAACCTCGGCTGGACTCCTCTATGTTGCCGGCGGGCATGTGCAGTTCGAGGATGACTTCGCCCACTGGCGCGACGGATTTTGCCGGCTCCTGGAGATCTCCGACGACAAGGCCAGGCGGCTCATCGAGCAAGCCGTCCTCGCCGGAGCGGAGATGCACGGGAAGCTGCCGCACGAGACTTCCCCCGCCGATCGTTGCCCGGCACTGGCAAGCGCCGTCGGCTCCCTGTTCGAACTGCCCAGAGAGCCGGCTGCGGCCTATGAGATGCAGCTGAGCTGGGGAACGACCTTCGACGGGCTGCCGGCCGATACGATTTTTGCCCGGTCCATCAGCGGCAACCGAGACCGCATGGTCGTCGGCAATCGCCAGTGCCAGTTCGGCTGGCAGATAAGCAGGGCGGATCGCAAGCCGGTGGACGCCACCACGGTCGAGTACGACCGGTCGTATTATGACGCGCCTCGCCAGCCGCATTGCGGGATGCGCGACTACATCCGCCACGACGACTGGCGCCTGGCCAAAGCGCGGCGTTTGATCGGCACCGTTCTCAAAGCCGCCCGGGAAAGCAGCATTGAATGGGCACTCTCTCCCGGACCCGTTCGCGTTCTGGATGTCGGCTCCGCCACCGGCTATTTTCGCAAAGCCATGTCCGAGCGAGGATTCGATCACTACGGGATCGACGTCTCAGCCGACGCCATCGACATTTGCCGGGAGATGTTTGGTTTCGAGACCTGGCACGGCCCGGTCTTCGAGCTGCCCAGGTTCATCGGCGCCGAGGAATTGCGTTTTCAGATGATCACGCTCTGGGACACTATCGAGCACTTCAACGATCCGTTGTCTGTCGTCAATCTATTAAAAACATATCTGAGCCATCACGGGGTTCTCGTTATCCGCACGCCCAGCCTGACCGCCTTCGAAGCGGATATCCTCGGCGATATGTACTACTCTTACAAGCTGGACCACGTTCGCTATTTCTCTCCCCGATCCCTCACGGCCATGATGGAGATGGCGGGGTTGCAGGAAATCTATCTGGAAACAACCTCTCACATTTTCAAGGGCCTGCTCGGGGCCGATCACCTGTATCAGATGGGAAAAGCGCTGCGCGGGGCTGATATAGTGGCACTTTATTCGCTCAAATAGGACGGCAGCATGACACTCAGTGATTGCCAGCTTGTAATATTGTCCGGCGGCCTGGGCAAGAGGCTGGGGGCGCTTACTGAATCAACTCCCAAGTCGCTGGTCGAAATCGAGGGCAAGCCGTTCCTCCAGCATCAGCTCGAGCTGGTGAAAAGCAGAGGCGCAAAGAGGATCCTTCTCCTTACCGGCCATCTCGGCGCTCAGATCGAGAACCGATTCGGGGATGGTTCCGCATTTGGTATCACGATCTCCTACAGCCGGGAGACCGAGCCGCTGGGCACCGCCGGAGCGCTGAAACTGGCCGAGCCGCTTCTCGGTGAGCGGTTCCTGATGATGTACGGAGACGCATACCTCACTTTCGATTACGATCTGCTGTGGGAACGTTTGCAACGCTCGGTCCGCAAGGCGGTGATGACGATCTACAAGAACGAAAACCGCTGGGGGCGCAGCAACGTCGTCTATGATCTCCCCGTCGTCACCTGCTTCGATCCTACCCCCCAGGGACAGGAATCGGATTACGCCTCCAGACTGAAGCCGCATCAACGCTTCGAATTCATCGACTACGGCATTACGGCGCTGCGGAAAGAGGTGATTCAGGCGCTGCCGCCCGGGCACCGTGGCTCGATGAACGACGTGTTCGCGGATCTGGCGTCGGCAAGGCAGCTCGACGGGCTGGAGGTGCGCGAGAGATTCCACGAGATCGGCTCGCCGGAGGGGCTAGAGGAGTTTCGCGACTACATAAGATCGCACCCGCTGTCATGACAGGGCGCCACCGCAGTGCAGTACTCCGATACGACACCACAACTTTCGGTCGTCATGGTCACGCTCAACGAGGAGGGCGCAATCGCCAAGGTGATCGAAGACATCCGCCATGTGGTGCCCGCCGCTGAAATTGTGGTCGTGGACAGCAGCACGGATCGCACAGCCGAGCTGGCGGAGCGCCTTGGCTGCCGGGTGTTCAGGCAGGTTCCTCCCCGCGGTTACGGGCCGGCGATGCATGAGGCGTTGCAGGAAGCGCACGGCGAGATAGTAATCACAGTCGACTGCGATGACACATATCCGGCCGAGCGGATTCCGGATCTCGTGAGCAAGATGCGGGAAGGATTCGATCTGGTGTCAGCCTCCCGCCTGGCGCGCAAGCCGGCCGCCATGTCGCTTGCCAATTACCTTGCCAACAGGCTGTTCGCCTGGCTCGCCGGGGTCTTCTGCGGCGTGCGGACGACCGATGTCCACACCGGCATGCGAGCTTACAGCAGGCATCTCTTGAAGACGTTCCCTTATGACCCGCAAGGCATGGCTTTGCCGGTCGAGCTGCTGGTCGGGCCTGCGCGCAAAGGTTACCGGTATACTGAGATCTTCATCGATTACCGGCCCCGCATCGGCACGACGACGCTCAAACCATTCGAAGGAACCGTCTGGACACTGCGCAGGTTGTGGAAGTGGCGTACAATATTGGCCCGCGACCATGAACAAAAGTGACATAGAATACATAGAAGAGTTTTTTCGCGACCTGCAAAGCGTCACGTCGCGGATCCCCATTGACAATGTCGAGCAAGCCATCGCCGCGCTTTTTGCCGCCTGGCACAGAGGATCGCGTGTCTACGTGATAGGCAACGGCGGGTCGGCGGCAACGGCCAGCCACTTCGCCTCGGACTTGAGCAAGTGCACCATTGTCGAAGGCAAAAAGCGGATGAAAGCGCTGAGCCTGGTGGACAACATGCCCTTGTTCAGCGCGATCGTCAACGACGAGGGCTGGGAGAATGTCTATGTCGAGCAGTTGAAGAACTTCTTCGAGCCGGCCGATGTGCTGGTTGTGCTCAGCGTGCACGGCGGCAGCGGCGCCGACAAGGCCGGTCCCTGGTCGCAGAATCTGCTCAAGGCCGTCAAATACGTCAAGGACAACGGGGGCGTGACAATCGGATTCAGCGGCTTCGATGGCGGGGCGCTCAAGGCGGCGGCGGATGTCTGCGTCGTCGTTCCAATCGAGTCGACAGCCCACGTGGAGGCTTTTCACGTGGTCCTGCACCACCTGATAGCGTTCCGCCTCAGGGAGAAGATCGAGGCCGAAGCCACGCCGCGTTAAGGCTGGGAAGTCCGGTTGCTGTAGAGTCCGTGCGACTGCGTCGACATCATCAAGCAGGCAGCCATCTTCAGCACTCGGGACGTGATGGCTCGATCGGTGTGGTCGCGGCTGCCGGACAGCAGTCTGAGCAGCATGTTATCCTGGATGAGGGCCGTCAAGGACACCTCGCAGCGCCCGACGGCGCTGCCGTCCGGCAGAGCGAAGATCCGAACCTGCCGGCGCCCGATCCGATCCGACCGCAGGGCGGCCCTTACCGCTTCGCCATCGGGGGCCACGACGACCTCCTGGCCGACGGAGGCGGTCACCGTGGGCCCGCCGGGCAGCCTGACGGTCAAGGATCTGGCAGACCGGTCATAGATGATGCGTATTCTCGTCAGGGACCGCTCCCTGGCGACAAGCACGACCGATCCGCCGCTTATGGCGACATCACAACTCTTGAGGTTCACCGCTATCGGTCTGGTGGCAAAAACGAGCGCCTCACCGGCCGTGAAATCGAACCGTCCGGCCGCCCGGCGGATAACGATAGCCGAGCCGGCGTGCCGGAAGATGGCACCGTCTGCGCTGGCGATGCCGGCCGCCGTTACCGGCTGCCGCGATGCAGCGGCCGGAAAGACGCAGGATATCGGTCTGAAATCCTGCGGGTCGGCCGGTAGATCGGCATCCCTGGACCCGGCAGCAGCACCGTCGCTCCAGATCCGATTTTGATCGAGCCTTTCGCCCGGGCCTCCATTCAGGGGCGCCAAAGGCAGGATGAACGGTGCCGCCTGATAGCCGGGCTGCGCCTGACCATAGCCGCCCGGTGCTTCGCTGCGGCTCTTCAGCAGAGAGCCGGGGTCCGTGCGAGATGCGCCGCCGGCCAGCCAGCCTGCGCCGGCAGGCGCTGCGGTCCCCGAGGCGAGACCGGCCGTGCCCGGAAGCGGCGGATCAGCGACGACGGTTACGTGGCTGCCCAGCCGTATTGCGTCCCCGGGCAAAGAGCCGGTGCTGAAATCGACGTTCCGGCCAAGGGCCACGAGCAGGTCTTCCGCCGGCCCCGGCTGGATGCCGTTGGCCCCAAAGTACACCCTGCCACCGGCAGCGGTGATTACCGTGACTTTCGGGGGCGTCACCCCTGCAACCGGTGTTGCCGGAACAGGACCGAGCACGATGGCCACGTTGCCGAGGGAGGGATTGCTCGCCGTATAGGCGTGTATGTACGCCCCGGCGCCGATGCTGATGCTGCCCCCGGCGATGTCGTTGTCTTGCAGGGTTATATTCCCCTCCATGGCGTCCAGCCTGGCGGAACCGGTTAGGCAGAGAGAACCGCTGCCGGCGGCCAGCGAGATCGAACCGCCGTACGTGTGAATCACCCTGGCGGAAAGTGAGCCTGAGGCGCTCAGGCTAAATGAGCCCGCGGCTGACGACCGGTCAAGGGCCACAGAACCGGAATTGTTGATAAAAGCGCTGCCGCCAGAGTCGACCTGCAAGGTGGCCGCGGCCGTCTGAACGGGAGCGGCAGCCGTACCGATGGAACCGCCGGAGGTAGTGACTATGACCTGCGGCGCAGCGAGAAGCGAGCCGGGCTGACAGTAAACGTTGCCGCCGGCGGTCGTCTTGAGGAAGACCTTCCGGGCTGTCACCGTACCGGCGACGGTAATGTCGCCGCTCGCCTTCAGCTTGAACACGTTGCCGGCCGATGAGTCGAGCAGGCCGACGGATCCATACTGCCGGAGGTGGGCGCTGCCGTGTCCGGCCGTACTGGCAGCAAGCATCCTGGCCGCCGTGTGCACGGCATGGGACGAGGTGCCTATGTTGCCGAGCTGAGAAGCCAGGTTGACATTTTGCGCGGCCAGCGTGCCGGCAGTCCACACCATGTCGCCCGAGCCTTGCGTGGAGATGGCGATCGAGTTGGTCGCGGTGACGTTGCCGCCGAGATGGACGCCACCGTTGTTGGCGGTGGTCTGGATGTTGACCCTTGAAGAGGCTGATATGGGTCCGTAGATGCCCATGTTCCCGTTGCCCGAGATCGACAGGCTGCCATCGGAGAAGAGCTGCCCCGAAGCGCCCAGCGAGAATACGGTGCCCGTGAGTGTCGATGAGATGGCCACGACCGCTGACGACGGCGCCAGGGTGCCGCTGAACTGCTCGGTGCCGTTTATCACCACCCGCGGGGTTGTGCTGGCCGCGGTGAGGGCGATGTTCATCGGGGCGCTCGACTGAAAATCTTTGAGCGTCAAGGTGACGTGAGCCGGCAGGTTCTCAGCGGTGAGCGTCGGGGCGAGGACTGAGGGAGTCAATACGGCATTACCGCCGATGGCAATTCCGCCTGACACTTGCAGCGTGCCGCCGATCAAGCCTTGCGACTGCATGGAGACGAGCAAGCCGACCACCGCCGGGTCTGTCAGATCCAGGCTGGTGAGCTGAACCTGCGGAGGAGGGGGAGGAGGGTTTGGGTTAATGGCATGGGACTGGATGGTGACGGAGCCACCAAGCTGAATGGCGCCGGCGGCCAGTCCGCCCGTGTCGAAAACAACGCTGCTGCCGTCCACTGAGACCTGGTTCGCAGGCGCGCTGGCCGAAATACCGTTGGCTCCCCAGAAGACGTTGCCGCCGTTGCTCAAGGTCACAGAGACGCTGGACGGGGTCGTACCGGCGACCGGCGATTGCGGAGTTGAGCCAATCACCACATTTATTCGCCCGAGGGCGGTGCCGCCGGTCGTAGCAACCAGCGTGCTTCCCTGCCCGATAACGATAGCGCCGGTGGTTGTATTGCTGTTGGCAATATTGATGTTTCCCTCGGTCGCGGACAGACTGGAGCCTGGTGCCACCGTCAGTGGAGCCGAGGCGTCGCCGGCTGCGGTCACCGAGATGGAGCCGTTGCTCGCTGTAAGGTTGCCAACCGTGAGGGCACCGGATGCTGCGGAGATGGTAATTGCCGATGCCGTCGCCGTCACCGTCCCGCCCATCGCGTTGACGTTGGCGGTGGCTGTCCCGGCTCCCGCATTGAAGCTGACCGCTCCGGGCGCGGAGACCGACCCGCCGCTCAGCGTCACGCTGCCGGCGGTCGCCGGGTTAAAGAGAATGTTGGCGCCGGCGGCGGTTGCCGCCAGCTGCCCGCTGCTGCCTAAAGATATACTCAGCGATCCGTCGCCAGCGTTGCTCTGCAACGAGATGCTTCCGCCGCTGGCCGTCATGCTGCCCGCGACACTCACCGTGCCACTGGTGATGGCAAGCGATCCGGCGGACACCGAACCGTTCACGTTCAGCGAGTTGGTCGATATTGAGACCGCATTACCGGATACCGTCCCGTCCACATTGGCCGAGCCGCCCGCCAATGATACCGAGCTGCCCGATGCCGTCATGCCCGGGGCTACGGAGATTGCGCTCGCCGGCCCGCTCGCCAGCGAGAGCGAGCCCCCGTTTGCACTCACGTTGTCCGTGAGCGAGAGATTGCCGCCGCTCGTCAGCGAGATGTTACCCACCGGGGCGGTGACAGCCCCCACGACCAGCTCTCCCGTGCTCACGCTTGCGCTCACCGAGCTGCCATTAGCCGTCAGCGTCCCAATCATCGAATTCGGGCTGAACGAAACCGCGCCCGTGCCTCCATTCAGGCTCACTCCACTGCCGGCGGAGAGCGCTCCGCCACTTTCCGTTATCGCGCCTGCCGCCGTCGGGTTGAACAGCACGCTCGCCCCCGACGCACTGGCTGTCAGCGTGCCGCCCGCTCCGACGGTGACGCTCAATGATCCGTCAGCGGCATTGCTCTGCAGCGTGAGGTTTCCGCTACTGGCGGTCAGGCTGCCGTTGACGGCCAGCGTACCGGCGGTTACCGCGACCGACCCTCCCGACAGCGAACCATTCACGCTTAGCGAGTCTGCAGAAACTGAAAGCGCGCTACCCGAAACTGCTCCATCCACGCTGACCGACCCGCCGGCAAGGGATACGGAGCTGCCGGACGCGGTCACCCCGGACGAAACGGACAGCGCGCTCGTGGACCCGCTCGCCAGCGAAAGCGAGCCGCCGTTTGCGCTCACGTTGCCGGTCAGCGACAGGTTGCCGTTGCCGGCCGCCAGCGACACACCGCCGGCCGATGACGTCACCGTCCCTGCCACCAGGTCACCAGTGCTGACACTCACGCTCACCGAGGTTCCGCCGGCCGCAAGCGTCCCGCTCAGAGAATTCGGGTTGAACGAAACCGCTCCCGCGCCTCCATTCAGGCTCACCGCCGCGCCGGCCGCGATCGCGCCGCCGGTCTCCGTGATCGCGCCTGCAGCCGTCGGATTGAAGAGAACGCTCGCCCCTGACGCACTCGCGCTCAGCGCTCCACCGGCACCGAGAGCAACGCTCAATGAGCCGGTGCCGGCATTGCTCTGGAGAGAAATGTTGCCCGCGTTCGCAGTCACGATCCCGTTAAGAGCGAGCGTACCCGACGTCACACTCACAGAATTCCCCGACACCGCAGCCCCGGCGAGCAGGCTGAGCGAGCCCGTCGGGGAGGTGGAGAGAGAAACATTGCCGCCAGCCGCCGTGACACTGGAGTTGATGGACAGGCTGCCACCGCCTGCGGACAGGGAAACGTCGCCGTTCGAGGAAGAAATGGCACCGGCGGCCAGATTTCCCGAGCCTGAAGAGATGGTTACCGAGCTTCCGCTGGCAACCACCAGTCCCGTCAGGGTTCCGCCGCCGGTCACGCTGACCGGGTTGGAGGGGTCGGAAAAAGTCAGCGTGCCTTGGCTGCCGGTGCCGGAGTTAGCCGATATTGTTCCGGCCAGCGACACCGCCAGCGGTGCGGCCGCTTCATTCGAGACGGTTATCGTGCCGCCGTTGCCGGAACCCGGGGCGTCGGCCGTCAGATTGCCCGTGATGCCACTGGATGTGATGCTCGAACCAACAATGAAAGGATTGGTGGCATCTCTGTATAAGACACCGATCGAGCCGCCGTTGCCGGTGCCGAGCCCGTTGGCGCTCAGCGTGCCGTTAATCTGCAAGGTGCCCGTGCCGGCAGTACCGGCCGCAAAATTGAAGTTGGCACCGTTTCCACCGGTGCCTGTCGGACCGGCAGTGATCGCGCTGGTCGCCACGGTCAGATTCTGCCCGGCGGACAACGACACCGAGCCGCCATTCCCGCCCGTCGTCCCGCTCTGAACGGCAATCGCGCCTATCTGACCAGCCAGGCTGCCGGTGGAGATGCCCGCGGAAGTCCCCAGGGTGGTGATGGACACCTGCCCGCCGTTGCCACCGGCGCCGTTGCCGCCTTTGGCGGAGAAGGTCCAGGAGCCGTTGCCGGTTGAATTCGTGAGCGTGGAGCCGCGGAGAATTATCGCCCCCCCGTGAGCCGCGCCCACGGCGTCGGCCGAATACGTTCCGCCGGAGAGATCCAGCGGTCCGGCAACGGAGCCGCCGGCTGCGTTCAAGTTTATGGTGCCGCCCTGACCGTTGAGCGTCAGCACCACAACCGACAAGAAGCCGGGGTTGGTCACCTTGATCCCACCGCTTCCGTCGTTGACTATCGAGATGGTGCCGCCATTGCCGGTCGTGCCGCCCGATGCGGCGGTCGCCACGATGCCGCCGGCCGCGCAGTTCGCGCAAGGAGTTGTGCCGCCAACGACGAACGGAACGCCGGTATCGGTCGTCTGGTTCACGAGCACGCTGACACTGCCGCCGTTGCTGCCGGTGGCCCGACCACCCTCGTTGGTTATCGATCCGAAGCTGGCGTTGCCGCCGGCAGCAACGGCGATGATCGAACCCGGAGCGGTGAGATTGTTGGCCAGGATTGACGCTGTCTGGGTGGAACCGGAGGTGAAGCTCCCGCCGGTTGCCGTGCCGGTCGAGATATTTACGTTGATTGCGCCGCCGGAGATAACCGGGGTGGCTGCGCTCAGGGTGATGTTTCCGGTTCCGCTGTTACCGCCGGTGCTATTGATGTTACCCAGGCTGAGGCTGTTGGTTCCCGCACCCGGCGAGGCACCGGCTATGAGGGTGACGTTGCCGTTGTTGCCGGTGCCGTATCCGCCCGATCTGACGGTCAGATTATTCAGCGTCGGAAGGTTGATCGTGCCTGAGCCTGCGGCGCTGCCGGCGTAAGCCACCAGCGTGATGTTGCCGGCGTTGCCGGGTCCCCCCGATAGCCCCTGCGATGTAAACGTGGACAGCGGACTGGTTACGAAGTCAATCTTACCCCCGGTGCTGGAGCCGCCTGCGGCCAGGCTGCTGTTGGTCAACGTGAGGGTGGTACCATCCGAGGTGGCATTGGCACCGGCTACAATCAAGATGTTGCCGCCGTTAGAGGTGCTGGAGCTGGTGTTTATGGAAAGGGAGGAAGCGACAGTCGCCACATTGCCGCTGGCAACGATCGACAAATCCTGCCCGGAGAACACCATATTGCTGCTGATCGATACGTTGCCGGAGGTATTGAAGAACGTGGGATCGCCGGACAGGTTCATGGTTCCCAACACGAGATTGTTGGTCGCCGTGGTAACGTGCGCCTGGCCCGCGGAGACATTGACCGTGCCGGTGACGTTGCCCGCATCAAGAGTGACGGTTCCGCTGCCGGAGTACAGATTGAGCTCCCGGGACAGGAGATCGCCACCAGCGACCGAGAGATTGGCGGCACCGGCAAACGACGCGTCGCGGAAGTTTATCGCCCCCTGAAGCGCCGAGAGCGTCCCCAGCTTATTGTCGATCTGCAGATCCTGCTGCAAGCCCGGCCCTACATTTATGTTGCTGAGGGTGGACGTGATAAGCCCGCTATTGAAAATATTGTTCGAGACGAGATTCACGTTGTTCACCGCCTGAATCAACGGACCGGGACCGCTCATGCCTGCGGGCAGCGCATTGACAATCCTGCCGCCGGCGGACATGGTGAGCGACCCCGAGCTTATTATCTGGCCAGCATTATAAATGTTCTGCACTGCATTCAATACCAGGTTGAGGTGCGGCAGCGGATTAGCCACATTGGCCAGCAGCGTGCTCGGCACCACCGAGGAGATCAATGCGCCCGGCTGGTTGAATATATTGGTGGCAGTTACCGTACCGCGGCTTACGCCGCCGGCGGAAGAAAACGCATAGAGCTTGCCCGCGTTTGTCAGGTTGCCGGACAAAAAGAGGTTCGGGTTGCCGGCGAAGTTGTACAGCGCTGTGACACCGCCGGGCAGAACCAGGTTGGTCACGTTCTGCATGAGGCCGGAGCTCAAAAGCACCCGCCCCCCGGTGGCCGCGCCGAGAGCGCCGATCTGGATCGATTGCGTTCCGGTTTTGAGAATCTGACTTACGGCAACGTACTCTGCCGGCGTCAGCAGCGTGTCGGGCCGCACTGTCAGGGCGGTCCCTCCCACGCGAATGGTCACCGGCGCCAGCGTCTGCGAGCTTACCGTCCTGGCCGTGGAAGACAGATCCATATTAACGGATGGCGGGGTGGCAGCCGGCTGCTGGCCGGGAGCAGGGGAAGCGGCGAGCAGGGGCGGGCAGGCAAGCAGTGCAGCCGCGCACAAGCAAAATATCCGACCTGCGCGCCCGACTTTCATGACAGAGCCACCATCCCACGAACTCCCCATGACAGGCAGGCGAGCAACCACGATCCGAAGGCCTGTGAAAGGCTCTCGAATCATCCTTCTCACCACACGACCGCCACAGGCCCGTCATCACCCACAAATGCCCGCAGGCCTTGTAGGGCGCACACCGAAAGAAAGAGCCTACACCAGGGACGGTGGCAACTTTGCAGCGCTGCCGTCCCACAACCTGTCGACTCTTTCTTACTATGTAACCAGGCATTGCCGTTTGGCTTCCCCCTAGGTGGGTATCTTTCATGAGACGCCGCACAGGAAGTGGCTCATAATTGTCCTGTGTCACGCGGTTGTATTCATACGATCGGGTGATTGCGGGGAAGGTCGGGGATGATCTGGCAGCAGGAAAACATGCGGCGCAGATGGACAAGAAGACGCGCCACTCGGATGCGCAGATGCGCGTCACCGGGGCGAAGTCACCTGCTGGAACGACGCGTTGATCTGCCTGGCCACATAAGAATAAATTCCGGCAACGGTGAGGAGAGCCGCAATAACCAGAAGCAAGATAAATCTTTTCACCGGAAAAGCCCCGCTGGCTGAGAAGTGCCGGCTAGAACCCGATGCCCATGCCGAACGGCGACATGCCAAAACCACCCATCATCGGCATGCCCATCCCGTATCCCATGCCCATCCCGTATCCCATGCCCATGGGATTGTAGCCGTAACCACCGAAGGGCATCCCGTAACCCATTCCATAACCCATGCCGTATGGCATGCCATAACCCATGCCGTATCCGTACGGTGAGTACATCATGCCGGTCATCGCCCCGGCCGCCAGCGAGCCCACCGCTCCCAGCGCCTTGCCGATGCCGCTCAAGAGCGGGTGCCCTTTTTTGGCCGGCTCGGTGGCAGTGGTCGTGTTGCCGCTGGTTATCGAGGAGCCAGTCGAAGTGGAGCCATACGAGGTCGACCCGTAGGAGGTGGAGCCGCCCTGGTTGCCGTAATAGCCTGATGTCGCCTGACCGCCATAAGAGCCGGCGCCGCCGGTCGTGCCCTGCCCGCCGTAATAGCCGGAGCCGGAAGGGGCGCTGTATGTATACTCGTTGGACACCGGCGCCTGCGGCTGCGAGGCCTGCCGCTGCTGGACCGCGCCCTCGAGGCGGCTTACCCGCTCGGGCAACGGCAGGTTGCTCTGCGGGCTCTCGTTGGAAAAGACGCTCACCTCCAGGTTGTTGACGCGGTCCGTGATCGGCAGGCTTGGATAGGTGCGGCCAAAGACCTGATTCTCCATGCTCGATACCTGCGGCTCCAGTCCGGTGTCGCTCCCCGAGGGAGAGCCGCTGGCCGGGGACCCGCCGCCGTAAGCGGGCTCACCATAGCTCTGCCCGTAGGGCTGGCCGTAGGATTGACCGTACGGTTGCCCGGCCGGCGCTCCCGCGTTGTAGGTCGATTGCCCTGGCGGCGAGTATGCCTGTCCCGCCCCCTGCTCCTCGACCCAACCGGACCGGTTGGCGGGCGGCGCCCCGGCCTGCCAGCCGGAGGCGGGCGGCTCCTCCTCGTTGTCCGCCTCTGAGCCCGAATTGACGGCCGTTGCCGGGTGGGCGAACTCCTGCAGCTTGGCGACCCTGACGCTCAGGTCATCGATGCCGGAGGGACGGCCAAAAGCCTTGGTTTCCAGGCGGTCCAGACGCTTGCGAATCGGCTGGTCGGCATAAGTTTTTCCCAGAAGCTGCTGCTCCAGCGCGGTCACCGAGGGATAATCGGTGCCGGCGGTTTCCGCGTCCTGGTCGGCGCCGGCCGCTGCCGGCGCCGTGCCGCCGCCTGCAGCCTGGGCGTCGCCGGCGGGCGCTTGCTGGCTCGGCGCGGCGCTCGCCGGCGGGGCGGCGGGTGACTGCTCGGCGGTGCTCGGCTGAGCCGGGATGGCCTGCTGCAACTCCTTCAGCCTTTGCTCGTTGGAACCTGTCCTGGCCTCGCCAAAGACCATCTTCTCCAGCCTCTCCAGGCGCGCGCTTATCGAGTCCGTCTGGTATTCGTGCTCGAAGAACCTGTCCTCCAGCTTGCCGAGCGTGTCCTGAATTGCGCCCCCGTCATCGGCCCGCCCCGGCCCGGCCTGGGTCGCCACGACGAGCAGCAAGGTTAGCAGGACCAGCCTTGCGCCCCCGGCAGTGATGAGCTTGAATGCGGCCATGGCACCCCCTGCACGATCAATTACATGATAAGACATTCCCATGGTCACAGAGGCCTGCGGAAGGCAACGACCATATTCGACGTCTCGCCGGTGAGCAGTTTGATGGCCACGTCGATTCCGCAGAAGAAACATATCCGGAGGAAGTTGGCGAGCGTGTCGCGCTGAAAGTCAATTGCAGGGAAAAGCGTGTCGGCCAGCGGTCGCAGCTTCGGGTTCGCGCAGACAATCATCGAGTGGAAAGTCCAGAACCAGAAGATGGCGTTGGGATAGAAGTCAGTGTGCACGACCTCGAAACCGAGCGAATCAGCCAGTTTCCTCACCGATCGGGCATCGAAGTAAAACCAGTGCCTGGGGAAGTGATAGGCTCCCCAGTGGTGCCGGCGAAAGAGCTTTGCGTCCAGCGAGCCGATATTCGGCGTCTCGAACCAGAAGATTCCGCCCGGTCGCAGGATGCGGCGCACTTTCTCGGCAAACCCGCGCGGATCGGCGACGTGCTCGATGACGTGGCTGGCGGTCACCAGATCGAAGTACTCCTCCGGAAAGTATACATCCTCGAAACGCCCGGCGTGAGCCTTGTGTCCGGATTGCGCCGCCAGGGCTACCGCATCCCGGTTGAAATCCACCCCGTGCGTCTCGACATTGACGCGCTCCGCTTCGCGAAAGAGGTTGAGCGTATGCCCGTCACCGCAACCGATATCAAGGACGGTCACCGGATCGTGTTCCGGGGCCAGGCTCAGGCTCTGGCGGATCTTGGCTCGAAACCCCTGATACCGTATGCGATGCAGAAGAGAAGCGGGGTTGGCCTCCTCCTTCAGCTTCTGCTGGCTGTACGAGTAGTAATTGGGCGGGTAAATTGTCGGCAGCTCGCAGACGTCGGGACGCGGGTTCAGATAGCACAGGCCGCAGTCCGGGCAGCGCACCACCGTGAACACCTCGGAGGTCGTGTTGTCGTACTCGTGCTCCCGGCCAGTGGTGACGAACTCTTGCCGCGTCGAGCCGCAGACGTTGCAGCTGTCCTGGGCAACCTTCTTTATCTGGGACTTCATCGCCAACACAAGGACTCCGCGACCAGGGCGAAACCGGCTCCCCTCATCTTGCCTCCCGGCCTAAGCGCCGCATCAGCGGGACTCCTCCGCCGGCGAGAGCTGAGCCCGGCTTATCTGGCGCCAGTAATCGGCGATGAAGCGCGAATAGCTTTCGCGCAAGGCGTAGCGGCTCCGGCATCTCTCGTCCGCCTGCAAGAGCCTGTGCAACTCGGGCAGGCAATAGTGGGGAACCGAGGGATAGAGGTGATGCTCGCCGTGATAGTTGAAATCGAATGGCGCCAGGAACGCCCGCTCCAGGAGGTTCACCCGCAAAACCGTGCACAGCCGGTTCTCGGCCGGGCCGCCTTCGTCCGTCAGCAGCTTGGCGTGGTCCACGAAGCCTCTCAGGAAGCCGAGGAAGGTTCCAAGCGTAAATATCGGGCTCAGCCAGAGCGCGAAATAGAGCCACCACTGCCCGGAGGAGAGCCAGAGCAGGGCCCAGATGACACCTTGCACCGGGACCAGGTTCAAGATCTCCGGATGGCCGCGCCTGGTCACCACCACCGCCGTAGCCGCCGGCGTAGCCTTCTGGAACGGCCGCATCAAGCCGTTGACCACGATCGAGGTCCAGAGCTGCCCCCCGAACACCAGCCGGGCAAAATGCCCGACAAACTGCCTGGGCGTGCTCTTGTCGTCTTCGCGGTGGAAAAGGCGATCGGGGTCCTCGGGGGTATTGAGCAGCTTGTGGTGCGCCATGTGCACGGCGCGCGAGGAGCCGAAGATCGAGCCCATCGGATAGGCGCAGAGCCAGGCGCCCAGGAGATCGTTAAACCGCTTGTCCGGCAGAAAGGCGGAATGCTGTGCCTCATGCCCGAGGGCAAGAAGCGCCCCCATCCTGGAGGTGACGGTCAGGAAGGCCAGCGCGAAGGTAAGCGGGTTGGGGAAGAGCACATAGACAGCTACCCCTAGAATCAAGACCCCCCAGGACCACACCAAAAGGTCCACCAGCGCGCGCGCAACCCTCGGCCTGGCTCGCCGGACGAAATCCAGGACGGCATCTGGCTGGGCACCTGTCTCGGCACTGGAGGACATGGGTTACTTCAAGAAAAACTGCTCACGGCAGCTACGGGTGGCGATCATGATGGTAGTAACGTTACGACCAATAGTAAGTGTAGCCCAAAAATTGTCAAGGGGCGGGGACAAAGATGGCGGCCTGGCCGTCCTCGTAAACCTCTCGCCAGCGGGGATTATGCCGCAGGTAAGCAGCAATGCCGGCCTGGGCCTGGACGATGGCGCCGTCGAGGGCGTATTCCTTGACCAGGTCGTCCCAGCCGACGCCCATCCGGTGGGCGGCAAAGTAGCGCGCGGCAAAGGCGGGCCCGTAGAGGTCGAAGCGGGTGTCGATGAAGACCGGCAGCCGCCCCCGAAAGCGGTAGATCAGATAGCTGCCGAACTTGGCCGAGCAAAAGAGCCGCCTGCCGGCCGGGTGCTCGCTCAGATAATCCGCCGCCCGCAAGGGCAGCCATGGCGGCAGGAGGACCGGCCTGGTCAGCCCGTATGTGGCCGCCACAATGAGGATGGCGGCCGGATAGAAGGGGGTCATGAACCAGCGCCCGGCGGAGGCGAACGCTTGCCGCACCGGGCCGGGAACCGGCAGCCGCCCGGACCGGTCCAGGCGGGCAAAGGCCTCCTGCAGCCGCAGACCGGTGCCGTGCATGGTCGCCGACACGAAGAGCGGCAAAAGCTTGTAGGAGGTGAGCCCGGCGCCAAGGAGCGACAGGTAGACCAGCCCCTCGGGCAGGGAGGGCCGGCGCCTGGAGACCATGAATGAGAGCACGGTCAGGAGTATGTAATTGAGGATAAGGGCCAGCAGCGGGTCGTTGAACTCCGGCTGCAGCACCTCGCCAATCTGCCGCGTCCAGAAGCCTTGATTGGACACCTGCAGCCCGTATGTGAAAATTCCCCAGCCGTAGGGATTGGCAAGGCTGGCCGCCATGGACAGCACGGCGGCAACCCCGGCCAGCCTGGCGCGCCTGGCCCGCGTGTCCGCCCCCTTTCGACCCCGGCCGGCAAACCATGCCGCCAGGCTGCACAGCCAGTAAAGGAAAACCGCCGCCAGACCGATGGCGAACATGATGTGAATGTTGGCCCAGATAAGGAAGAGCGGCACCAGCCACAGGACCTTGAAGGACGCCGACCGCCAGTGGGAGTCCAGCAGCCGCTGGGCGGCGTACATGAACAGCATGGTGACCAGCTGCGGGCGCAGGGTAACGAAGGTCAGCGAGGCGAAGGCGGCGGTGGCGCACACGAGCCAGGCGACGGCAAAGCTGACCCCGCGGCGCATCATGCCCCGCAGGGCGGCGACGCCGAAGGTGAGCGCGAACAGGCAGAGCACCAGGGACTGCAGGGCCGGCAGCCCGCCGCCCCGGTCGATGAGCCCGGCTACAATCTCGAACAGCCACTGGTAGATGACCCAGGGCGCGCCCCGGCAGGTGAAAGAGAAAACGTCCCCGGCCGGCAGGCGCTTCTCGCCGAGAATGACCCGCCCGGTCTCCACAAGCCAGAAGGAGTCCACGCTGGTGAAGCAGAAGATGCGGACGGCCCCCAGCGTCACCCAGACGGCAACAAAAAACGCCAGAACCAGAGCCGCCGCCAGCGCCAGCGCCAGGGCACCGCCGGCGCGCGAGCCCGCTGGTGGCGAGCCCTGCTCAGGCATCTTCCTTTGCCCCGGAAAGCAAGCGACCACGCGCCTCCAGATATTCCATCACGCAGGTGACGAAGGTGGCGTGGCTCCAGGTCAGGGGAGAAACGGAGAGGGGCGCGTTGGTGTAAGGGTTCACCTGCTCGGCGAGGATGCCGGAGGGCAGCGCGCGGGCGACGACCCACATGAGAAGATCCAGAGCGTTTGCCAAATCCTCCGGGTGCCGGGCCCGGGCAATCTCATACTGGGCCAGCCACATGGTGCAGATAAACCAGGGGTTGCCGGGGACGTTGTCCAGATCTTTGGACACCTGATGATAATAGTCGTCCTCGTAGCGGGCCACCCCGCCCACGTCGGTCTTCACCCACAGGCGATCGCGAATCGCGGCCATGGTCGCCGCCACCTTCGGATCGTCGACCGGCAAGGCTCCAAAGGCAAAGACGCCATAGTTGGCCGAGTCGATGGTCATATCCAGCTCGTAACCATCGGCGGTGCGCGTCGCCATGCGGCAAAAACGGTTGTGCTCCTCGCTCCACATGTGTCTGACCATGGCGTCCCGCACCTCCGCCGCCGCGTCGCGATAGCGCTCGTATTGCTCCACCTCGCCGAAGTCGCGGGCAATCTCCGCAGCAGCCGTCAGCCCGCCCACCACGCTGGCCACGGTGAACAGGTGCACCCCGTAGCGCTCCTCCCACAGGTCCCAGCACGGTTTGGGCAGCCTGGTCTGCGGGTCCCGGAAGTCCACGAGGAAGTCGGCGCCGTTGGTCACCAGCCGGCGATAGAGCGGCTTCATGAACTCCACGTCGCGAAACGTCTTGAAGTGCTGTCCCAGCGACCACAACACCAGGGCCGTCTCATCCTCCTGAATCGGCAGGACGAAGCTGCCGTCCTTCAGCCAGGGGTGCCAGCTGGATGCGACCGTCTTGTCGGGGTTGTACTTGTGCATGAAGTACCCCTCGGGCGTGATAACGTCCAGGCAGAACTGAAAGAACCGCTGCCCGATCTCCCTGTAGCCGGCCCTGGTGAGCCCGTAGACGACCAGGGCGCCGTCGCGCGGCCACATGTAGGAATAAGTGTCGCGGGAGAACTGGGCAATCTCGTAGTCGTTGGCCGCAATCACGGCGCCGCCGGCGTCAATCTGCGAGGAGACCACAAGCAGGCTGCGCTTGAACAGATCGACTGCCGGCCCGGGGAGATTCTGGAAGTCGTGATTCTCCTTGTTCACCCACAGCCGCCAGTAATTCTCCGTGCGGCGCACGAGCGTGTCCGGCATCTTCTCCCGGATGATGTTGTTCAGCTTCACCACCCTGTCGTAGGCCACGCCGAAACAGATCCAGTAGTGGGCAGTCTGCTTGCCGCCGGCCCGGACGTCAATGTTGATGCCGATCGTGGAATCGACCGATCCCTGCGCGATCGGGTTGCCGCTCAACTGCCCGTCCTCGGCGTCGCGCCAGGTGCCCTCCAGATGCCCGAGCTCGCTGGTGCCGGTAGCCCACTGGTCGACCCCGCACTTGGTCGGGTCGCACATGCTGATAAGGAACCAGCGCTCGCCCTTGTAGTGGATAACGGACTGGGTGCGGGGATCGTAGAAGGCCGTATCGCCGACATCGGATTCCGAGATGTGGAAGTTGTGACTGAAAAAGAGGCGCACGGCCCGGTCGCGCCCGAAAAGATCCCGGACGATGATCTCCCGGACATAGACCCAGAGGTAAAAGTCCACGGCGTCATGCACGGTGAGCTCCAGGCCGAGCCGGTCGTTGCGAAGCCGGACGTCCGTGACCAGCGTCTCCGGCAGGTACCGCCTGTCGATCTGCCACTCCTCGCCCACCCAGGAGAACTGCCCGTCCACCCAGACGCCGAAATGCGAGGGATGCCCGAGCGTGTGGTTCTCTTTGCCCACATAAGGGAAATAAATGTCCCGCATGCAGTAGCCGGTGTCGAAGTTAAGAAGTACGGTGCTGTTTCCCACCGGTAGGTCGCGCGGCATTGTTGCTCCCGTAAAATTTCCAAAGTCACCTATATGGTACAGACTTCGGTAGTCAAGGTCAGGGGTGTTCTTCTATGCGAGCGATGGTACTGGAATCCCCCGGAGAAAAACTGGTGTCGAAGGACTATCCCCTGCCCGAGCCCGGGCCCGGTGACGCGCTCATCAAAGTCGACGCCTGCGCCGTTTGCCGCACCGACCTCCACGTCGTCGACGGTGAGCTGCCGAAACCAAAACTGCCGATCGTCCCCGGTCACGAAATTGTCGGGCGGGTAGTCAAGGCAGGCGGGTCGGCCAGCAACGTAAAGGTCGGGCAGAGGGTGGGCGTCCCCTGGCTGGGCGGAACCTGCGGGTCATGCCTGTACTGCCGATCGGATCGGGAGAATCTGTGCGACGAGGCCGTTTTCACCGGCTACCTCCGCGACGGCGGCTACGCCGAATACACGCTGGCGGACGCGCGCTTTTGCTTTCCGCTGCCGGAAAGCTACGCGGATGAGCAGGCGGCTCCCCTGCTGTGCGCCGGCTTGATCGGCTGGCGTTGCCTGAAGTTCGCCGGAGACGGCAGGAAGATCGGTCTTTATGGCTTCGGCGCCGCCGCGCACATCATCATCCAGATCGCGCTCTATCAGGGGCGAACGATCTTTGGCTTCACAAGACCCGGCGATCGATCCGGACAGGACTTCGCGCGCAGCCTGGGCGCGAGCTGGGCCGGGGGATCCGACGAGGCGCCGCCGGAGCCTCTCGACGCGGCGATTATCTTTGCGCCGGCCGGCGAGCTGGTGCCGGCCGCGCTCACGGCGACGCGAAAGGGGGGCATCATCGTATGTGGTGGCATCCACATGACGGACATCCCGTCTTTTCCTTACGAGATCCTCTGGGGCGAGCGAGTGGTCCGCTCGGTAGCCAACCTCACCCGGCAGGACGCGCGCGAGTTCTTCGAGCTGGCGCCGAAGGTGCCGGTGCGAACCACGGTGCGGACCTACGGGCTGGAGGAGGCTAATCAGGCGCTCGACGATCTGCGCGCGGGACGGCTTCAGGGTGCCGCTGTGCTTCAAATGAATCATTCGGCGGCATAGGACTCTCATACGACGCAAGGAGCAGGGGCCATGGAGAGACGCAAGTTTGGACAGACGGACATGAATGTCAGCGTGCTCGGTTTCGGCGGGGCGGAGATCGGGTTTCGGGGCGTAGCTACGGAGACGGTGACAAGGATCCTGGGCGCCGCCCTCGAGGCCGGAATTAACGTCATCGACACGGCCGAATGCTATGGAGAAAGCGAGGAGCTGATTGGCCGGACGGTCTCTCACAGGCGCAAGGACTTTTATCTGTTCACCAAGGCCGGGCACGTCGATACCTACTACACCGAGGACTGGAGCCAAAAGGGCGTCACCGAGAGGCTCGACAGGAGCCTGAAGCGCCTTCGCACCGACTACGTCGACCTCCTGCAGCTCCACAGCTGCGACCAGTCCGTGCTGCGGAAAGGGGAGGTCATCGAAGCTTTGCAGAAAGCCAGGGCGGCAGGCAAGACCAGGTACATCGGATACAGCGGCGACGGGGCGGACGCGCTCTATGCCATCGGCACCGGCGTGTTCGATTCTCTGCAGACGTCGGTGAGCGTGGCCGATCAGGAAGCGATCGATCTGACGCTGCCGCCCGCCCGCGAAAAGGGGCTGGGGATCATCGCCAAAAGACCGCTGGCCAATGTCGCCTGGAAAGACAAGTCCAGGCCCTGGGACGAATACGCCGAGGTGTACTGGCAGCGGCTGCGCAAACTGAATTACGATTTCCTCGAGGCAGACCTGAGCGCCGCTGTGGCCATCGCCTTGCGATTCACCTTGAGCGTCCCGGGGGTGTGCACGGCCATTGTCGGGACGACCAGCCCGGAGCGCTTGAGAGACAACACAGAGATCCCCGATCTCGGACCCCTGCCGGCTGCCGATTTCGAGGCCATCCGTCGCCAATGGCAGGCGGCGGCGGACAGATCGTGGGTCGGTCAGGTCTGACCGGCGGCCAAGCCGGAACGGGCGGAACCTGCGGGCGAGGCCTGCCTGGCCCGCACGATCCCCAATTGATCACCGATTGGCCAGGTAACGCACGACTGTTTCGGCGGCCTGCTCGCCGCTGCGGACGCAGTCGGGAATGCCGACGCCGTGATAGGCGTTGCCGGCAAGCGCCAGTCCGGGCAGGGCGCCGGCGCGCGCTTCGATCCGGCTCACCAGATCCAGGTGCCCGACGTCGTATTGCGGCATGGAAGACGGGAAGCGGGAAACCAGGGAGGCGAGCGGAGCGCCGGAGATCCCCAGCAATTCTCTCAGATCTTTCATAGCGGCTTCCAACAGGGTGTCGTCCGACAGCTCGATGATCTGCGGCGCCAGCGCGCCGCCGAGAAAAGCTCGCAAGACCACCTTGTCCGCCGGCGCGCGACCGGCGAACTTCGCGCTGCTGAAGGTGCAGGCGACAACGGATCGGCGCTCGATTGCCGGGACAACGAATCCGAAGCTGTCGAGCGGGTGAGCGATGTCAGACCGGCGAAACACGAAATTCACCGCCGCCGACGAGGCGGCCCTGATGCGGCCCAGATCGCCGGCCAGCTCTTCGTCGATACCGGCAAGCAGGGCTGAGGCGGCACGGGCCGGCAAGCTGACGATGACGGCATCGGCTGCGATCGTCTCGCCGCCGGACAGCTCGATCGTCCAGGCACCACCGGCAGGGTCGCGCGCCAGCCCGCCGGCCCTGGCCGCCGTCCGCAGATTATCGGCGCCGATTCTCTCCGCCAGCCGCTCGACCAGAACGCTCATGCCCCGGTCGAGGGTGACAAAGAGACTGTATCTCACTGCGCCGTCCGGCGAGCCGGCAGCGCTCCTGCCGCTTGCCCCGCTTTTCGATTCGGCGATCATCCCTTTGATCACGCTGCCGTACTTCTCCTCGAGCTCGAGGAACCTGGGCATTGTAGCCATCAGGCTCAGGCGCTCCGGATCGGCGGTGTAGATTCCGCCGATCAGCGGCTGGGCGGCGCGCTCCAGCGCTTCTCGTCCCAGGCGGCGGAGCACGAACCGGGACAGGCTTTCATCCTTGCCTTTCTTCCCGCGGGGCAGCACCAGATCCAGTGCCATGCGCAATTTGCCCAGCGGGCTGAACAGCGGCGAAGAGATAAAAGGCCACCACTGGGTCGGCGCCAGCATCATGAAGCCCTCGGGGACGGGGCACATCCGCCCGCGGTGAACGACGAACGCCCGCCGGAAAAGCCCGGAGGTTTGAATGATGCGCTCCTGCAGTCCCAGGCGGCGGCACAGCTCGAGCGCCCACGGCTTCTGGGTTATGAACGAGTCCGGTCCCAGCTCGATCAGGCAGTCCTCATGGGCCGCGCTTCGGATCACGCCTCCCAGCCGATCTGATGCCTCGAGCAGCAGCACCGATGGTCGCCTTTCAGCAGGCGCCTGCTCGGACAGCTCGATGATCCGGTGGGCGGCTGCCAGCCCGGTAATGCCGCCCCCGATTACGACTATGCGCGGCCGCTCCGCATTCATTTGCCCGTACCGGACGGGGCGGCCATGACTGCCCGCACCAGTTCAGCAAGCATTCTTATGAAGGCCGGATGATCGCCGACCGTCGCCGCGCGCGACATCCTGACCCCTTCTCTGGAAGCCAGCTGCGCCGCCTGAACGTCCAGGTCGAAAAGGATCTCAACGTGATCGCACACGAATCCGATCGGAACGACAATCACGTCTCGCACGCCTGCCGCCCCGGCCCCGGCGATCGCGTTCCCGATATCCGGCTCGAGCCAGGGTTCGTGCGGGCCGCCGCTGCGGCTCTGATAGGCCACGCACCATTTGTGGTGCTGAACCGCCCCGGCCACCAGAGCCGCGGTCTCCTGCAGCTGGCTTGCGTACCCCGATTGCTCCGCCATCCGCACAGGCACGCTGTGAGCTGTAAATATCAGCTGCGCATCAGCCCTTTTGCCCGGGGGAATCAAGCTCAACTTTTCGGTCACCCGGTCAGCCACCGCCTCCACAAACAGCTTGTGGGTATGCCACGGCGGCAGGAAATCGACTCTGATCGGGGCGCGGACCTCTTCCTCCAGGGCCTCGCCCACTGCCGACTGATAGCGATCGAAGCTGGCCTCGCTTCGCTGCGGGGCCATGACGCAGGCCACCACATGCGATACCCCGTCGTCAGCCACCGTTTGCAGAGCGTCGCTTATGTACGGGGACCAGTAGAGGAAACCCGTGTATACACGGGCAGGGGCACCCTGGCGTCGCAGCTCTTCCGCGAGCGCGTCGGCCTGGCGGCGCGTCAGCTCGTTGAAAGGCGACTTTCCGCCAATCCGCCTGTACTGCTCGATGACGGCCTCGATGCGCTCCTGGGGAACGCCCCGCCCCCTGGTGACGTTGAGGATGAAAGGCCTTACCTCCTCGAAGCAGGTCGGACCGCCAAAACCGAGCATGAGAACCGCATGCCGTGGATCAGGCATATAGTCGTCTTCCCAGTTCGTGCACCGCCTCCACCAGATACTTCACGTGATCGAAGGGCGTCTCAGGCAAGACGCCGTGACCGAGGTTGAATATGTGTCCCGGTCTGCCGGCCGCCTCCTGCAAGATGAGGTCGGCGCGCCGCCTGATCTCGGGCGGCTCCGCAAACAGGACTACCGGATCCAGGTTGCCCTGCACGGCAACTTGGGAGCCCAGCCTGGCCCAGGCCTCCGCGAGCCCGACCCGCCAGTCGAGCCCGATCACATCTCCACCGGCATCGCGCATCAGCTCGAGAAGGTGCGCGGTGCCGGTACCGAAGTGGATTACCGGCGTGCCCGGCTCGATTGCGCTTACCAGCTGCTGGGTGTGCGGCAGGACGAAGTCGCGATAGTCCGCCTGGCTCAGGCAGCCCACCCAGCTGTCGAACAGTTGAACGGCGGCGGCGCCGGCGGCAATCTGCGAATTGAGGTACCGGGCCGTCACATCACAGAGCACGGCCATGAGGCGGCGCCACGCTGCAGGCTGCCTGTACATCATCGATTTCGTCTTCTCGAAATTTCTCGACGCCCCGCCCTCGACCAGATAAGAGGCGAGCGTGAAGGGCGCGCCTGCAAAGCCGATCAGGGGAAGATCCGGCCTGAGGGCGGCCCTTGCCAGCTTGACGGCCGCGAAGACGTAATCCAGGTCCACCTCGGGCGCCACGGGGCGAAGGCGCTCGATGTCCGCGGGCGAGCGCACCGGGCGCTCGATAATCGGCCCGTCCCCCCTTTCATAGCGCAGGCCAACGCCCATCGGCTCCAGCGGCAGGAGCAGATCGGCAAAGATGATCGCCGCGTCCACGCCCAGCTTCTCGACCGCCGTGACGGTGACCTCGCAAGCCAGATCCGCGCGCTTGCACAGCTCCAGGAAGCCTATCTTCGCCCGAACGTCGCGGTATTCCTTCATGAATCGCCCGGCCTGACGCATCAACCACACTGGCGTATGGTCGCAAGGCTCACGGCGACACGCTTTCAAGAATGCGCTCACAGCCTGCCATCCTAACATGGATTGCCGTCCGGCCGGTCACAAATGTGATCCTCAATTAAGATGAAGCCCGGAAGCAGCGGCCTGTAATATAATCTGGTCGGTCGCGCCGCAGGATGGGCAAATGGCCAACTTCAGCCCGCGGAAAGAAATTGACATTCCCGGCGACCTGCCGCGCGCGGCGATTGCCGTCCTGGCCAGCGGCGGGCTCAAGAGCGCGATCCTGACCGCCCACCTGCTGGATGAGTTCCAGGCCGTCTACCCGATCTACGTGCGGCAGGGGCTCGCCCGCGAGCCGATCGAGGAGCGCAGCCTGCGCCGCTTTCTTGCCGCCGTGCGGGGACCGAAGCTGGGGCGGCTGGCCATTTTGCGGACGGCGGAGACCGAGCAGCCCCGGGACGGCGATTTCGAGCCAGTAGTTCGCACCGCCGCCGCCTGGTGCACGCAAAACGGCATCGCGGCGCTGGCCGTCGCTTCCGTGGAGCCCGGCACCTTCTTTCCGGAGGAGCCGGCGCAGCTCGGCGGCTCCGTTGAGCCCCCCGCAGGCGAGCCGGTGCGGTTGGTCGCCCCCTTCCAGGGGCTGTCCAGAGCCAGCTTCCTGGAATTCGGCAGGGGACTGCCGCTGGACCTTACCTTCTCCTGCCGGCGGCCGATCCTGAAGTTGAACTGCCCGGCGTTGCACTGCGGGCAGTGCCTGAACTGCCTGGACCGCCGGGCAGGATTCGCCGGGCTGGGCATAGCGGACCGGACGCGCTACGCCGCCGGAGACCGCAGCGCGCGCGCCGTCTCCTGAACAACCGTCTGCTTTTGGCAAGCGCAAGGATCGCCCGCGCCTCCAGGGCTCCGATTCTCCACGACAACTCGTCACGCGGGCGAGCCATGCGCACCCCCGGCTTTACGGCGCGGCTTGCGTCGGGGACGGGCGGGGCAAGCAGGCAAGCGCGGACGCCCCGAGATCACGCGCTGTTTTCGGATCCTTTGATCCGGAAGATGTTCTCGATCACACCGGCCACCACCTGATCGGGCGTGGAGGCGCCGGCGGTCATGCCGATTGTCAAAGGCCCCTCGGGAAGCCACGGCTTTGTGGTCACGATCTCCGGGCTGTGCAGCATCTTGTGCCTGATTACATTGCCCGGCCCTATGCAGTCCGTCCCGTCTATGTGATAGGAGGGCACACCGCTTTCCACCGCGATCTCATAGAGGTGTCCGGTATTGGACGAGTTGTAGCCGCCTATGACCAGGATCAAGTCGTGAGTGTCGGCCACGAGCTTGAACATCGCATCCTGGCGCTCCTGAGTGGCATCACATATGGTATCGCCGGGGCTGAGGAAGTGCTCGTCCAGTTTGCCGGGGCCAAACTTCTTCAGCATTGTGCGCTCGAAAAGCTTGCCGATTTGCTCGGTCTCGCCTTTGAGCATGGTCGTCTGGTTGGCGACGCCGAGTCTCTGCAAGTGCGCGTCCGGGTCGAAGCCGGGCGAGCAGGCGTGCGCGAACCTGGTCAGGAACTGCCGCCGATCATGGGCGCCGAGGATGTAATCACAGACCCACTGCGCTTCGTCAAGGTTGCGCACGATCAGGTAATTTTGAGCTCGCGAGGAGGTCGCAATCGTCTCCTCGTGATTGTATTTGCCATGAATGATCGCCGTGAAGTCGCCCTGCTTGTATTTGCTCACGCGATTCCAGACGCGTGACACCCACGGGCAGGTGGTATCGACGATCTCACAGCCCTTGCCCACGAGCAGCTGCATCTCCTCGACGCTCGCCCCGAAGGCCGGCAGTATCACCACGTCACCCGGCTGCACGCCGGAGAAATCCTTCACGCCGCGATCGTCGATCGCCACAAAATCGATCCGCATCTTGCGCAACTTATCGTTGACCAGCCGGTTGTGGATGATCTCGTTTGTTATCCAGATCCGCCGGTCGGGGAAGTGACGCCGGGTCTCGTAAGCCATCGAGACGGCCCTATCCACACCCCAGCAAAACCCGAAGGCCTGCGCCAGCCTTACCGTCACCGCGCCCATCGTCAGCGTGTAGCCGTCCCGCCGGAGCTGCGCTATGAGATCGGATTCATACTCGCGTTGTAACTCGCCCTGGACGGCATCTTTCAGGCCGAAACCTTTGCGGTGGTAATTGGCGCTTATTCTTGTCACCTTCGATGCGGTCTCTTGGGATCCGGTCCGATTTTAATATATCTTGCTCAATCGACAAAGACCTGCCTTAATATTGACGGCCACATAAGAGGCCCTGGCAACGCCCGATCGGAGGAACCTTTGTGAAAAAATCTGCAATATCAATTCTCGCCTTAGTAAGCATCGCACTGGGCGCGGCTGCACCGGCTTTCGCCGACAACGATTACGCAACCATGGCCAAAGACACGGCCATGTTCCCGGTAAGAGCGCTGGCACTCGGCTCCGGTGTTCTCTTCGGCACGCCGATCGCCATCCTTCGCTGCGCGGCAACCCGCACCACCGGCTTCACCCGGTCGGGTGCGGAGGCCATCGGCGGCAAAAGCTCGCTGCCGTGCCTTGTGCTGGCTTCCCCCCTCACCGTGCCGTTCGGGCTGCTGGCCGGCACGGCCGAAGGGTGCTACTACGGACCGAAGCACGCGATAGAGAACTGCCTGGAGCACCCGTTCAGCAAGGACTCGTTCAGCCTGGGCGAGATGGAGTAAAAGCTGGGAGAATAAAACCGGCGTTTGCCGCGGCGGATGGCGCAACGCCGTCCGCCGCCCGCTTTGAAATTGCAAAGGTAGATCATGGAATCGTTCACTCTGCGCGCCCTAATCTTCGACATGGACGGCGTTCTGGTGGACTCCGAGCCCTGCCACCTGAAGGCCTACCAGGAGCTGCTCGGCCGCTACGGCCACAGCTACACGGCGGAAGACAACCGTGAGTTCCTCGGGCGCAAGGATCTGACAATCCTGGAGATCCTCAACGAGCGCTACTCGCTCGGCTCCACGCCGGAAGATCTCGTCTGGGAGAAGGAGAACATTCTCCGGCGCCTGCTCAAGGACGCCGTGCCGCGCCCGGGCGTGTTGACGGTGCTCGAGCAGGCCGGGCGTCTGGATCTCCCAGCCGCGGTTGCCTCCTCGGCGACGCTGCCGACCATAGAGCTGGTAGTCGAGACTCTTGGCATCAAATCGCGCTTCCAGACCCTGACCTCCGCCGACGATGTCCCGCATGGCAAGCCGGCGCCCGACGTGTTTCTCCTGGCCGCGAAACGCCTGGGTGTGGATCCGCAGCACTGCCTGGTGGTCGAAGACACCTACAACGGCATCCGTGCCGCCAAGGCCGCCGGAATGTACTGCATAGCTGTTCCCTGCGATGCGACGCGGCATCAGGATCACTCCCTGGCGGATCGGGTGTTGACCAGCCTTGAGGAGCTCAGCCTTGCTCCCTTCGTGCGCGGCGTCGAGACGATCGGTTGACGCCAGACTCTTGACTACCGGCGCCGGGGCGCCGCTTGACCGGGCGCAGCGGGTGCAAGTGGGTATAAGAGGATAAGAGCGGACCAGGGTTGGGTGGGGTCCGACCAAAAGGTGGATCTTATGGTAGATAAGCAAAAGATACTCAGGGTCAACTGTCCCGGATACGGACATCAATCTTTTTTCTCGTCCGGCTGCGCGGAGCCGCTGTACAACTACAGCGTGATCATCGTCAATCCGATAAGCGTTCTTCACCTCTTTGACAAGGATCCCGAGCTGCTCAAGCAGGTCGAGGTGGCGCAGGTCGAGGGACTGACCTCGTATCCGGCGCGCAGCGACAAACTTCTCGAGTCGCTGACGCCGGACCTTGACGAGCGGATGTCGGAGATGGTCAAGTTTCTGGAGCAGGGCGGGCTGCTCCTCTACTTCCTGTGCAGGCCTTTCGTCGTCCAGGGGCCGGGGGTGGGCATGGACAATTACTCGTGGCTGGACGTACTGGCGCCGGACAAACCGATCGCGGCCAACCAGCGGAACATGGCCACCGTGTCCCACGGGAAGAACATCGAGCTGAACCAGGAAGGTCAGTCATCGCCGTTCGCCAGGTATTTGAGGCAGCCCGGGCTCGAGTGGACCACGCTCATACGCGCGGAGAACCTGACGGAGAACTACGATGTCCTGGCCATCGCCGGACCGAACAAGTGCGTCGCCGCCCAGTTGACAGCCGGCGAGAAGGGCGGCTGCGTGCTCTTCCTGCCCGCCCCCTACAATAAGCAATTCGACGACACGCTCGTCAGCTGCATTGAAATGTGGGAAGCGCGACAGGGCACGCCATCGGCCGGACCGGCAGCCAGGGCGCCGGCGGCGGAGGATAAGCCGGCTGCCCGAGCCGCCGAAGCCCCGGCGGCGCCACCACCTGCCCCCTCGGCAGCAAGGGACATACCGCCCCCGCCGATGACGGGCAAAGCGGAGACGCCACCGCCGGCGGGGGCAAAGCCGCATGCTCCGCCGCCACCGCCGCCTGCCGCGGCGGCAGCCAAGGACATACCACCGCCGATGACCGGCAAATTGGAGACGCCACCACCGGCGGGGGCAAAGCCACCTGCTCCGCACCCTCCTTCGCCGCCACCGTCGGCGAAGGAGGGTGCGCCTGCGACTCCCCCGCCGAAGCCGTCAGCCGGTCCTACCCCAGCGGAGCCGGGGGCAAAAGAGGCGGCACGGGATGCGACGCCCGCGGCCCGCGAGCCTGCCGAGGTGGTACCCAGAGCAAAGGATCTCATGGAAAAGATGGAAGAGATATCGAAGAACACTTTCCCCGACTGGTGCCAGAAATACTCCTTCGCGGATCTCGATCAGCTGCGCGATGAGCTCAAAGCACTGGCCGAGTCAATCAAGCAGACCCAGCAAAAGATGACGAGCGTGCAGACCCGCATCAACGCCATGGAGAGCCTGAAGAACGCGCTGCTCACCGCCGATGGTGACGAGCTGCATCAGGCCAGCGGCCGGGTCTTCGAGCAGCTGGGCTGGAAGGTCAAAGAAGCGCCCGGGGCAAAGGGCGAGTTCTATCTCATGGACGGGCAGTCGACGGTGGCGATCGTCCGCATCGTGCGCACGGCATCCAAGCCGAAAAGCGCCGACCTGGCTCAACTGGCCGAGTCGATAATCGCCTACTGGGGCCAGCACGAGGAAGAGCCTAAAGGCATCCTTCTCGCCAGCACCTACGCCAACCGGCCGCCGGCGGAGCGAACCGAGGAGGACTACTCCGACGCGCTGGCCGAATTCGCCGAGAAGAAGAATCTCTGCTTGATGACCAGCCTGCAACTGCTCTCCATCTACAGGGATCTGGAGGGCGGCAAAGCCACCGGCGAGGAGCTTAAGGAGCAGATCCTCTCCACCAGCGGCCGCCTGCCCGGCTTCTCTCTCGAGCAACGGGTCACCGCCCGCGCCGTCTGAAGCAGCGCCGATGACGAAATTCGCGGTCAAGGCGGGCGGGGCATGCCCAGCCCGTTGATCCATCGCGATGGTTTGCTGTGCGATCCTCGATGCTCCACGATCCGAAGAGGAGCACGGCATGTCTTGCCCGCCTTCCCGCATACGAGCAGGCTTAGCCCGTGCTGCCCGGGGGCACCAGCCAGACGACGTTGACGAAACCTTCGGAGCCGCCGGGATAAAAGGTGGAAAGCGGATCCTGAGACCATTGCCCGTTCGACGAGTGGTTGTTGTAGACGGTGTTGCCGGGGCCGACAATGCCCACGTGCGCGTCGCCGCTCCCGGAGCCGCCCCGGTAACCGCAGGCGACAGTGCCCGGCGGCGGCGGGTGGCTGGGATCAGCTTGAATTGCTCGCCAGCCGTGGGCCTGCAACTGCTGCTGCAGCGTGGCGACCGACGCCGAATCCGCATAGTTGAAACCAAGCTGTTTCAGCACATCAGAGACCGAAGCGGCGCAGCCCAGGTTGCCGCCGTCGCAAACGGCGGCAAACTCGGGCGTGTTCCACATCTGCTTGCCGAGATCGGCCTGGGCAGCAACCACAATCTGCCCGCCGATATCGCTCACGCTCACGCCCGTGCCCGGCGCCGCGCTGGCTCGCGCCGTCGACACCTGGTAGAGGTTGTCGGTGGCGTTCATAAAGTTCTGATAGGACGGGTTCGCCAGGTCCTGCTGGTTCGGCACCCGCCCCAGGAACATGGCCAGGGCGAGCTCGCCGGGGCCCTGGGGACCGGGGTTGACGGGGTCCAGGTTCATCTGGTGGGCAATAGTCTGGATCACGCCTTTTGCGATGCCATCCTGTACATCCCGGGGCAGGAACTGCTCGATCTGGGCCGCGCCGACCGTTCCTTGACCGCCCTTTAGCTGCTCGAGGAAATCACCGAATCCCTGGAGGAAATTGCGATCGCTCAGCTCCCGGGCGAAGCTCCCCGGCAGCAAGCCGCTGGACACGGCCTGAGCGAGGGAGTTGGAAAACTCTTGCGCCAGCTGCGGGTTCTGGAGGATGCCGGCCAGCTTGCTCCAGTCGGGCGGGTTGCCCAGCATTGCCAGGATGTCCGCCGGCAGGAAGCTCTCCAGCCAGATTGTCAGGTTGCCGTAATTGAATCCGACCCGCCCGACGTTGTAGCTGCCGTCGTTGAGCTGGTGCACGGTATCGTACCCGTTCCGCGGATCAGCCCCGCTCATGGCCGAGAGGGTGTCCACCATGGCGCCGGCCGGATCGCCGGGCGCGGCAGCAGGTGCGCTGCCGTAAGCATTGGTCAGTTGCTCGGGGGTTATGGTGGCGCTGCCGCCGCTGCCGACGACGCCGCCGTAGGTCTGGTTGATGCTTTGCACCGCCTGCGGGATGTCGGGCATCGGCGGCTGATTCGGCGCCAGCATCGAGGGGGGAAGATTGTCGCCGAAGTATTGCCTGAGCGTATCCGAGACCAGCCCCTGGAAGTCCTGAATGTTCACCTGCGGGACGATGGTGCCGTCGCTGAGCTGCACCGGGTGGAGCAGGTCGCCGTACTCGTCCTGAATCTGCTGCCCGGTATAGGCGACCAGATTATCGAGCGCCTGCTGCTGCGCGGGTGAGGGCCCGCCGGTCTGCCCGGGCAAGCGGGCCACCTCGATGACGATATTGGCGACCGGCGGCGGACCCTGCGGGTTGTGGACGCAGGTGATCGAGCCGTCCTGGTTCACCACGAAATCCGGCGACGGCGGCGGCGGTTGATGGGTGGGGTCGAAGTTCTGAAACTGAACCGTGATGCCCGGCGCCTGCCCGTCCTTAAGGGGCGGATACTGCCCGTCGTGGACGCCCGCTGCCTCGCCGGGCTGGAAGACGCCGGCATTAATAAGGTCGGCAACGGTGATCCCGCGATCGGCCGCAGGGTCGAGCTGGCCCACGGCCTCGTAAGCGGGCACAGGCCCGGCGGCGGCAAAGCTTTCCATCGCACCCCAGCCCGGGGGCGGCACCTGATAAGGCAAGCCCATATCGAGGCAGGGGGCGGGCGGCAGTGAGCCCGCACAGGCCGCGCCTTCGCCGGGGGCGCCGCCGAAGGCGGGCGGAAAGAGGTTGTTTATATACTCCGACTGCAAGCCGACCGTCGGCGGGAAGGCGTATCCGCCTGAAGGGGCGGTGTCGGGGGTGAACTGGGGTCCGGGCAGTCCGGGGGAGCCCGGTGCGGGCTCAAAACCTTTATAGGGGATAGTCATGGCCGGTGGGATAGTCGGTAGGGATAGCGCCATGCGCATCCCCTATGTAACATCACCGGTCACGGCAGATGAATACGCGAAAATACGAAACGCTTCGTAGTTCTGCCACCGGCATTACGAGGGTTTGGTGGTGACGATCTGCTGGGTCTGCGCCTCTTCCCGGAGCCGGGTCGGCACCGACCAGCCCAGCTCCTCCAGGGCGTCGTCGAAGCTGACCCGCCCGCGGTTGGCGAAGTGCAGGGCCATTATCGCTTGCTCCATCTTAAGGAATCCCTCGCGAATGAGGAACTGGCAACGCAGCGCCGCATGAAGCGTGGCCTCGTCGATCATGCCGGTGACCAAAAGCATCTTGCCGATAAGGGCCGAGTTTTTGGCGCTCAGATCTATGGCCTTTTCAATGTCTTGCTGGGTGACGAACCCGGCCAGCTTGAGCAGCTCGCCGAGCCTGATCATCTCGTGGGGCAGCGGCTTGAGCTGCCCGACCTCGGCCACGGCCTGGGCGATCGAGACCCCCCTGGTGTGCACGTAACCGAGCGCCTCCGCAGCCTGCAGCGGCGTCAGGGCGCCGTTGTCCACCATCTCCTGAAAGCGCAGCGCCGAATCGAGAAGGTTCTGGCTGACGAAGCCGGACTGCACGAGCACCTGCCCGAGCGGCTGCTCGTTGACCAGACCAAGCTCCAGCACGTTCATCAGATCGGACTCGGAAAGGACGCCTGACAGCACGAACAGCTCGCCGATCTTCACGTGCTGCCTGGTGGGCAGCCGGTAGAAGCCGTGATCGATCAGGCACTGCTCGAGGCTGACCCGCCGCTGCTGGGCGGACTTGATCCCCTGTACAGCCTGCTCGCGGGTTATCTTGCCGTCGCGCACCATCACCTGCGCGTTGAGCACCGCCGCCAGGAGGCTCTCGGAAAGGGCCCCCGTGAGAACGAGGATCCTCCCCATCGGCAACCCGGTCTCGAAGCTGTTTTTCAGCGCCTCGTCCAGCTGCTCGGCCGTGACCACGTGGGCCGCCAGCAGCAGCTCTCCCAGTTTATTGGTCTGCGTTGAGTCCTTGCGCGCCCAGCCGAGATTCTTCAGCGCCACCTCCAGATCCTGCTTCTCCCGCGTGACGGCGGTCAATGCCCTGATCGCCATCTCCTCGGAGAGCAAACCGTCCTTCATCATCGACTGAGCCTGCAGCGCCGACTTGAGCTCATGCTCGCAGACGTAGCCGGACATTATCAGCACCCGCCCGATCGGCAGCCCGCTTTCGCCGGCAATCTGCATCGCCTCCCGCAGGTCGGAAGATTTGAGCGCCCCGACCTTTATGAGCAGATCGCCGATGCGAATAGGAGCAGGTTTTTCGGCCATGACAGGAATTCCCCAAGCAAGGAGAGGTCACACACCGATCTATCTACCCAGAAGACGGCGCCGGCTATGTTATTTTTTGGCAAGGCCATCTATCTTTGCCGCCAGGATGAAATCGCTCTCCGTCAAGCCGTTCACCTTGTGCGTCCACAGATCGACTCGCAGCTCCCCCCAGCGGACCAGGAGGTCCGGGTGGTGCCCCTGCTCTTCGGCGACGGCGGCAATTTTATTGGCAAGCTCCATGGCTTCGGCGAAGTTCCCGACCTTGAAGCTCTTGACCAGGCGGCTGTCCTCGACGACCTGCCACTCGTCGAGCTCGCCCAAAAGCGGCTCGAACTCGCACCGCGTGAGCGGCGGCACGCCGCCACGGCAGGGCACGCATGTTTTTTCAGCCAGCGACATGGCTCCTTCCTCCTTAAAGCCTATCCGATAGAGTAATGTCTAACGACATTGTGCCACCGGTTGAATTGGTAAGGACGCTAATGGCAGAAAGCCGCACAAAAACGTTAACGATCGCCGCCGTCTTTCTGGCCATCGCGCTTTTTGCCATGGCGCAGACCTTGCGTTGCGCTCGGGGCTACATGCCCAATTACGGGACATTTCACGACGACGGGATCTACACCGTCTGCGCGAAGTCCCTGGCCGAGCGGCATGATTACCGGATCATTTCACTGCCGATGGAGCCTCTCGAGACCAAGTACCCGCCGCTTATGCCCGTGGCGTTGAGCATAGGCTTCCTGCTCGCCCCCGCCTTCCCGGCCAATGTCCCCGTTCTGGAGACCATCGCCTGCGCGGTGGGGCTGGCGGCTATCTGGGCAGCAGGCGCACTGCTGGTGGTGAGCGGCCGGGCAACGGTGCTTGCGACGTTGCTGGTGGTGGCAGCATCCTGGCTGAACTTGAACCTGCTTTCCTTCCTGCCCGTCCCCATGGCCGACCTGCTCTTTGCGGCGCTGGCGGCCGCGGCGGTTACCGCCTGCGAGCGGGCGGCGCATCTGGAGCGCCTGCAGCCGCCGCCGGGGCTCCGCCGGGCCCTGGCGTCGTGGCTTGCGGTGGCGGCGGCAGTGGTGGCGGCCAGCTTCGCGCACGTGATGGGGGTCTTTCTTCTCCTGGCCTGCCTGTGCTACCTGCTGTTGCAGCGCCTCCACCACCAGGCAGCCGCGCTCCTGGCGCTCTGGGCGCTCACCGTGGGCTCGGCGTGGGTATGGGCCGGCAGCCACGCGGCGACAGCCCCGGCCGTCCTGGTCTATTACACTAACTATCCGCTTGCCGCCAAGGCAGCCGCCAGCCATCTCGGCGGCCCGCTTCCTTTCATGGTCAGCAATCTCCGCGCCTCGGTGACGGAGGTGATCGACAGGCTCATTCCGCCCTTGAGATTCTGTCACGCGGCGGACAACCCGCACTGGCTGGCGGTTCTTGCCGGCTACGGCGCCGTCTGGGCTCTCCTGCTCGCCGGTCTTTCCCGGGAGCTCAAGGCGCGCTCCACGCGAAAGCTGCTGGCAATCTGGCTTGTCGTCCACGGCGTCATGCACCTCATGTGGCCGAAGTTCGCAGGCGAGCGGCATCTGCTGGTGGTGATACCGTTTCTCTACTATTATCTTGCCGGCGGCGCCAGGCTTTTTGCCCGGCGGCTGGCGAGCTTTGCCCGGCCGCGCGTTCCACTGGCCTCTGCCGCGCCCATCGTCGTTCTGGGTTTGATCGTGATCCTGAATGCCGTCGACGCGCTCAACTGGGCCGGAATCTACGGCAGCCGCGTGCCACCACCGGCAGCGGCAGGCAGCGGCTATTCCGAAGCGACGGAATTCCACGAAGCCTACAGATGGATCAATTCCAACACTCGGGCAACTGATGTGATCGTCTGGAACAACGATCCGGCGACGTATCTCTTCACCGGCCGCCATGCGATCATGTCCTGCATGGGCGAAAACTGGCGGATGATCGCCAGCCCTGAAAAATACATCACTGCCGGCGATCTGCTGGAATCAATCAAGCTGGGCCGCGGCGATTATCTGGTCATCGATCCCGTCTTCGTGGGCGGCCTGGGCGGCTTCAACCAGCTCGGCGAGGCGGTCCGCGAGATCATGCGCGCGCATCCCGGCTCGCTTGCCCCCGTTTTCACCAGCCGCTACGGGCTCATCACCATCTTCCGCATCGACCGGAGCAGGCTGCCTGTGTGAGTTGCGTCTATTCAACAAGTTCCGATGCAAGTTCGCACTCCAATATGATACCGGGCGGCTTATCCTGTTTCGCTTCCTCGTGCCACCCAGGCAGTGCGATCGGTCTCGGCGTAATAACTGGCAGTTTCGGAAGTCGAGCTTCATAGGCAGCGATCAACTGCTGTGCTTCTGCAGTCTCCATTAGTTGCGCCGCAGTAGTGCATGGCAACAAGAGGGCGAGGCTGGCCAAGTCAGAGAGAAGTTGGCGCAAACCGTCCTTGTTCCATGGCCAATCGTATGTAAGGCGCAGAATAACACCAGACCTTGCGTCTTAACCGACATATCCAAGACTTCCTCCGCCATTAGCTTCTTCGAGCGCTGGCTAACTGCCTGGGTGTTCCTGTGCATCGTTGCCGGAATTGTTCTTGGTCAACTGGCGCCAGCTCCAATCAGACTCATTGGATCGTTGCAAGTTGAACAGGTCAATATTCCAGTCGGCATGCTGATATGGCTCATGATCATACCGATGCTCTTGAAGATCGATTTCAGTGCATTGCACCAGGTGCGTTCGCAATGGAAAGGTATCGCAGTTACTCTGGTCATCAACTGGGCTATTAAGCCATTTTCGATGGCGTTGCTCGCATTCATCTTTATCAGGCATGTCTTTGTCGCGTATCTGCCCGCAGCTCAACTTGATAGTTACGTTGCCGGTTTAATTCTGCTTGCTGCTGCACCATGCACAGCGATGGTGTTTGTTTGGAGCCAGCTAACCGATGGCGATCCATATTTCACGCGAGGTAAGCTCAAAGGGTGTGTAAAAGCTTGAAATAAAGCGAGGGCGGTGTATCCTCGGAATTCTGAAAGTTCAAAGGAGACACCGCCATGAAAAAGCAAACCAGAAAGGAGCAACA